>Ga0160458_100045_pt1 | contig 170173 bp, 174 predicted proteins | sample HID1973I_E6MG_FD_108247 | JGI IMG/M metagenome (GOLD analysis project Ga0160458, IMG submission 108247) | Enriched mosquito-associated microbial communities from UW Madison campus, WI, USA - HID1973I_E6 MG | ecosystem: Host-associated > Arthropoda: Insects > Digestive system > Unclassified ...
CTGGATGTTGCGCGCATCGAAGCGCTGGAAGAACAGCGCAAGACCGTCCAGACCCGCACCGAAGCACTGCAGGCTGAACGTAATGCGCGCTCCAAATCCATCGGCCAGGCCAAGCAGCGCGGTGAAGACATTGCGCCGCTGATGGCTGATGTCGAGCGCATGGCGAATGAGTTGAGCGCCGGTAAAGTGGAACTGGACGCGATCCAGACCGAACTGGATTCGATCCTGCTCGGCATCCCGAACCTGCCCCACGAATCCGTGCCCGTCGGCAAGGATGAAGACGACAACGTCGAAGTGCGCCGTTGGGGCACCCCGACCGCGTTCGATTTCCCGGTTCAGGACCACGTAGCCCTCGGCGAGAAGTTCGGCTGGCTGGATTTCGAAACTGCCGCCAAATTGTCGGGCGCCCGTTTCGCCCTGCTGCGCGGCCCGATCGCGCGTCTGCACCGCGCCCTCGCGCAGTTCATGATCAACCTGCACACCACCGAACACGGCTACGAAGAGGCGTACACGCCTTATCTGGTCCAGGCCCCGGCGTTGCAAGGCACCGGTCAGCTGCCGAAGTTCGAAGAAGACCTGTTCAAGATCGCTCGCGAAGGTGAAGCCGATCTGTACCTGATTCCGACGGCTGAAGTCTCTCTGACCAACATCGTTGCCGGCGAAATCGTTGATTCGAAATTGCTGCCGATCAAGTTCGTCGCGCACACGCCGTGCTTCCGCAGTGAAGCCGGTGCATCCGGTCGTGATACCCGCGGGATGATTCGTCAGCACCAGTTCGACAAGGTCGAAATGGTCCAGATCGTTGAGCCGTCGACGTCGATGGAAGCGCTGGAAGGCCTGACCGCCAACGCCGAGAAAGTCCTGCAATTGCTGGAGCTGCCTTATCGCACCCTGGCGTTGTGCACGGGCGACATGGGCTTCAGTGCGGTCAAGACGTATGACCTGGAAGTGTGGATCCCGAGCCAGGACAAGTACCGCGAGATTTCGTCGTGCTCCAACTGCGGCGACTTCCAGGCCCGTCGCATGCAAGCGCGTTTCCGCAACCCGGAAACCGGCAAGCCTGAACTGGTTCACACCCTGAACGGTTCCGGTCTGGCGGTCGGTCGTACCCTGGTTGCCGTGCTGGAAAACTACCAGCAGGCCGACGGTTCGATCCGTGTGCCGGACGTGCTGAAGCCGTACATGGGTGGCCTGGAGGTCATCGGCTAAATGGACTATCTGCCGCTGTTTCACAACCTTCGCGGCAGTCGTGTGTTGGTCGTCGGAGGGGGGGAGATTGCCTTGCGCAAATCCCGCCTGCTGGCCGAAGCCGGTGCTCTGCTGCGCGTGGTTGCACCTGAAATCGAACCGCAATTGCGCGAACTGGTTGCCGGCAGCGGTGGCGAGTGCGTGTTGCGCGGTTATATCGAGACGGACCTGGACGGTTGCGGGCTGATCATCGCCGCCACCGATGACGAGCCGCTGAACGCGCAAGTCTCCGCCGATGCTCATCGGCGCTGTGTCCCGGTCAATGTGGTGGACGCGCCAGCCCTGTGCAGCGTGATCTTCCCGGCGATCGTCGATCGTTCCCCATTGATCATTGCCGTCTCCAGTGGCGGCGATGCGCCGGTGCTGGCGCGGTTGATCCGGGCGAAGCTGGAAACCTGGATACCTTCCACCTACGGACAGCTGGCCGGCCTGGCCGCGCGCTTTCGTACTCAGGTCAAAAACCTGCTTCCGGATGTGCAGCAGCGCCGGGCGTTTTGGGAAGATGTGTTTCAGGGCCCGATTGCCGACCGCCAACTGGCCGGGCAGGGCGCTGAAGCCGAGCGCTTGCTGCTGGCGAAAATCGCTGGCGAACCGCCAGCAAAAACCGGTGAAGTGTATTTGGTCGGTGCCGGGCCGGGTGATCCGGACCTGCTGACTTTCCGCGCCTTGCGTCTGATGCAGCAAGCCGACGTGGTGCTGTACGACCGTTTGGTCGCGCCGGCGATTCTGGATTTGTGCCGTCGCGATGCCGAGCGGGTTTACGTCGGCAAGCGTCGCGCCGATCACGCAGTGCCGCAGGATCAGATCAACCAGCAGTTGGTAGATCTGGCCAAGGCTGGCAAGCGTGTCGTGCGGTTGAAGGGCGGTGATCCGTTCATCTTCGGTCGTGGCGGTGAGGAGATCGAAGAATTGGCGGCCCATGGCATCCCGTTCCAGGTCGTGCCGGGCATTACGGCAGCCAGCGGTTGCGCGGCGTATGCCGGTATTCCGCTGACGCACCGCGATTACGCGCAGTCAGTGCGTTTCGTCACCGGTCACTTGAAGGACGGTTCCACGGATTTGCCTTGGGCCGATCTGGTCGCGCCGGCGCAAACCCTGGTGTTCTACATGGGGCTGGTGGGCTTGCCGATCATTTGCGAGCAATTGATCAAGCATGGCCGTGCTGCCGATACACCGGCGGCGCTGATCCAGCAGGGCACCACCGTCAATCAGCGGGTATTCACCGGCACCCTGGCGGACCTGCCACGGCTGGTGGCGGAGCACGAAGTGCATGCACCAACCTTGGTGATCGTCGGGGAAGTGGTGCAACTGCGCGAGAAACTGGCGTGGTTCGAAGGGGCGCAGGCGCAGGTCTGATCTGCGGTGAAGACCTGTCTGTGGTGAGGATCTGTATTTGTTGCAAGGGGATTTGTCTGTGGCAAAGGGATTTAACTGTGGCAAAGGGATTTAACTGTGGCGAGGGGATTTATCCCCGTTGGGCCGCGAAGCGGCCCTTGCCCTTGAGATTTAAAGACGGGACTGCTGCGCAGTCCAACGGGGATAAATCCCCTCGCCACAAATCAATCCCCTCCAAAAACCATCCCCTGACCATAGATAAAACCTTCACCCCAAAGGCTTCGATCAGCTTTTGTTGATCGTACCCACGCTCTGCGTGGGAACGCCGCCAGGGACGCTCCGCGTTCCGCTTGGGATGTGACGCAGAGCGTCACGGGATGCATTCCCACGCAGAGCGTGGGGAACGATCATTAATCAGGTTTATGCCAAACCCCTTTCCCGCTCAACCGCGCCCGATCATGCGCTGCATTAAAATCCTGCGCCGGCCCCTTAGGCACAATCCCCGTCGGATTAATCGTCTTGTGACTACCGTAATAGTGCTTTTTGATGTGCTCAAAATTCACCGTCTCAGCAATCCCCGGCCACTGATACAGCTCGCGCAGCCAGTTCGACAAGTTCGGATAGTCGGCAATCCGTCGCAGGTTACATTTGAAATGCCCGTGATACACCGCATCAAAGCGAATCAACGTGGTGAACAGCCGAATGTCCGCCTCAGTCAAATATTCCCCGACCAGGTAACGATTGGCGTCCAGTAACGACTCCAATCGGTCCAGCTCGGCAAACACCTCATCGAACGCTTCTTCGTACGCCTGCTGCGACGTGGCAAAGCCTGCGCGGTACACACCATTGTTAACCGCGGGATAAATACGCTCGTTCAGCGCATCAATCTCGCCACGCAGTGGCGCCAGGTAGAAGTCCAGGTCATTGCCGGTCAACTCATCGAATGCACTGTTGAACATGCGGATGATCTCCGCCGATTCGTTATTCACAATGCGGTTTTGTTGCTTGTCCCACAGCACAGGCACGGTCACACGCCCGGTGTAGTCAGCGGTATCGGCGGTGTAGCGCTGATGCATGAAGTCGAAGTGATCGAGTTTGTCGCCAGTGGAGCCGAGCGACTGGTCAAAGGTCCAGCCGTTTTCGAGCATCAGCCAACTGACCACCGACACGTCGATCAAGCTGTCGAGGCCTTTGAGTTTGCGCAGGATCAACGTGCGATGCGCCCAAGGACAGGCAAGCGAGACATAGAGGTGATAGCGCCCGGCGTCAGCCGCAAAGCCCCCGACGCCACTCGGGCCGGGCTCGCCATCGGCGGTCACCCAGTTGCGACGTTGCGCCTGCTCACGCTGGAACGCGCCGTCCTTGCTGCTTTCGTACCACTGGTCCTGCCAGCGTCCTTCTACTAACAAACCCATGTTCAAGACTCCTCAATCAATAAGCGTTGGAGAGGAGTCTATGCGCATAGGTTCGAACAAAAAGCGCAAAGGTTGGGCGGTTATGATCGGTTAAATCGATCTGTCCCGAGCATCCCAGTAGTGCTGGGCCGTTTCAAAGGCCTGCTCGCGGGTTTGACCGAGGCCGCGCAGCGCCAGGGCCATGGTCGCAATCAGTGCCATTTGCGGGTAGCTGTCGACCACATCACCACGCCACACCGCTTTCAAATGCTCAGGGTCAAGCGAGGCGGGTTTGACGTGACGCTGGCTGGAAAGCTGTGGCCATTCCTCGTCCCAGCTCTCGCCGCCCGTTGTGCCGTACAAGTGGCTGTCGGCATCCGGGTTGATCTCGATCTCGCCGCCGTCGCCTTTCACCACGATCGCGGTATCGCCGAGCAAGCCGCTGGCATCGCGATGCACGGCCTGATAGCCGGGGTGGAAGATACTTTGCAAGCCACAACGGGCGCTCAGCGGATTCAGAATTCGCGTCAATGAATGGATGGGCGAACGTAGCCCCAAGGTGTTGCGCAGGTCGATCATCCGTTGCAACTGCGGTGCCCAGTCCACCAGCGGCATGAATGCCAGCCCGCCGTTATCCAGCGCTTCGCCCACCTGTTGCCAGTTGCGGCACAGCGGGATCTGCAATTGCGCCAGCAGTTGCTCGCTGTACAACCGACCGGCCGTGTGCGCGCCGCCGCCGTGCATGAAAATCCGCAGACCGTTCTGCGCCAGGCATTTGGCCGCGAGCAGGTACCACGGCAGGTGACGTTTTTTACCTGCGTAGGTCGGCCAGTCCAGATCGACCGCCATTGCCGGCGGATTCAGGCGCTGGCGCAAGGCCTCGGTGAACCCGGCCATTTCCTCGGCGCTTTCTTCCTTGTGCCGCAACAGCATCAGGAATGCGCCGAGCTGGGTCTCCTCGACCTTGTCGTCGAGCACCATGCCCATGGCTTCGCGGGCTTCCTCACGGGTCAGATCACGCGCGCCGCGCTTGCCTTTGCCAAGGATGCGCACGAACTGGGCGAACGGATGCTCGGCGGGCGTTTCGAGGGTCAGCGCTGGATAGTCGGTCATAAGCAATTCGTCGGTTTGGGCAGGCCCGCCAGTTTTGCGGCGAGTTTGGCAGGGGTGCCTTTGAACAGGCGGTTCAGGTGCAGGCTGTTGCCTTTTTCCGGACCGAGCTTCAATGCGGTGTACTTGATCAACGGGCGCGTGGCCGGGGACAGCTGGAATTCGGCGTAAAAGCTGCGCAGCAGTTCGAGAACTTCCCAGTGATCAGGACTCAACTCGATGCCTTCCTCCGCCGCCAGGGCACTCGCCACATCGGCCGACCAGTCACTGAGTTCGACCAGGAAACCGTCCTTGTCCAGATCGATGGCGCGGGCGCCTACTGTGAGCGAATTCATAGCCAGCTGTTGACCTTGTCGTAGTGGATCGACAGGTCGACGAAGGCCGGGTAATCCACACCGATCGCCCAGTCCGGCACCGGAATCGCGCGTGCCTGAGCATCTTCTGCCAGCACGAACAGTTTCAGGCCGCGGGCGCTCAAGACGCCGAAGGGTGCAGTGCCTGGCTGCAAGGCGTACGCCGCATCACCCGACAGCAGCAGCCCATCGTCGGCGCCGATAACACGTAGGCAACTGGTCAGGCGATCGTCGCCGAAAGGGGAATGAGACAACACATGCAAAGTCGACATCAGAGGGTGATCACCTGGTCGTAACGGTCAATAAGTACGGTGATTTCAGGGGCGGACAGCACCTGGGCTTCTGCCAGTGCAAAACCCTCCAGCCCCCGCGCTGTAGAGCTGTCGCCACAGACGAACAGTTCCTCGACACCGAACATCGGCAAGGCCTGCAGGTTTGCACTCAGGTCTTTCTGTTGCAGGGCCTTGGCGTCCTGTTTTGCCGCGAGCTGAAACACGCCGTCATCGAGAAACAGCAGGCCGATGGGCAGATCGAAGGCGCCGCCAGCCAGGACGATGTCCAGTGCTTCCCGCGCGCTCGGCCCGGACCAGGGGGCCTGGCGGCTGATGATCAACAAGGATTTGGGCATCTCACGCGCCTCCAAAACAGATCAGGCGGTCGGCGTCCTGCACCGCGTCGTGCAACTGGCCCAGCCCGGACAGTTCCCAGGGGGCGCCTGCCGATACAGCGTCGCGTTGATAACGCTTGGCCTCTTCTTCGTTCAGCACGCCACGGCGCAAGGCCGCGGCAATGCACACCACACCGTCGAGCTGATGGTCGGTGACAAAGGCGCGCCACTGTCGGGGCACATCCAGCTCATCCTGCGGGGTGACCACGCTGGCGGACGCGTTGTAGACGCCATCCTGATAGAAAAACAGCCGGACAATCTCATGCCCCCCAGCCAACGCCGCCTGGGCAAACAGCAAGGCGCGGCGCGAGGAGGGCGCATGGGCGGCGGAAAACAGCGCAATGGCGAACTTCATGGCGGACTCGATCAGCAAAACTGCGTGCATGATAAAGCTTTATCGGTGGGGCGGCTAAGGGGCTTTGCCTGGAAGCTACTCGTCAGATACACAGGGATCACCTGTAGGAGCTGCCGAAGGCTCGGGCCGCGTTCGGACGATCTTTTGACTTTGATTTTTTAGAGCAAGATCAAAAGATCGCAGCCTGCGGCAGCTCCTACATTGGGATTGCGATCCAGCTAACGGCTCAGCGCGGCATATACCCCAACTGCCAGCGCCTCGGAATCATCAAGGACAACACCCCGATCCCCCCGGCGAGCAACCCACTGACAAACAGCGCCTTGAGCCCGAGATGATGCTCGAGCAACGCGCCCAGCACCGCGCCGGCAAACATCCCGGTCCACGGGATCAACTGCACCCGCCAGCCGCTGCGTCGTTCGCCCAGCATCCATCGGCCCAGCCCACGACCAAACCGCGACAACGCACCGGTGACGTACGTCAGCCCGACCGGCAATCCGTTCACCTCTTCCACGGCAGCGTTGAGCATGCCCATGGCGACGATCGCGGCCAGCAGCGCCGGCAATTGATTGGCATAAGGCCAGGCTGCGGCACCACAGAGCAGCATGGCGATGCACAGCAACAAGGGCAACGCCCGACGGCCACCGAGGCGGCTGACGACAATGCCCAACGCGTTGCCGAGGATGAAGGTGGCGACGAGGATCAGCAAACGCAGGGTCAGCCCCATGTCCCCGTCGCTGATGGCCACCGCGAGGCGGGTGGTGTTGCCGCTCATGAACGAGACGAAATCGCCACTGGCCATGAAGCCGATGGCGTCAGTCATGCCGGCGAGCACCGACAGGCCGGCAACCAGCGACAGGCCGATGCGTCCGCGCCATTTCCTGGCATGCAGATGGCCCGGGCTGGCGCGTTCAGTGGAGAGGGATGGCAGCATTGGCGACGGTCGTCCTCAGGCAATACATTCTCCGTGTAGCAGCTGGCGAAGCCTGCGTTCGGATGCGAAGCAGTCGTGAATAGGCATTCAAAAACAGGGTTACTTGCCCAATTCATATAACTCGCAATATTCCAGCCAGTCCATCCCCGCCATCTCGGCCACTTCCTTGTGCACTTCCAGACGCTGTGCCTGATAGTCCTGGTCAGTCTCGGCGGTCAGTTGCAGCGTCAGCTCCCAGGCAAACAATCCAAGCCGCTCGGCCTCGGCTTCAAACGCTTCATGCAAACGTTCGTCGCGAAACTGCGCCGCGGTTTCGCCCTTGGCCTGAGCCAATAGCGGATTGAGGTTGTCGAGTTCGACGCGCAGTTCAGGACGCTCATCGAGAAACTTCTCTAGCGCTTGCTCGTGTTGCTGTTCGGTTGCCGCCATGGTCGCTCCTTGATAACGAAACTACGTGGATTGCTTCTTGTTGGCCTTGGCTGCTGCGGCCAGGCACTCGAGGGCAAACTGCTCGGGGTAAGTCATCTGGATCGGCGTGGTTTCGCCTTTGACGGTGCGTTCGCCGTCGAGAATGTAGCGAATGCGCTTGTCGGTCACCCCGATGCGCTTGGCGATCCAGGACGGCGTCTGGCCAATCTGGCTGATCAGCTTGTCGGCATATTCAGCGGTTGGTTTGTAGTATTCGGCGTTGGGTGTCATGGCCTTTCCAGAAAGTGCGCCCGGAAATTGGGCGTTGCGAGGTTAATGGCGCGACAGGGTGCGCGAATCGCCATCCGGTGTCGCGTTATATATGAAGTAAAGCAGAACGAAACGCCGTGCCCGGGTGATACAGTCCGCTTTTTCCTGATGAGCGAATGCAATGCGAATTCTGATGGTGGCGCTGGCCGCAACCTTGCTGGCGGGTTGCGCCGGCTCGGTGATGAACGATGCTCGCACCAAACCCCCGTACAAAACCCTGAAGTCGGACAAGCCGGAAAAAGTCGTTGCCCAGTGCGTGCAGTTTTCCTGGCAGGACGAAGCGGTGTTCGGTGACGATGCGGGCGCCTATCTGCAGTCGGGCGAGAACGGTGGGACTACCGTTTATACCCGTGCGGCGGAGTCTTTCGTGGACGTGACCCTGGATGCTTCGGGGACGGTGCTGAGCTACTACGCGCAGCAGGATGATTTCGTTGCCAAGCGTCGGTTGGCGGCGCTGGCGACCTGCCTCTGACCTGGCAGCCAGTGATTGACCTGATTGACCTGGATTGACCTGTGATCTGCTTGCAAATCCTGTGGGAGCAAAGCTTGCTCGCGATGAACGAAAACGCGGTGTTTCAATGGCGCCGCCATCGCGAGCAAGCTTTGCTCCTACAGACTCACACGTCGTTGATCAACCGCTTCTGAAAGAAGAAGCGCTTGTGCCCCGGCGGGTAATCGGCAATATGTCCCAGCTCGCTGTAACCCATCTTCTTGTAAAAGCCCGGCGCCTGGAATTCGAAGGTGTCGAGCCAGATACCGACGCATTCCTTCTCGCGGGCCAGGTCTTCAGCCATCTGCATCAGCCGTGAACCCAGTCCCTGACCCCGCGCGTGTTCCGGCACCGACAGCAACTCGATAAACAGCCACCGATAAAACACCTTGGCGTACAACCCGCCGAGAATGTCGTCGTGCTCATCGCGCACCAGTAAAGCAATCGGCTCGGCAACCGTAACGCCAGCCTTTGAGGCGTTGTAGGCGCGCAAAGGCAGGAGGATCGCCTGGCGCTCGTCGTCCGTGGGATCTTGCGATTGTTCAATCCGCAGTGTCATCAGCTAAATCCTTATGGCCATGAGAGAAGGGCGCAAGCGTAGCGCGGCGATGGGTGTTTGATCCAGATCTTCACGTGGAACTGTCGCTGCAGCGCGAATGTCTAGCCTAAATAGCGTCATTCGAGAACGCTACCGATGAGGATACTCTGTGAATATTTTTGAAGCCTTGCGTGAAAGCCACGACCGTCAACGTACCTATGCCGACGCGCTGATCAAGACCAGCGGCGACACCCCTGAGCGGGTCGAAGCTTACAAGCAGCTGAAGGCGGAACTGCAGGCCCACGAAACCGCAGAGGAACGGCATTTTTATATTCCGCTGATGGAGTTCGACAACGGAGTTGATCTCAGCCGCCATGCCATCTCCGAACATCACGAGATGGACGAGATGATGGAAACCCTGGACGAGACCGAGATGTCCAGCCCGGCCTGGCTCGCAACGGCGAAGAAACTCTCCGAAAAGGTCCATCACCACCTGAAGGAGGAAGAGCAGAAATTCTTCCAGATGGCCGGCAAGCTCTTGAGTGACAAGCAGAAGGAGACACTGGCGGGGCAGTACGTAAAGGAGTACGAAGCGCAGCTTTCCTGAGGTGGTTTTTCGCCTAAGATGCTGGCTTTCCAATGGAGCAGGAACGCGTTGTCATGTCGAATACAGCTGAACGGGTCAACATCGTAGAATCTGAGGTGTTGTCCCACGACTGGTACCTGCTGAAGAAAATCACCTTTGATTACCTTCGCAACAACGGCGAATGGCAGCGCCAGACCCGCGAGGTCTATGACCGTGGCAATGGCGCGGCGATTCTGCTGTTCAACCGCGCCAGGAAAACCGTCGTACTGACTCGCCAGTTCCGCTTGCCGGTGTTCGTCAACGGGCATGACGGCTTGCTGATCGAAGTGGCGGCGGGGTTGCTCGAAGGTGCAGCGCCTGAAGAGCGTATTCGCAATGAAGCGGAGGAAGAAACCGGCTATCGCGTGCACCATGTGCAGAAGGTGTTCGAGGCGTACATGAGCCCCGGTTCAGTCACGGAAAAACTGCATTTCTTCATCGCCGAATATGACGCCACCTCGAAGGTCAGCGAGGGCGGCGGACTGGAGGAAGAAACCGAAGAGCTCGAAGTGCTGGAATGGACTTTCGACGACGCGCTCGAAGCGTTTTACCGCGGTGAAATCTGCGATGCGAAAACCATCATGCTGTTGCAGTACGCGGCGATGAAAAACCTGTTTACTTGAGCAAACGCATACCTTGTAGGAGCTGCCGAAGGCTGCGATCTTTTGATCTTCCTTTCCATTGCTGACGCAAAAAGATCAAAAGATCGCAGCCTTCGGCAGCTCCTACGGGATACGGTTTCACATTAGAAACCTTCCAGGCGTCCGGTTTCACCCTGTCCTCCCGCCTCCAACCGCAACAATAACGCCTTCGCCTCCAGCCCCCCGGCAAACCCCGTCAACTTCCCCGACGCCCCAATCACCCGATGGCAGGGCGCGACAATCGATATCGGATTCTTCCCGTTCGCCGCACCCACCGCCCGGACCGCGCTCGGGTTGCCGATCTGCGTGGCGATCTGGCTATAGCTGCGGGTCTCGCCAAATGGAATCGTCAACAGCGCCGCCCAGACCTTCTTTTGAAATTCCGTACCGGCAAATTCCAGCTCCAGCTCGAAGTGATTACGGGTGCCGGCAAAATATTCGCGCAGCTGTTCGGCGGTGCGCAGCAGGATCGGATTGTCCGTCGATTCGCTCATGGGCCCCAGTCGCACGCGGCCCGGTGTGTCGTTTTCCCAGAGGATGGCGGCCAGGCGTGAGCCATTCGCGACCAGCATCAGCTCACCGACCGGGGACGCCAGGGTTGTGCAGGTGTAAGTCATATCGCAGGCCGCGCCGATTTGTTGAACAAGCGTTAAGGATACTGCCTGGTCGGGGAGGCGCAATACGCAATCTTAGCCATACTGGCTACTGCTCCTGAAGTGTTCTCTCTGTCCTGGGCAGAGCCTGAAAAACAAAAAAAGAGACCGAATCATGAAGTTCGAACCTTTTGCCAAATCGCTGATAGCGACCTCATTGGCGCTCAGCTGCCTCAGTACTTATGCGGCTTCCGTGGCCCCGGTCGCGGCCGAAAACGGCATGGTCGTCACCGCCCAGCACCTGGCCAGTCACGTGGGTGTCGATGTGCTCAAGAACGGCGGCAACGCTGTCGATGCAGCCGTCGCGGTCGGCTACGCGCTGGCGGTGGTTTATCCCGCAGCGGGCAACCTGGGCGGCGGTGGTTTCATGACCATCCAGCTGGCCGATGGACGCAAGACCTTCCTCGATTTCCGCGAAAAAGCCCCTCTGGCCGCGACTGCCGACATGTATCTCGATAAAGAGGGCAATGTCGTCCCTGATCTGAGTACCCGCGGCCACCTGGCGGTCGGCGTGCCGGGCACTGTGTCGGGCATGGAGCTGGCGCTGTCCAAATACGGCACCAAACCCCGCAAGGACGTGATCGCCCCGGCGATCAAACTGGCTGAAGACGGTTTTGTGCTGGAGCAGGGTGATGTCGACTTGCTGGAGTACGCCACCGATGTCTTCAAGAAGGACATCAAGGATTCCGGCTCGATCTTCCTGAGCAATGGCGAACCGATGCAGGTCGGCCAGAAGCTCGTGCAAAAAGACCTCGGCAAAACCCTGCGGGAAATTTCCGAGAAAGGCACAGACGGCTTCTACAAAGGCTGGGTCGCCGACGCCATCGTCACGTCCAGCCAGGCCAACAAAGGCATCATCACCCAGGCCGACCTCGACAAATACAAGACCCGCGAACTGGCTCCGGTGGAGTGCGACTATCGCGGTTACCACGTGGTCTCGGCACCCCCGCCAAGCTCCGGTGGCGTGGTCATCTGCGAAATCATGAACATCCTCGACGGCTACCCAATGAAAGACCTGGGTTACCGTTCGGCCCAGGGCATGCACTACCAGATCGAAGCCATGCGCCACGCCTATGTGGACCGCAACAGCTACCTGGGCGACCCGGACTTCGTGAAGAATCCGATCGAGCATCTTCTGGATAAAAACTACGCGACCAAAATCCGCGCGGCCATCGACCCTAAAAAGGCCGGTGTCTCCCGGGAGATCAAACCCGGCGTCGCGCCCCATGAAGGCAGCAACACCACGCACTATTCCATCGTCGACAAATGGGGCAACGCAGTGTCGGTGACCTACACCCTCAACGACTGGTTCGGCGCTGGCGTCATGGCCAGTAAAACCGGGGTCATCCTTAACGATGAGATGGACGACTTCACCTCGAAAATCGGCGTGCCGAACATGTACGGCCTGGTCCAGGGTGAAGCCAACGTCATCGCCCCCGGCAAGGCGCCGCTGTCGTCGATGAGCCCGACCATCGTCACCAAGGACGGCAAGGTCGTGATGGTTGTCGGCACCCCCGGCGGCAGCCGCATCATCACCGCGACGCTGCTGACCATCCTCAACGTGATCGATTACGGCATGAACATCCAGGAAGCGGTCGATGCCCCACGTTTCCACCAGCAATGGCTGCCGGAAGAAACCAACCTGGAAACCTTCACCACCAGTCCGGACACGGTGAAGATGCTCGAAGCCATGGGCCACAAGTTCGCCGGGCCACAGGACGCCAACCACGTGGCGGCCATTCTGGTCGGCGCACCTTCGCTGGAAGGCAAACCGGTCGGCAAGAACCGTTTCTACGGCGCGAACGACCCACGACGCAACACCGGGTTGTCGCTCGGTTATTAAGGGTTGTTTTTAGAAGGGGACGGATCTATTTTCTGTCCCCTTGCCCCACCTACATTTCAAGGAAGGAAGACCATGAGCACCGCCCTGCTGATCATCGACGTACAGCGCGCTCTGTGTGCCGGCGAATACGAATGCTTCGATATCAAGCGCATCATCGACACCATCAACGGACTCAGTGCCAAGGCCAGAAAAGCCAACATTCCCGTCATCTTTATCCAGCACGAAGAGGATGGTGATTTGCTGGAGTTCAATAGCGAGGGCTGGCAACTCGCGGAAGGGCTGGAGATCTCGGCTGAAGACGTGCGCGTAAGCAAAACCACGCCAGACTCGTTCTACCACACCCCTCTGCAAAAGTTACTGCAAGAGAAGGGAGTTGAACGCCTGATCATCTGCGGGCTGCAAACCGACTATTGCGTGAATGCCACCGTGCGCCAGGCCCACACGCTGGGCTACGACGTGGTGCTCGCCGCTGATGCTCATTCGACGGTGGACAATGGGAATATGGCCGCCGAAGACATTATTGCCGAACACAACAAAGATCTGGCGCACTTGACGGGTTCGGTGGCCCGAATCGACGTTATACCGGCCGGCGAAATCAAGTTCTGAAATCGTTTATCGATGGCGAGGGATGAAGCGACGACTGCTGCGCAGCCGAGCGGGAGCAAGCTCCCTCGCCACAGGTGTTCATCCGCAGGAATACCTTAAGTGTTCTCAAGGCAAAACTTCTCGTTCAGCGCTTAGCAATCCCTGTGGCGAGGGAGTTTACTCCCGCTGGACTGCGCAGCAGTCCCCAGCAATTCCCCAACTCCCAACAATTCCCAACAACCCCAAACACTCTCAAGTCGCAAACATCAACCGCTTCCCCTCATCCACCGCAACCGGCCCTACACCACCCCGCACCAATCGGGTAACGGTCGCCGCTGCATCCCGATAATCCTCATCCCGCGGCGTCTCCCGACCTGTGATATGCGCCATCTGCCAACCCAGGTTGGTGTAGGTGCGCGTCGCCGACCAAATGAACAGCATCAGGTGCTCCGGGTCCACCGGCGCCAGCAACCCCCGATCAATCCAGCTGCGCAGGCAATCGACATTGCGTCGTGCCTCGGCATACAGCAGGTCCCGACATTCTTCGGGCAATTGCCTGCCTCCCAGTAACAACTCCCCACTGAACACCTTCGCAATATGCGGATGTTCCCGGGCAATCCGGATCCGTGCGGCAATGTAGGCCTGCAACCCTGTCACGGGATCATCGCTCTCGCGCAGCACCGCCGAGGCTTCAAGCAGTGGCTCGACAAACCCGAGAAGCACCTTGGCGTAAAGACTTTCCTTGCTCCGGAAGTAGTAATAGAGATTGGCCTTAGGCACACCCGCCCGCGCTGCGATGTCCCGCGTCTGGGTGGCGTCGAAGCCTTTGGCGGCGAACTCTGCGCTGGCGGCCTCCAGAATGACGTGCAGATTGTGCTGGCGAATGCGGCTCATGGACGGCTGTCTTGGGATTTGAGTATCGCAATATACAAAACTACATAGCGAATGAGCCAGCAGGTACGGCATTTATCGACCGAGTGATGAGCGAAGGAGGGTGCAAGCAGTAGTGGCGGGGCTACACTTATCGCCTGCTTCATCGAACCCCACGCCCTTCCCTTGAAGGAGGCGAATCCGTCGTGGATGCATTCACAGCACTCGTTGACTACCTGGTCTCGTGGGTGATCAAGCCTGTCAGCCACCAGTTCCTAAGCCTCTTTGATATGAACGGCCGGTTAGGTGTGCTGTTCCTGTGCGTCTCGTACGCCGTTGCTTATTGCCTGTACCGATACAGGAAGCATCGCGGTTTGACCCACGCGCAATCCTTCTGGCAATTCATCGGCGGCCACCGGGTGCATTTTCACCGATCCGCGCTGCTGGATTACCGTTACTACTTCGTACGCGCCATCCTCAAAGTCGCGCTGGTGCTGCCCATTGTCGGCCTGGTAGACCCACTCATCCTGCGCTCCGGCGACTACATCGCGTTCTTCACAAACCTCTGGGGCGCCCGCGTGCAAGCGCAGGATCACCTCGAACTCTCATTGCTCTACGGCTTGGGCGTATTCCTGCTGAAGGATTTCATCAACTACTGGGCCCATCGCGCCTTTCACACCCGATGGCTCTGGGCTTTCCACAAAGTCCATCATTCGGCGCGTGTCCTCGTCCCCGCGACCGCCAGCCGGGTGCATTTCGTGGAAAAGGTCGTGGAAAAACTCTCTTCCACAATCGCCATCAGCCTCTATGCCGGCGTCTTCTGGTACGCCTGTGGCGGGGAAGTCAGCCGCTACACATTGTTCGGCGTGACGTACATGGTGTTCATCCTCAACGGTCTGGCGGCGAACCTGCGTCACAGCCACGTGTGGTGCTCGTTCGGGCCGATGGTCGAACATGTGCTGAACAGCCCGGCCCAGCACCAGATTCATCACAGCGATGCACCGCGACATTTCAACAAGAACTTCGGCATCAACATGTCCCTGTGGGACTGGATGTTCGGCACGCTGTACGTGACCACGTCGAAGCCAGAAGCGCTGCGGTTTGGCATTGGCGACCAGGATCGAGACCGGTATGGGTCAATCTACAGCCTGATCGTCACGCCATTTGTGGAAATTGCCAGCAAGATCCGTCCAGCGAAACCTATGGTCGACGCCAGCCGTTTCGGATTGCTGCCCTTGGCTACCTTGGATTGGGCTCTACTGCGGCCTTCTCAATCGCCGCCAGCATATGAGGCACGGCATAAGCCGTGTACCAGTGCTTCATCCCTTCAATGGCTGTATTGGCCGGAGCACTATTCTGTGCCCCCACAAGCTCGGCACACGCCTGCGCCATGGCGACCAGAATCCGCGCAGCCTCTGGCACATAGGGCAGATCATGTCCGGCGTCGTGTCGCTCGCGAATGATCTGGTAGCGGATATTCTCCGGCAAGGTCCAGGCGCTGATCAGAAACTCCTGAACCGAGTAATTAACCCCTTTGATGTTCACCGTCGCATCACGATGTTTTTCGCTGAACCCCGCCGCCTCGATCTGCTCGCAGCTGTCGATCGCCGTGTTCATCATGTCTCGAATTTGTTGCCAGTCAGTCTTCATTTGAACTCCGTTTCTTGAGGGGGATCGGACACAAGGTCAAAAGATCGCAGCCTCGTTGCACTCGACAGCTCCTACAGGAAATACGATGGTCTACGCGTTCATGTGTAGGAGCTGTCGAGTGCAACGAGGCTGCGATCTTTTGATCTTTTACTTAATCAATTATTCAGCAGCCTCAATTCGATCCAACACCCGATTAACCGCCAATTCCCCCAGCATGATGACCTGCGCAATGCCCAACAACGCATTACGCGACGTCCCTTCCAGATGATCCACCAGATCAGTGGCCATCACATTGGCGGATGCCAGAGACTCGCAGGCATAGGCCAGCAGGGTTTCGTTATCGAGGTTGGGGTTCACGGTGAAGAAGGTGCAGAGTTTGTGCGGGGTGGCTTTTATGTCGGCGATAGAAGGCGTGCGATTGGCTGCGTTGTGGGGGGTAACGGAATCGGGATTTTCGCAGGGTTCTGTCGGATCGATGTTCGGCGGATTGGGCGTTACTTTGGGCATAGATGAAACTCCATATGTGTTTAAAGGAGCCATCACCCTCGCTACCAAACGAAGGGTGGCGGCCATACGAAGGTTGGTAGACCGGCACACATGGAAAAACCGGCGCGCCCGAAAGCGCCCTGCGCATGGCCACCATAATGCAGATGCCAAAAAGCACCCGAGTGAGGTGACGCTATGCGTCATGTGTGCGAGGGCTACCAAACCCAATCGCTGTTTTTCAGCGACCGACAAACGATAGAGCCCGCACCCAAGGCGCACAAGCCGGCGGATTCTGGCGTACCTGTAGGCATCCACGCAAGATGATGTAGCTTTCAAGAAGTGATCGTCATACCAGTTAAACAACCCCTCAAAAATGCCCCAGCATGTCCAGCTCACTCTGGAACAAACACGCAAAGACTCGCAAAGAGTTCATTGGCACCCCGGAGAAAATTGAGGCAAGAACAGACCTGTGGCGAGCGAGCTTGCTCGCGCTGGGCTGCGTAGCGGCCCTGAAATTTTAGTGAGTGCTGCGCACTCAAGCGCGAGCAAGCTCGCTCGCCACAACGGCGGGTGAACCTGAAACATCGCTCTCAATTCAACAGACTCGTCAGCGTGAGCATGGGGGGCGGTGCTGCAGCGTGGGAGCGGGCTTGCTAGTGACGGGGCCTAAATTGCCTACACAAAATAAAAAGTCCCACCTAAAGACTTCATCAAAACGCGAGTTTTCCTACAGCTACCGTGCACCAAAAATCGTGAGGCTTCAAAAGATTGCAGCCTCGTTTCACTCTGTAGGAGCTGTCGAGTGAAACGAGGCTGCGATCTTTTGATCTATCATTCCCGGATCACCCCCCCCCCCCCCGTACGGAGACGACCACCATGCCCCTCCAAACCCAGCGCGCCGACGCCAGTCACATCGACCTCATCGCCCCTCTATTCGATGCCTATCGCGGTTTCTACGGCCAACCTTCAAATCTCCCCCAATCCCGCGACTTCATCGCCGAGCGCATCGCCCGGGATGAGTCGGTGATTTTCTTCGTTCAGGACGAGGCGGGCGAGGCGCTGGGATTTGTGCAGTTGTTCCCGACGTTTTCCTCCATCGACGCGCACCGCACCTGGCTGCTCGGGGACCTGTTCACAACGCCCAACGCGAGAGGACGCGGGGTGGGGACGTTGTTGATGAATACGGCGCGATCGTTCGTTGTGTTGTCGGGCGGTAAAGGCATGACGCTGGAAACCGCCACAGACAACTTCAGCGCGCAGCGGTTGTACGAGTCGTTGGGCTATGTGCGTGACACCGGTTACTACACCTACTGTCTCGATTTGAAGCAGGGCTGAGGTTCAACGCGGCGGCAGGCCCCAGGGTTCGCGGAACTGCTCGTATTGCGCTTCGGGCATTTGCACCAGCAGCGGCGTTTCGCGAGGGTCCAGCCAGTTGAACAACCGGGAAATATCCGCCTGATCCATGGCCGTGCAGCCCGCCGTCGGGGCGGTGGGGCCGCGCCAGATGTGGAAGAAAATGCAGGAACCTGCGCCCGGCATCGCCGGGGTGTTGTGATCGATGACGATGCCTTTGCGGTACAACACATCCTCATTGCGCATGTGTTCGGAACTGCTCCAGTCCTTTGAAATCACCGAGCCATCGACCAGTTCGTTGTAGCGACTGGATTGGCTGTCATCCACGCATTCGGTGGTCGGCGTGAGGGCGAGGTAGGGCAGTTTTGTCTGCGCAACCGGATCAAAGCCGAATGCCGTTCCGAGCTTGAAGACGCCGGCAGGTGCTTTCCCGTCGCCTTCGCGTTTGACCGGACCTTCGCCGGGTTCAAAGAGTCCCTTGCCCCAGGCCATTCCGCTTTTGCCGAGCACCACCGCAAAGGCGTCGCCCGACTTTTTGAAGGTGCTGCCGTCGCGCTCATAGCGCTGGGCGCTGCCCTGGATGTCGTCCCAGTTTTTTGACGTGACTACGATCAACTGCTGGCTGGCGTCAACCACATCGCGGGTGGCCAGAGGCGTGATGGGGAAATCCATGACCTCTTTTTTGGCGACCTCGCCCGCGTAGGTGAAATGCCACCATTCTTTCGAGTATCCGCTGAAACCTTCTTTTTCCATCGCACGGGTCAAGCGCTGCCGATTGGACTTCGCCGTTGCGTTGATCGTCGGGTTGTCAGGGTGAGCGCGCTCGTCGAAGCAATCGAAACCGGTGCCCATATCGACCCCGCCGTCGTGCCAGCGCTGTTCGTAAGGCGCCGTGCAATCGACCGGTACGGCCGCGGGCGTCCATGTGTCAGCAGATAGCGCCTGCGGTCCGGTCAGGGTCAGGTCCACGGTTGAGCCTTTGGAATGCCCCGACACCCGCGCCACGTAGCCCAGGCGCCAGAAATCCTGCTTGTCCACGCGGGGGTAAAACTCGGGCTTGCGCGGATCCCCCGGTTCGGTAGCGAACCGGCCCATGTCCGCCACGGCGCGGCTCGGGCGATAGCAATCGAAAATCTTCAAGCCATAGCCCTCGGCGCGCAATGCCGTTTGCACCCGGGCGAGCGCCTTGGCCGTGTTCACCGTCAGCAGGCACTCGGCGGCGTCATATCCGGCAAGCGGATGACCGGTGAAGTTGTGCGCGCTGGCGTAGCGGACATCCTGCTCGATGCTCGGATCGATCGTGCGCAGATAGACCATGTGATCGGGCCGGGTCTCGGCACCGGCCATGGTCGCGAGGGCGAGGCCCAACAGTAGAAGCGAGGAAAAAAGTGAGGTATTCGGGCGCATGGTCAGGGTGGCTTCCGATGGATATGATGGGCCGCTTGGCTCGGTGAGCTTAGCCTTTGCAACGAATTCAAGGAGATATCAATGGACGCATGGACCCTGCACTGGCTGGAAGCTTCGGGAAACCTTGACGAATTTCGAGCCGAGGTGATCGGCGAATTCACCGCCGCTTACCAATCCATCTCCCGGCTGATGCCGCCGCCACGGCTGGATATCCTGATCCAGACACTGCCCGGCGAAACCATCCCGGAAATGGGCCTTGTCGGGCGAGCCGTTCGCAGCACCCTGTTTTCGATGACCCTCGATGCTGATAACCCGAACTTCCTCGCCAGCCTGCGCAACGGCACGCTGCACCGACAAATCATCCATGAGGTTCATCATTGCCTGCGCATGGCCGGCCCCGGCTACGGCTGGACGCTGGGTGAAGCTTTGGTTAGCGAAGGACTGGCGGGCCAGTTTGTCGGTCATGTGCTCGGTAGCGAGCCGGAACCCTGGGAAAGGGCCGTCACACCGGCCGAGCTCCTGCAGACACCGATAGACCCGCAGACTCTCGATTCAACGCATTACAACCACAGTGAGTGGTTCTTCGGGTTCGGTGCTCACCCGAGATGGCTGGGCTACACCTTGGGTTATCAGATGGTTGAACAATGGCTGGCATCGACAGGCGACATCGATGTCACCACCTGGATCAATGTCCCCGCGCGCACCATCATCGATTCAGCCATCGAGGCGCGGCGGGGATCACTGGAAACCTGAGTTTTGCGCAACAGGTCCGCCGCCATCGCGGGCAAGCCATGCTCCCACAGGATCCGGGCACAGCACAAAATCCTCAGCCAGCCACAATCCCTGTAGGAGTGAGCCTGCTCGCGATGAGGCCAGAACAAACCACCGCATCATCACCTACTGCTGCTGATCCCCAAACACCGGGCGGAAAAAGCTGCGCTCATAACTCAGGATGCACTTTGTCTCTTCAGCGTACTTGAAGGCCGCGATGCACGCCGCGTCCTTCATGGAGTCCTGCCGGTAGCGCTCGTAATCCGCAAGGCTGGGAAAGGTGAACATGGCCAGGGCGATGTTGTTGGCGCCCTCGGACGGCAGGAAGTAGCCGTGATGCTGTCCGCCGAATTTCTCCACCAGTGGAATCCACAAGTTTGCGTAGTGTTCGAACGCCTTGATCTGGTAGGGATCAAGCACATACCTCAGATAACAAGTGACCACGTTTTTTCCTCTTGAATTAGGTGCCCTGACAGGCACTCATTGCCGCAACGGCTGGCTCTGTATACGTCATCCCTGAAGATGAGTGATCAGGGTGCAATAAATTCACGAATCGCTGCAATGGTCTCCACCGGCGCTTCTTCCATTAACCAGTGACCGGCGCCCGGTATCACCACTTCCGTGACATCGTCAGCGGCATTGCGCATCACGATCGCTTCGTTGTTGCCGAAGGATTTCTCACCGCCGATGGCCAGTACCGGCATGTTCAGGCGTTTCGCCATGGACGCTTCGTTGTCCACGGCATCCTGGCGAATGCTGCGGAACTGGGCGAAGGCCGCGTGCATGGCGCCGGGGCGGGCGTAGAGTTTGGCGTAGTGCTGGCGGGTTTCTTCGTCGATCTTGCTCGGGTCGCCGGCAAATTCATTCCAGAACCGGTCCAGGTAAATACGTTCACGCCCGGCCACCAGGCGCTCGGCGTCCGGTCCACCGAAATCGAAATGCCACAGCATCGGCGAGCGGACAATGTCGTTCCAGGGCGGAATGCCTGGCACGGGCGCATCCATGACCACCAGGCGATCCGTACGCTCTGGATAACGCGCGGCATACGCGAAGGCGACCATGGTGCCGATGTCGTGGCCGACGACGATTGAATGTTCGATTCCCAACGCCGCCAGAACACCATGGATATCGGCAGCCTGGGTTTTTTTGTCGTAGCCGCTGTCGGGGATCGACGACAGCCCCATGCCCCGCAGGTCCGGCACCACGACGGTGTGATCCTTGGCCAGGTCTGCTGCCAATGGCGCCCACATGTCACCGGTGTCTCCAAAGCCATGCAGGAGCACCACGGCCGGTCCCTTGCCGCCGACGCGCACATGCATTTTCACGCCATCGACCGCGATGTCCTGGGTTCGAAAGGTCGCGGGAAACGCCGGCATTGCGGCCTGTACCGGGATGCTCAAAACCAGCAGGGTAAAAGCGCTCAGCAGGACACGGAACATGGCGGTCACTCTGTCAGGGGCGGGAGCCATGAGCTTAGACCGGACGCTGAGAGTCGTGAGCCTGCCATAAGCATTTACCTTGAAAACCTTTTCGCCCCCGCGACACATGCAATCACTGCAACGGTCACGCCCAGCATGCCCAGGCTGACGTGTTCATGCAGCAGCGTTGCCGCCAGTGCCAGGCCAAAAAACGGCTGCAATAATTGAAGTTGGCCGACCGCTGCGATGCCGCCCTGTGCCAGCCCGCGATACCAGAACACGAAACCGATCAACATGCTGAAGAGCGACACGTACGCCAGGCTGAACCACGCGGGCATGGTCACTCCCGAGAAGGAGGGCGGCGCCAGCCACCAGGCCAGTGGCGCCATCACCGGCAACGACAGCACCAACGCCCAGCAGATCACTTGCCAGCCGCCGAGCGTTCTGGACAACTTCGCCCCTTCGGCATAACCCAGCCCGCAGGCGAGGATCGCCAGCAGCATCAACAGGTCTCCTAGCGGCGAAGCGGTGAGTCCCTGGGACAACGCAAAGCCCACCACCAGCAGGCTGCCCAGAATCGAAAACAGCCAGAACACCGGACGCGGACGCTCGCCACCGCGCAACACGCCGAACACCGCCGTGGCCAACGGCAGCAGACCGAGAAAGACAATCGAGTGCGCCGACGTTACGTACTGCAACGCCAGCGCCGTCAGCAATGGAAAACCTAGAACGACGCCCAAGGCCACGATAGCCAAGGACAACAGTTGCGACCGGGCAGGGCGCTGCTCCTTGAACACCAGCAACAGGCACACCGCCAGAACGGCGGCGATGCTGGCACGGGCAACCGTCAGGAAGACCGGGTCAAATTCCAGGACGGCGACCCGCGTGGCAGGCAGCGAACCGCTGAAGATCAGCACGCCGATAAATCCGTTTAGCCAGCCGCTCGCGGTCTTTTCCAGGGGAAGTTGTTGCAGGTTCGATGCGCGTTCCATTTCGTCAGTCTCACATTTGCAGAACGCCATCCTATGGACAAGAATAAAGACAATCAAAAAATTGTCATGGATACATCCCGATGCCCCGATCCCGCTACAAATCACTGGTCGATGCGTTCGCTGCCGATATCCGCGCCGGCCGATTGCTGCCGGGCACACGGCTGCCCACCCACCGTGAACTGGCGAGCCGTGAAGGGCTGGCACTGGTAACGGCCAGCCGCGTCTATGGCGAGCTGGAGGCCATGGGCCTGGTCAGTGGTGAAACGGGCCGGGGCACGTTCGTCAGGGAGACCTCGCTGCCCCCCAACCTGGGCATCGATCAGCAGGACGTGGCCGCAGGGATGATCGACCTCAACTTCAATTATCCGTCGCTGCCGGGCCAGGGTGATCTGTTGCGCAGCGGCCTGCGCCAATTGGCGGCGGGTGGCGATCTGGAAGCGCTGTTGCGCTATCAGCCGCACGCGGGGCGCTTGCACGAGCGCGTGTCGGTGGCGCGGCATTTGGGCGCTCGGGGGCTGACGGTCGGGGCCGAGCAGGTACTGATGGTCAGCGGCGCCCAGCACGGGTTAGCGGTCACCATGATGGCGTTTCTCAAACCCGGCGACGTGATTGCCGCCGACGCGCTGACCTATTCCGGTTTCAAAGTGCTGGCCGAAGCACTGCACCTTGAAATCGCACCGATTCCCGCCGCAGAAGGTGGCCCCAATCTCGATGCGCTGGAAAAGCTCTGCCGCAGTCGCCGCGTGCGGGCGGTGTACACCATGCCAACGATGCACAACCCTTTGGGCTGGGTCATGAGCGCGGAGCAGCGCGAACGCCTGGTGACCATTTCGCGCAAGCATGACCTATTGATTATCGAGGACGCTGCCTACGCTTTTCTGGCCGAAAACGCACCGCTGCCGGTGGCGGTACTGGCGCCGGAGCGAACCGTTTACGTCTCCGGTTTATCCAAGAGCATCGCCACCGGATTGCGCGTGGGTTTCGTCGCCGCGCCGATCGAAAAAGTCGCTGCCATCGAACGAACGATCCGCTCGACCACCTGGAACACACCGGGTGTGATGACGGCCATTGCCTGCGCCTGGCTCGACGACGGCACCGTCATGCAGCTGGAGGAGGAAAAGCGCCGGGATGCCCAGGCCAGGCAGATCGTCGCAGCACAAGCGCTGGACGGTTTGCGCTGCGTAACCCATCCGTCGTCGTATTTCCTGTGGCTGCCGCTGTCGGAGGACGCCAGGGCGGATCAGATCACCAAGGCGTTGATGGAAGAAAATATCGCCGTTTCAACCGCCGAACCGTTCGCCACTTCGGTGCACGTACCCCATGCGATTCGTCTGGCGCTCGGATCGGTCGATATCGATACGCTCAAGGCTGCATTGGCGAGGGTGAAATGGATGGTGGAGGCGTATTCCTGATCACAGGCGCGCGTAGAAGCTGCCGAACCCACCACTTCACCCCTGTAGCAGCTGTCGAGCCCACCACATCTCCCTGTAGCAGCTGCCGAGCCTGCGAGGCTGCGTTCGGCTGCGAAGCAGTCGTAAATCCTGGGTCCGCATTTTTTCAGTTAAACCGCGTTTGCCGATTGCGACTGCTTCGCAGCCGAACGCAGCCTCGCAGGCTTGGCAGCTGCTACAGGTTTTGCACGTATTCGCAAAGCAGCACTGTCAAGGTACGGGAGCACTGCGAAATCGCAGAATCCGCGCACCGTCATAAGGATCAATCAGATAGTGTGCCTGCACCCCAAACGTGTCCTGCAGGCGTTGCGGGGTCAGCACTTCAAGCGGCTCGCCCAAGGCCACCAGCCGGCCTCGCTCCAACACCGCCAGGCGATCACAGCTGAGTGCCTGATTGAGATCGTGAAGGGCAATTACCGTCGTCACCGGCAAGGCGTGCACCACCTGCAAAATCGCCAGCTGGTGCTGGATGTCCAGGTGATTGGCCGGTTCGTCCAGCAACAGGATTTGCGGACGCTGGGCCAGGGCGCGGGCGATGTGCACGCGCTGCCGCTCACCCCCCGACAGGCTGCGCCAGGTACGGGTTTTCAAGTGCGTGGCATCGACATCATGCAGCGCTTGCTCAACGATCTCGTCGTCCTCGCGCGAACACGGACGCAACGCCGACAGCCAGGGCGTTCTGCCCAGTGAAACGGCATCGAGCACACTGATCGAATCATCGGTATCCGCCTGCTGTTCGACCACGGCAAGCGTCTGCGCGACTGTGCGGCGCGGCAAGTCCTTGAGCCGCTGTTCACCCAAACGAATCTCGCCCCGAGTGGGCACTCGCACACCTGCGAGCAGCTTGAGCAGGGTTGATTTGCCCGAGCCGTTCGGCCCGACGACACCCAGGGTTTCTCCGCTCCGAATATCCAGGTGAATGTCGTGCAGCAGCTGCGCATCACGGACATCGAAGCCCAGCCCCGAACAGCTCAAAACAGACTCACCGGCACTCATCGCGCATTCCTCCGACCGACCAGGATCAGCGCGAATACGGGCGCACCCACCAGCGCGGTAACCACCCCGACCGGGATGACCTGGCCCTTTATCAACGTCCTCGACAGCACGTCTGCGGCAATCAGGAACAGCGCACCCCCGAGCGCGCTGTAGGGCAGCAAGCGCGCATGTCGAGTCCCCAGCAGCAGGCGCACGGCATGGGGAATCACCAGCCCGACGAACCCGATCGAGCCGACAATCGACACCATCACCGCCGTCACCAGCGCCGCGCACCCCACCAGCAAAAACTGCACCCGACGTACCGCGATGCCGAGCGACGCGGCAGAGTCGACACCAAACGTGAAGGCGTCCAGCGCCCGCCGGTGCCACAGGCACACCGCGAGACCGAGCAACGCCACGGGCACCGACAACCACACCGATGGCCAGCGCACGCCACTCAAATTGCCCAGCAGCCAGAACATGATGCCGCGCGCCTGTTCGGAACTGGCCGACTTGGTGATCAGAAACGCCGTGAGCGCATTGAACAACTGCGAGCCGGCGATTCCCGCCAGAATGATCTGCCCGGTGCCGCTGGACGATCCGCTGACACGCGCCAGCAGAATCACCAGGGCAAAGGCCGCAACCGCGCCGGCGAACGCCCCGGCGGACAACGAAACCGCGCCAGCCCCCACACCCAGCAACGCCACCAGCACGGCACCTGTGGACGCGCCGGCGGAGATGCCGAGCAGGTAAGGATCAGCCAACGGATTGCGCAACAGCGACTGCAGGATCACCCCGCACGTCGCCAGCCCGGCGCCACAGGCAGCGGCCACCAGGGCGCGGGTCAGGCGGTAGTTCCAGACGATGCCTTCGTCGATGGGATCAAGCACATGCCCGGCGGCCCACAGCTTGTTGGCCAACACCTGGAACACCACGCCGGGCTCGATCGGCGTTTCACCAATAGCCACACCCGCGATCACTGCCAGCAGCAGTGTCGCGAACGCCAGCAGCGTGCGAATCAGCGTCCTGGTCATTGCGGCAGGTCGTAGCCATTGATGGCGGTCGCCAGTGTTTCAAGGCCGTCGAACATTCTCACGCTGGCCTGCATCGCCATGGCATCGAGGATAATGATCCGGTTGTTTTTCACTGCGTCCATGTTGCGCGTCACCGGATCAGTGCGCAGGAATTGCAGTTTCTTTTCATGATCGTCAGCCGGGAATCGACGGCGGTCCATGCGCGCAATCACCAGGAATGTCGGGTTGGCCTTGGCGATGGTTTCCCAGCCTACTGTCGGCCATTCCTCGTTCGACTCCACGACGTTACGCACGCCCAAGGTGTTGAGCATGAAATCCGGGATGCCCTTGTGGCCGGCGACGTACGGGTCGATGTCGAGGCTGGCGCTGGAGAACCAGAACAGCGCGCTGGTGTGCTTCAGGTCCTTGTTCTGCACCGTGGCCATCGACTTCGCCAGGCTCGCCTTGAGTTCGGCGTTCAACTGCTCGCCGCGGGCCTGAACATCAAAGATCTGCGCCAATTGGCTGATGCTTTTGTAGATGCTGTCGATGCGAAACGCCTCCAGCCGCGTGCCATCGGCGCCGACCAGGTTGTCCTTGGCTTCGCAATCGGAGGGCATCAGGTAGGTCGGAATATTCAGCTCATGAAACTGCTCGCGAGTGCCCACTGCGCCTTGCGGACCGACCATCCATTCCAGCTCCACCGCCACCAGTTCAGGACGTTTGCCAATCACCGCTTCGAAACTCGGCTCGTTGTCGGCCAGGCGTTCGATCTTGTCGTTCTCGGTCTTGTACGTGGCCAGGACATCGTTGAACCACAGCGATGTGCCGACCAACTTGTCGCTCAAACCCATGGCATAGAGCATTTCAGTGCCGGCCTGGCCAATGGTCACGGCCCGGACAGGCGCGTGCTGGAACGTCAGCACGCTGCCGCAGTTTTCGACGGTGAGGGGGTACTGAGTCGGGGTCGCCTGGGCGAGGGCACAAAAACCCAGGCCCGAGAGGAGCGTGGCGAGGCGGGGCAGCAGCATGAGGCGATCTCCATTTGAACCGTACAGGGGAGCCGAGGTATACGGTCTGGAAACACATCATCGAACGCTGCTGCAAAGGCAGTGCAAGGCCGATCACCGAAGTGACGCATGCGGCAAGGATGTCCTTCCCGGACACCCCGCCGGTTAGTGATTTGCTTGGCCGGCAGGTCTCCTGACTGATGCGTCATCGCCTGGCCCCGGCCTTCCCGGGGTGATCCCAGTGGCGTTCGTGGAGCAGGCTCAGCATCTACAGTTGCGGGGGCAGTTCCGTTTGATGCTGTGTGAGCATCACGAATTCCCTATTAATCCCATGTGGAAACCGGCGGCGGCATGGTAGTCGATCAGACCGTCCGAGGGGAACCTGTGTAACCCCGATGGCGTTCGCCGAAGGCTTCAATCACTCACCTTGATCGCCTCAACATCCCCCAAAGAACTGTAATGCTTACGCAGTTTCCGCAGGTCCCGACTGCCCATTTTATCCAGCGACAAGGTCGCGTTCTGCGCCTCCTGGGTGGCTCGAATCAACTCGTCGATTTTCAGATGCAAGATATCGTTGTCGCGGTTTTGGGTGTTCTGGATGAGGAAGACCATCAGGAACGTGATGATCGTGGTGGAGGTGTTGATGATCAGTTGCCAGGTGTCGTTGTAGTGGAAATAGGGACCCGTGAGCGCCCATACGATGATCAGGACAATGGCGGTGAGGAAGGTTTTTGAGCTGCCGGCTCGATTGGAGAGTGCCTGGCAGAATTGTGAGAATTTCATGAATGCCTACTCTTGCGATGGTCAGAGATAGACCGCAGTGATTCTTTGAAATTCTTTTTACTTCTCCTTTGTCCGTGAGCGTTTTCCTCCCGTGTATCCGAGGGCTCACGTCGCTCATCATTTTGTTGGAACTCCTTTCAACGTCGCTCCGTCATCTGAACTGAGGGGGGCTGCGAGCGCTCGTGGCGTACCCGATAACGCTTTTTTTGAACAGCGAGGGACGTCATGAATAGTTCAGACAGCAGGACTGACGGTCAGACCGATCGTCAGGACTCCGGAAGACCGGAAGCCGATTTTCAACATTTGAAGGAGGGCGTTACCGAGGCCCTGGGTGATGCGCGCCAGCAAGCGGATGCGCAGTTCGGGCAGTACCGTGACACAGCGGCAGACCAGATCGAGGCACTGGCCCAGGGGGCGAAATCTTTCGTCTCCGAGATTGAAAGCAAGGACACGCTCGGCATGTCCGACTACCTGGCCGACATGGCCGAGTCCATGAGCGGGCTGGCCGGTAATCTGCGTGGTAAAAGTGCCGAACAGCTGCTGCATGATGCAGCCAATCTGGCGCGCAGCAACCCCACGCTGTTCATTGCCGGCAGTGTTGCCCTAGGCTTTGGCCTATCGCGCTTCCTGAAAGCCGGCACGTCTGCGGCCTATACCACCCCCCGCGACAGTGACCCCGCCATGGGCAGCTCCCATCCTCCGTCCGGTGGTTTCGGGGCGCAGCGTCCGTATGAAACATCCGTCCCGTCACGCACCGATTCGGGCGCTGGTTTGGCCACCGGCATCACGCCGGCCTCGCCAAATGAGCAAGACCACCCTTCGGACTTCGCGACGCCTGCCAGACCAACGTCCGACTTCAACGGAGCATTGTGATGAACAGAGAAGATACTGAGTTGCCGGGCTCAAGACCGGTGCCTGCGGTCGATAATGACGCTTCGGTGGTGGGGCTGTTGCGGCAGCTGTCGAGGGAAGTGCCTGCACTTTTTACCAAGGAGCTGGCGTTGGCCAAGGCCGAACTTCAAGCCAGCCTCACGACGCTCAAGGCCGGTATTGCCGGCGTCGCAGGTGGGGCGATTGTGCTGTTGGCCGGGTTCATCATCTTGCTGATGTCGGCGGTCTACGCGTTGGCCATGGTGATGGCGCCGTGGCTGGCGGCGTTGATCGTTGGGGTCGTGGTGATGATCATCGGGTTCGCCATGTTGCAGTCCGGAAAAAAACAATTCGAGCCGTCCCGCTTCAAACCGGATCGCACACTGGACGCGCTGAATAAAGATCAGGAAGCGCTGCGGAGGAAAGTCTCATGAACAGTGAATTCGAACTTGAATCGGAAAAAAGCCCGGAAACGATCGAGCGTGAAATCGACGCGCAGCGTGCCAGTATCGGCAATATCGTGGACGCACTGGAGAGCAAGTTCACTCCGGGGCAGATGTTCGATCAGGCGCTGGGTTTGATGCAGAGCAATGGCACGGTGTTCCTGTCCAACCTGGGGACCAGCGTGCGCAACAATCCCGTGCCCGCCGTGCTGACGTCGGTGGGATTGCTGTGGTTGATGATGAGTCAGAATCGTCCCCCTGCACCGCGTCCCGGCTATAAGGTCGGGCCGGATCAGAACACCGTGGGCGAGTGGGCCGATGGTCTGGCGGACGGCATCGACAGCGCGCGTCACCATTTGCACGACACCGCCGATTCGCTCAAGGAGGGCTATCAATCCGTCAAAGGCAAAGCGGCGAACCTGACCGATAACCTGGGCGCCGCCACTGATAACATCAGCCACGCCATGCATGATGCGAGCGATCGGTTGGTGCGCAGCACCCAGGTGATGAGCAATCAGGTCACGCAGTTGTTGAAGGAACAGCCTTTGATGGTCGCGGCTGCGGGTATCGCATTAGGGGCCATGTTGGGGGCTGCGTTGCCGTCGACGGCAACCGAACAGCGCTATCTCGGCAAGACCAGTGCGGGACTGACCGACAAGGTCAAACAACAGGCTCGTGAGGGCTTCGAAGCGGTCCGCGATACCGTGACCAAAACCACTGATCATTCGGATGAGGACGTAAAAGCGGGGGGGCAACAACGTAGTGCGAGCGATACTCCAGCGGACCTGTCACGAGGTTTGGGTACCTCGTAAAAAAATCGACGGGGGGAGGCCGGTAATGGGCCTCCCTCGTCGAGTCGGGTATCAGTTGCCGTCGGCAACCTTGCGTTCTATCTCGTCCACTTTTCGATTGAGCTCTTCGGCGTCCTGCTCTTTGGTTCGGGTCGAAGAAGGCGTGATGGCTTCATCGACGCCTTTGGTATCGCTGTCGGTGTCCTCAAGGTCTCTCTCAACCACGTTCACCGGTTTGCCAGACGTATCCAGCGGCGGAGCTTTTGAGGTTGCAGGTGATTTGCCATCGGTATAACGGTCGTCGTTGTTCATGTCGTTACCTCCAGTTGTCTGTTCATTGGATGCAGCGACAAGGCTGGAGTTCGAGATTTTTTGCAGTGGGGGTCGCAAACCATCAACCAAATGCAAAGGTTTTTTTGCGCAGGCCTCAGGCGAAAATCCCCAGGAGAATGGTCGCCAGAATCACCGTCGAAGCACCGCCGATGCGTGTTGAAATCTGCGCGAACGGCATGAGGGACATGCGGTTGGCCGCCGACAGAATAGCAACGTCCCCGGTCCCGCCGAGACCGCTGTGGCAGCAGGTCACGATGGCCGATTCGATAGGGTACATCTTCATCAGGTTGCCGATGAAAAACCCCGCAACCGTCATCGACACCACGACCGATACGCACACCAGCACGTAGCCGATCGAGAACACTTTGACGACGCTGTCCAGTGGCACATAGAGCATGCCCAGACCAATCATGACCGGCCAGATGAACGCGGCGGACACCAGTTTGTAAAACGTGTTCGCGCCTTTCTCCAGTTTCTCCGGCAGCACGCGCATGTACTTAAACACGACCGCGGCGAGGATCATCATGACCGGGCCTGGGATGCCGACGACTTTCTCAAGCAGGCCGCCGAGCACGAAGAACGCGCAGATGACCAGCACGCCGGCGCCCATGATGCGGAAGTCGACGATCGAGCCTGTCTCTTCCTTGACCTGGAATTTGTCGTTCTCGTCCTTTGCACGAATCAGCGAGCCTTCGCCGTTGAGGTGAGGGCGCTTGAGGGCCAGACGGGCCAGGTAGCCGGAACAGATGATCGCTGCAATGTTGCCGACTACGGCAGCCGGGGCCAGTTGCGCGACGTAGATGTCCGGCGTGCCGCCGAGTATCGCCGAGTACGCCAGCGAAAGCGGGAGGATCCCTTCACCGATGCCCCCGCCAATGATGGGGACGATGATGAAGAAGAACGTGTGATAGAAGCTGTAGCCGACGAGTTTGCCCACGATAAGACCGCTGGCAACCGCCGCCAGCGTGCCCACGAGCAGCGGGATAAACATCCTCATCATGCCCTGGACCAGGATGAAACGACTCATCCCCAGAATGCTGCCGACGACCAGGCTGGCAATCACGAAATAGAGAAAGTTCGCTTCCTTCATGAGCATCTTTGTCGCATCAATCGTGGCGGGTCCGAAGAACCCGTAGAACACCAGCACTGATGGCAGCATCAGGCACAAAATGGCGCCGCCACCGATTTCCTTGAGAATCGGCAGGCGTGAGCCGAGTTGGCCGAAGAACACGCCCATTGTCATGATGACCGCGAGTCCGCCGATCATGTTTTTCGGCAAATAACCCAGGTGTGCTGAGAGATAAACGATCGCGGCAATGCCAAGGAAAATCGGGAGGGGGATGACCCCAATTTCGTAGGCGAGCACGCTGCGCAGGCGCTGACGAATCCCGCCATCACGGGTGTCGTCGATTTTCAGGGACGGCTCATAAGACTTGTTCATGTCGCTACTTCCTCATGTTTTTTTTATCGAGGATTGAAGGAACTCTCGGCTCACCAGGACACGGCTTACCCTTGTGTTGAAGGATGGTATCCTTCGCAAATAATGAGATAAACCGCGGAAGTCTGAAGCGTATGAACACGAATCGTGATCAATTTCCCTTGCCCGAAGACTTGAAGGTGTTCCTTACCGTCATTCGTAAAAATGGCTTCGCCAGTGCCGCCGAGGAGTTGGGGTATTCGCCGGCGTACATCAGTAAACGCATTTCCGTTCTCGAAACGACACTCTCTACCCGCTTGCTGCACCGAACCACTCGACGCATTGCGCTGACCGACGACGGTGAGCGCGTGCGGGTGTGGGCGGTGAAACTGCTGGGCGACTATGACGATTTTGTCGGTGAAATCTCCGAGGCGCGGCACCAGCCCAGCGGCTCGCTGCACATCAGCAGCAGCTTCGGGTTTGGACGTAATCACGTTGCCCCCGCGATTTGCAAACTGTCGCAGACCTATCCCAAGCTCGACATTCGCCTGGACGTGTTTGATCGCGTGGTTGATCTCGTCAGCGAAGGGTTCGACCTTGAGATCCGCGTGGGTGACGACCTGCCAGGTCAGCACCTGGGGCGAAAGCTGGTGAGCAACCGGCGGGTACTGTGCGCAACGCCCCAGTACCTGGAACGGCGGGGCGTTCCGCAGTCACTGGACGATCTGAAGGATCACGATTGCCTGGTACTCAAAGAGCGCAACAACGCGTTCGGTATCTGGAACCTGACAAAAGACGGCCATGAGGAATCGGTGCGGGTCAGCGGTCCGCTGTCTTCCAACAATGGCGAGATTGTTCTGGAATGGGCACTCAGCGGTGGAGGGGTGCTGTTGCGGTCGATGTGGGACGTCAAGCCGATGCTGGAGCAGGGGCGACTGGTGCAGGTGCTGCATGAATACACCCAGAGCGCCAACGTCTGGGCCGTGTATCCGACCCGGCTCAGCCAATCGGCAAAGTTGCGGGTGTGCGTGGAATTTCTGGAAGAGTACTTTCGCGATCTGTCGGTTGAGTGAATCGCCCCACAGAAATCACTGTAGGAGTGAGCCTGCTCGCGATGGCGGTGTGTCAGTCAATGATGATGTTGAGTCTCAGCGATTGATCGCCACCGCGTTTACAGCTACTTCACAACCATGGATTTTGCGCCAGGTGCCGGGCTTCGAAGGTTCGAATCTGTTCGGCCCTCTGCAGCGTGGCGCCTATGGCATCCAGACCTAGCAGCAGCGATTGTTTGCGCAATTGATCGATCTCGAACGGTATTACGGTGCCGTCCGCCAGTTCGATGATTTGGTCGGGCAGGTTGACGCAGATTTTCGCCGTTTGTGCATGGCTGATCACGCCTGCAATCTGCTTCAACTGGGCCTCGCCAATCTGGATCGCGAGCACGCCGTTTCGCTGGCAGTTGTCATAGAAGATGCCGGCAAAGCTGGTGCCGATCAGGGCCCTGATGCCCATTTGCTTCAAGCCCCAGACAGCGTGTTCGCGGCTTGATCCGCAACCAAAGTTGGGGCCTGTCACCAGAAAGGCCGCGTCGCGCCAGGCGGGTTGGTTGAGAATGAAATCAGGGTTGGGGGCGCCGGACTCAAGAAATCTCAGATCAAAAAACAAACCCCGGTCCAGGCCCTTGCGATCAATGCCTTTGAGAAACTGCTTGGGCATGATGACGTCGGTGTCGATGTTGGACGCCAGGAAAGGTGCAGCGCTGCCGCTGACGGTATCGAAAGGTTGCATGCTTCAAGCCTCCAGGGCGAAAGAGCGAACGTCAGTCAGGTGTCCGGTGATGGCGGCGGCTGCGACCATTGCCGGGCTCATCAAATGGGTGCGAGCACCGGCCCCCTGGCGTCCTTCGAAGTTGCGGTTAGTGCTCGAGGCGCAACGGTCGCCGGGGGCGAGGACGTCATCGTTCATGGCCAGGCACATTGAACAGCCCGATTGGCGCCACTCAAAACCCGCGTCCAGGAAAATCTGCGCCAGGCCTTCCTGTTCGGCCTGGTCACGGACCAATGTGGAGCCTGGGACAATCATTGCCCGCACATGTGCCGCCACGCGCTTGCCACGGACAATGCGTGCGACGTCGCGCAGGTCTTCAATGCGGGCGTTGGTGCAGGAGCCGATGAAGGCATGGCTGATGACCACATCACTGAGCGGCATGCCGGGCTCCAGGCCCATGTAGTGCAGCGCCCGTTGCATGCCCTGACGCAGAATCAGGTCCGGCTGGTCGGCGGGGTCCGGTACATGGCTGCCCACCGGCGCGGCCTGATCCGGGCTGGTGCCCCAGGTCACCATGGGTTCCAGCGCACCGATATCGAGGCTGACTTCGCGATCGAACACCGCACCGTCATCGCTGTGCAGGCCTTGCCATTGCGCGACGGCCGAATCCCACATCTCCCCTTGAGGCGCACGCGGTCTGGTTTTCAGGTAAGCGAAAACCTTGTCGTCCGGTGCCATGAATGCACCCCGAGCGCCTGCTTCCACGGCCATGTTGCAGATGGTCATTCGGGCTTCGACACTGAGGTCATCGATCGCCGCCCCGGCGAATTCGATCGCGTAACCCGTGGCGCCCGACGCGCCGATTTTTTCGATCAGCGCCATGATGATGTCCTTGGACGTGACCCCAGTCCCCAGCAACCCGCTGACCGTGACGCGCAGGGTCTTCAAGCGCTTGTAGACCAAGGTTTGCGTGGCCAGCAAATGCTCGATTTCCGACGTGCCAATGCCAAAGCCAAACGCGCCCAATGCGCCATAGGTCGTGGTGTGACTGTCACCTGCGGCCACCACCATGCCGGGCAGGATAAAACCCTGCTCGGGGGCCACGACATGCTCGATGCCCTGGCGCTTGTCGAGGACGTCGAACAGTTCGATACCGAAATCCCGGCAGTTTTCTTCGAAGTAAGACACCTGCCGGGCACCGCCGGCATCAGGCATCGTGGCTATGCGCGTGGGTGTCGTCGGGTTGACGTGATCGACCACGGCCAGTGTGGCGGCAGGGCGCCAGACAGCGCGGCCGGCTTCACGCATGCCACTGAAGGCTTGTGGACTGGTGTACTCGTTGGCGACCTGACGATCGATGTACAACAGCACATGGCCCTGATCGTCGAGGGCGCAGACGGTGTGGCTGTCGATATGCTTTTGATAGAGCGTTCTGGGGCTGTTCATGGAGTGGGCTCTTGTTGGTCTTATGCGAGATCACGGTGTCGATGTACTGACAGCATATTCATCGCAGATCTTGCATCAAGAGCGGTTAAGTGAAGGCGTTGCGCACGTATTGTGAATAATAGTCGGGGGCTTGAGGGATCAGCTCAGCGCCGCGTGTAAACCACCATCAGCACGGCACCGTCGACCGAGCCTGCGCTGTGGGCCGCATCGGGGGCGCGGCAACAGTAATCGCCGACGTTCAGCGTTTGATTCTGATCGAAGAACGACCCCTGGAGGACGAACAACTGCTCCAGCTCGCCTTCATGGGTATGGCTGGCGGCATGGGCGCCGGGGTCGACCTTCATCAGCATGGTTTTTTCACCGCGCGTGGTGTCCTCGAACAGCGGTTTGATCCAGAACCCTGGCGTAGTGGTGGGCTGCCAGTCATCGGTGGCCGCGCAGTAATACTGCGAGCCTGCCACAGGTCCTTGAACGCCGTTTTTGCCGGCGATTTTCCAGGAGGGGGTTTCTTTGTTTGGCATGGGTGTTTTCCTCTTTAATCTCTGTAGCTGGCGAAGCCTGAACCCTGAACCCTGAACCCTGAACCCTGAACCCTGCATCCTGCATCCTGCATCCTGCATCCTGTGGCGAGGGGATTTATCCCCGTTCGGCTGCGCAGCAGTCGTAAAGATATTGGGGCCGCTGCGCGACCCAACGGGGATAAATCCCCTCGCCACAGGATTGCGTGGCTACAAATCCTTGACCAACCTCAACGCATCGTAAATCGCTGCATGGGTATTGCGTGCAGCAACCGCGTCACCAATGCGAAACAACTGAAACCGCCCCTCGGGATGCGTCACGACCTGTTGGGGATTTCCGACGATCAGGTCGTGGTGCTCAACCACGCCGCCATTGCTGGAAGCGGGTTTCAATTCGAAATACAGCTCGTCCAGAGGGCGGGTGCCGTGGTTGATCACCACCTGATCGACCCGTCGAACCTTGCGCGCACTGCCATAGTCACTGTCGATGGTCGCCAGCAGGTCTGTTCCGTCGCGCTCAACGGAAAGCAGGCGGAAGGTCACGGTGAAGGTCGTGTCCAGCGCTTGCAGCGAGCGCATGTAGGGCACCAGATTCATCGCCATGACTTCCGGGGCGAAGGTTCGGTCCGGCGTCATGATCTCGATCTTTGCGCCGCTCCTGGCGATGAATTCTGCCGCTTGCAGTGCGGCGTGGTCGCCGGCGTCATCGAACAGCAAAACATTGCGCCCAGGCTTCACATCCCCGGAAATAATGTCCCAGGTCGAGACCACCAGCTCGTTGCCGGTCGAGAGAATCTCGGTGTGGGGCAGGCCGCCGGTGGCGACGATGACCACGTCAGGGTTCTCGTCGTGGACAGTGCTGGCCTCGGCCCAGGTGTTGAAGTGGAAGGTGACACCCCGCGCCATGCACTGGGCCATGCGCCATTCGACGATGCTGATCATTTCCCGCCGCCGCTCGGATTGCGCCGTCAGCCGAACCTGTCCGCCCGCCTGGTTGGCGGCTTCGAACACCACCACCTCGTGTCCACGCTCGGCCGCTACCCGCGCGGCTTCCAGCCCGGCGACACCCGCGCCGACAATGACGATTTTGCGTTTCTTTGCTGCCTTTGGAATATCGTGGGGCAGGGTGGTTTCCCGGCCGGTGGCTGCGTTGTGGATGCAATAAGCTGCGCCGCCCTGGTAAATCCGGTCGAGGCAATAGTTGGCGCCGACGCAAGGGCGGATGTCCTCTTCACGACCTTCGATGATCTTGCGCACGATATGGGGATCGGTCATGTGCGCGCGGGTCATGCCGACCATGTCGACCTTGCCCGAGGCGATGGCATGGCGGGCGGTGGCCACGTCGGGAATCTTCGCGGCGTGGAAGGTCGGGAAGTCGGTGGCGGCGCGAATTTCTCCGGCGAAGTCCAGGTGCGGGGAGTTGCGCATGCCCTGGATTGGAATCAGGTCAGTGAGACCGGCGTCGGTGTCGATGTGCCCACGGACGACGTTGAGAAAGTCGACCATGCCGCTGTCTTTCAAGCGTCTGGAGATGTCCAGGCCATCCGCCGGCGTCAGTCCGCCGGGCAATTGCTCGTCGCCGGTGTAGCGCACGCCGACGATAAATTCCTGGCCGACGCGCTGGCGAATGGCGCGCAGGATGTCGAAGGTAAAACGCAGACGGTTGTCGATCGATCCCCCGTACGGTGCATCCAGATCATTGGTCAGCGGTGACCAGAACTGATCCATCAAGTGCCCGTAGGCCTGCAGTTCGATGCCATCCAGGCCTGCGAATTTCATCCGCTCCGCCGCGTCGGCGTAGTCCTTGATGATGCGCTCCACGTCCCAGTCTTCCATCTTCTTCGGAAAGGAACGGTGAGACGCCTCGCGCTCGAACGACGGCGACACCACGGGCAGCCAGTCACCTTTGTCCCAACGGGTGCGGCGACCCAGGTGGGTGAGTTGAATCATCACCGCCGCGCCATGTTCGTGGCAGGCGTCGGTCAGGTCCCTCATCCAGCCAACCACCTCATCCTTGTAGGCGAGGATGTTGTTGAACACCGGGGGGCTGTCCCGGGAAACCGCCGCGGAGCCGGCTGTCATGGTCAAGGCCACTCCGGCCTTTGCCCGTTCGACGTGGTAGGCGCGATAGAGGTCCTTGGGCATGCCGTCCACGGGATACGCCGGCTCGTGAGCGGTGGTCATGATGCGATTGCGCAGTGTCAGGTGCTTCAACTGATAGGGCTGGAGGAGCGGATCATTCAGCATCGTCAAGACTCTCCGAAAGCGACAGCGGACCAGGTTTGAAATTACGTTAGGGTGAAATGTACACCTGTGTCAACAAGCTGGACACAGGTGTACATTTTACTTGCGTGACGTCGGATCAGCGACTAGGATCGAGGCATGAACGAACAAACCAAAGTGATGGACACAGGCTGGAGAGGGTCACCGGAAGGGTGGCTCGATGCCGCGTACGAAAGCCTCACCGAGTGCGGTGTGGACACCGTGCGGGTGATGCCGCTGGCGAAAAAACTCGGGCTGTCGAGAACCAGCTTCTACTGGTTTTTCAAGGATCGTGAAGAGCTGCTCAGTGCGTTGATCGAACGTTGGCGGGTGAAGAACACCGGCAATCTGGTGGCCCAGACCGAGTGTTACGCCGAGAGCATTGCCGAGGCGATGCTCAACGTATTCGATTGCTGGCTGGACCCGGACCTGTTTGATTCACAGTTCGAATTCGCCATGCGCAGCTGGGCCTTGCAGTCCGCTGAAGTGTCCGAGCACATCAGGGTGGCCGACATCGCCAGACGCGAAGCGTTGATCCGCATGTTCGTACGCTTCGACTACGACTTCAACGCCGCCGACGTGCGGGCTCGAACGATCTACCTGACACAGATTGGCTACATCAGCACCAACACCCGAGAGGACGTCGGGGAACGTATGCGGCGGATTCCCGAATACGTGAAGATTTTCACCGGCCAGGAACCCCTGGAGCGCGAATTGAAACGCTTCTACGCCCGCCATGGCTACGAGATGGACGAGGTGTCACCGGCGACTTCCGACTGACGAAGGCAGGTTCAAATGTTTGAAGAACCCACGATAGGCATTATCGGTGGATCGGGATGGCTTGGCCGTTCGATTGCGCTGGAGATGCTCGAAAAGTCGTTTATCCGGCCTGAGTCGCTGGTCCTGTCGAACCGCAGCGACCGTCATCCGTTATCGACGGCCCAGTGGCCGCAGGTGACGGTCACGCAGGATAACCAGGTGCTGGTGGATCGCTGTGAGGTGGTGATCGTGTCGGTACGTCCGGAGCAATTTGCCCAGGTACGGATTGCGGCTGAAAACAGCCTGGTGATTTCCTTGATGGCCGGCGTGTCCGTCGACGAGGTGATGCAGCAAACCGGCAGCCGCCAGGTGATTCGCGCCATGGCCAATGCCGCCGCCGAAATCGGCAAATCCTACACGCCGTGGTTTGCCGCGCCGGACGTGAGCGCCGAACAAAAAGCGTTCGCACAGCGGCTGTTCGAAACCTTCGGCAGCGCCGATGAAGTCTTCGAAGAGCACCAGATGAATTACCTGACGGCGCTGGTCGGAACCGGGCCTGCCTACCCCGCGTTGCTGGCGCGCAGCCTGTGTGATGACGCCTTGAGCCGAGGCCTGGCGCCTGATGTTGCCCGCCGTGCCGCGCATGCCGTGGTCGTGGAGGCCAGCCAGTTGATCGGCAAGGAACACTCGGTCGACGAACTTCTGGAGATGCTGAGCAGCTACCGTGGCGTCACCGCTGCGGGCCTCGAGACCATGATGACAAACGGTTTCGATAAAACAATAAAAGCAGGTCTGGACGCCGCGACCCAGGTCGCACGTTCAATGAGTCCTTTTGCCCGTTCTGCTGACAAGAAAGAAGGTCCAATGACGCGGTAGTTGACCCTTCCTTAATTCCGGCCGCAATCGAGGGTGCGTTTATGAATGCAAAGTCTTTCTCGAAGACTGGACTGGCGCTGGCGATGGTCGCCTTCAGTGGCTGGGTAGCAGCGGCTGAGTGCGGGGATGTAACGATTGCCAACATGAACTGGCAATCCGCCGAAGTGATGGCCAACGTCGACAAGCTGATCCTGAATGCCGGCTACGGCTGTAACGCGGACCTGGTGACGGGCGATACGGTGCCCACCATCACCTCCATGGTCGAAAAGGGTCGGCCCGATATTGCGCCCGAGGGCTGGATCGACCTGGTTCCGGAGGTCGCCAAAACGGGCATTCAAAGCGGCAACCTGATCCAGGCCGCCAACTCGTTGAGCGACGGCGGCTCCCAGGGCTGGTGGATACCGAAATACATCGCTGACGCTCATCCGGACATCAAGAGTTTCGACGATGTGAAAAAACACCCGGAACTGTTCCCAGCCCCTGACGACAAGAAAAAAGGTGCGATCTACAACGGCCCGCAAGGTTGGGGCGGCACTGTCGTCACCGCACAATTCTACAAAGCCTACGGTTTCGAGAAAGCCGGTTTTGAACTGGTCGACACCGGTTCGGCAGCGGCGCTGGACGGTTCTATCGCCAAAGCCTACGAACGCAAGGCGCCGTGGCTCGGATTCTACTGGGCACCTACGGCACTGCTGGGCAAATACCCGATGGTGAAACTGGATAATGGCCATCCTGTGGACGCGGCGGAGTGGAAGCGATGCAACACTGTCGCCGATTGTCCAGACCCCAAACCCAATGGCTGGCCGATCGATCGGGTGTACACCCTGACCACCAAATCCTTCGCCGCCCGCTCGCCGACCGTCATGGCGTACTTGAACAAACGCGCCTGGTCCAACGAAACGGTGAACAAACTGATTGCCTGGATGACCGATAACCAGGCGACCGGCGAGGAGGGCGCGAAGTATTTCCTCAAAAACAACGAAGCGCTCTGGAGCCAATGGGTAACCCCTGAAGCGAGCGGCAAGATCAAAGCTGCGCTTTAATCCCATGAGTCGATGCAGCCCGATACGTCGAGCTGCATCGCACAGGGCGCCGATAAAAATAAGAACACCCATGTCTTGAATCGACTGCCAGGTCTTCAACAAAAGGGGAATCTCATGGAATGGCTATCAAGCTTTCCACACATGGAGGACGAACGGCTCCGGGCCTTGAAAAAGACCATCGACGGGGCCTTTCGAAACTTCACCAGCACCTACGGCGATAGCTTCGAAAGCTTCTTCCAGCCGTTGCAATACTTCCTGAATCAGGCCGAGCGATTCATGACCACTACGCCCTGGCCGATCATTATTTTGCTGGTTGCCTTGATTGCCTGGTTCGGCAGTCGCAGCTGGAAAATCGTGCTGGGTTGTGTGTTCACGCTGATGGCGATCGGGTACCTGGACATGTGGTCCGACACCATGAAGACGCTGTCGATGATCTTCGTGTGCACGGTGATTTCCATCGTCATTGGTTTACCGATGGGCATTGCCATGGCTCGCTCCAATCGACTGCGTAACCTGGTCAGTCCGATTCTGGACGTGATGCAGACCCTGCCGAGTTTTGTCTACCTGATTCCCGTGGTGATGTTGCTGGGCATCGGCAAGGTCGCGGGCCTCATTGCGGTGGTGGTCTACGCCTTGCCGCCGATGATCCGCTTGACCAACCTGGGCATTCGCCACGTCGACGCCGAGATGCTCGAATGTGCCGACGCCTTCGGTTCCTCCAGTTGGCAGAAGCTGAAAAACGTTCAATTGCCGCTGGCGTTGCCCTCGATCATGGCCGGCATCAACCAGACCATCATGATGGCCCTGGCGATGGTGGTGATCGCCTCGATGATTGGCGTTCAGGGCCTGGGGCAACCGGTACTCAAAGCCATTTCCAACCAGTATTTCACCCTGGGCATGTTCAACGGCCTGGCCATTGTCGGCATCGCAGTGATCTTCGATCGGGTCAGCCAGGCGTATGGCAGACGGCTGCAAAAGCATCTGGAGAAGGTTCATGGCCACTAATCCGAGCAGCGACTTCGGCATCGAAATCCGCCATCTCTACAAGATCTTCGGTTACCAGGCCCAGGCCAGTATCGAGCGCGTCAAGCAGGGCATGAGCAAGTCCGAACTGCTGAGCAATCACAGCCATGTGCTGGGTTTGAAGGACATCAACATCAGCATGCCGTCCGGTGGCATCCAGGTGATCATGGGGCTTTCCGGGTCGGGCAAATCGACCTTGATCCGCCATATCAACCGGTTGATCGAACCCACCGCCGGTGAAGTCATCGTGGGGGGCGTTGATGTACTGAAGATGAACCGCAACGATCTGCGCGAATTCCGCCGGCATCATGTGTCGATGGTGTTCCAGAAGTTCGCGTTGCTGCCCAACCGAACGGTGCTGGATAACGCGGTCTACGGGCTGGAAATCCAGGGCCTGCCCCGTGCCCGGCAACAGGAAATCGCCCGGCGCTGGCTGGATCGGGTCGGGCTGCAAGGTTACGAGAATCACTACCCCAATCAGCTCTCCGGGGGCATGCAACAGCGTGTCGGCCTGGCCCGGGCACTGGCCAACGATGCGCCGATCCTGTTGATGGACGAAGCCTTTTCGGCACTCGATCCGCTGATCCGCATGGACATGCAATCGGTGCTGCTGGACCTGCAAAAAGAGATCCGCAAAACCATCGTGTTCATCACCCATGACCTCGACGAGGCGCTGCGCATCGGTGACCGCATCGCCATCCTGCGCGACGGTGAAGTGGTGCAGCAAGGCACCCGACAGGAGATCGTCATGAGTCCCGCCGACGACTACATTGCCAACTTCGTCAAGGAAGTGAACCGTGGACGGGTGATCAGCGTCGACGCGATCATGCGCCCTTTTGTACGGGTCAAGCCCGGCTCAACGCTGGCCATGCCTGTGGGCACGTCACTCGAATCGGCGGTCAAGCGCCTGGTGGAGGCGGGGCTGGATGAGATGGTGGTCACCAACGATCAGGGCCAGCCCGTGGGGCAACTGGCCCTGAAGTCGATTATCGCGACAATGGTGACGTCGACGATCAGTGAGGAGTCGCGAATGGCCGAGGCTAGCGCGGCGTCGTAGCCAGCAATGGCCGTGTGAACCAGCGGCTTGCTGACGCATAGGCATGGGCCTGGCAACACGATCAAAAGATCGCAGCCTTCGGCAGCTCCTTCAGGGGAACGCATTTCCCCCGTAGGAGCTGCCGAAGGCTGCGATCTTTTGATCTTGCGTTCAGGGCCTGCAGCCAAGCGTTAGCTGCAAGTGAGTTTGACGGCCTTGGCGGCGCGTTCGAGTTCTTGTTTGACGTCCCCCGGGATCCGTTGTTTGCGCAGTCGTTGTTCCAGGAACGCCTGATTGCCCCGCGTATCAACCTCTGCGTCAATCGCCGCGTCCTCCGCACCAATGGCCGACGCGTGGGACTCGATGACCGAATCGATTTCAACGTCATTGGTGGCGGCGTCGAGTGCGCCGACCAGTTTTGCCACTTCATCCTCTTCGGCCTTGGCGTAGGCATCCACGGTCATTCCTGCAGCCAGCGCGCGTGCTCTGACTTCAACGCCCTTTAACGCCTCCCTGGCCTCACCACAGCGTAATTCCTGGGTATGTTTTTCGGCATTTTTCCATTGGATGATCCCATGGGTCAGCGTGCCGATGATTGCTATGGTGATGCCACCGATCAGGATCCGCTTCATGTTTTCACTCTCGAGCGTGAGCAGTGGAATTTTGAGGGCGTCGCTTTCAAAGCGTAGCATCAAGATGCAAGAGGAAAAGGTTCGCGTTTCTTCTCGTCGCCAACATTGCGCTTTGGCAGCGCACCCCATAACGTGTTCATTTTTTGACAGAGCAGGTCGAGCATTGATCGAACGACGCCAATTCAGCGGAGGCATGAAGGGCAAAAACCTTCGCTACTTGAATGAGAACCCCGGCGAAGCACCGCAAGTGGTCCGCACAGGATTTTTGCTGCTCGAACATTTCTCGTTGCCTGCGTTCACGCAGGTGCTCGATACGATCATCACCGCCAATCTTTTACGCCCTGGTTTGTTTACTTCCCGCACGTTTGGCTTGATCGAAGGGGAGGTCGTCAGCGATCTGGGACTGGTGATCCGGCCCGATGCCGTGATCGACAGTTCAGCGACCAAAACGCTGGACCTGCTGGTCGTTTGTGGCGGTTACCGAACCGAGCTGAAAGCCAATGAGGCGTTCATCACGCTACTGAAAACGGCAGCCGAGCAGGGCGTGATGCTGGCCGGGTTGTGGAATGGCGCCTGGTTCCTGGGCAAGGCCGGTTTACTCGATGGCTATCGTTGCGCGATTCACCCCGAGCATCGCCCGGCGCTCGCGGAGATTTCCAGAGCGACACACGTCAGCAGCGAACCCTACGTCATTGATCGCGACCGGCTCACGGCGTCCAGTCCTTCCGGCGCGTTCCATATGGCGCTGGACTGGATCAAAGGCCTGTTCGACAAAGCGCTTGTCGAAGGCGTCGAGGACATCCTGGCGTTCGAAGAGTCGCGTTACCGGCGTATCAAACCGGCGGAAAACATCTGCGTCAGCGCGCCTTTACGCGAGGTGGTCAAGCTTATGGACGCCAACCTCGAAGAGCCGCTGGAACTGGAGCAACTGGCGGTCTATGCGGGCCGTTCCCGTCGGCAGCTCGAGCGTTTGTTCAAAGAGCAACTGGGTACAACGCCGCAGCGCTATTACCTGGAACTGCGCATCACCGAAGCGCGCCGACTTCTGCAGCACACGGAGTTGTCACAGGTCGAGGTGCTCGTGGCGTGCGGGTTTGTTTCGCCGAGTCATTTCAGCAAGTGCTACAGCGCGTATTTCGGTTACCGGCCGTCCAAGGAGAAGCGGCTCGTCAAGTAATGCCTGTCAGTCTTCGCCCGCCTGCACGTCGTCTGACGGCATCTGCGTTTTGCCGCTCTGCTTGAGCCACAGACCAAATTCCTGCATGACGCTGACGACCGGCCTCAACCGGTCGCCTTCTTTGGTGAGCTCATATTCCACTTTGACGGGGACGGTCGGGTATACCGTACGTTTCACCAGTCCCACTTCTTCAAGGGCTCGCAGGTCGAGGGTGAGCATCCGCTGCGAAATGCCCGGAACATCGCGCCGCAGTTCATTGAAGCGTTTGGGGCCATCGAGCAGGTAGGACACCAGCAGCAGTCGCCAACGCCCACCCAGCAGGCGCATGGATTCCTCCACCGAGCACCCAGTCACATTCCTTTTCACGAAATATCCTCACATTCTTTCAGGTATATTTTTTGTACCTAGATGATAAAAAAGTGCCTTCTTCCTTTTATATACCTGATCCCTAAGATAGTCATTCCTCACTTTCCAGGTGGAAGTGACCCTTCAGGAGATCGCGCGTGAAGCTCTACTACATCCCCGGCAGTTGCTCACTTTCCCCGCATATCGTCATCAATGAACTGGGTCTGGATGTCACGCTACTCAAGGTCGATCATCGCCGGCACAAGGTCGACGGTGACATCGATTTCTACGACATCAATCCCCTCGGCTACGTGCCGATTCTCGAGCTGGATGACGGCACCCGATTTCGCGAAGGTCCGGTGATCGTGCAGTACCTGGCGGACCAGAAACCTGAATCGGGGCTGACCCCACCCAGTGGCACCCTTGAGTGGTATCGGCTTCAGGAATGGCTGGGTTTTCTGACGTCGGAGATCCACAAGGGCTTTATCCCGCTGCTCTATGCCACGTTGGCCGGCAAATACGTGGACACGGCAAGGCCCAAGCTGGAGGCGCGGTTTGCATGGATCGATAAACAACTCGCTGACCGGACCTACCTGCTGGGCGACACGTTCACCGTTGCCGATGCTTACCTGTTCGCCCTCACAGGTTGGGGGCAGGCGGGCTGGTTGAAGTCGCAGTACAACGCGCCGATTTATTTCGACGACCTGACCCATCTTCAGGCGTGGTACAGCCGTGTCCGTCAGCGCCCGGCAGTAAAAAGGGCACTGCTGGCGGAGGGGCTGGACTGAGCCGGGCAGGGCCTCCGATTTACAACGGGTAGCCCGCATGCGTTGATCAGGGGGTGGTCGGGTGAGCTGCCCAGTGTTTCATTTCTTCGGCGATGAAATGGCTCACCAGGTCGCTGTACATCTTTTCGATTGCATCCGGGCTCAGGCCTTCTGCTTCCGCCCATTCGCGACGTGTTGCCAGCATCGCTTTGAACCGTTCCGGTGCGCGGACCGATGCGGCGGAGGTCTTGAACGTCGAGGCCGCGAGCACGTATTGAAAACGTTTGCCCAACAGCTTGATAACAGCCTGATCGAGGGCATCGATTTCGCGTCGGATATCCTCCATGCCGGCACACGCGTGGGGTTGCAGTTGATTGATGAGTTCCATTCAGGTCATTCCATTTGATTGAGAAAAAACAACGTGAGTCTTCATTGTTAAGGTGACGTGGCAGTAAGTACGCCACAGGGATAGCTCGCGCTATCAATGCCGGCACTCCGATAACACCACCTGGCAGGTGTTCGGCGTGCCACCGGATCGGCCGGCATAGCGCATGCAATTGTCCATGGATTTTTTGCGAGCCATGCTTAACGTATTGCCCCAGGCCAATCCACCTTCGCCAGCCGTGGGAAGTGCTTTTGCATAACAGTTTGAGCCGATGCTCGAGGTGGAATAACGCGCCGTTTTTGATGTGCCGGAACACCCCGTCGTCAGTGCCAGGCTGATGGCGAGGAGGGCGGGGAGGAGCCATGACGAGCACTGGCGCGCGGTTTTCCCGGTCATCCCGTTTCCCCTGAATCAAGAGGCTGGAGGCGTGTAGCTTTGTTTAGTCTAGACCGCTGCTGCACCTTGCCCGGACCGTCCGCCAACTTACTGCTGAGTGGACGTTGGCCCTAGCCACAGGTCCACCACTCGCCGGTCCAGTTCCTCCCAATCCGCCATCCCCAACACCCGGGTGGTGTTCAAACCACGCAAATAACCGCGCAACTGATTGGCGGTCGCCCGTGCAAGCTCGGGGTCGGGCGCCTGTTCGCCCATCAGTACGGTTTCGTACTGGACCAGGTACTCGGCCACCCGGTCTCGGAAATCGGGCAGAACGGCGTCGCGGATGAAGTCAAAAGTTCTCAAGGAGAGATCCTCTTCAATCTTTTCAGTGGTGATTGAGTGTGTTTCCGTCTGCGCGTCGCGCAACTATTGTTAGAAGTAATAGTGACCATCACGAAACGCAAGTTCTACTTTGCTGACAATAGCCGGACAATCCCCTGCATCGAATGACGACGGCGACCGGTGTGACGCGGTTCTGCTGCCTGATAAGCCGTATTTTCATGTTGAGGATGAGATTGATGCGCCCCACCTGTGTGTCTGCCATGGCGTTTGGCATGTTGTTGCTCGCCGGTTGTGCCAGCGCACCGAACGACCCGACCATGACCTTGAAGACCAGCAAAACCCCCGCCCAGTTCGCCGACTGCGTAGTACCGAAATTGCAGGGCAGCGCGTTGAATCCCACTGTTTCGCAAAACCAGCGCAGCTACCGGATCGTGGTGCCGAGCAAGGTGACGGCAGACAACGTGCTGGAGGCGTACAAGGCCGGGAGCGGCGGCAAGGTGTTCATCTACGAGCGACATCTGCTGGCCTCGAACTTTTTGCCTTCGAGTTTTGAACGCGCTGCCCAGGATTGCATCTGAACCCGACGCCTTGACGTTTTCTACAGAGCTCCTTTGGTTGGCCGCAACCAACCAATTTTTTACCCCGCACCCCATTCGGTTGCGGGGTTTTTTTTGCTTCGCGAATACTGGCACCGAGAAATTCCTGTGCCAGCGACCGTTCGGCCGGTTGTCTGCACCGGGCTGCGCAATTCGAGAGTTGCCTGCGCAATCGGGGAGGCTGCCAGGCAGAGCGCGTGCACCATCATCTTGCGCTTCACATCCGCCTAAGAGAAACCTTTAGCGGGGTGGGAGATTTCCCTCCTTCGGATGCTGTTCTTCTTGATATCGGCGCAGCGCCTGCTGACTTACCTTGGACAGACACGAGTTGTCGTCGTTGCGGGCTGTTCCATTGAGACCGCGTGGCGTTTTAACCCCATAACAACAAAAAGCCCTGCTCGCACCACCCCCCGGTGGTCTTTGGTTTGATTCTGCTCCTATAAAAACAGTGCCCAGGCACATACAGATGTGGAGATGTCAGATGTATCAAGTAAGGCAGTCATGCCGTGGAATAGGTATCGCCAGTGTGCTGGGCATCTGTTCGCCACTGGCCGCACAGGCTGATGTGATTAAAGACAGTCACTTCAAAGTGGATACGCGCAACTTCTACTTGCACCGTAACTACACCAACACCCAGGCACCGGATTCTGAAGTGCACAGTTGGTCTCAGGGTTTCGATGCGCAATTTACCTCTGGCTACACCGACACCGCCCTGGCCATCGGTCTTGATGTGGATGCGCAATACGCCGTGCGCCTGGACTCGTCGGGCAATGACGGTTCGCTGCCCTATAGCGTCCGTGACGGGCAGACCGCCGACGACTACAGTCGGGCCGGGGCCACCTTCAAGATGCGCTACAGCAAGACCGAGTTGAAGGTCGGTGATCTTCGCCCGCAATTGCCGGTTGCGTTCGATGACCCCAGTCGCCAGCTGGACACCATTTACCAGGGGGCCGTGGTGGAGTCCAAGGAGATCGATGGGTTGACGCTGACCGGCGGTCGTTTCTGGTCTGCCGTGACGCGGGAATCTTCCAACCACGAGAAACTGTACAAGTACGGCTCCACCGATAATCTCGACAGTGATGGCCTGGACTTCGGCGGCGCCACTTACGACATCAGCAAAAACCTGCAAGCCAGTTATTTCTATGGCGTGCTGCATGATATTTATCAGCAGCACTACGTCGGCCTGATGCATATGGCTGAGCTGGGGAATGGCTACAAGCTCAAAACCGACTTGCGCTACTTCAATAACAAAGAAGAGGGCGAGGCGTTGAACGGTGAGATCGACAACCGCTCCTACGGCGCCTTGTTCACCCTGCTCAAGAGTGCCCATATGTTTGGCGTCAGTTACCAGCGCATGCTCGGTGACAGCGTATTCCCGACCATGAACGGTTATATCCCGCAACCGTACCTGGTGCACTGGTCGTCCCTGGGGTTTGTTCGCCCGGGTGAACGATCCTGGTCGGCGCGCTACGGCTATGACTTTGCCGCAATGGGGATGCCGGGGCTGAAGTTCTACACCCGTTACACCAAAGGGACCCACTGGAACCGCGGCGCAGACCTGAGTGACAACCAGGAAAGCGAACGCTATCTGGGACTCAACTACGTGGTGCAGAGCGGGCCGCTGCAAGGACTTGGGCTGGACCTGCGCAACATCGACGTGAAGCAGAAGTACGGCTACGACTACAACGAATTCCGTGTCGCCACGACCTACACCTGGAAGTTCTGGTAAGCCCGATCCAACCAGGGTTACACCCCACAACAATAAGAGGCCCGGCCATGTTCGAACCCAACGTCTTTTGCATCTGCCCCGCAACTTACCCGTCGGTGTCCTGTGCGCCGTTAGCCGGCGCGCTGCGCACATGAGCGTATTCCAAGAGGAGCAAACACCCGTGAACGTCCAGGTCAATAACGCGGTCCTGCAAAAGAAGAAGACTTACCTATACGAGTGGTACGTGGTGGGGCTGTGCATGGTCGCCTACATCTTTTCATTCGTGGACCGGCAGATCCTCGCGCTGATGATCGAACCGATCAAAGCCGACCTGCAAATCAGCGATACCCAGTTCAGCCTGCTGCACGGGCTGGCGTTTTCGTTGTTCTACGCCTTCATGGGCATGTCCATTGCCTACCTGGCTGACCGCTTCTCCCGGCCGAAGATCATCGCCGTCGGCGTGGTGGTGTGGAGTTTGATGACCGCCGCGTGTGGCTTGAGCAAAAACTTCCTGCACATGTTCCTCGCCCGCATTGGCGTGGGCGTCGGCGAAGCGGCCCTGTCGCCCTCTGCGTATTCAATGTTCAGCGACATGTTCCCCAAGGAAAAACTGGGCCGCGCAGTGGGCATCTATTCGATCGGCTCGTTCGTCGGTGGCGGCCTGGCCTTCCTGGTGGGGGGCTATGTGATCGCGCTGCTCAAGGACATGCACACAATCGAGGTCGCGGTTCTCGGCGCCATGAAAGCCTGGCAGCTGGCGTTTTTCATTGTCGGTCTGCCTGGCATTCTGGTCGGCATTTTGATCTGGCTGACCGTGCGGGATCCGGCGCGCAAAGGCTTGCAGGTTGATGCGCAGGGGCGGCCGAAGAAAGTTGCGATGAGCGATGGCATCCGCTTTCTCGGCCGTCACCGTGCGACTTTCACCTGCCATTACCTGGGCTTCTCCTTCTACGCCATGGCCCTGTTCTGCATGATGAGCTGGAGCCCGGCGTTGTACATCCGCAAGTTCGGCCTGACGCCGGTCGAGGCGGGCTACATGCTCGGTACGGTGCTGTTGCTGGCTAACACCACCGGGGTTTTGTTCGGCGGATGGCTCACCGACTTCCTGGCCAAGCGCGGCCATCAGGACGCCGCAATGCGCACCGGGGTGATCGGCGCACTGGGCATGGTGATACCCGCCATCCTGTTCCCGCAAGTCGATCAGCTGTGGCTGTCGGTGACCCTGCTGGTACCGGCGATGTTCTTTGCCTCGTTTCCGATGCCGGCGTCCACCGCCGCGATGCAGATTCTCGCGCCGAATCAGGTGCGTGCACAGGTCTCGGCGGTGTTCCTGCTCATCAGCAATCTGCTCGGTCTGGGCGTGGGCACCACGCTGGTGGCGCTGTTGACCGACCGTTACTTCGGCTCGCCGGCGGCGGTGGGCTCGTCCATGTCCCTGGTGATTGCTGGTGCGTCGGTGTTGACGGTGGTTCTGCTGTGGCGAGGTTGCCGTCATTTCCGCGAAAGCTATGCCCGTGAGTACCCGACCCCGGCGTGATGTGCGATCGTTCATGATCGACACCACGGCCTCGCTTCGTGCAAACGCAGCGGGGCCGATTCGCTCCAGATCAGGAGAGCCCTCGATGTTGAATGATGTACACCTGCTGGAGCGGCACAGCCTGCTCAGCTCAACCGATTACCGTGAGATCAAGGCCAAGGTCAGCCATTACCTGTGCCCGCACAGCTTCAACGTGCTGCGCGACGCACCCATCTACACCCGGCTCAACGGGGTATTTTTCGGCGACCTGGCATTGCTCGACTTGCGTTACGGCGCCCCGGTGGAAATCACCATCGGCGACATTGCCGATCAGTACCTGTTTCGCATTACCTTGCAGGGGCAGTGCGAAGTGGCGCACGGACGGCAAAGCGCGGCGATGCAGTCGGGCTACCTGAGCGTTTCCTCGCCGTTCGCGCAAAGCCGCATCGTCACCGATGGCGAATGCCGCAACCTGATCCTGCGCGTCGACCGTGATGCCCTGGAAATGCAACTGCAACGCCTGCTGGATCGCAGCCTGCGACAGTCGGTGATCTTTGATGTCAGGGTCGATCATCTGAGCGCCGGTGCCGTCAGCCTTTATCACACCCTGGACTATATCTGCCGGCTGTACGGCAGTGGCGTCGACGGCTCGCGCATTGCCAGCAGCCTGTCCGAATACCTGATGCAATTGCTGCTGACCCAGCTGCCGCACAACTACTCCGCGGATTTGTTGAACGACGCCCGCGCACCGCTGCCGCATCACGTGAAAAAAGCCCGTGACTATATCGAGGAACACCTCGATGAGCCGATCAGCCTGGCGACCTTGAGCGAACTCTGTGGCGTCTCGGTGCGCACCTTGCAGAACGGCTTCAACCAGTTCCTCCAGCAGGCGCCGGTCGACTACATTCGCGATCGCCGGCTTGCGCTGATCCACGAATCACTGAAGCAGGCCAGGGTCGGGGAAACCGTCACCGATATCCTGTTGCGTCATGGCATCAACAGCTTCGGGCATTTCTCCAGCGGCTACCGGCAACGCTACGGCTGCCTGCCGTCAGACACCCTGCGACGGCACAGGCATTGAGACTTCTGCGTAATGGGTCAGTCGGTTGCGCAATCGGATAAGTCGATGGCGGCAGGGCTCGATAGGATCGAGTCTCTTACAAAAGGAGCATCTCGATGAATATTACCGTGCTGGGTGGTGGTCACGGCTGTTACGCCGCTGCTGTCGAAATGGCTGAGAAAGGCCACCTGACTCGCCTGTGGCGTCGCGATGGCGCAGCGCTCAAGGAATTGCTGGCCATCGGCACGCTGACGATCAGGGACTACCGGGGCACCCGTCAGTTGTCTGTCGGTCAGCAGGGAGACAAGCTGTCGCTGACCGACGACCTCGCCGAAGCCCTGAGTGACGCGCAACTGGTCATCATCCCGCTGCCGTCGACCTCCCACGAAGACCTCGCCAAACACGTCGCGCCGCACCTGCAAGAGGGTCAAGTGGTGTTCCTGCCACCGGGCACCTTTGGCAGCTACGTGTTCGCCAAGGCCATGGCCGATGTGGGCAACCAGAGCAAAGTCGCCTTCGCCGAAACCGGTACGCTGCCCTATCTGGTGCGCAAGCACGGCGCCAGCGACCTGGTGATCAGCGGCTACGCCACCCGCCTGCCGACCGGCGTATTCCCTAGCAACCTGTCCGGACACGCCTTCGCTGTGCTTCGCGAAGCCTACCCGAGTGTCGAGCCGATTGAAGACGCCTTGAGCGGTGCGCTGATGAACGCAGGCCCCATCATTCATCCGCCGCTGATCATGATGAACGCCGGTCCGCTTGAGCATTTCGACGCCTGGGACATTCACAACGAGGGCACCCAGCCGTCGATTCGCCGCGTGACCAATCAGCTGGATGCCGAGCGCATGGCCGTGCGCGAAGCGCTGACTTATGGCGCGCCGCACTTTCCGCTGGCCGATCACTACAACACCACCGACGGCGAAGAGTGGATGTACGGACGGGGTGCCCACGGCAAGCTGACCGACAGCGGTGATTGGCGCGAAGACATCGACCTGCAGACCCATAGATACATGCTCGAAGACACTCGCCTGGGCCTGTCCTTCCTGGTTTCCGTGGGGCGCTGGGCCGGTGTCCCGACTCCCGTGGCGCAAGGCCTGCTGAGCATCGCCTCGGTGGTGGCGGCACGCGACCTCTACGCCGAAGGCCGCACCCTGGAGAACCTGGGGCTGGCCGGCCTTGACCGGGCGCAAATGACCGAGCTCCTGACCCGGGGCTACAACTGATGAACGCGGCGCTGCCGTCAGTCAGCGTGGTCGGTGCCGGCCGGATGGGCGAGGGCATTGCGCTGGCCTTCATCCACGCGGGCCTGCCGGTGACCCTCATCGACATCAAGGAGCGCGCCGAGGATGAGCGGCGCGACTACTTCGAGCGTGTGCGAAACAATGTCCGCGGCGAACTGCAAATGCTGGTGCGCCTCGGCGTGCTCCTGCCGGACCAGGCGGACATCGCGATGTCACGGTTGACGCTGCAAGCCAGATCCCGCGCTGCAGCGACACTGAGCGAGTGCGACCTGGTGTTCGAAGCCGTACCGGAAGTCATTGCGGTGAAGCAGGAGACCTTCGCCTGGGTCAGCGAGCATGTTCCGGCCTCAACCATCATTGCCTCGACGACCTCGACCTTTCTGGTGACCGAGCTGAGTGGAATGGTCAGTGAGCCGAAGCGTTTCGTGAACGCGCACTGGCTGAATCCGGCGTATCTGATGCCGCTGGTGGAAGTCAGTCGCAGCGAAACGACGTGCCCGCACGTGGTGGAGCGGCTGCTGCAACTGCTCAAACGCATCGGCAAAGTGCCCGTGGTGTGCAATCCGGTCGCCGGCTACATCGTCCCGCGCATCCAGGCACTGGCGATGAACGAAGCCGCACGGATGGTCGAGGAGGGCGTGGCAAGCGCGGAAGATATCGACACCGCAGTGCGCGTGGGTTTCGGCCTGCGCTTCTCGGTGCTAGGCCTGCTTGAGTTCATCGACTGGGGTGGAGGCGACATTCTCTACTACGCATCGCGCTACCTGAGCGGCGCGCTGGCACCGCGTTTCGAGTCGCCACAAGTGATCGCCGACAATATGTATAACGGCCGCAATGGCCTGCGAGACGGCCAGGGCTTTTATGACTATCGCGACATGGATGTGGACGCCTACAAGCAACAGCGCCTCGGCGACTTCGTGCGCAAGCTGGAGTTGTCGGGGCTGACGCCGGCGTTTGAGGGTGCCTTGAAGCAAGCCTGAGTAACTCGGCCCGGATGCCGGGCCTTTTGTCCAAATGATCGCACCTGCAGCGTTCGAGGTGCGTCACCCTGCGTCACCTATACATTCAGTGCGAAATTGTGAGCACTTGCCCATGCCGGGAAAATCACCTCGAACAACCGTCGCGTCACTGCCCGCTGTTTCACGCAATGCAGTGCACGGCGCCTTCTCGTGATTTGAACCGGAGTTAGAGATGATTCGATACCTGAAAACAAGTAAACCGGTGGAAGCACAGGCGGAAATCGCGGGCCAGGTTCGCGACGTCGTTGCAGACATCATCGCCAATGTCGGGCGCAAGGGTGACGCTGCGGTGCGTGAGTACTCCCAGAAGTTCGACAACTGGTCGCCGGCGGACTTTCGCCTGAGCGATGAAGAAGTTGCCGCCTGTGTGGCCAGCCTGTCGAAACAGGAGCTGGATGACATCACTTTCGCTCAGGCTCAGGTACGCCGGTTCGCTGAAGTACAAAAGTCGGCATTGATCGATGTGGAGGTCGAGACGCTGCCGGGGGTCATTCTTGGGCACAAGAACATTCCGGTTAACTCGGTCGGGTGTTACATCCCGGGCGGGAAGTATCCGCTGCTGGCATCCGCTCATATGAGCGTGCTCACTGCCAAGGTGGCGGGGGTGAAGCGTGTTGTCGCTGTGGCACCACCTTTTGATGGCAAGCCACACCCTGCGATCGTGACGGCCATGCACCTGGCTGGCGCGGATGAAATTTATTGTGTCGGTGGCGTGCAGGCGATCGCAGCGCTGGCCTTGGGCACAGAGCAGTTTGCTCCCGTGGACATGGTGGTCGGGCCGGGTAATGCCTATGTGGCGGAGGCCAAACGTCAGTTGTTTGGCAAGATCGGGATCGATTTGATCGCCGGCCCTACCGAGACGCTGGTGATTGCCGATGACTCCAGCGACGCTGAAATCGTGGTAGCAGACCTGCTGGGCCAGGCCGAGCACGGCGTGAACTCTCCAGCGGTTTTCCTGACCAATTGCGCCACGCTCGCCGAGGCGATTCCCGCTGAAATCGAACGCCAGTTGGCGGTGCTTCCAACGGCCGCGGTCGCCAGTGTGGCGTGGCGTGAATACGGTGAAATCATCTTGTGCGATACCGTGGAGGAGTTGGTGGAGGAGGCCGACCGTATCGCCTCGGAACACGTTCAGGTGATGACCCGCGATCCTTTGTATTTCCTTGAGCACATGACGAACTATGGTGCGCTGTTTCTCGGCGAGCGCACCAACGTGTCGTACGGCGACAAGGTGATTGGCACCAACCACACACTACCAACCACCAAATCAGCGCGCTATACCGGCGGGCTCTGGGTGGGCAAGTTCATCAAGACGTGCACTTACCAGCGTGTCCTGACCGACGAGGCCTCTGTGATGGTGGGCGAATACTGTTCACGCCTTTGCGCGATGGAAGGTTTTGCCGGTCACAAGGAGCAGGCAGACATTCGTATTCGCCGCTACAAGAAAACCGTTTGAAAATCCGCGCGAGTGCGTGCAATGCGCACCGTTTTGCCGGGCAGTTGGCCAAATAGGCAGCCTGAGGCTGTCCCGGCCAAGAGTGAGGCCGGCATTCACAGGTCGTGATGCCGGTTCAGGTTGGTCACCTGGTTCACTCAGGCCGCGTGCCCCTTGGCGTTCCTCTGTTTTTTCAGGGGAATGTTGCGGGTCGCGGGTTTTTCATCGTGCGTTTCCCTCCTTTTGTTTCGACATCTCCCCGCTGCCGACGCAACACGACGCACTTTTCCCCTTCGCGCTTGCAAGCGTGCGCAAAAGCGCTGAGGAAGCGGCCTGCTTGCCGCTTTTACAGGGGCAGGATGCCTCTGGAGCAGGGGAGTGCACGCTGCGTCAAAGTGCGTCGCTTTTGCGCTGTCTGCGAAATTGAGTGTCAGGGCGACGCGGCCAATACTCGAGTCCAACGTCAGGCCAGCGATTCCCCACAGGGAGCACGCTGGTGACACTCGCTCAGGTCCGTTTGGAGTTCACAGTGAAGCTCACCGGCAGCCAAACCCTTGCAAGATTGCTCAAAGCACATGGTGTGGAATACGTCGCCGGAATTCCGGGTTACGGTTCCTGGACCATTGTCGATGCCTTGCAGTCGACACATGGCATTCCTTTCATTCAAGTCATGCAGGAACAAAGCTGCGTGCACATGGCCGATGGGTATTACCGTGCTTGCGGTCGGCCGATGGCCGCCTTGTTGCCGACCGCTACCGGCGTCTCCAAGGCGTTGGGAGGCCTGGCGTGCGCCTATGCCGAAGGCAGTGCGATGCTGGTGATCAGTGGGGGGCAGCTGTCGCATTTGCCCAGTGTCGACACGGCATCGGACCCGGCAGGCGCAGAGCAAAATCACCCGCGTGAAACCCTGAAAGCCCGGTTGGTCACCGAGTCTGCGACTGCTTTGCCGACGTTGATGCGCACGGCTTTTTCCACGATGGCCGGTCCTTGTCCCGGGCCTGTCAGTATTGAAATACCGGTTGCAGTTCAAGGGCAAAGTGTCGATTTTGCGGCGGTCTCGGGTCGCGCGTCTACCGAGCGATCTGCCGTCCCGGCGGGCCAGGTTGCTCAAGCGGCTGAATGGTTGGCCAAGGCTGCTCGCCCCGTCATTGTGGCGGGTGCCGGAGTACTGATTGGCGAAGCGTGCAAGGAGTTACTCACAGTCGCCGAGCGTTTTTGCATCCCGGTACTGACCTCGACCAATGGCAAAGGCGCGATTGCCGAGGATCACCCGCTGGCAGGAGGCTGCGTAGGTCAGTCGGGGAGCGCTTGTGCCAACCGTCTCCTGGCGGAGGCTGACCTCATCTTGTTGCTGGACAGCAAGCTGACCGATATGGAGTGCCGGGCTCCGGTGATTTGGATCGATGCCGATCTCGCTGACTCGAGCCGGGTCGGGCAGGTTGAGCTGGGTATGCAAGGCGATACCTGCAGCGCCCTGGCGGCATTGGCGGCGCTGGTCTCGACCGCGCAATTTCACGCAATCTCACTGCAGCGTTCGACCTACCTCAAGCATCTGTCCGAGCTTCGAGCCAACTGGGAAGCGCGCCTGGACAAAGAACGAGCCGACGAGTCCTCACCCTTCATCGTGCAACGGCCCATGGCCGAGTTGCGGGCGGTGCTCGAACGAGACGCGATCGTGGTCGTTGGCACCGGCAATGTCGGTGACGCCATGGTGCAGATGTTCCCTGTGTTTTTCCCGCGCGCTTACCTGTCTTCCACTGTCTTCGGTGCACAGGGATGGGCGGTGCCGGCGGCGATTGGCGCGAAACTGGCGATGCCTGCACGCCAGGTGGTGTGTGTGGTGGGCGACGGTGATTTCTTGCAATCGATGCAGGAAATGGCGGTGTGCGTCATGCACTGCATTCCGGTGCTTTTCATGGTGTTCAACAACAGCGGGTATTCGTCGTTACGCGATGCCCGCACGCAACACACGGGCCGCTACGCACGCAGTGAATTCAACCTCCCGGATGGCAAACCTTACTCTCCGGAGTTCGCGGAAGTCGCACGCAGCTTCGGCCTTGAGTCGTGGCGTATCGAGCATCCATATCAGCTCGGTCCGGCGCTGCACAAAGCACTCAACAGCAAAGGCCCTGCATTGGTCGAAGTGATGATTTCACGCAAGAGCCGCGGTGCCCTCGACGCATTTTCCGACGAAGTTCCCTGATCCCGTCCCCTGATCCGTAGTGCCGCCCATAGAGCAGCGCACGCCCCAAAAGTGCCCTAACAAGACTGCCACCGAGGAGAGACACCGTGAGTCCAACCCTATCAAGGCTGCATCAGGCGGCCGATGCAGCACCGCTGCGGCGGCCTGGAAAACGACGCTGGAGCCCGGCGGCTTTAGCGGTCGCGCCGACGTTTATTCTGGTGGCGATCAGTGTTTACGGATTCATCGGCTGGTCGACGGTCATTTCCTTCACCAGCTCGAAGTATTTCCCCCAGTACGACTTCGTCGGATTCAGCCAGTACGTCCGATTGTGGGAGTCGGACCGCTGGAATACCTCGGTCATCAATCTGGTGTTGTTCTCGGTCGGTTTCGCGCTGATCTCGCTGTTGCTCGGCTTGATCATTGCGATCTTCCTGGACCAGAAAATCCGGGGTGAAAGCACCCTGCGCATGATCTACCTGTACCCGATGGCGATTTCCCTGATTGTGACGGGTATCGCCTGGAAATGGATTCTCAATCCCGGTACCGGTATTGAGCACCTGTTACGCAGTTGGGGCTGGGAGAGTGCCAGTTTCAATTGGCTTGTTGACCCGAAAATGGCCGTTTACACCCTGGTGATTGCAGCCGTCTGGCAAACCGCCGGTTTCGTCATGGCGATCTTTCTGGCCGGGCTGCGCGGCGTGGATTCCGAGATCGTGAAGGCGGCTCAACTGGAAGGCGCCGGTGCCTTCAGGATCTACACCTGCATCATCATCCCGATGCTGCGCACCTCCATGTTCTCCGCGATTGTCATTCTGGTTTACCAGGCCGTGCGTTCGTTCGACCTGGTGGTGGCGATGACCAATGGAGGTCCGGGTTACTCCAGCGATTTGCCCACGACGTTTATGTACAACTCGACGTTCCTGCGCGGGCAGATGGCCCAGGGGTCCGCAAGTGCCGTGATGATCCTGTTGGTGGTGGTTGTCATCGTTGTCCCTTACCTGTATGCGGAGTTCAAACATGAACACAATGACAGCAGCCACTGAGATCCGCCCGTTGGTCCGTCAGCGTAACCTTGGTCGTCAGGCCAACAGATTCATGCGCCGCACGGCGGTATATGCGGTGCTGATCGGTTTCGCGGCTTTCTTCCTGCTGCCGCTGCTGGTGATGGTTTTTGCCTCCTTCAAGGACATGGATGCAATCCTTCATTCCTCGATTCTGGCGTTGCCTACCCATCCGACCCTGCAACCCTGGCGCGAGGCCTGGTCCAGTGCCTGCATTGGCACCCTTTGCGTGGGCCTGCGTGGCTATTACCTCAATACGATATTGCTGGTGGTGCCTGCCGTGCTGATTTCGGCTCTGGTCGGCGCGGTGAACGGATACGCATTGTCGAAGTTTCGCTTCCGCGGGGCGAACCTGGTGTACGGCCTGATCCTGTTCGGCACCTTCGCACCGTACCAGGTGATGCTGGTACCGATTTCCAAAATGCTCGGTTTGCTCGGTCTTTCCAACGGCATCGGCGGTCTGATCTTGCTGCATACCCTTTACGGGTTGCCGATGACCACCATGTTTTTCCGCAATTACTTCATGACGGTGCCACAGGATCTGATCAAGGCCGCGAAGGTCGACGGTGCCGGGTTCTGGACTACGTTCGTGCTGATCGTGCTGCCGATGTCCACGCCGATGATCGTGGTCACGGTGATCTGGCAGTTCACCAGTATCTGGAATGACTTCCTGTTCGGCGTCTCGTTCACGAGCGGTGCAAACAGTCCAATCATGGTCGCGCTGAACAATATGGTGAGCTCTGCTGCCGGTGAGCGCCCCTACAACATTCACATGGCTGGCGCGCTGCTGTCGGCATTGCCGACCCTGGTGGTGTACCTGCTGGCTGGCAAATATTTCGTTCGCGGCCTCATGGCTGGCGCGGTCAAGGGGTAAGTGAAATGGCATCTCTGAATATTCGAAATGTGGAAAAGCACTACGGTGATCTGCGCACCCTCAAGGGCATCAACATTGATGTCGAGGACGGGGACTTTCTGGTGTTGCTGGGGCCTTCGGGCTGTGGCAAGTCCACCCTGTTGAGTGCCATTGCGGGTCTGGCGCCGGTCAGCAGTGGGGAGATCATGATCGACGGGGTGGTCGTCAATGACATCGAGTCGGCGGACCGGGACATTGCCATGGTGTTTCAGTCCTACGCGCTGTACTCCACCATGACAGTGCGTCGTAACCTGACTTTTGGCATGCGGGTGCGCGGTGCGTCGCGCCAGGAGCAGGACGAGGCCGTCAAGCGTGTGGCGGGGGTGTTGCAGCTGGACCAATTGCTTGATCGTAAGCCGTCACAGCTTTCCGGCGGTCAGCGTCAGCGAGTCGCCATGGGAAGGGCGATGGTGCGCCAACCGAAGATCTTTCTGTTCGATGAACCACTGTCGAACCTGGACGCCAAGTTGCGCACTGACATGCGCGCTGAAATCAAGAAGCTGCACCAGCGCGAACAGACCACCACGGTGTATGTGACTCACGATCAGATTGAAGCGATGACCCTTGCTACGCGGATTGTGGTGATGAAGGGGGGTGAAGTTCAGCAGATCGGTTCGCCACAGACGATTTACGAGCAACCGGCCAACCTGTTCGTGGCGCGTTTTATCGGCTCGCCGTCCATGAACTGTCTGGAGGGCATCCTGGTGGCCGAGGGCCCGGATGCGGTTTTTCGAGGGAGCGCCCAGACCCAATCTGGCTTGCGCATCAACCTGGGCCCGCTCACCGAAAATCTCAAGGTCTACCTGGGCGCCAAGGTGGTGTTGGGGGTTCGCCCGGAATGGCTCGCCTATGCCGAGCAAGGCTCTGCGCCGGCGCTGATCGACGCCGTGGTGGACGTTGTCGAGCCGACGGGGTCGGACAATTTCGTGTTGGTCCAGGCCAGCGGCGAAACCCTGATGGCCCGGTTCGCGCCTGGCGTCGGCACGCCCGGGCAACGGGTCAGCCTGGCCATCGACATACACAAGGCCTTGCTGTTCGATGCCTCGACCGAGCAACGGATTTGCCGCTGACTTTCCAATAAAAAACCGTGTTTACAACCTGGCCCGAGCGGTTGTCTGGCCAGGCGGTAAAAGGACGCCTGCTGCTTTATCAACTGCCCTCTCCCTGTCTAAAAAAAGAAGAGATATGTGATGAAAAACACAACGAGTTTTCAAGGTATCCGTTCACTGGGCTGCAAACGCAATGTGATGGTCAGCACTGTGCTGGGGTGCTTGCTCAGCACTCAGTTCGTGGTCGCCGCGCAGCCAAAGGTCGAAGTCGTTCACCCCTGGTCTTCAGCGGGTGAGGCCTATGCGTTGGACGCATTGAAAGACGCCGTCAAAAAGGCCGGGCTCGAGTGGCAAGACTCCGCTATCGCCGGCAATAACAGCAACAATCAGCAGCAAGCACTTCAAGCCCGGTTGTCAGCGGGTAATCTGCCTGACGTCACCCAGACAGTCCCCAATCTCATGCACGCTTACGTCGAGCAGAACGTTTTGACCAACCTGGATGCCCAGGCGAAAGAGCAGGGCTGGGACCAGAAACTGTCGCCGGAAATGCGCAAGGTGGCGATGTACAAAGGGTCCTATTACGCGATCCCGCTGGTTGAGCATCGGGAAAACATGATGTGGGCCAACAAAGCGTTATTGGCCAAGTATGGCGGTGAACTGCCAACGACATGGGAGGCGTTCAACACGCTGGCTGAGCGCATGCAGAAAGACGGTGTCATTCCATTGGCGTTGGGCGGCGAAGACTGGCAGGAAGGCCAGATGTTCACGTCGGTGATCCTGGGCGTCGGTGGCAAGGATTTCTACAACAAGGCCATCGTCGAGCATGATCCCCAAGCCATCAAAAGCCCCACGATGGTTAAAGTGTTCGATCAGTTCCGCAAGCTCATCAACTTCTCCGACAAGAATCGCATCGGTCGGGACTGGAATGCGGCCACGCAGATGGTGATCGATGGCAAAGCCGCTTTTCAGTTCATCGGTGACTTTGCCAAGGCCGAATTTCTGCGCGCTGGCAAGCAACCTGGAGAGGATTTCCTGTGTGCCAGTTCGCCAGGTACCGGTCAGAACTTTGTTTACTTGACTGACGAACTGGCGTTCTTCACCCAGAGCGATCCTCAACGTCAAGCCACGCAAAAGATTTTCGCTGGATTGGTCATCGACCCGGCGGTGCAGATCGAATTCAGTCGTCGCAAAGGCTCGATTCCGACCATCACCGACGTGCCGGCAGACCAGTTCGACAGCTGCGCCCAGATCAACCTGGCGGATCGAAAGGCCAACCAGGCCAATGGCGGCATGTTGCCGTCCTTCATCGAAAACATTGCGGTGGACCGTGACGTCCGCGGCGTGTTGATGGATGTGATTACCCATTTTGCCAACACTCCGTCGATGACCTCTCAACAGGCCGCAGACCGCATCGTCAAGGACCTGCAGAACCTGTAGCCCAGTGGATGTGCCGGGCGCTGTGGCGCCCGGGTTTCGGGTGTCGGACGGGTCTCGACACCCTTTTTTGTCTCATGAAAATGGAAGCGTGATATGTCTCGGCATCCCACCTATGTCATCGTCGGCGGCGGTACTACCGGTTGTATTCTGGCGGCAAAGTTGTCTGAAGATCCGGCCGTGCAGGTTGTGTTGCTTGAAGAGGGGCCGGCGGACCGCAATCCCTGGATCCGGTTTCCAGGCACCTACTACAAAACCTGTCAGGGCCCTTTACTGAAACGATACCCCTGGGACTCGCCAGCCGATTTCGACCGCGCGCCGGGGGACTCGATGATCCAGGCCAGTGTGCTGGGCGGCGGCAGCTCCATCAATGGCATGGTGTATGCCCGCGGCAACCCTGCCGACTACGACGAGTGGGCAAGCAGTGGCGCCACTGGCTGGGGCTACGCAGATATCTTGCCGTACTACCGGCGCAGTGAAGACAACTCTGATTTCTGCAACGAAGCACACGGTATGGGCGGGCCGTTGGGGGTGTCTTTCAACAACCATGTACATCCCCTGACGCGCAAATGGTTGCAGGCTTGCCAGCAGGCGGGATTCGCGTTCAACGCGGATTTCAATTCCGGAACGCCAGACGGATGTGGCTACTACCAGGTAGCGGCCAGGAACGGGCTGCGCGTCAGCTCCGTCAGTGCATACCTTCGGCCGGCCCTGCATCGAAGCAATCTGAAAGTGATCACGGGGGCCAGGGTTTCACGCATTCTGATTGAGCGAGGTCGGGCGATCGGGGTGGAATACAGCGTCGGCCGCGACCTGCTGACAATAAAGGCGAGCGGGGAAGTGATCGTGTCGGCCGGTGCAATCAATTCACCCAAGCTCTTGATGGTGTCGGGCATTGGCCAGGCAGACGCACTCATTGCGTTGGGCATCAAGGTGCAGGCCGATGTGCCGGGCGTAGGGGAGAACCTGCAGGACCATCTTGAGATGTCGCAGGTTTACCAACTCAAGAATGTGCACAGCTATGACCGCTACAAAAAATCCCATTGGAAAGCCTGGGCAGCCTTGCAGTACCTGGTGGCACGCAGCGGTCCGATCGCTTCGAACCTGATCGAGGGAGGTTTGTTCGCGCGTGGCTCGCAAACCGATCAGATGCCTGACCTGCAGTATTTTTTCCTGGTGGGCGCGGGCATCGAGGAGGGTACCGACAGCGTGCCGGGCGGCACCGGTTGTACCCTCAACTTTGAGCACGTGCGACCGCGCTCACGCGGCAGCGTCACGCTGCGCGGCGCCGAGCCGTCGCAACTGCCCCGCATCGCACCCAACTACATGACCGATCCCTATGATCTGGAGCGCCTGGTCGAAGGTTATCTGATTGGCCAGGACATCATGAGTCAGCCAGCCTTCAGCGCCTACGTTGCCGCTCAGCATTACCCAGGGCGCACCTTCGTCGATCGCGCGGAGTTGGGGGCTTACCTGAGACGCAACGCCCGTGCGGCATTGCACCCGGTGGGCACGTGCAAAATGGGCACGGATTTCATGAGCGTCGTTGACCCGCAATTGCGCGTCAGGGGCATCGAAAATCTGCGGGTAGCCGATGCCTCGATCATGCCCAACATTGTGTCGGGCAACACCAACGCGGCCTGCACAATGATTGGCGAGCGGGCATCGGACATCATTCGCGGTTTGCCTGCGCTGCGTGAGTCAGCCAGCGTGTCGAAGCGAGCGGTTTCTACTTGCTGAAGGTGCCGGGACAGCTGAAAAGCGATCTCTGCAGGCTCTGACGCACAATCGTCATGGCCTGACCCCCTGTAGGAGCTGACGAGTGAAACGAGGCTGCGATCTTTTGACGTTGTTTTTTAAGATCAAAAGATCGCAGCCTCGTTTCACTCGACAGCTCCTACAGGGCTCCTATCAGGTTTCTACGCAATGCCTGCGGAAAATCAGTCCTGGCCGCCCCAGACAATGGTCGAGTTATCACCGGTCATGTATTCACGGACTTCCAGAGGCAGCGACAGATCGCTGGGCAGTAGCACGGTGGCATTGCGCAGATGCTGTCGGGTGATCCTCCCCTTGCTCGCAAAACCCAGCGCCATGCGAGTCGAAAACGGCTGGCGGAAGGAGCTGGAGGCGACACCTGTGATCAGGCCGTACAGGAAGCGGATCGGCCTGCGGTGCTGGGGCGTCAGGATGGAAAACGTAATTTCGTTGCGTTGCTTGCCCTCAAAGTCCACCAGAAACAGGCGATCGCCTAGCAGCAGGCAGAAGCCATGGTAGGTGAACGAATAACCGATCTTGCCGCTGCCGTCGAGCAGCGGAAAGCGCTCTACGGTGACGTATTGCACCATCGATTCTGCCCGGTACAGGCAGGTCACGGAGCGCAGGATCCGGCCTTTGTAAATGGAGGAGTTGTGGTAGCGGTAGTAAACGCCCAGGTAGTCGTCGAGCAACTCGGCTGACTGCTTGGCCAGCGGCAGGAAATGATTGAACTGCGACGACGCCCTGAGCCCGATGGGTAATTCGTTCTCGAAGCCTTCATAGAACTTCTTGAAGTCGGCCGGCGGGCGGAAAAGATCCTCCGCCTCCATCATGAAATACCGAGCGATTTTCTGCAGGATCTTCTGCGAGGGCACGTGCTGGCCCGCCAGGTATTTGTTGAATTGCTGGCGGTTGACGTCGACCTTGCGGCACATGTCGGCAACCGACCTGCAAGATTCCACCAGCGTCGCGAGATTTTTCTGTACGTTGCCCTGCAGGTCGTTGCGCACTTGGTTGCGTTCGCCATGTGAGAGGGCGGTATCTACAGGCATGATCAATAAGTCTCCTCAACCGGTGTGTCAGGTAATGGCAATCTCGCCATCAACAATTGTGGGAAGCAATCACCCTCTATTGTTCAGGGCTTCCTTGCTGTACGCGAAGTCGTCATCAATGGTTCTTACCGCAGATTCAAGCACATTCTACGCCACACCCTCACTTCAGCGCGGTTAGACATCCGGGCCCTGCTGCGCAAGAATTGCCGCATCCCGAACTCAGGCCTTTGCCCTATGACCGATAGTCCGAACTCCCGTAACAAAGGCTCCTCCATCACCCGTGCGCTGGACATCATTGAAGCGGTGGTTCAGGCCGATCATGCACTTTCACCGGCGGACCTGGCCTATCTGCTCGACATTCCCAAGCCCAGTGTGCATCGCCTGCTGCAGCAGATTCAGGCAGAAGGCTATTTGCAAACCAACATGCGCGGCGGCATCGTGCCCAGCGATCGATTGCATCAGATTGCCGTGGGCGTGATTTACGCCGGCCGTCACAAGGCTCAGCGTCAGGCGATTCTGCGGCAGTTGTGCGAAACCCTCGACGAGACTTGCGGTATTGCGATGCCCGATGGCATCGACATGGTGTATTACGATCGCGTTCAAAGCAGCTGGCCGTTGCAGTTGTACCTTCCCGTGGGGGCCCATGTGCCGATGTGGTGCACGGCCAGTGGCAAGTTGTACCTGAGTAGCTTTTCCAAGGCCCGACGCGGGCAGATTATCGATAGCCTCGCGCTCAAGCGTATGGCGAGCAATACCATCACCGATGCCGGGCAATTGGAGGAGGAACTCAAGCAAACTCGCCTTCGCGATCTTGGGGTGGACAACGAAGAGTTCGTCGATGGCATGGTCGCCTGCGCGGTGCCGGTCAAGGACCATGACGGGCGCTTGATCGCCTGTCTGTTTACCCATGCGCCGACCATCCGCAAAAGCCTCGAACAACTGTTGGCGTTTGAGCCCGCGCTTCGCCATGCGGCAGAACAACTGCGCATATTGGTCGAGGAGCCTGCCGAGCAGGATTGACCCTTCATTTCACCCCTCCTCAAAAGGAGCACCGACTTACGGTGCTCCTTTTTTTTGTCTTTCTATCGACATAATATTCTTATAACGATACATTTCATATCGGTATTGAACAATAAATCAATTTTAGGTGGTCATATGTCAGTCCCTGTCATCCTGCCCCGCATCATGGAAATTGGCGCCGATGCAAGCCTGCGCCTGCCCGATGTGCTCAGCACATTGGGTTGCCGCCGACCCTTGATCGTGACCGATCAGGTGATGGTCAAGCTGGGTCAGGCGCAACGCCTGCACGACATTCTTGCGGAGCGAGGTATCGACAGCGAGGTCTTTGCCGAGACGGTTCCGGAACCGACAGCCGCCTCGATTCAGGCGGGCGTTGCGCGTCTTCGTGAGGGCGATTTCGATGCGATCGTCGCGCTGGGAGGTGGCAGCCCCATCGATAGCGCCAAGGCGATGGCGATTCTCGCCAGATACGGTGGCCAGATCCGTGACTACCGTTTTCCGCGCCAGGTCAACGAAGCAGGCCTGCCCTTGATCGCCATTCCCACCACCGCAGGCACCGGGTCGGAGGTGACACGCTTCACGATCATCACCGACGAGACGACCGACGAAAAATTGCTTTGCGCGGGCATCGGCTTCATGCCCGTTGCAGCGCTGATCGATTACAGACTCACACTGAGCCTGCCCGCGCGGACGACCGCCGACACCGGCATCGACGCCCTGACCCATGCCATCGAGGCGTATGTCAGCCGCAAGGCCAATCCGTACAGCGATAGCCAGGCACTCGCCGCGATGGCGTATCTGGGGCCGAACCTGATCAGGGCCTATCGCGATGGCCAGGATGAGCCTGCGCGCGAGGCCATGATGATGGGCGCGACTCTGGCCGGTATTGCCTTTTCCAATGCGTCCGTCGCACTCGTGCACGGTATGAGCCGCCCGATTGGTGCGTTCTTTCATGTGCCTCACGGGCTTTCCAACGCCATGTTGCTGCCCTCGGTCACGGCGTGGTCGCTGCCCTCGGCCTTGGCACGTTATGCCGAGTGCGCACGTGCAATGGGCGCGGCCCAGGCGGGCGACGACGATGCCTTGGCGGGCCGGCGGCTCATCGAGTTTCTGCAACGGGTCAATGCCGAACTGGCCGTGCCAACGCTGGCCGGGTTTGGGGTTGATCGCGCGCGTTTCGATCAAGTGGTTGCCACGATGGCCGAGCAGGCTCTGGCTTCCGGCTCACCCGGCAACAACCCGCAAATACCCGACGTCGATCAAATGATCGGGCTTTACCGCGCGCTGTGGGATTAGCCATCGCTGCGTCAGACCTATTACCTCGTTTCGGAGATTTTTCATGAGTACCATCGGACATTTGATCAACGGCGAAATGGTTACACCCACGGGCCGAACCCAGGCGGTATACAACCCTGCCACGGGGCAGGTGCAGCGCCAGGTTTCCCTGGCCACCACTGCTACCGTTCAGGCCGCCATCGAAGCGGCGGACGCGGCATTTCCCGCCTGGCGCGATACGCCGCCAGCCAAGCGCGCGCGGATCATGTTTCGCTTCAAGGAACTGCTGGAGCAGAACGCGGCGCACATTTGCCAATTGATTGGTGAAGAGCACGGCAAGATCAGCCATGACGCCGCCGGTGAATTGCAGCGCGGGATTGAGAATGTCGAATACGCCTGCGGTGCTCCAGAGTTGCTCAAAGGGGAGCACAGCCGTAACGTCGGGCCGAACATCGATTCGTGGAGCGAGTTTCAGCCTTTGGGCGTCGTGGCAGGCGTTACGCCCTTCAACTTCCCGGTCATGGTGCCGTTGTGGATGGTGCCTATGGCACTGGTGTGCGGTAACTGCTTTGTATTGAAACCCTCCGAGCGCGATCCGAGCGCGACCCTGTATATCGCCCAGCTGTTGCATGAAGCCGGTCTGCCACCAGGCGTCCTCAACGTCGTCAATGGCGACAAAGAGGCAGTTGACGCGCTGTTGTTCGACCCGCGAGTACAGGCCATGAGTTTCGTGGGGTCGACGCCCATCGCCGAATACATCTACCGCACGGCCACCGCGCAAGGGAAACGTTGCCAGGCTCTGGGCGGTGCCAAGAACCACGCAATCGTGATGCCCGATGCCGACCTCGACAATGCCGTCAACTCGTTGCTTGGCGCCGCGTTCGGGTCTTCCGGAGAGCGCTGCATGGCGCTGTCGGTGGCCGTAGCTGTGGGCGACGCCGTTGCCGACGCGTTGATCGGCAAGCTGGCCGAAGCCATGCAAGGTCTCACATTCGGCGTGCACAGCGACGCCAGCAATGATTTTGGCCCTCTGATTACCGCTCAACATCGCGACAAGGTAGTCGGCTATATCAGTAGCGCCCAGGAGCAAGGTGCACGCATCGTTGTCGATGGCCGTGACGCGCGGGTGCCAGGGCATGAGGACGGCTTCTTTGTCGGAGCCACATTGATCGACGCGGTGACGGCAGACATGCACAGCTATCGTGAAGAAATCTTCGGGCCGGTACTGCAGATCATTCGGGTGAAAACCATGGATGAGGCCATGCAACTGATCAACGACCATGAGTATGGCAACGGCACCTGTATCTATACCCGCGACGGTGAGGCGGCCCGATACTTCAGCGATCGTATTCAAGTGGGCATGGTCGGTATCAACGTTCCCTTGCCGGTGCCCGTGGCTTCGCACAGTTTTGGCGGGTGGAAGCGTTCGCTGTTTGGCGACCTGCATGCTTACGGTCCCGATGGCGTGCGGTTCTACACACGACGCAAGACGATCACTCAGCGCTGGCCGTCGGCGAACGTGCGTGAAGGTGCATCGTTTTCAATGCCGACGTGAAACCCGCCCTTTGGCGCATGCCAGACCGTCTGTCAGCAGGCGGTTTATGAGCCAGCACGCCAATGTGTCAGGTGCTGGATTCGAAGTGCGTCAATGTGCGTCACTCCAGGGGCAAGTGCGAAATTGAGAAAACGCACTTGCCTGCGGATACTTCAGTCATTACCCGTCAAAACGGGCTATTTGCAACATCACTGTCTATGGCGACCAGCCATATATACCAATAACTAAGGGGCGAGTATGAGCGCCCTCGACAGGTGATTGATGTTTACCAATAAACGCGACAACTCCCTGGTCACCCCGCGCATTCGCAAGGCGCGTTGGGCGAATTTTGCCGGCTTCATGATTATTGGCGCCTTGTTCTATACCTGGTCCGTCGGCGTCAGCGCCTTCAGGAACCGGTTGGGCATGCAAGGTGCGTTAGGCGACCTGGACTTCGGGATGGTTGCATTGGGCATCGCCATCGGCGCCACGGTAGGCGCGTTTGTCGTTGGCCGGTTGGTCGATCAGTTTGGCCCTCGCACGGTGATCCGCTGCACATTGTTGGCTTACCCGTTGTCGTTGATCGGCCTCGGTCTCGCGGACCAGTACTGGTTTGCGATGATGTTCGGGATCGTTCTAGGAACGCTGCGTGGCGCCACCGACACTGCGTTGAATGCGCACGGCGTACAAATCGAGCGCTTCTATCAGCGCCCCATCATGTCGTCGTTTCATGCGTGCTTTTCGCTCGGAGGCTTTGTGTTCGGGATCCTTGCCAGCTACCTGGCGGGCCTGTCTGAAGAAAGCGCGATTATTCCGTTCACCGTCGCCGGGTTAAGTCTGGCGGCGTTGAGCCTGGTCATGAGTCATTTTCTGTTGGCCAAGGACGAACTACTGACCACCACCGGTACGTCAAAAAAGCCGGAGCGGCAAACGCCGATAGACATCCGGGTCACCGCGCTGATGGTAGGGCTGGGCACCCTGATGATCGCAGGCATGATCAGCGAGAGTGCCGTCAGTGATTGGGGGCAGGAATTTTTGATGCGTGAGTCTGGCCTCGGGATCTCTACGGCGGGGTTGGGCATCAGCCTGTTCACCGGGGCGGGTTTTGTGGGGCGCATGACCGGTGATTGGCTGGCGGAGCGGATTGGCCGCGCACGCATGATGTTCTTCTGCGGTGTGACGTCGATTGTGGGCGTTGGACTCTCAACCTTGAGTCATGACGGACACGTGGCAATGGCCGGATTCGCCTTGCTCGGACTCGGGCTGGCCTGTGTGGCCCCGCTGCTGGTGTCCGCAGCAGGAAGCAAGGACCCCGAAAATGCCGGACGCAACGTCGGCATCGTCAATGGCGTCGGGTTTGCCGGATTATTGGGGGGGCCGGCGGCCTATTCCTATGTGGTGACTGTCTTCGGTATTGGTGCATTGTTCTACGTCCCCCTGGTGTTATCGGTCTTGTTGACAGTGTTCGGCCCGATGCTGATGAACAGTCGGCGCAAGGAACGCCCTGTGCGGACGCTAGCGGTTACTCGCTGAGTCCGCGCTTCCGACCCTCCCATTCATCGCACAACAAGGAGCATTACCAATGCCCAGATTAACTGGCGACATCCCTGGCAAGCGCAAGATCAAGGTCGGCATGGTGGGCGGCGGGAAGGGCGCGTATTTCGCCAGTTATCATCGTGCAGCCATGCGGCTGTGCGATCGATATCAGATTGTCGCCGGCGCTTTTTCCTCGGACCCGGCCACGGCGCGCGAGGCGGGGGAGGCCCTGGGTGTCGAGCCCGACCGGATCTATGAAAGCATCGAGCAAATGGCCCAGGAGGAGTCTGCGCGAGCGGACCGCCTGGAGGCCGTGATTATCGTTACGCCAAACCATCTGCACTTCCTGCCTTGCAAGCTATTTCTAGAGGCCGGGATTCCGGTTATCTGTGACAAGCCGCTGGTCAACGCCGAGCATGAGGCTCGCGAGCTGCAGCGCATTGCCGCCACGCACGATACGTTTTTGGCGCTGACCTACACCTACCAGGGTTATCCGATGGTCCGTGACGCTCGCAGCCGCATTCAGGCCGGCGAGTTGGGCGACATTCGTTTCATGTACGTCGAGTACCTGCTTGAGTGGCTGGCAGCAGGCACGGCGGAGCTCGGCAAGAGCCTGGCCTGGCGCGGTGATCCGGCCAAAGTCGGCCCGACCGCCGCGCTCGGCGATATCGGCACCCATGCCTTCAACATGTTGGAGTTTCTGAGCGGACTGCGCTGCACTGCCCTGAGCGCCAAGCTCACATCGACGGTGCCGGGCTGGACGATGGACGATACCGACGTGGTTCAGCTTGAATTCGAAGGCGGCGTCGACGGTTTGCTTTGGGCCAGTCTGGCGGCGCCAGGGCATCGCAATGGCTTGCGCTTCAAGATCATTGGCAGCAAGGCGTCGGTCGAGTGGCGCCAGGAAGCGCCAGAAACGTTGTTGTTCACGCCCATCGACGAAGCGGACCGAATCTATCGACGCGGCCAGTCCGATAACAGACCCCAGACACTTGCGGATTCGAGCCTGCCAGCGGGCAATAGCGAGGGTTATCTCGAGGCATTGGCGGTGCTCTACGCCGACTTTGCCCAGGCGCTGGACGCCGGCGCAGGATGGCGCAACAGCACATCGGTGCCGATTCCCGATATTACCCAGGGCGTGCGAGGGGTTCTGTTATCTCAACTGTGCGTCGCTTCCCATGAGCGCCGTGGCTGGGTCGATTTCCCCGAGGACTGAGCAATCCCTCGCGTAAATTCAAATTTCTCTATGGCGAGGGGGTTCACTCCCGCTGGACTGCGCAGCAGGCCTGTTTTTTGGGGCCGCTGCGCAGTCCAGCGGGAGTGAACTCCCTCGCGACCGTTGATCGCTGTCCCCCTGAATTTTCAACAAAAATCCCCCCTAAAAACCATAGCTAGCACCCCGACAGACAACCCGGGTGCCGCGCTATGCCCGGCCAAGTCCCGCTGAAAGCCCCCGCCGGTACACGGTCACGAATGAAAGTGCGTCAGTGTGCGTCGGCTTTTTCAACGGTTGCGAAATTGAGTGCAAGTGCGCGGCGGCGAATAATTCCATGGCGTTCAACGCAACCGTGACAGCAAAAGCTCATGACCCAAAAAACAAAGAGGCGAAGGCTTAGATGAAAGTACAACCCGACGTCATTGTGATTGGCAGCGGAATCGGTGGTGCGACCACTGCCCGACGCCTCGCTGAAAACGGGGTGAACGTGCTGATGCTCGAGCGCGGCGATTGGGTTCCTCGTGAAGAGGAAAACTGGAGCGTGGCGTCCGTATTCTTCGACAAGCGTTACACGGCCCACGACAGTTGGCTGGATGCCAGCGGTGCTGAGTTTCGCCCCAGCATTTACTACAACGTAGGTGGCTGCACAAAATTCTATGGGGGCTCGATGATCCGGTTTCGCGAACGTGATTTCGAAGCGCTCGAGCATGAAGCAGGGGTCGCCCCCGCGTGGCCGATCAGTTATGCGCAGCTTGAACCCTATTACTACGAAGCCGAAAAGATGTTCAAGGTGCATGGCGATGACACCGACGATCCTACAGCGCCCTGGCGCAGCCACCCGTATCCTTATCCACGGGTAGCGGACGAGCCGATCGTCGCCGATATGGCGTCGGCCATGCGTCGTGCCGGTGCCCGCACTTCGGCACTGCCGTTGGCGGTTGACTATACCTCGTCAGGCAGCTGCATCCTGTGCAAGACCTGCGATGGCTTTCCCTGCAAAGTGGCGGCCAAGCTCGAAGCCGAGACCGCTCTGGTGCGCCCCGCGCTGGCTACAGGGAATGTCACCTTGCAGACCCACGCATTGGTCAAACGTCTGGTGCTAAGCGCCGACGGCTCAACCGTGACGGGCGTGGAGGTGGATATCGATGGCGAACCCCGGACACTGACGGCCAGGCTCATTGTCGTGGCGTGTGGCGCCGTCAACAGTGCCGCATTGTTATTGCGCTCGGCATGCCCGGCGGCGCCCAACGGCGTGGCCAACAGTTCCGATGTAGTAGGTCGGCACTACATGGCGCACAACCAGACAGCATTGATGGGCCTCTCGTTTCGGGAAAACACCACGACGTTCCAGAAAACCCTGGCGATGAACGAGTTTTACTTCGGCGCGTCGGACTATCCGTTCCCGCTGGGGCACGCCCAAATGCTCGGCAAGCTGCAGGGTGGGATGTTGTCCGCCAACGTGCCTTTCCTGCCAAAAGCCGTGGGCAGCAGCATGGCCCGGCACAGTATTGACTGGATCGCGTTTTCCGAAGACCTGCCCGACCCGGACAGTCGAGTGCTGATCAAGGACGGCAAGGTTCAGCTGGCTATTCGCCGTAACAACCTTGCCCCCCATAAAGAACTGGTTAAACGCCTGGCAGCACTGTTGCGCGGTGCCGGCTACCCGATCGTGCTGACCAAGCCTTTGCTCAAGCATTCCACGGCACACCAGTGCGGCACCGTGCGCTTTGGCAATGACCCGCGCACCTCAGCGCTGGACAGCTATTGCCGCAGCCACGACCACGCGAATCTGTTCGTGATCGACGCGTCGTTCATGCCGTCATCCGCAGCCGTCAACCCCGCACTGACCATCGTGGCGCAAGCGCTGCGGGCAGCGGACCACATTCTCGCGCACGATTTCTCTATCGGCGCTGACTCAGTAACCCTCTAGGCACAGCAGGAGCAGGACATGACTGATACAAAAAAAATGACAGGCGGCCAGATCGTGGTCGAGTACCTGATCCGTGAGAAAGTCCCCTACGTCTTTGGCATTCCGGGTCACGGCAACACGGCGTTGCTTGATGCGTTCGTGGATCGCAAGGAGGAAATCACCCTGGTGCCTGCGATGCACGAGCAGGGCGCCTCACACATGGCTGACGGGTTCTATCGAGCCAGCGGCCAGATTGCCGCGGTGTGTGCCTCCATCGGTCCTGGCGCCACCAACACACTGACCGGTATTGCTACGGCGTTCGCCGATTCGATCCCGCAGTTGGTGATCAGCGGTGGTGTGCACACCTACATGATGGGCAAAGGCGTTTTGCAGGAACTTGATCGTCCTCACGGTGACAATTTCCCGCGTATGGCCGAACCCGTCGTGAAGCGCTGGTGGCAACCGAGCCATGTCGAGCAACTGCCAGGCGTCATGACCCAGGCGTTCAACGTCATGCTGGAAGGGCGTCGCGGACCGGCGCTGATCAACCTGCCGCAAGACCTGCAAGCCGAGTACGCCGACGTGCCGCTGCCTGCGCCTCAAGCACATCGCAGCCACGGTCGCCTGCACGGCGATCCGGTGGACATTGCCCGTGCGGTCGAGTTGTTGTTGTCCGCCGAGCGCCCGGTGATCATGGCCGGTGGCGGCGTGATCGCCGCCAACGCCAGCGACGACCTGGTGGGGATCGCCGAACACATCGGCGCGGCGGTAACGACCTCCTTCATGGGCAAGGGCTCGATCCCGGAAGATCACCCGCTTTACGCGTGGCCTTGCGGTGACCTGGGGTCCATTCCGGGCAATGCCATGACCCGCGAAGCTGACGTCATCCTGGCCATCGGCTGTCGTTTCAGTGACCGTATCACTTCGTCCTATCGTCCAGGTGTTACGTTCGATATTCCGAAGACCAAGCTGATCCAGATCGATATCGACGGCTTTGAAATCGGCAAGAACTACCCGGCGGAAATCGGCATTGTCGGTGATGCGGGCCCGATCCTTGCCGCCTTGCTGGAGCAGTTGCGCGCAGCGGCCCCGGCCGCGGATTACAGCAAGTCGCACATGTTCCAGCGCTTGCAGGCATTGAAAGGCAAATGGGAAGAACACTTGCACCCGTTGCGCACCTGCAACCAGTCACCGATGACGGTTTCTCAAGTGCTGTTCGAGGCCCGCAAGGTACTGCCACGGGACACAATTGTCGTCACCGATTCCAGCAACCCGCAGAACCAGGTGTTCAACGAGTTCCCGGTCTATGGCCCCAAACAGCACATCACACCGGGCGGCTTTTCCGGCATTGGTTTCGCTGTGCCGGCCGCGATCGGTGCCAAGATGGGCGCGCCCAACCAGGCTGTAGTCGCCATTTGCGGTGATGGTGCCTTCTTGCAGACCGGACAGGAACTGGCGACAGCGGTGATGATGGGCGTACCGGCGATCTTCCTGATCATGAACAACGGCGGATGGGCCGCGATTCGCAACCTGCAACTGAACATGTTCGGTGAAGACCGCGAAATGATCACCGACTTCCGCACCCCCGACGGCGCATCCTGGGAAGCGCACATCGCCGACTTCGCCAAGTCGCTGGGTGCCGCGTCCGAGCGTGTGACGGATCCGCTGCAGATTGGCGCTGCCGTCGAGCGCGCACTGGCGTCTGGCCGGCCTTATGTCATCGAAGCGATCACGTCGATCGAGCGTCCATGGAGCAACATGCACCCGACCGGCTGGTGGGACATTACCGTCCCGGCCTACCTCGGTGATCTGCGTGACGAATACGTGAAAAATCGCGGTTTCTAAACGCACCCCAGACAACACACCGCCTTGTTGGGCGGTGTGTTGCATCCACTGATTCAGCAAGGGAGGCGCAACCATGGCGCAAACCAATCAGAAGCGGGAACTGCAATTTTCGGATCAATTCGTGGAGTGTTACCTCGTCGAGAACGTCGACAACTTTAACGTGCCAGGGGGTGTAGTGCTGAACCTGGACCACAGCCCCATGAGCCTCGGCGGACCGGTGCCAACGGTTGTACCCGGTTGGAAATCGACCGAGGTGTTTGAGGCGGTCATCGTGAAGGCCGCTCGTATTGCGGTTTTTCGCGTACGTAGCGAAGTCAACCTGGGCGGTCTAGTGTTCGGTGAGTGGGACTGGTTTGGCAACCGCTTCGCCAAGTTTCCGCGAACCACACCGCTTTACATTTCACGGTACGACGAGATCGGCGCAGTCACACTCGACCCTTTCGCCTTCGCCCATCAACGCGAGGAGGCCACCGACTTGCGGCAGTACGGCATCCGCCTGAACCTTTGGTGGGCGCCCACCAACACGGACTGCTACCTGCATAACGAACATCCGTTCCTGGAAATCCATACGCAAATCTACGGCGCGGGACGCATCCAGACATTCCTGGAGCGTGACGACACCACGCTTTACCGGCAGATCCATATGGCGCCCGGCTACACCCACGATCCGTTCACAAAAGTTGATCAGGACGGCAATCCGACTTATCCGTGGCACCGCTATTGGTCCGATTCGGATGCGATCTGGCTGGCGATCGAATTCCATCCTCTTTGATCAGGACGTGATCCATGGCGCTGCTGAAAAACAGGCTGACGTTCAACACCACCGCCGCCCGGCATTGCAATTTCATCATGCAGATGGACATCGCACGCCATGCCGGATTCGACTCGGTCGAACTGACCAGTGAACCGGTACGAGCCTATCTCGATGCCGGGTACAGCCATAAGGACCTCAAGGTGGCACTGGACGGTTTACAGGTTCAGGGCATCGGCGCGCTGCTGGATATTGAGCGCACAGGGAAGCTCGGACGAGAAATGATGAGCCAGGCCGAAGAACTGTACGCACTCGCAACCGTGGTGGGCGCGAAGGGCGTGCAGTTGGTCACCGGTCCATTGGATTACCGGGCCGTGGTCGAGTATCGATGTGACGGTCGCACTTCACGTTACAGCGGCGTGTCAGGGTGCTCCGAAGAGGAACAGATTGCCCGGACCGCGATCAATTTGCAGCGCCTGGCGGATCGAGCCCAGGAGGTGGGTCTGATTGTTTATGTGGAGGCCTTGTCCTGGACGCCGGTAGCGACACTTGAGCAACAGGTCAGGATTCTGGAACGAGCCGATCGGGACAATCTGAAAATCGTGATCGATTACTGGCACTGCTACACCAGTGGCGCCAGTCCGGAGGACGTCGCCAACATCGACAAACGCCATCTCTATGGGATTCATGTCTGCGATTCGTTGCCGTTCCCTGGAGGTGTGCCGGATGAAACGGTGCTGCGTGATGTGGCCACCGGGCACGGAATACTCGATCTGCACGCGTGGACACAGGCCGTCAAGGCGACTGGATATGAGGGCTGGTGGTGCAGCGAGACATTCTGTCGAGCGCAACAGCAGAGCAATGGTTACGGGGTGGCGAAACAGCTTTTTGGTCAGCTTGATGCGCTGGTCAATGGTCGAGGCGCCGTTTAGCCTGGTTACATTCTGTAAGATGTACCCCTCCCACCTTCACGAGCATTGAAAATGGATTCTCACTCGATCTTTACCTACACCCTCGTTGCCGCGATTGCCATCGCCAGTCCTGGACCCGCGACCTTGATGGCGATCAACAACAGCCTGGCTTACGGGCAACGCAGTGCGGTGTGGTCGTCCCTTGGCAACGCGAGTGGCCTGTTCTGCTTGTCGGCTGCTGCGATGTTGGGGCTGGGGGCGTTGCTGGCCAGTTCCGAGTGGCTGTTCAACGCGGTGAAAATCCTGGGAGCGGGGTACCTGTTTTACCTGGGGGCCCGGCAGTTGTTCAACAAGAGCCCGATGCTGGCGGACGGTGTCCGGGATGACTCGAAGAAGAGCAGGCCCACGCCTTTCAAACTGTACAAGTCGGCCTTCCTGACGGCGGTCACCAACCCGAAGGCGACGATGTTTTACACCGCGCTGTTCCCGCAGTTCATCGATCAGAGCGCAACGCTGCTGCCACAGTTCTTCATCCTCACCTCGATCTTCATGGCGTTGTCGGTGGTCTCCCTGAGCCTGTACGCCGCGCTGGCTTCCCGGGCCAAGGGCGTGTTGACGCGGCCCGAGCTGTCCCGTTGGGTCAGCCGGGTCGTGGGGTCGACATTCATCTTTTTCGGCGCGGCCATCCTGACCATGCGTCGACAGACTGCATAAATGCCATGACGACCTGCCACGGCTGATTGCGACCTGTCAGCAACGGCATCGCCATGGCCGTGGTCGACTGAATTTGAATTGCACGACGATGCCCGACACAATCGCGTCCCGATCCGGCCGAAGGTGCCGGGCATTCGTGGTGAAAAGGAACTGCAGTTGAACGAACACACATTGTCCATGCGCCTGGAACGTGTGGCGGCGCATGTGCCCGCCGATGCGCACCTGGCCGATATCGGCTCGGATCACGGCTATCTGCCGGTGGCATTGATGCGCCGAGGTGCGATCGTCGCAGCGGTGGCTGGCGAGGTGGCTTTGACGCCATTCCTCTGCGCCCAACGCACCGTGCGCGAGAATGGCCTGGAGCAGCAGATCACTGTGCGCCAGGCCAATGGCCTGGCGGCGATCGAGCCGGCAGACGGGATCACGGCGATCACGGTCTGTGGCATGGGCGGTGAGACGATTCGCGACATCCTCGACAGCGGCAAGGCGCACCTGACCGGGCAGGAGCGTCTGATTCTTCAGCCCAACGGCGGTGAACAGCCACTGCGCCAATGGCTGATGGAAAACGGCTACTGCATCGTCTGCGAGGAGTTGCTGCAGGAAAACCGTTTCTACTACGAAATCATCGTGGCCGAACGCACCGGGCCCGTGCTGTACAGCGCCGAGGAATTGTACTTTGGGCCGTTGCAGATGCAGGCACGCAGCCCGACATTCCTGGTGAAGTGGCAGCGCATACTGCGCCACAAGCAGCAGACCCTGAGGCACTTCACCCGGGCGCGGCAGGCGGTACCCGAGGAGAAGACTCAGGCAGTCGCCCAGCAGGCTCGGTGGATCACCGAACTGTTGGTTTGAGCGCGAGGCGGCAGCTTTTTAAACGTCGTAACGGGTCGTCAGCATGACGTACGCGGGTCACCCTTCGATGTGACCATTCAGATTCGCTGGCCCCATCATGACTCTCGAGCTGGCATGATCGGGGAGGGGACTTTGCTTTCCTCAAGACGCCGAGATGATTAGGATGACGCATGCCCTTACACATCATCTTGCTCATACTCTTCGCCGCACTCCTGCACGCCAGCTGGAATGCGCTGCTGCGTGGCGGTGCCGACAGACTCTGGTCGATGACGGTCATGTGCCTGGCGGTCGCCATCGTCAGCGCAACGGCGGCCTTGTTCCTCGCGCCACCGGCGCCAGCCAGCTGGTTTTATGTCGTGCTTTCAGCGGTCCTGCACGTCGGCTACAACCTGTTTCTCGTCAGAAGCTACAAGGTCGGAGACCTCGGGCAGACCTATCCGATCTCGAGAGGCTCTTCGCCCATCCTGATCACCCTCGGCGCATCGGTTTTTGCCGGAGAAAGTATCGGAGCAGCCGCGCTGCTGGGCATTGCATTGGTGTCGGGCGGGATTATTTCACTGGCTTTCAAGGGGCGCAGGCTTGCGGTACCAAGCCAGCCTTACGCCTTGGGCACCGGCTGTTTCATTGCCGCTTACAGCGTCACCGACGGGATTGGCGCGCGTCTGTCCGGCGCTCCGATCGCCTACACGGTATGGATGTGCGCGTTGTGGGGCGTAATGATGCCACTGGTGTACATCGGCCTGCGCGGCGCCCCCAGTCTGTTTACGTTGCGTCCCGGTTTCTTCACGGCATTCTTCGGCGGGCTGGTCTCGCTGCTGGCCTACGGAATCGTCATCTACGCCATGTCCCACGCCCCCATGGGAGCGGTCTCGGCATTGCGCGAAACCAGCGTGTTGTTTGCGGCGTTGATCGGTTATTTCTTCCTCGGCGAGACCCTGACTGTCCGCAAGGTGCTGGCGTGCGTGGTGATTGCCGCCGGCACGATTCTCATCGGCTGACGGCGCCCCGGGCCGCCCTCGAAATAACGCTTTCAACTGCCATCACGTAATTCCTCTGCAAGCCACTCAATCAGCGCGTGCACCTCAGTCCGGTCTTCTGCGCCATATCGTCTGAAAACGGAAATCGCTTCAGGCAAAGAGACACTTTCAACACAAGGTCTCACCAGAGCACCGCTGTCAATCAGCCTGCCGGCGGTTCGGCGCCAACCCATTGCAATTCCATGCCCCTCGACGGCGGCCTGGAGCATCAAAGGGTAGCTATCAAACACGGAGCCCTGAGGATAACCCTCTAAGGTCTGCCCAAAGGCGTTCAGCCAGGTGTCCCATTCCATCAAGTGCGGTGGCGTGGCGCGATGGTGCAGAAGCGTATGGCGGCGAAGATCGGTAATCCGAAGTGACTGCCCGGCAGTCAGGTAGCGAGGGCTGCACACAGGAAACACTTCATCAGCGGCGGTGAACGCCAAGGCATGCGAGCCGCTGGGGCGTCCGGTGCTTTGCAAGGCAACATCAAAATGGTCATTGAATTCAGTCAACGGTCGAGTGGATGTCGCCACCTGGATCTCGATTTCCGGGTGTAGCTGGTGAAACGTTGAAAGGCGCGGCATCAACCAATAGAACGCTTCACACAACTGACACAGTAAAACGACCCGGTTTTTGTGGGGGGATTCACGAAGGGTAACGGCGCTGTCGCCGATGCTTTGCAATGCGCTGCTCACGACGCGCCCTAGCTCACGCCCCTCCTGTGTCAGGAAGACTGCGCGGTTACGGCGGTCGAAAAGCTTCAGACCAAGATCGTCTTCGAGCGCACGGATCTGACGGCTGATCGCCGCTTGAGTGATGTGCAATTCATTCGCAGCCTTCGAGAAACTTTCCAGGCGCGCTGCCGCTTCAAAGGGCAGCAAACTGGCAAGCGGCGGTAATGATTTTCCAAGCGTATTCATAATCAGGCGTTATGCATCCAGGACCGAAAACTCGTTTGTAGCATACCCCTGGCCCTGTGCAACATGAGTTGAATAACTCATGGATTTGCCTGATGACCATTGCTCACTCAAACATCATCTCCGGAGTGACCCTTGCTGTGGTCGCGACCCTGAGCTGGGCGCTGAATTTCATAGCGCCCTATGTCACTGGCGCCTATAGCCTCTATGACTTGATGGTTCTTCGCTTTCTGGTTGCGGGTGCACTGGGTGCGGTGATCATGGTGCTTCGTCGCGCCCGGCTAAGGCGCCTGCGTCGCAAACAGCAATTTCTCGCTGCGGGTCTCGGCGTGACCGGATACCTCGGGTACAGCACCTGCATTGCCGCCGGGGTGATGTTTGGTGGCCCTGTGCTGACTCCGGCATTTATTGGCATGGTGCCGGTCTTGCTGGCCGTGCTCAGCAACGCCACAAAAAAAACGCTTCCATGGCGCCGACTGATACTGCCGCTGACCTTGTTGACGGGCGGACTTGTGCTGACGAACCTCAGCAGTATCGATCAACCCGTTACGGGACACGGGTCGTGGCTGATGGGATTGATGTTTTCAGTCTGTGCCGTTGTCTTGTGGCTTGTGTTCAGCTTGCTGAATCAACGTGCCCTGGAAAAACTCCCGGCGAATGTGTCCGGTGTCTGGACAGGCCTCATGATGGCCGGTGCCGGAATGGGCGCTTTGTGCCTGTTACCGGTCATGCAGGCGCTCGACCTTCTGAAGCTGCCTGTTCTCGGTTTCGAATTTTCCATGGCAGGACATTTGTATGCCTGGGCGCTGGGGATTGCCGTGATGTCCTCACTCGTTGGAGCCTGGGCGTGGAACGCAGCGTCCCATCGCCTGCCCATGGTGCTTTCAGGACAACTGATAGCCCTTGAATCGCTGTTCGCGACATTGCTCGGCCTGTTGTTTCATGGTCGGCTGCCGACCCCTTTGGAAGCATCGGGACTTGCCGCCGTTCTCGCCGGGGTGGTGATGGCTGTTCGGATCATTCTGACTTCGATTGATAAAGGAGTCGCTACACTGGCTGATGCGTCCGCCTGACTGATCTGTCTCGGCCAGATGGATGGGCCCTGGCGTTTCGGAGATCAGGTTTTTTAACCCTTGCGAGGGCAACCGCCATGAGCGAAACCAAGTCATCCATCCGTCTGAATGAAGACATCTGCGTCCATATCTTCGTCGCCTCATCCGCCATGGTGGGCGTCTGACTGACGGTGATCGGTATTTTTCAAGTGGTGAGCACGTTGAGAAAGGAGGGGACTCTGGGGGATGACCTGCTTGCGATCAACGCGATTTTCTACCTGCTCACAACGATTCTGTCCTACTGGTCATTGCGAACCCGACAATTCAGCCGAAATCACCTGCTGGAAAAATTTACCGACGGACTTTTCCTCGCCGCGCTGACCTGGACGACGGGGGTTGCAGGCTTCATTACATGGGCGATGACGTTTACGTAGCTTTTAAAAAACATCGCCTGAACAGTAGCGCCTTAGGCGATTGGTTGAGACGCAGCCCATTGCGCTCTGGTAAGTCCATAGCACTTGCACAAGGCAGGCGCGGTGGACAGGTTCAGCTCGGCGTCATACAGGTGCACTGCGCCAATTTTCATGGTGGCTTTCTGCGAGCGAATGTTCCCGGGCGCGATGTGGAAATAAACGGTGTCGTACGCCTTGAATGCATGATCCACCATCAGACGCTTCAGCTCGCGGTTGGTATCGCCACCCCATTTCGCACGCAGCAAAAAGGTAAACCCGATGGCGATACTGTCCGGCAGATCAGGCGGTGTGTAATAGCTTGAAGTACCCACAATCTGCCCCGAGTCGATATCGATAACGGCGAGCGCTTTACCCGTGGCCAGGCGAGAGGCGAAGTACGCCTCAAATACCTCCCGTTTATAGCGGTTATTGGCGGGATGGTCGGCCCAGATGTGTGGGTCACTGGCCGCCAGATACAACCCTTCAAAATCACTTTCGGCCAAAGGCCTGAGCCTCAGCGTGCTCCCGCACATAACGGGTTGGCAGTCGAAATCGCGCACGAGCATGGATTCCTTTTCGGGTGAGTCGTGGGAATGGAGTCTAGAGCGGTCAATCGGCAAGGAAAGATCCAATACGACGGTTGTTGATGGGGCCATCGCAAACAAGAGCAATCGTTTGTGTGCGCAACACGTCTATTGACCTCATCCATACATGAGGTTTTATAAAGAGTGTCGCGTTGCCTTGGCAGCTTTCATTCGCCGCAGCGGTGACATTGGGAAAGGGAGCACACATGGATAAGCGTCACGTTGCATCGGGCCAACCTTCGCCATCGTCGGCAGAGGCCGACGCCCTCAGGGATATCAATCCGCCAAAAAGTGGTTGGGCCGTCTTGTTGTCCGGCAGGAATGGCGTGCGCTCGCTCGCCCTTGCCGGGGGCGTCGTCCTGCATGCGATCAATGTTTATATCGCCACCACGATTCTGCCATCGGTCGTCAGGGACATCGGCGGTATCGACTACTACGCCTGGAACACCACGTTGTTCGTCGCCGCCTCCATTCTGGGTTCGGCTTTGTCGGCGAGGTTGCTCGCCCGTGCAGGGCCGCGCAGCGCGTATGTTATCGCTACGTTGGTGTTCGTAGTCGGCACGTTCATCTGTGCCGTTGCCCCGTCAATGCCGGTCATGCTCGCCGGTCGCCTTGTCCAGGGCTTGGGCGGCGGTTTTTTGTTCGCGCTTTCCTACGCGATGATCCGGCTGGTGTTCGATGAAACTTTATGGCCGCGGGCGATGGCACTGGTTTCCGGTATGTGGGGTGTGGCCACTCTGGTCGGTCCGGCCGTCGGTGGCATCTATGCGCAACTGGGCGTTTGGCGGGCAGCGTTCTGGTCGCTCATTCCCGTCGCCCTGCTGTTTGCCGTGCTGGCTGTGATCGTACTGCCCAAACGCAGCACGGATGAAATCGAACGCTCGCCGCTGCCACTCGCCCAACTCGTCCTGTTGACGTCGGCAGTGCTCGCCGTTTCGTTCGGCAGCGTCTCCTCTGTCCTCCTCTGGAACATCGCGGGGCTGGCTGCCGCCGTCATTCTGACCCTCCTGCTGATCGGCACAGAAAGCCGCGCACGCCATCGGCTGCTGCCCGCCGGTGCCCTGCGCATCACAACAGGGTTGGGAGCGCTGTACGCAACGATGTCACTGCTGGCGGTCGCTGTGACCAGTGGCGAAATATTCGTGCCGCTGTTCCTCCAGGTTCTCCATCAACAATCCCCGCTCATTGCCGGCTACCTCGCAGCGCTGATGGCGGCCGGGTGGACGCTGGGGTCAATTGCCAGCGCAGGGGCGAGCGGCAAAGGCATCACCTGCGCAATTCTCGCCGGCCCGATGCTTGGCATGGCGGGCATGGTCGCGCTGGCCGTTTTGATGCCCGGCGAAAGCGCCGGTGGCTGGCCCGCGCTCATGCCGATATGCGTGGCGCTGGTGGCAATCGGATTGGGCGTGGGGATGGCATGGCCCCACCTGCTCACCCGCGTGTTTCAGGTCGCGCCAACGGGGGAGCAGGGCAGGGCAGCGGCGTCTATCACCACGGTGCAGCTATTCGCCACCGCGCTCGGCGCAGCACTCGCAGGCATGGTGGTAAACGTCGCCGGCCTCACGGATCCCGGAGGCATCGCGGGCACTGCCAATGCTGCGGTCTGGCTCTTTGGCCTGTTCGCCTTCACGCCGATCCTCGCCATCTTTACCGCAGTGCGCGTTGTCAGGGGTTACTCAAAAACTGCGTAAGAAAAAAGGCGACGGATTTTTTTTCGGCGCCTTCTAAAGAACAACCATCGTCTTTTTCTTCGCTTCTTTCTGGATCGAGCCGCGCATCATCGGCCGTACGCCTAGGTTGCTCAGGATCGCTTTTTAAACTGCTCCTGCTGGGGCGTTCTGGCTGTTGAGGAAACGTCCTACAGCATGGATCAGGAGCAGGGTCAGAACGGTCTGATTCTGCGTTTTCGAAGTCATCCAACAGGCCCGTCGTCTATTTGAAGCGCCGTACATTCACTCCTCAAGAGATGAAAGCTATTCCATCACCAAGGAGCGGAAGCATGGCGTTTGACGCATTTGTAAAAATCGACGGTATCCCCGGCGAAGCTTTGGATGAACAGTATCGAGACTGGATCGAGGTCAACGGATACAGCTTCGGCACCCATCAAAGCACTTCCGCAACGGCCAGCTCCAGTGGGGGCGCCGGTTCCGGTCGGACGACGTTGAGCAACTTCACGTTCACCAAACTACTGGACAAATCCAGCTGCAAACTGATGGAGGCGAGCTGTGCCGGGGAGCATCTGAAGGAGGTCAGTCTGGTGCTGAGCCGTGCGGGGGGCGACAAGGTCAAATACTTCGAGATCATCCTCGAAGAAGTCATCATCTCCGACTACACGCAAAATGCCTCTGCCGGCATTCCCGTAGAAGTCGTGCAACTGAATTACGGCCGCATCAAAACGATCTATACCCAGCAAAAACGCAGCGACGGTGCCGGTGGCGGCAACATCGCGGGTGGCTGGGATCGTATCAGCAACAAAAAATACTTGTGAGGCTGAAATGGCAGAGCCTCTAGCGTTTATCAATTCCCAGACACAAACCTATCAAGCGCTGAAAACTCAATTGCGACTGACGGGGGCCTCTAACGGCAAATTCGATGTACTCAATGGTCATATTGCCAACACTGTAGTGCTGGCCGGCGAGCTCGTGATCATCGGCGATTCGTCCACTGCATCTTGTACGAGCCAGGAAGCGTACTTGATGGCAAAGGCACGGGATATCCACATTGGTTTGTTGATCAATCAGGTCGATGCAGACGACTTTTTTCTGGACAACTTCGAGCTGCTGAAGGAGGTGCTCAAATACAGCTCAATTGGCGCGGGTGTCGCGAGTGATGGGTGGAGCAAGTACATGGCGGCCATAGCGAAAACCCTGGAAGAGATCGAGGAACTGCACAAGGAGTTTTTGCGCACTGAATCATTGGCTGCCAGGAAAAAGTTTATAGCCGAACGCGCGATCGTTTTCGGCAAGCTGGATCAGCAGCTTGCCAGAGCAGCGTCGTATGGCTCAGGACTTCGATATCAAGGTTCGATAAAACGAATGCTGGGGATTTCGACCAAGAGCTTTTTGCATATGGGGGAGATTGCCGGGTATGCGGAAAAAGTCGATGGTGTGGCAAAGGCTGCGAAATTGATTAAAAGCGGTACCTATATTGGCACGGCGCTGGCGGCTACTTCTTCCGGGCTTGCCATCAAGGATGCGTGTGCATTGGGGAGGGAGGAAGAGTGCACGCGGGCCAAGTATGTCGAAGGCTCTTCTTTGGTGTTCGGAGTGGCAGGTGGAGGCGTGGGCGGCTTTGTCGGCGGTTACACAGCGACGATCGGCTGCGTCTTAGTCCTAAGCATAGCCACTGGAGGCCCTGGGGCTCTTTTGTGTGGAGTGGTAGGCGGAGCAATAGGAGGGGTTGTTGGTGGCGAACTTGGAAGCGCAGGAGGGGAATTCGTCGGGGACTATTTGTATGGAGAAATGAGGTGATGCTCCAAGTGCCGCTCGGCCTGATTGGACTATGTATCGGGGTTGCCTTGATTCTTACAGAAATATGGTTGGCTTACATGGTCCATTCCTACACAGAAAAAGCCGAAGTATTGTTGCCGAAAAGCAGCTTTGTAGACGCTAACAGAAAGGCGTATTCACAGGCTGGGTTTATTGGAAAAGTAATGCGCAATGGATTTCTCACGCTTGTCTTGGCGATGCCTGGGCTTTGCGTGAGGCGGGGTATTTTGAACAGCTACGACGCGACAACATTTCCGAAAGGTTTTAAGCGGATGTTGTTTTTATCCTGGGGGTTAGGCTTTCTATTTTTTGCTGCTCTGATGTTGTTCGGAGGATATATAAAATTCATAGAACCAACAGTTTGACTAGAAACGAGGGGGGAAAGCTCCCTCGCCACAACGGGGTGATGCTGACGCTGAGCCTTACCGCGAAGCGCGGGCTACTAGAGCCGATGAACCTGGCGTCGCATCATCCATGGCCAACTGGATCCACACGGCTCAGTCGTTCGTCGCGTAGCTTGCTTTTCTGCATTGACATATCGGTAAATCTCGATATGATCGACCCATGGAATTACTCGAAATATTCAAAGCCCTCTCAAACCGTACGCGACTCGAAATCCTCAAAGGTTTGAAGGACCCCGTGAAGCACTTTCCTCCTCAGGATGAAGGTGACGTTCATACGGTGGGCGTTTGCGTCAGCAGTATTCAGGAAGGCGTGGGGCTGTCGCAGTCGACGGTGTCCGACTATCTGGCGACCCTGCAACGAGCGGGCCTGGTTGAAGTCAGGCGCATTGGTCAGTGGACTTACTACAAGCGCAATGAAGCGACCATCCGTTTGCTTGCCGAGATCATCGGCAAAGAGCTGTAATTTTTTACTTCTCTAAATCGGTAAATCCCGATATCCCGTTTTATCGAAACAAGGACTCACAAGATGCTGAAACCATAGGGAAAGAACGACCCGTTTTTTTACCCCATGATATCGAAAAATCCCGATATCCCTTTTTATCGAAACGAGGATGCACAATGAAAGCGCTGATACTTACATCATTTGGTGGCCCGGAATCGTTCGAACTGCGCGACGTGCCAAAACCAGTACCTCACGCGGGACAAGTCCTGGTTCGGGTTCACGCCACCTCCATCAATCCTTTGGATTTCCAGGTTCGACGAGGCGATTACCCTGACCTGGTGCAACTGCCGGCCATTACCGGGCATGACGTATCGGGCATTGTCGAAGCCGTCGGCCCCGGTGTGACGAGTTTCGTTCCAGGCGACGAAGTCTGGTACACCCCGCAAATATTCGACGGCCCGGGCAGCTATGCCGAGTACCACGTTGCTGCCGAAAGCATTGTCGGGAAGAAGCCGCCTTCGCTGAGTCATCTCGAGGCGGCGAGCCTGACCCTGGTGGGCGGGACGGCGTGGGAGGCATTGGTCGTGCGAGCCGCGCTCAGGGTAGGGGAGAGCATCCTGGTGCACGGCGGCGCGGGAGGCGTCGGTCATGTGGCGATCCAGCTGGCCAAAGCCATCGGCGCCAGGGTGTTCACGACCGTGCGCGAAGCGAACGCCGAGTTCGTACGAGGGTTGGGGGCCGACGTGATCATCGACTACGAGAAGGAAGATTATGTCGATGCCATCAATCGGGAAACCGGTGGCCACGGTGTCGATGTCGTGTTCGACACCATTGGCGGCAACACCTTGTCGCGCAGCCCCGACGTGCTCGCACAACTGGGCCGCGTGGTCTCGATTGTGGACATCGCACAGCCGCAGAACGTCGTTCAGGCCTGGGGCAAGAACGCGAGTTATCACTTCGTGTTCACCCGACAGAACCGCGGCAAGCTGGATGAGTTGAGCGCGTTGATCGCGCGCGGTCAGCTGCGGCCACACGTTGGCGCGGTCTATTCGCTTGCCGACATTCCGCTCGCCCATGCCCGGCTGGAGACTCCCAACAACGGTATCCAGGGGAAAATCGCGATTTCAATCGCGCCCTAGGCTCACCTCGACCCTGTGTTTTTTCAATCGTTAAACCTGAATTCAAGGAACGCCATGATTTATGAAATCGCGCTGCTCCCCGTTCACAAAGAACACATTGAAGCCTTCAGACGGGCATTTGCCGAGGTCGCGCCGCTGCTCTGCCGCGCAAAGGGTTACGGCGGCCACATGCTCGCGCAAGGGATCGAAACGCCCGAGCAATTCAACCTGATCGTGCAATGGCAATCACTCGAGGATCACACGCCGGGCTTCGAAGCGAGTGAAGACCATCGGCTGTTCATGATGGGACTGGAGGACTATTTTTCCAGTGAGCCGATGGTTTATCACATTGAGGGCGCCGGGTTTCCTGCAGGCGCCTAAGATTCGGACGAGCCTTTTTTCAGCGGAAATTCCAGGCAAAAGCGAGTGCCACTTTCAGCGCTGTCAACGCTCACGCGGCCTCCGTGTATTTGCATGATCGAGCGGACGATTGCCAGGCCCAGGCCACCAGAATCGTCCGGTTGATTACGCGATGGATCACACCGGTAAAAGCGCTCGAACAACCGCGGCAGGTGTTGCGGGGCGATCGGTTCGCCCTGGTTGTGCACGCTGACCTCGAGCCTGTCTTCCCAGGTGGCGCTTGCAAGGGTCACTTCAGTACCGGGCGTTGCATGGCGCAGCGCGTTGGCGAGCAGGTTGGCCATTGCTCGGCGGACCAGGATCGGATCGGCCATCAACTCACCACAGGTGTGATCGATAATCTGAATCTCGCGCTCCTGCGCCACGCCTTCGAAGTAGTCGCACAACTGCGCGCTGAGATCGTGCAGATCGAACTGTTCGGGCTTGATCGAAATATGCGACTGATCGGTGCGTGCGAGAAACAACATGCTGTCGATCATCCGCGCCAGACGCTCGTACTCTTCCTGGTTGGACACCAGCAGGTTCTGATATTCATCAATCGTGCGACCGTGCCTGAGGGTCTGTTGGGTATGCCCCATCAGGTTGCTCAAAGGCGTGCGCATCTCATGGGCAAGGTCTTCCGAGAATCGGGAGAGCTGGGCAAACCCGTCTTCGAGTCGCGCCAGCATGTGGTTGAGGGCTTTGCTGAGCACTCGCAGCTCGCTCACTTCATTGAAGTCATCCAGCCGCAAATGCAGATGCTGAACATCAATGCCAGCAGCGCGCGCAGCCAGTTGGCGCACCGGGCGCAAACCGCGCTGACTCACCCAGCCACCGAGCGCAAAGGCAAGCAGGGCGCCGACGGACAGGGCCAGCCAAAGCTTGAGTCGGTAAGCGCCAAGCATCTGCTCTCGCTCACTCAACAGCTTGGCGGCAATCAGGGTCAGAGAGCGGTCACCGTTGACCACATCCAGCCAGGCAAGCCGGACGGGCTCAGCGTATTGACCGTCACTCAGTTGCGCCACGGGGGCTGCCTGCAAAGAGGGCAGAGGCAAGTGGGCAGGGTTGATTTCGATCAACACCTTGCCAGCGCCATCGACAATCCACAGCAGATTGTCACGGTTGCCCAGCATGTTTTCGTAGAGCTTGGGCCGGCCGCGCAGCGCTTCGATACTGTCGCTGTCGCTGATCAACGCTTGCATGCGTTGCAAGCGTCCGAGCAAAGCCTGGTCATCGCGCCAGGCAATCTCGCGCTGCAACGATTGATACAGATAAAACCCGATAGCGCCCATCAACAACACGCTGACCAGGGCGAACATGGCGGCCAGGCGCAGACTCAGGGCGCGGGGCATTAGCTTCAAGATTGCACCTCAAGCAGGTAGCCAATACCTCGAACGGTATGGATCAGCTTGAGCTGGAAAGGGTCGTCGACCTTGGCCCGCAGTCGGCGGATGGCGACGTCCACCACGTTGGTGTCGCTGTCGAAATTCATCTGCCAAATCTGCGAGGCGATCAGCGAGCGCGAGAGTACCTCTCCCTCACGATTGAGCAGTAGGTGCAGCAGCGCAAATTCTTTGTTGGTCAGGGTGAGGCGCTGGCCGTTGCGAGTGACCTTGCGCCGCAACAGATCCAGACTCAGATCGGCCACCTGGAACTGCTCGACCTCACGGGGCGGACCCCGGCGCAGCAAGGTACGCACGCGGGCCAGGAGTTCTGCGTAGGAGAAGGGTTTGACCAGATAATCATCGGCGCCCAGTTCCAGCCCCTTGACCCGATCATCGATGGCATCGCGAGCGGTGAGAAACAACACTGGCGTCTGCCATTTGCGCCGGATGATCTGCAGCAATTGCCAACCGTCCAGGCCCGGCAGCATCACGTCAAGAATGATCAGGTCGTATTCACTTTCCTGCACCAGGTGCTGGCCATCCAGACCATTCAGGGCGATCTCCACCCCATAGCCGGACTCACTCAACGCTTTGTGCAGGTAGTCGGCAGTTTTCGCTTCATCTTCAACGACAAGGATACGCATTTTTTCCTCCGGAACCGGGATACAGGCTAGGCCGATCTGCCGTGTTTGCACATTACAAATTGGTAATCCGCAGGCAATCATTCTGACGGAACAAGCGGTTCATTATCCCGGCCTGTTGGCCAGTCAGGCTCAGACAAGGGAAAAAACATGCGTATCACCGGATCAACCCCATGGCTGCTCGCATTGGCGATGGGCTCTACGTTTGCCGTTGCGGCCACCGATGCTCAGGTTGCGCAGCGCAAGGACGTCACGCTGGCGACGGCCAATAATCTGGCCACTGCGGCGTTGTCGGCCTGCCATGCGCAGGGGAGAACAGGTGTGGTGGCGGTCGTCGACCGTGGCGGCAATCTGGTCGCCCTGCAACGCGACGACAACGTCGGCCCGCACAACACCCTGGCGGCTCAACGCAAGGCCTACACCGCCCTGTCGACCAAGACGCCCACCCGGCTATTGGCCGAGCGTGCCCGCAGTACGGCGGACGCCGAAAACCTCAACACAGTCAGTGAGCTACTGCTGCTCGGCGGCGGTGTGCCGTTGCTGTTCGAGGGAGAAGTTATCGGCGCGCTCGGTGTCGCGGGTGCCGGCGGAGCTGCATTCGACGAAGGCTGCGCACTGGCCGCCATTGCAAAAATCCTACCGACCACTCACTGAAGAGATGAATATGAACGTATTGAAGTGTTTTTTTGCAGGCGCCGTATTGAGCGTGCTGTCCTCGCTGGCATCGGCAGCGACAAATCCCCTGAGCGTTCACGTGCTGAACCTGCAGGACGGACTGCCTTCCCCGGCCGTTAACGTGACCCTGGAAAAGAAGAATGGCCAGGGCTGGGAAATGCTCAATGCGGCATCGACCAATGAACAGGGGCGTATCCCGGCGTTCTATCCAGAGGGCAAGGCGCTGGAGAAAGGCATTTACCGGGTCACGTTCAAAACCGGTGAATGGTTCACCGCCCACAAAATTGCCAGCTTCTTTCCGGAAGTCCCGGTCATTTTCGAAGTGGACGGCACGGTCCCGCACTACCACATTCCGTTGCTGCTCAGCCCGTATGGCTTTTCCACTTACCGTGGGAATTGAGGGGCTGGCGACAGGTTTGTGATTGTGGCCGTCCGCGGGGACGGCCACTGTCATTGCGCGGCAGGCTCAGGAACCTTGAGGAGTTTCACCGCGCGCCAGACGCGAGTTGATGTCTTCAATGACCGCCGGTAAATCGACGATGGTGTCGATCAGGTAGTGCGGGCGAGAGCCTTCGAACATCTTGATGATGCGGCTGCGTTCTTCTGCCAGTTGGTCGGCGGGCAATGCTTTGTACTGTTCGTAGGTCAAACCCAGGGCATTGCCCGAGCACGTCAGCGCAACGGTCCACATGCCGGCGCTGCGACCTTCGAGGATGCCGGGCCAGGTGTCATCGACCTTGACGCAAGCGGCGACGTCGCTGATGCCCAGGGCGATCACGTTAGCCAGCGCCTGGGCCGGGTGTGGGCGGCCATTAGGCACTTCGTCGGTCGCTACCACGTGATCGGCGACGTAGCCATTGTGGCGCGCCAGTTCCACCACTTTCTCCATGACGACCGCCGGATAACCCGAACAGGAACCGATTTTCAAACCCTGGTCGCGCAGTGCATCGATGGTGTTCAAGGCACCGGGAATCAGCGCCGAATGCAGCGCGATCTTCTCGATTTGCAGCGGCATGAACCGCTCGTAAAGCGCGGTGACGTCTTCATCGGTGGGCAAGCGATCAAACGCTGCGCGGTAGCGTTCGGCGATTTGTGGCTGGTTGCACAGCGTGCGGATGTGGTCCCACTTACCCATGCCCATGGGGCCGCGCGCTTCCTCGAGGGAAACCGCGACGCCAAACTCGGCGAAGGCTTCGACGAAGATTTGCGTAGGGGCGAAGGAACCGAAATCGACGACGGTGCCTGCCCAGTCCAGGACCACGGCTTGCAGTTGTGCAGGTTGTTGGTAATGCATGGTGAATCTCCACGTTTGGGTAGGGGAAGGCCGTCCCTCTCACCAGTGAGAAGTAGGCGTATCGAGTGTTGAAGTGCCTTACAGAATCAGATGACGACTGTTGAACCCGCGTCGAACAACTCCGCGATCATTGGCCGGTTTCTGCGAATACCGAGGCAGCACAGGTGGTAGTCGATGGAAAACGGGTGATTTACAAACGTGATCGGTTTTGTACCGGGGGTTTCGGTGTACTCGACGGCAGAGACAAACCCGATGCCGATGCCCTTGGCGATGCATGCACGATGGCTTCGCGGCTGTTCAACTGCATCACGCAGTTGAGCGAAACGTCGAGGCGCTTGCAGCTTTCTTCCACCAGCTGACGAGTGCGTGAGCTTTTCTCCCGAAGCACCCACTTCTCGTCGCTGATCTGCTCGACGTGCACCTCTTTTTGACGGGCCCAGGGGTGGTCTTCGCGCACGACCGCAATGATCGGATAACGGCGGTAAAGCTGCGTATCAAAACGCTCATCGAATTCGGACAGCGCCAGAATCGCCACATCAATGTCGAAGTTGAAGAGCCGGTCCAGCGTCTCCTTTTCAGGGGAAAACGAGGTCTCGAGTTCGATGTCGGGGTGGCGCTGCATCAGTTCATACGTCAGGTTCATCGCGATGGGCGGGGACACGGCCCCCAAGCGCAACATGCCTGTCTTGCGTAGCTTGAAGCTTTGTAAAAGTTGCACGGCTTCATCCTCTTGGCCGAACAGGCCCTGGGTGATCGCATACAGCTTGTGGCCCGCCGAACTCATTTCGATATAGCGGCCGCGACGGTGGAACAGTTCTACGGAAAACTTCTTTTCCAGGGCATTGACCTGCTCACTGACCGTCGGCTGGCCGACGCTCAGGTACTCGGCGGCGAGGGTGAAACTGCCGGTCTTCGCTACCGCATGAAAAGAACGTAGCCACTTGTGGTACTGGTACATAGAAGTTCCTGTTCCTGAGCCGCAACCTTGAACTCAACGCCGGATAAACAGCGCGACCACTGCGCTGCAAAGGCAGGCGGTCGTGACCACGACGAAGATCAACGACGTATTGCCGGTACTGTCGAGCATACTGCCGATCAGGGGTTCCGCCAGGCCGGCGAACAAATAGGACGAGAAGTTCATGACGCCGGTTGCCGTGCCAGCACGTTTTTCTCCGACCAGGTCAGGGCAGAGCGCCCAGAAACTCGACGCCGGGCCATAGACAAAGAAGCCGCAGAGGAACAACGCGATAAGACCGGTGGCACTGTGCGGTGCAAGGGTCCACATCCACAGGCTGGTGGCGGCGCCAAGCACCATGTAAAGCATGATCGCCAGGTAGCGTTTTGAGCCGAACAGCTTGTCCGAAATCCAGCCATTGCTCAGTGCGCCGATGGCCATGCCGACCGGCAGGGCAACGGTGATCCACTTCGGATCGATCATGCTGTCGCCGGTCTTCCAGTTGGCACCCAGAAAGTGCACCGGTACCCAGACGATCAGGCCATAGCGAGCGGCGTTCTGGAAACCCAGGGACACCGCGGCAATGATCAGGCGGAAGTTTTTCAGGACGGCTTTGTAGCGTTGCGCAGAGGTCTCGACTTCGCCATGGGCCACTTCGTGGTTCTTGTCATCGGCGTTAGCGACCCCGGTGTCTGCGGGTGGCTCGAAGCCAATGTCCTGCGGACGTTCCCGCGCCACCAGATAGAAGATGATCCCGCCTGCCAGCATCAACAGCACGGGCAGCCGAAAGATCCAGCGCCACTCCAGGTGCATCACCTCGAGCACCACGATCGAGGTCACATAGGACAGTACCGAGGCGCATCCAGCGGCGAACACATACAAGCCATACACCTTGCCGCGCTCGCCGGCACTCCACCAGTTGGAGATCAGTCGACTGCCCGGCGCCCACCCCAATGCCTGGAAATAACCGTTGATGCCCCAGGGCAGGATCAATGCGGCGAAATTGCTGGCGAAGCTGGTCACCCAGTTGGCGGCGCAGGACAACACGGCACCGGCGGTCATGATGCGGCGACCGCCGTATTTATCGGCCAGGTTACCGTTGATGGCCTGACCGATGGCATACGCCCACAGCATGGCGGCCGATGCCCATCCGAGGTGTTCCTTGGTAAAACCGAATTCGGCCTGAATGCCCGGTATGGCGAAACCGAAGGTTTGCCGACCGGTGTAGAAAAACAGATAGCAGAACATCGCCGCCAGCAACATGCGCCATTGAGCGACTCGGAATGAGGCGGTGCGTTCAGCGAGAGCAGGCATGGTTTGAGCACGATTCATGATCTTTTCCTTATTATTGTTCGCTCTCACCTATTGGTGTCGGCGGATGCACTCTTTTCTGAGGGGTGCAGGAAATCGTCGCGGCTCGTCATGCCGCTGACAGTGCTTGTCGGGTGTTCAGTGCCGGGTGGGCTCTACGCGGCTTTGGAGCCGATAAAGTTTTTGCCCCGAGCACCTTGCATGGCGAAGAGAATCATTTGCTCGGCTTGCTCTGCCGTCACGCCGTAGTCGGAAAACTCGGTTTTCACGCCCAGGCTGTGCAGGAATTCACGCAGCTGATCCTGGGCTTTGTCCAGGTCGTTACCGAAAATTCGTTGCAGGGTGCGGTCGCGCGCGGCGTCGTGCCCCCAGGCGAGGCCCAACACCAGCGGCAACGTGAAGGAGCAGGCGATGCCATGCGGCAGGCCGTGATGCAGCGTCATCTCGTAGGAGATGGAGTGGGCCAGGGCGGTTTTGGTGTTGGAAAACGCCAGTCCTGCCTTGAGGGCGGCCAATGCCATGCGAGAGCGCAATTCCTTGTTGGACAGATCACGACGCAGGAGCGGCAGGCATTCGAGGATGTCCGCAATGGCGGAGATGGCGAAGGTGTCCGAAACCGGATTGGCATTGATGTTCCAGACCGACTCCAGCGCATGAGACAAGGCATCCAGCCCGGTAGAGACGGTGACGCCGCCAGGCACGGTCAGCATCAGCTGCGGGTCGACAATCGCGACTTTGGGCCAGGTGCACTCAAGGTGCAGCGAGTATTTTTTGTGGCTGGCCGAATCCCAGATCGTCGCCCAAGGTGTCACTTCGCTGCCGGTACCCGCCGTGGTGGGCGCCGCGATCAGTATTTTGCTGCGCGCCGGGACGAAGGGCTTGCCGGTTGCCAGCAACGCGAGCAACTCATCAAAGTGCCCCGACTCAGTGCCCACGATCAGCGCCTTGGCGGTATCGATGGCACTGCCGCCACCGACGGCGATGACTGCGTGACAGTCGCCGGCTTCCTGCCAGAAGCGTTCGTAGGTATCACGCAGCTGGGCCACGTCAGGGTTAGGCTGGACATCTTCGATCACATACACCAGGCGGTCGCCCAGCAGGTCCTGGATGCGATCGACCAAACCCAGCCCACGCGCCTCGGGGAAGGTCACGAGGGCGACTGTCTGGTGTTCAGTGATGTCGGCAAGTTGATGCAGGCTACCCCAGCCGAATCGGGTATCAACTGGATTGTGGAATCGGGCGATCATGGCGGGTCCTTGGTTTTTGTTGTTGGAAGTGGCCCCATACTCGGGGCGCTTCAACAACAGCTCAAATCGATAATTCGCAGGCGTTAATCGGCTGAGCCGATACTGGATTCAATGTGTGTGTTTGCCGGGCAAGTGTTCAGCTGTGAGCGCCACGCTGGATCGCGTTGCGCAATCGACCCGACACTGCGTCAGCGACGATCACCATGAGCGTGATGACGATGATGCAGGTGGCCGTTTCCTGATACTTGAAAAGCTTCAGGCTGCTCACCAGCTCGAATCCAAGCCCGCCAGCCCCCACCATGCCGAGTACCGTCGCCGAACGTAAATTGACTTCGAAGCGGTACAGCACCACTGCAATCCAGGCGGTGATGACCTGCGGCAACACTCCAAAAACGATGACCTGCAAGGGCCGTGCGCCGGTCGCCTGAAGCGCTTCGATCGGGCCTTGGTCGATCTCTTCGATGCTCTCGGCAAAGAATTTTCCGAGCATGCCCACGCCATGCAACGCCAGCGCCAGCACGCCGGGGAAGGGCCCCAGGCCTACTGCCGAGACAAAAATCAGGGCCAGAATCAGTTCATTGATGCTGCGGGTGAAATTGAGAAATTGCCGGGTCGTGTGGAAGACCAACCGGTTTCGGCTCAGGTTGCGGGCTGCGAGAAACGACAGCGGTATGGCCATCAACACACCGAGCAATGTGCCCCAAATAGCGATCTGCAGTGTCTCCACGGCGGGCGCCAACAGGCGGGGAAGAATGCTCAGGTCGGGTGGCACGGTGCGTGCCAGGAAATCACCAATTTGTGGCAATCCGGCCGCGAGTTCCCCGACGCTTAATTGCGCGCCGGTGGCGCTCCAGTGCAGGGTCAGAATCACCGCCAGCACGATTGCGCCCGTGGACAACCAGCCACGGGGGCCGCGAGGCAGGTCCACCGCCCACAGATAAGGTTGCTGTTTCATGCTCAAACCCTCAGTTGCGCGCAAGGGATTATCAGTTCGCCCGCTTTCGCGGAGGTGCTTTGGGCTTGCGTCGTCTGGCCGGGGTAAATGCGCTGCAAGTCGTCTTCGGTCATGCTGGAGGCGGTACCGTCAAACACCAGTTTTCCATGGGCCAGGCCGACGATCCGGTCGCCGAATTCCCGGGCGTAATCAACCTGATGCAGGTTGCACAACACCGTAATCCCCAGTTCCCGCGTGGCATCGCGCAAATACTGCAGCACCAGGCGCGCCGTCTTTGGGTCGAGACTGGCCACCGGCTCATCCGCCAGAATCACTTTTGGGCGTTGTGCCAGGGCACGGGCGATGCCCACGCGTTGCATCTGCCCTCCTGACAGCGCATCGGTCCGCTCGTGGGCTTTATGCGCCAGCTCGACACGCTCCAGGCACTGCATGGCCAACGCCACTTCCTCGCGTCGAAACAACTGCAGGATCGAGGTGAGCGTTGATACCGCGCCGAGGCAGCCGGTGAGTACATTCTTCAATACACTGAGACGTGGCACGACGTTGTGGTGCTGAAAAATCATCGCCGCCTGGCGTCGCAGAACAGCGGTTTCGCGGCAGGTCAGTGCGTCAATACCCGCCACCGAGAGCGTCCCGGAATCGGCCTGGACCAGTCGGTTGATACACCGCAGCAACGTCGATTTACCCGCGCCGGACTGCCCCAGCACCACCACAAATTCTCCGGCTTTCACCTCCAGGTCGATCCCGCGCAAAACCGGATTGGCTCCGTAGTGTTTGGTCAGTTGGTGGATGCTGATCATTTGAGCCTCCGCAGATCGAGGTCGAGCACCTTGGCGGTTTCGCGGACGACGTCGTAAGCAGCATCATTCGTAGGCTGGAAGCCATCCAGTTGGCCCTGGTCACCCCACGGCACGTCCTTGATCGACGCCAATGCCGCGGCGACTTTTTGCTTGAGCGCCGGGTCGAGGTCCTTGCGCCAGACCATGGGCGATTCCGGGATCGGACGAGAACTCCACACCACCTGAAAGTCGTCCTGCTTCACCAGTCCACGGGCCACGGCGTTGGCCAGAATGCGGTCGGCGACGGCGGCGGCATCCACCTTGCCGTTGGCTACCGCGAGGATGCTGGCGTCGTGGGAACCGGAGAAAATCACCCGCGAAAACAGTTTTGCGGGATCAAAACCTGCCTGTTCCAGTCCGGCTTTGGGGAACAGATGACCCGAGGCAGAGCTGGGATCGACAAACGCGAAGGTGTGATTCTGCAGATCCGACAGTTGCTGAATACCGCTGTCCTTGCGGGCAAGGATCAAGCTCTTGTACGCGCTCTGACCGGTTTTTTTGGTGACGGCTACTGCGAACGCGTCGACGTCTGCTACCGACGTTGCCAGCACATAGGAGAAAGGGCCGAGGTAGGCCACGTCCAGTTTGCCCGCGCGCAGGGCTTCGATGATGCCGTTGTAGTCCGTGGCGACGAAGGGTTCGACGGGCATGCCGAGTTTGTCTTCAAGACTGGCGAGCACCAGCTTGCTCGACTCGATCATCGCTTGGGAGTCTTCCGACGGGATCAGGCCAATTCTCAATTTTTCGTTCGCGACCGCATTGCAGGCAGCGCTGATTGAGAGGCAGGCAACAGCGGCGACACGTAAAAATCTGGAGAAGTTGTTCATGGCATTCCAGGAGTGGGTTGGAGTTGCCACAGGCTAGAAATGTCACGTGACAGTCATACGATCAATTCAATATGGGTTTTCGCAGCTAAGTATTGATGGAGTCTATGGATGTCGACCGCCAAGATGCGTGCCTTCCTCGCGGTGGCGCGTCACGGAAGTTTCAGTGCCGGCGCACGGGCACTCGGGCTCAGCCAGCCCACGCTCACCACCCAGGTCCAGAGCATGGAGCGGCAATACAACCTGGAGCTGTTCCACCGTCGCGGGCGGCGTATCGAATTGTCCGATGTCGGGCGGCAATTACTGCCGATTGCCCAGGCGATGGCGGCGCTGGATCTGGACGCACACAACCTGCTGCGCGACTCCGGTCGGCTTGACAGTGGTCAGCTCAAGCTGGGGGCGGTGGGGCCTTTTCATGTGATCGAGATGGTCGATCACTACCTTCAGCAGCATCCGCGCATCGACGTGTCCATACGGGTGGGCAACTCGGCGCAAGTGCTGGCCGATCTCGAAAGTTACGTGACGGATATCGCGGTACTGGCCGGACGGCACGATGATCCAGGACTCTGCGCCGTGCATTACGCGCGTCACGCCATCATCCTGTTTGCCCACCATGAACATCCTTTCGCACACCGCGATTCAGTGCGACTCGAGGAACTGGAAGGGCAGAGGCTGCTGCAACGAGAGCCCGGCTCGACAACGCGTCTGGTCCTGGAACAGGCCTTGATGGCGGCACAGGTGGTGCCGCGTATCGCCATGGAAATCGGCAGTCGCGAGGCACTGCGTGAAGCCGTCGTGCGTGGGATCGGACTGGGGGTGGTCTCCGAAGCGGAGTTCATCGCCGACCCTCGTATTCGCACGATCCGCATCGAAGGGGATCCGCTCTACACCGAGACCTATCTGTATTGCCTGGCCGAACGCCGCTCCAGCCGACTGATCACCTCGTTTTTTGACGTGGTGCTGTCGGCGGAGGTGAAAAACTCGCTTTAGGTTGTTATCGAGCGGCGGCTTCAGCTCTGCGCGTTCAAAAACAATGAGAACAACTCGGTCTGCGATTTAATGCCGAGCTTGCTGTACATGTGCTTGCGATGGACCTTCACCGTCTCCGCAGAAATCGCCAGCTTGCGTGCGATTTCCTTGTTCGAGCAGCCGCTGAGCATCAGCCGGCCGACTTCCAGTTCGCGGGCGGAAAGCGGTGTTTCCAACTGCTGATCAGTGGAGTCGAGCAGGCTCTGCCAGCCGGGTGTCGGCGCCGCGTTCTGCTCCAGCGTCTCGCGCTCGAAGGCCATGCGCTGACGCATCAACGCGGCCACCCAGGGCTGGATGAGGGTGAGCAGTGCGGTCTGCTCTGCACTGAAGCGACATTCACTGCCCAGCGACAGGCTGAGGGTGCGTTCCGCGTCGAGCTGGACGTTGATATGAACTTCGTCCGCCACGATATTCAGGCGGAAGTAGCGCTGGTAGTAGTCGGTTTGTTCGAAGCACTCCGGCGCCACGTCGGCGAGCCAAAACAGACCGTTTTGCGGTGCTTCCCGATTGGCCAGGTAAAAGGGGTCGAGCAGATACAGGCCTTTGAGGTAATCCTGAAAAAGCGGATCTGGTCCGCCATCCTTGCCCGGGCATTCTGCGAGCACCTGCGGACGGCCGTTACTGAAAATCAGCACGACCCAACTGTCCACCGGAATGTACCTGTCCAACCGACGCACCAGAGCCAGCCAGAAACCAGGGCGGTCGAGTGCCTCGATCAGCTTGCCAATCGCCTGGTGCCAGGCCATGTCCTGCAAGGTAATGCTCACGTTTCTACCCATACGGGGTTACCCCATCGATGTGATTACTTTCCGCTTTGTGGCTCTCCATACTCCATTCAGCCCTGGCGGGTGCTTTCAGGTTGGCGATTGCGAGTTTACAGACACGTGAAAGGATTACCGATGAAGATTGAGCTTGTACAAATGACCGGTCGCGATGGCGATACCGCTTATAACCTGGAGCGTACGTTGCAGGCCATCGCTACCTGCGCAGCGGATGTCGATCTGCTGATTTTTCCAGAGACCCAGTTGATGGGGTTTGCCAGCGCGCAACAGCTCCCTGAAGTCGCCGAGCCCCTGAACGGGCCAAGCGTGCAGGCCGTGCAACGCGCCGTACGTGAACGCAACGTCTCAGTCGTGGTTGGCCTGGCCGAGAACGATGCCGGAACCCTCTACAACACGTCCTTGCTGCTGACCCCGGAAGGGATCGCCTTGCATTATCGCAAGACGCACCTTTGGCCGTCCGAGCGCGGCCTGTTCCAGCCAGGTGACCGTTATGTCACTGCGCTCTGGAAGGGCATCCGGGTCGGCATCCTGATCTGTTACGACATTGAGTTGCCGGAGAGTGCCCGGGCGCTTGGTCAGCTTGGTGCAGAGTTGATCCTGGTGACTAACGGCAATATGGATCCTTATGGCCCCGTCCACCGCACCGCGATCATGGCTCGCGCTCAGGAAAACCAGGCATTCGCGGTGATGGTAAATCGAGTCGGCGGCGGCGATGAAGGCCTGGTATTTGCCGGTGGCAGTGCCGCCATCGATCCCTTCGGACGCACGTTGTTCGAAGCGGGGCGCGAAGAGTGCCGTCAGGTGGTGGAGCTGGATCTGGATTTGCTGCGCACCGCCCGCCGCGACTACGACTACCTGCGTGATCGGCGCCTGCATCTGAGCGGCGAGCAGATCGAACACGATGATGGACGACGGGAACTATTGATTCCTTGATGCAGGCGCGAGGGGGGGCACCGCGCCACAGAAAGAGTGTTGCGCCTCACCGCCGATGTTGACGCTGCCACAACAATAATTCACACACCAGCAGGAGCAGTGTCCGGGTCCCTGGACTCGGCGCTAACGCTCTGGAGCATCCCCATGAAACCCATTCGCTGCATGCAATTTGCGCTGGCCTCGCTGTTCAGTTTCGGCCTGGTCTGCGCTGAAGCCGATGAGGCTGACAAGCACAGTGTTCATATCTACAACTGGTATGACTACATCGCCCCGAACACCATGAAAGACTTCGAAAAAGAAGCGGGCGTCAGCGCTGTGTACGATGTGTTCGACAACAGCGACGTCATGCAAAGCAAGCTGATGGCTGGCCGCAGCGGCTACGACGTTGTGGTGGCGAGTGGTGACCTGCTACCGAACCTGATCAAAGCGGGCGTGCTGAAAAAACTCGACCGCTCGAAGCTGCCCAACTGGTCTCACCTTGACCCGGATATCCTCGCCAAGTTGCAAAGCAACGACCCGGAAAACAGCTATGCGGCCCCTTATCTGTGGGGTACTACGGGCATCGGCTATGACGCGGACAAGGTCAAAGCGATACTCGGCCCCGAGGCGCCGGTCAATTCCTGGGACCTGATTTTCAAGGAAGAAAACCTGGCCAAACTCAGTCAATGCGGTGTGGCCATGCTGGACGCTCCCAGCGAAGTTATTCCGATCGCGTTGCACTACCTCGGACTGCCCTACAACAGCCAGAACCCGGACGATTACAAAAAAGCCCAGGCGCTGCTGCTGAAGCTGCGTCCACACATCGTCTACTTCGATTCGTCCAAGTTCATCTCTGATCTGGCCAATGGCAACATCTGCGTCGTGCTGGGCTGGGCGGGTGGCGTCGCTGATGCACAGAAAGCCTCCGAGCTGGCGGGCAACGATCGCAAGCTTGTCTACAGCATTCCTCGCGAAGGTGCCCCGGTGTGGGTGGAGAGTCTGGTGCAGCTCAACGATGCGCCAAACCCGGAGCAAGGCTTGGCCTTCATCAACTACATGCTGCGCCCTGAAGTCATTGCCGATTCATCCAACTACCTGAGCTATCCCAACGCCAACAAGGACGCCACCGCGCTGGTCGAGAAGAAGATCCGCGACAACCCGGGGGTGTATCCATCCAAGGAAGTCATGGACACGCTGTTCCCGCTGGAACCCCTCCCGCTGAAGATGGAACGCGTACGAACCCGCACCTGGAACACGGTCAAGACCGGCGCTTGATGGTAGACACGATTTCTGCTGATGGTCAGCCACGACCATCGTGAAAAAACTAACAAGAGAACGATCATGAAAGAGACGATGAAGCCACGTGCCCGCGATTTGAATATTCAGTTCGGCCAACTGCAACCCGGTCCCCTCAATGCCATCACCGATGTGCCGGGCGTACGGGTCGGTCACAGCAATGTGCGAGGACGCACCGCGAACGGCCGCGACATCCTGACGGGTGTCACGGTCATCGAACCCCGTGCCGGCTCCACCAGCCAGCAACCGTGTTTTGCCGGCGTCCATGTGTTGAATGGCAACGGCGACGCCACCGGTCTGGAGTGGATTCGCGAGGCCGGCCTGTTGACCAGCCCGATTGCCTTCACCAACACCCACAGCCTGGGCGTGGTGCGTGACGCACTGATCGTGGTGGACCGCGAGCAGCAACCGGAGGACGGGCGGCTCTACTGGAACATGCCGGTGGTGCTGGAGACCTTTGACGGGTTGCTCAACGACATCAACGGCTTTCACGTCAAGGTCGAGCACGTGGCTGAAGCGGTGCGCTCGGCGGTGGGTGGGCCGGTCGCTGAGGGCAATGTCGGTGGCGGCAGCGGCATGATCTGCCACGAATTCAAGGGCGGCATTGGCACCTCATCACGGCGTCTGAGTGCTGCGCAGGGCGGCTGGACCGTTGGCGCCATCGTCCAGGCCAACCACGGCATCCGCAATGAACTGCGCGTCGACGGCTACCCGGTCGGACGCTACATGGAACAGATCGACTCGCCGTTCCTCAAGGCTTCGCTGCCGCACCCGGGCATGGGTTCGATCGTCGTGTGCCTGGCCACCGACGCGCCGTTGTTGCCGCACCAATGTACGCGGCTGGCGCAACGAGCCAGCCTCGGCCTCGCCCGCACCGGTGGCGGAAACGAGGACCACAGCGGCGACATCTTCATCGCCTTTGCCACCGGTAACCAGGTGCCACCGGCGGCGTATGAGCGCAAGCGCGCGCCCACCACCGACCACCTGAGCATGGTCAACAACGACCACATCAGCGAGCTGTTCCTGGCTGCCACTGAAGCGGTGGAAGAAGCCATTATCAATGCCTTGTTAGCTGCGGATACCGCGGAAGGTAACGGCCATGCCGTGCCGGGACTGGACAGTGAGACGCTGCTCAAAGCCTTGCATCGGGCGGGTTGGCCGGGAGTGGTGAAGGGTTAACTGATCCAACGATGGTGAGGTGGTGAGCCTGTTTGGCCCTAAACCTGTGGCGAGGGGATTTATCTGTGGTGAATGGATTTATCTGTGGTGAGGGGATTTAGCTGTGGTGGGGGGATTTATCTGTGGTGAGGGGATTTATCCCCGTTCGGCTGCGAAGCTGCCCCAGAACCTGCAACCGAGGGGTGTCAGGTACACCGCGTGTGGTGGTTCTACGACTGCTGCGCAGCCGAACGGGGATAAATCCCCTCGCCACAGTATTGAGCACACCTGAAGCTCTTCTTGAGTGCTCGCCTGAAGCTCTTCTTCAGCGAGCAATTCTGGTCTGGGACGGGAGTGTTGAAACTCAATGCTCGACCCGGTGCTGCCCGGCCTGCTGGGCGAACCATCCCATGATCAGCGAGCACGCTGGATGAGATGCGGCTGAGGGTTGCGGGCAGAGCGAATAGACCCCTTTGGTCTTCAACGGGCGACCGAACGGGATAAGCAGCACGCCCCGTTCGATGGACTCTTCTGCCAGGGTCATGTCAGTCATGGCTACCCCCAGACCTCGCGCCGCAGCATCGAGCGCCAACTCATCGAGGTTGAAGTGGATGTGCCGGTAGTCCTCCAGCGACTTGCCGTTATTGGCTGCCAGCCAGTCAATCCATGCTTGCTTGTCCGCCGAACGATGAAGCAGCGGGTAGCGTACAAGATCGTCCACCGATTCCAGCGTACCGAAGCCAGGGGCGCACACCGGCACCAGCGCTTCCTCGAACAACGTCAGGCAAGCTGGATCGCTGGATGGCTCGGGCAGATAGAGAATGTAGGCGTCGCTATCGCTGGCCGGCTCGACGATCTCGGTCGCCACAGTTTCGATCGACAGGGAAACGTCCGGGTGACGCCGATAGAAGTCGCTCAACTTCGGCAGCAACCAACGAACCGCCAGCGATACATGCATGCGGATACGAAACGGGCGCTTTTGCGGTGCCAGGCGATCCTCGAGGGCTTTCAGCTGGTCGAGGATATGCCGCGCACTGGCGAGTACCTGTTCGCCCTCCGGCGTCAGTCGAAGGCTGCGACTGTTGCGCAGGAACATCGACACACCAAAGTGATTCTCCAGTTGCTGGATTTGCCGGCTCACGGCGCTTTGGGTCAGGCACAGCGTCTGCGCCGCTTGCGTAAAGCTGCCGGAGCCTGCGACTTCCACCAGTGCCTGCAAGCCCTGGAGCGAAGGAAGGTGGCGAATTTTATCCATGCGTTTTCTGAATGCCTTGATGATTTAATAACGTTGGTTGTCGCCGTGATCACCCTTTAGATTCTAGTCATAGCTACCGTCATCTCCAACCAGTCATGCGAATTGTGCATGAGTTAAAGGAGTTGGGCGGCTGGCCAAAGACAGTCAAAGAGGTGATGCATGGAAAATGTATGTGGCTGGATTGCACAGGCCGGTGATTCACCGGCTCGCGATCCGCTGAGTGGTCGGCAGCAGGCAGATTGGCTGGTCATCGGCGCCGGCATCACCGGGCTGTGTGCCGCTCACTCCCTCGCGCAAATGCATCCCCAGGCGCGCATCGTCATTGTCGACCGGCAACGGGCCGCGCAAGGGGCGTCCGCGCGCAATTCGGGTTTCGTCGTGGCCCATGAACACCCGGCCACTGCTGAACTTCAGGGCAACGCAGGATTTGCCGGCTTTGAGGTGGACACCTCGATTTCCCGCGCTGCCAGCGACGAAGTGCGCAAACACATTGCCCAACATGGCATCGAGTGCGAATTCCGTGAATCGGGTTATTTTTTCGCGGTCAGCGACCCGCGCAAATTGACCGATGTCGAGGCCAAGCTGCAAACACTGAGGGCCGTAGGCGCTTCTGCGCAGTTTCTGCAGGGTGAGCAACTCGTGCAGAAGCTGGGCACCCGGCATTACCAGGCGGCGATCTGGTGCGGCAATGGCAATGCGCTGCTGCAACCGGCGAAGTACGTGAAAGGTTTGCTCGACGCACTCCCGGAGAACGTAACGCTGTTCGAAAACACCGAGATCACCGGTCTGGAGCGTACGAGCCACGGCCGCATTCGCGCCAACGGTCGTCGTGGAAGTATTGAGGCGAAGCAAGTGGTGATTTGCCTGAATGCCTTCATCTCCCGTGCCGGTATCAGCGACAGCGGTACTTTCCCGATGGAACTGAGCGCCAGTTTGACGCGGCCACTCAGTGACGAAGAGTTCCAGGCGCTCGGTGCTGTGGAGCCATGGGGCGTGCTGTCCACCCGGCCACTGGGGGCCACAGTGCGATTGACCCCGGATCGTCGGGTGATGATTCGCAACACCGCGGAATACCGCTCAAACGACTTGTCCCTCGCTGAGTTGTCGACTCGCCGCAAGCACCATGTGCTGGGTTTGCAGCGCCGTTTTCCGATGCTTGGCGAGCAGGACATCCAGTACACCTGGACCGGACACCTCAGCGCTTCACGCTCCGGCCAACCGTACTTTGGCAAGGTCGAGGAGGGCGTGTTCGCCGTGGCCGGGTGCAATGGCTCCGGCGTAGCGCGCGGCACCCTCTGGGGCCGGTTGCTCGCGGAGCTGGCATCCGGGGCCGAATCACCGATGCTGAATTCGGTCATCGAGCGCGCCCAACCCGGCTGGCTCCCGCCCAAACCCTTTCTCGACATCGGTGCCATGCTGCGCATGCGCGTCGAGGCCGCTCGAGCCAGATCAGAAGTCTGAAAACCCCGTTAACACCCACAATAAAAGCACTTCATAACGAAGGTGATCGAACATGCGCGTCAACACAGTTTCCCTGGTGGCACTTCTCTCGACGTTTTGCGCGGGCGCTTACGCTGACGAAACCGTCAATATCTCCAACTGGAACGGCTACATCGCCGACGACACCCTGACCCAATTCACCGAGGAGACAGGGATCAAGGCCACCTACGACATCCACGACAGCAACGAAGTGCTGGAGTCCAAGTTGATGACGGGTAACACCGGTTATGACGTGGTCAGCCCGTCGAACCACTTCCTGTCCCGCCTGATCAAGGCCGGTGCGATCCAGAAGCTCGATCGCAGCCAGCTGCCGAACTGGAAAAATCTCGACCCGGCGCTGATGCAAAAACTGCAAGTCAACGATCCCGGCAACCAGTATGGCTACCCGTACATGTGGGGCACCGCCGGCATCGGCTACAACGTCGAGAAGATCAAGGCCCTCTTCGGCAATACCGACGTGACCCGTTCCTGGAGCCTGTTTTTCGACGAAGCCAACATCAAGAAGCTCAGCGAATGCGGCGTGGCGATTATCGACAACCCGACGCAAGTCTTGCCGATCACGCTCAACTACCTGGGACTGCCACCCCACAGCCACGAACCGCAGGATTACAAAAAAGCCGAACAGGCGCTGCTCAAGATCCGGCCTTATGTGCAGTATTTCCACGCCTCGAAGTACATCAGCGATCTGGCCAACGGTAACGTCTGCGCGGTGATCGGTTTCAACGGCGATATCGTGCAGGCCGCCGCCAGCGCCAAGGAAGCCAAAAACGGAATCGACATTGCCTACTCGATTCCGCAAGAAGGCTCGACACTGTGGTTTGACATGGTGGTGATGCCCAGGAATGCCCCTCACGAGAAGAACGGCTACGCCTACATGAACTACTTGCTGACCCCGCAAGTGATCGCCAACATCAGCAACAGCATCCACTACGCCAACCCCAATGCGGCGGCCGATGCTTATGTGGTGCCAGCGGTGAAAGAGGACCTGGCGATCTACCCGCCGAAAGACGTCATGGACAAGCTGTTCACCGTAGAGGATTTACCGGCTTCCATCGCACGGTTGACTACTCGGCTGTGGACCAAGCTGAAAACCAATACGTGACCGTCGCATTGCGGGCGAAGGAGCTTTTGCAGGCGGCGGCACGTGCATAGCTCCTTCGGATGGCTCTGCGGCAATTTCCGTTAATCAGCCCCCTCACATCATCGTCACGCCACCGCAGCTGCAATCGATCTGGAACGCCAGGCAAACGCCAATACCATCAGCAGCCCCAGACCCGCCATTGCCGCTCCGGCCAGGGAAATCGCCGGATAACCCAGCCCGGCATTGATCACCGCTCCCCCGAGCGCCGCACCGATCGCGTTGCCGAAATTGAAGGCACCGATGTTCATCGCCGAGGCCAGATTGGGCGCGTCCTTGGCAGCCTCCATGACGCGCATTTGCAGCGGCGGCACCAGGGCGAAGCTGGCGATACCCCATATCAGGATGGCAACGGCGGTCGGCAGCGGCCAGCGCATCAGGACGGTGAACGCCAGCAAGACGAGAATCAGCACGCTCAGCGAAACGATCAGGGTGCGATCTATTGAGCGGTCAGCGGCCTTGCCGCCCCACGTGTTGCCCAGCGTCAACCCCACACCGAACAGCACCAGCATGGCGGTGATGTAGGCGGTGGACGCATGCGTCTCGCTGCTGAGGATCGGCGCGATGTAGGTGAAGACGGTAAACATTGCACTCGAGCCGACTACGGTGAGGGCCAGCGCCCCCAGCACCGGGCCACGGCCCAGTACCCGAATTTCGGCCATTACACCGACGCTTTGCGGCGCCTTCAGGTTGGGCAGGGCGAACCATAACGCGGCCATGGTCATCACGCCGAGGCCGGTAATTCCCCAGAAAGCGGTGCGCCAGCCGAACAGTTCGCCAAACCAGGCGGCCAGCGGCACACCGCCGATGGTCGCCAGGGTCAGGCCCATGAACATTGCTGCAACCGCTCCGGCACGTTTCTCCGGGGCAACCACGCTGGCGGCGACGATGGAGCCAACGCCAAAGAACGCACCGTGGTTCAGTGAGGTCACCACTCTGGCGATCATGAGGCTGTAGTAATCGGTAGCCAGGGCTGACATCAGATTACCCAGGGTGAAAATTGCCATGAGTCCGATCAGCAGATAGCGCCGGGGAATTCTGCCGGTGGTCAGGGTCATCAGCGGCGCGCCGAGCAATACACCCAGGGCGTAAGCACTGACCAGCAGACCGGCGGCGGGAATGGAAACGCCGAGATCCGCAGCGATGCCCGGCAACATGCCCATGGGGGCGAACTCGGTAACGCCGATGCCAAAGGCACCAATGGCGAGTGCAACAAGGGGTGGATTGATACGCATGGAAGGCTCCTTATCTATGCCGCCAATGCTACGATCCAGGCTTTTAAGGCACTAGACGTCATTTCTGGCAATCACCTTTGCGTAAGGAGCACAAATGGACTTCAACGGCAGGTCAGGGGAAATGGACGTGTTCGTCACCGTGGCGCAGGAAGGCAGCCTATCGGCCGCCGCGCGGGCCTTGGGGCTGACACCCTCGGCGGTCAGCCGGATCATCGCGCGTACCGAACAACGTCTTGGCACCCGCTTGCTGTTGCGCACCACCCGAGCGATCACCTTCACCGCCGAGGGCGAGGCTTTCTTGCGCGGCGCCCGACGTATCCTGGCCGACATGGCCGAGGTCGAAGAAGCCATCGCCGACCAGGGCGTACCCAGGGGCCGATTGCGAGTCAGCGCCGCCCTCGGCCATGGGCGGCTGGCCATCGTTCCCTTGGTGGCAGCATTCAGCGCCCGTTACCCGAACATCGTCGTCGACCTCACCCTTGGCGACGAAGTCGTCGACATTCTCGGCGGTCAGGCCGACGTGGCGGTACGCTTTGGCCATCTGCCCGACAGCCCGCTGACCGCGCGCAGGATCGGCGACACCGGCCAGATAGTGGTGGCATCGCCCGAGTATCTGCAGCGCCACGGCATCCCCGAGGAACCAGAAGACCTGCTACGGCACAACTGCCTGCGCTTCAACTTCCGGCGTGCCGAACCCAACTGGCCGTTCATCCGCGATGGAAAAGAGTTTTCCCTGAAGGTCAGCGGCAACATCGAATGCAGCAGTGGTGAAGCGCTGGCACAACTCGCGCGAGTAGGTGCCGGTATTGCGCGTATCGGCGAGTTCAGCGTGAGCGAAGATCTGCAGCGCGGTGATCTGATACCGCTGCTGGAAGCCTGGAACCCTGGCGACCAGGAACCGATTCATGCGGTGTTCGCAGGTGGCTCGGCAATGCCGGCGCGGGTGCGATTGTTCGTTGACTTCTTGCTGGAACATCACCGGATGTAAGCGGAGGCGAAAGTGATATTTCCGGGTACTTGTGATGTTGAAGTGACCAAAACATTTTTGGGTGCACTATCAATAGGCGGTTTGCCTTACTGGAACAATCGTGAGCTCTGGCATTGATGGGTCGTCCGCCCGTCTTAAATGGCCGTCGTGAAAGACCGCTTTTGGCCGAAAGCTGCCTTTCGCGATACGAGACTTAGGATCACTTCCCTCAGTGACTACAGACAGTAAGTGGTCGGGGGGAAGCTGTTAGGCCTTGTGTTTTTCCATTTCGCTGTTCGTGGCTTGCGGTGAAGCGTGATTGATTGGGTTCAACGCGGCGAATCATCTGCGAACACTTGCGTGATGTATTCGGCGAAGGCATAGACGATCACGGGTAATTGCCTTCCTCTAAGGCCAGCTAATACCAATTTGCCTTTGGGAAAACCGCTGTCTTCGATATCACGGCTGATCAGTTGCCCGCCGTCTGTCATGACGCCTATCGCCACCTGAAACGATAACGCCTGCTCGTAGTACAGGTAGCCGCGCAGAAAGTCGAAACTGTTGCTTTCGATAGCGGGTCGGAGCTTGAGCGAGCGGCGCACTAGATAGTCGTTGAGCAATTGTCGACCGGCCATTTCATCCGAAGGAAGAACCAGCGGGTACTCCACACAATCGCGCAGACGAATCTTGCCGGGTTTGGCAGCCAGCGGATGGTCCTTGTGCATCATGACGCACAGTGGCTGCTCCTGTTCCGACAGCACCTGAATGTCATTTTCGGGGGCAAGGTTGAATACCAATGCCAGTTCCATTTCAAAGGTCCGTAGCGCATTGAGCGCCTGACGATGGCCACCGACCTGGACCTGGAATTCGACCATCGGGTGAAGTTTTCGAAAGTGGGCGATGTGTTTGGGCAGGAACACAGAGGCCACTGCCTGGCTGACCACGATCTTTACCGTACCCCTGCGCAGACCCTGAAGGTCCTCGATTTTCGAACGTACCTGAGCGAGATCGGCCGCGCGAGTGCGAATGTAGCTGACGAACAATTCTCCCGCTGCGGTGAGGCGCATCCCGCGCGGTAAACGCTCGAAAATCGGCGTGCCGAGTTCCTCCTCCAAGTCCTGTATTCGCCGATTGACCGCTGACGGTGCGACGTGCAGTCGTTCGGCCGCTTGACGAATCGAGCCGATTCGGGCGACTTCATCCAGATAGTGCAGAAAGCGCAGATGATTCAACGAAAGGTCCATTGGTTGGCGAACAGGTACTGAGCCTGTCACAGCCTTTTGACCACCGTCAACTCGATATCAAAGTGAGCCATAACCGCAAGCTGACTGTTTTTTTTGCGCCATTTTTGACCTCTTTCGCACCAGCACAGGGCATCTTGGCGCGGCACACCATTACTTCACCTGTACTCTTCTGATTGGCCGAAACTTATACCGGAAGCAAATCGCTGCTCTGAGAAGGGCTGCGCAGTTGCACATCTTTGTGGCTGTGCCCCGTATTCATTAGCGCATACAACGACTGATGCCGATACGGCAACGGTGATGGCGCGAAAAGGCAGTTATCTGAAGCGCTCGCTGGCATGTGCAGTGCTTTGTATCTGGCATGAACACCAAATCGATTGACCTCATCCCAACACCCGCCGACGACCCTGCCGTCGACGTGAAATTCGGCCCCGCCGAGCACAATGCCTGGTCGGTGAGTGAAGAGGCGGTCAGCCTGGTTCGTCAGCCGTCACTTCCACGCGCGCTGCGGTTCAAGAGCAGTCCTCTGGACCTTGAAATTGATCTCGCACGTAGCGCCATCGTGGTTGTGGATATGCAAAACGACTTTTGCCACAAGGAAGGCTGGTTCGCGCAGAAGGGCGTCAATCTGCGCGCGACTCGCAAGCCGATCCCTATGTTGAAGAAGCTCCTGCCATGCTGGCGCGAAGCGGGAGGTCAAGTGGTCTGGCTGAATTGGGGCATTCGTGCTGACCGGATGAACCTGAGTCCTACCATTCACTTCAAGGGCAAGCGCACAGCCGCGGGCATCGGCTACGCCGAACGTTCGCCAATTGATCGTGGCCTGTCAGTTGTCACCGGCGAGTGGGGCGCCCAAGTCATAGATGAACTCAAGGTCGAGCCTTCTGATCTGTCTGTCGACAAGCATCGGCTCAGCGGCTTCTGGGACAACGAACTGGATTCCATCCTGCGCATGCGAGGTATCACGACTTTGCTGTTCGTGGGCATCAATATCGACCGCTGTGTGTTTTCCACGCTCCAGGATGCGGCTTTCCTGGGCTATGACTGCATCCTGCTCAAGGATGCTTGTAGTACACCATCACCGCCTTACGTCACTCGCTCCATCCTGTTCATCGTCGAGCAGCTACACGGTTTCGTCGCCACGGCGCAATCACTCATCACCGCACTCGGATCACCTCGCTAGGAGTCATCTCATGGCAATTTTCTTTTCCGGGCCTCAGGCCTGGCGGGTTCTTTCGACCCGAATTCGGACCGCTGGCACCTTTGTAGTTCTGGGGGCGGCGATGCTGTCAGCATCCGGCTCGGCGTTGGCTGACACGCCGATCAAGTTGGTTATGTCCTGGAAGTACGAAGGGCCGCAGGCGTTTTATTACATTGCCCAGGATAAGGGCTACTTCAAGGCCGAGGGTCTGGACGTCAGTATCGATCAGGGCGAGGGGTCTTCTGCCTCGGTGCCCAAGGTTGCGGCGGGCGCGTATGACGCCGGAGTGGGTGACACCAGTGCGCTAATCCAACTGGTGGCACGTGAACCGGAACAAGCTCCCAAGGCCGTGTTCATGATGTACAACACACCGCCGTTTGTGATTGCGGTGAAGGCTGACAGTCCGATCAAGTCACCCATGGACCTGGAGGGAAAGACCGTCGGCTCGCCCGCAGGGGACGGTGCATTGAAGTTGTTCCCCGCACTGGCCAAGCAAACCGGTATCGATCTTTCCAAGGTGACCTTGACCAACATGGCGCCGAACCTGCGTGAGCAGTTGCTGATGCGCGGGCAGGTCGATGCAGTTTTCGGTTACCTGACCACCATCACCTTTAGCGCCAAGGCCATGGGCCTCGACCCCGCGAGCCAACTTCGCTTCATTCGTTATGGCGACTACGGCCTAGACCTGTACTCCAACACGATTTTCTTCTCGCAGCCTTTCATCAAGGCCCACCCCGAAGCGGTGCGTGGGTTCCTAGCCGCCCTGAACAAGGCCATCAAGGATGTCATTGCCGACCCAGACGCAGGTGTAGATGCGGTGATGAAGCGTGAGCCATTGCTCAAGCGCGACGTTGAGCTGGCCAAGCTCAAATCTGCAATTGCCACCGATATGAGCCACCCCGAAATTGCCCGTATTGGCCTCGGCGACGTGGATGAAGAACGCTTGAAGAAAAACATCGCGGTGGTCGTCGAGACCAATGCGCTGCCAGCCACCCCTTCACCTGATGCGGTGTTTGATCGCCGCTTCCTGCCGCCGCGCGATATGCGTCCTTCGGCACTTTAAGACCTACTCGGGAGAATCAACATGAACCTGCAACTCAATGGAAAAGTCGTGGTGATCACTGGCCCTGCCAAAGGTATGGGGCGTGCCGTGAGCTTGGCCTTCGCTGCCGAGGGCGCGCATCTGGTGCTGGCCGGTCGTGACACCTGCGCTATCGAACCGGTGGCTGAAGAAGTCCGGGCACTGGGTGCCAAGGCGCTGGTCGTGAAATGTGACATGACCCAGGCGTCCCAGGCCCAGGCACTGGCTGATGCGGCGCTTGCCGAGTTCGGTCAGGTAGATGTGCTGGTCAATGTGGCGGGTGGATCAGGGCCGATTGGTAAAACCGGGTGGGAAACCACCCAGGAAGAGTTCGACGAGATCGTCCAACTCAACATGACTGGCTCCTTCAACACGATGCGCGCCGTGGTGCCGGGGATGATCGAACGTCACAGCGGCAAGATAGTCAACGTTGGCGGCACCTTCGGCATGCGGGGGCGTGCTGGCCGCATGGCCTATTCCGCATCCAAGTGGGGCTTGCGGGGTATCACCAAAAGCTTTGCGCTGGAGGTGGGTGAGTTCGGAATCAACGTCAACTGCGTTGCCCCTGGAATGGTGGACGGCCCGCGTTTTCGCGACAAGGTCTGCGCCAACATGGCCAACAAATTGGGGATCAGTCCTGAAGAGGCGGCGACTCGCCATGCAGCTGATTACGCCCTCAAACGTGTATCCCTGGACAGCGATATTGCCAATGCCTGCCTGTTCTTGGCCAGCGATGTTTCCCGCCAAATCACAGGTGTCGATCTGCCGGTAGACGGCGGATGGGCACTGCTCTAAGGAGAAAGAAATGAAAATAGTTGACCTGGTAATTCGTGGTGCAAAAGTAGTATCGGCCGATCAGATTATCGATGCCTGCGTAGCCATCGACGGTGAGTTGATCGTGGCGGTCGGACGGGAGAGCCAGATGCCTCCAGCCAAAGAGGTTCTGGACGCCGACGGCATGTACTTGCTGCCTGGTGCTATCGACAGCCATGTGCATTTCCGTGACCCTGGTTATCCAAACAAGGAAACCTGGAAAACCGGTTCCGCCGCCGCAGTTTGTGGTGGAGTAACGACCGTCTTTGAAATGCCCAATACCAACCCGCCGACGGCGACCGTTGAGGCACTGCGACTCAAGCAGAAAGCCGCTGAGTCCTCCTATGTCGACTTCGGCATTCATGGGTTGCTGGGTGACGACACTGTAGGGCACCTGGAAGAGCTGCTCGACGCAGGCGTCACCAGTTTCAAGGCCTTCGTGGGCAATACCTTTGGCAACCTGCCGTCACCCACTGACGGTGCGCTGCTTGAAGGCTTTGAAAAGCTCGCTCCGTTGGGTATCCGTACTGTGGTGCATGCTGAGAACTCGTCGATTTTGTCCCGCCGACAAAAGCGCATGCAGGCCGAGGGGCGTATCGATGCTCACGCTCATCTGGCAGCTCGCCCGGTAGTGGCCGAAATCGAAGCCATTGGCCGCGTTTTGACCCTGGCTGAATGGACTGGTGCGCGCGTGCACATTGCGCACCACAGTGCTGCCGATTCGCTGTTCGTGATTCGTGATGCCAAGCGACGTGGTGTCGACGTAACCGTCGAAACCTGCCCGCAATACGTTCTGCTTAATACAGATCTGACCGATCATCTGGGCGGCATTCTGCGCCTCAATCCGCCTATCCGCGAAGCGCGGCACAACCAGCCCCTGTGGGACGCGTTGCTTGACGGCACCATCGATATGATCGCCACCGACCATGCACCGCATGCACCGGACGAGAAAACCCGCCCGAATATCTGGGAGTGCGATTGTGGCTTCCCGGGCGTCGAAACGCAGATGGCACTGATGCTCACCGAGGTCAACCGCGAGCGGGCGAGTCTGATGGACTATGTCCGTTGGAGTTCGGTGGCACCGGCGAAAGCGTGGGGTATCTACGGTCCCAAAGGGGTCATCGCGGTCGGTGCCCATGCCGATATCGCCATTGTCGACATAAACAAGACCGGCATCTTGTCGCAGAACCAACTGCAAAGCATCAGCAAAATTTCGCCATGGCATGGCCGTGCGGTGAAGGGCTATCCAATCCATACACTGCTGCGTGGTCGCTTCGTGATGCGCGACGGCAAGTTGGTGACCGAGGCTGCTGGCTGGGGCCGTTCGGTTAAATCGGTCCAGGCCATGCCTAAGGCCAAGCCGCTAAACACCGAGCATTACATCAGCGCCATCCTGAAGACGCCTGAAGGTGTTCGTCCGACCGCAGAGCCATTGCGCAAGGATTGATCCCAGTCTGCGATGCCGCGCCCGAGCCAGAACAGGGTCGGGCGCGAGATCAGATTTTTTTAGCGGGGCACTAACATGAATCAACAGACAACTGCTTTTGCGCCACGACCGCTGATCGAGCTTTCCGGGGTGAGTGTGCGGTACGGCGGCGGGACTATCGCGCTGGACAAGACGGATCTGAAAATAGACCAAGGAGAGTTCGTCGCATTGGTAGGCCCCAGTGGGTGTGGTAAATCGACGATTCTCAAACTGGTTGCCGGACTGCTTGAAACGACCACAGGTGGGGTGATTATTGGCGGTCGCGAAGTGGGTGCCGCAGGCAGTCAGCCGCGCAAGATTGGCTTGGCATTCCAGAACCCCACCATGCTGCCGTGGCTGAGCATTCGCGACAACGTGATGATGCCGCTAAAAATTGTCGAGCCTTATCGCCAGCAGTATCGCAACAAGAAGAAAGGTGAGTTCCGTGAGCGCGCCGATGCCTTGCTGGAGCAAGTCGGTCTGCGCGGTTTCGGTGATAAGCGGCCCTGGCAGCTGTCGGGCGGCATGTTGCAGCGCGCCTCGTTGTGTCGCGCTTTGATTCACGAACCGGACATATTGCTGTTAGACGAACCGTTCGGGGCGTTGGATCAGTTCACCCGCGAAGAGTTGTGGGACACGATGCAGGCACTATGGATCGCCAAGCGTCCGACCGTTCTGCTAGTTACCCACGACCTGCGCGAGTCAGCCTATCTGGCCAGTCGTATTTGCGTGATGAGTTCGCGACCCGGTCGCATCATTCAGGACACTCAGGTCTGCTTCGCAAGGCCTCGAACTTTGGAGTCAAGCTACGCTCCCGAATTTGGTGCGTTGGTTCATCAGCTGCGCATGCGTATTGCCGAGGCTCGCGCCGATGGCGATATTCGGGAGCGTGGCGTTACTGTTTCTTTGCCTGAAGGGGTGACGCCATGAATCATTCCATGTCGCGGTTTCGCCGCAACCTGCTGTCGTTTATTGCCTTGGTCAGTTTTTTTCTGATTTGGGAGTTCGCCTGTAGAGCCTTGCACGTCTCTGATCTTGTGCTGCCAAAACCGAGCCAGATCATCGTAGTGCTGATCGAGAAAATGCCGATTCTCTGGCCCCATACGCTGCAAACTTTGATGACCACTTTGGTGGGGTTTTTCTTTGGAGTTGTCGTCGGGTTATTGATCGGCATGCTGATTGGATCATCGCGCCTAGCCTACGACATCGCCTATCCGTTACTCGTAGGTTTTTCTAGCATTCCCAAAGTGGCCGTGGTGCCAATTTTCGTGGTGTGGTTCGGCTCGGGAACGGTACCCGCCATTCTGACTTCGATGGTTATCAGCATCTTCCCGGTGGTGGTAAACGTAGCTACGGGCCTGGCTTCCACTGAGCCGGAGCTAGAAGACGTACTGCGGGTGCTGGGCGCCAAAAAGCGCGACATTCTCTGGAACGTCGGACTGCCGAGGACGCTGCCTTATTTATTCGCCTCGTTGAAGATCGCCATCACCTTGGCATTCGTCGGTACGGTGCTGTCAGAGACCGTTGCGTCGAACAAGGGCATCGGCAACGTAATGATGATCGCCAGCGGCAATTTTGATGTGGCCCTGGTTTTCGCAGGATTGTTTATCCTTGCTGTTCTGGGCGTAGCTCTCTATGCCGTTTCATCGTTGCTGGAGAGCCGCATGACAGGCTGGACACAGCGCAAGACTCACTCGGATATGACGTGATGACTACTGAACAAAAAATACGCAGCGTGGCTGTTTTTTCCGGCTCTAATTTTGGTTGCTCCCCTGAATACACCGACGCGGCGCGCGCGCTGGGCAGTGAAATCGCCCGTCGCGGCTTGACGCTGGTCTACGGCGGGACCGGCAAGGGCTTGATGGGTGTGGTGGCCGATGCCGCCTTGGCTGAAGGCGGTGAAGTGGTTGGCATCATCAATCAGCGTCTGTTTGACCGGGGACATCTTCATCAAGGCTTGAGCCGCCATGAAGTGGCTACCGATATGCGCAGCCGCAAGGCCCGTATGGGGGAGCTGGCCGACGCCTTCATCGCGTTGCCCGGCGGTTTGGGCACTCTGGAAGAACTGTTCGAAGCTGCCACCCTGACTCAGTTGGGGGACCACCACAAGGCGGTGGGCTGCTTGAACGTGCGCGGCTTTTTCAATCCTGTGTACCAGTTGCTGGATCATGCGGTGCAGGAGGGCTTCATGAAGGCAGAGCACCGCGACATGCTGGTGCTGGATGCCGCCCCCGACGCGTTACTGGATCGCTTGCAGCAATGGACTGCGCCCACCGTTACCAAATGGATCGGCCAACCCGGTTCCTGACCTTCACCATTGGAGACGCTACATGACCACTCTCAAGATCACGGCCGGTGGCTACGAATTTCTGGCAGAAACCCATCCAGATGCACCGCAGACTGTGACGGCATTCCTGAGTCTGTTGCCTTATACGCAAAGGCTGATTCACGTGCGCTGGAGTGGTGAAGGCTGCTGGGTGCCTATGGGCGACTATCAGTTGCTGCTCGGTGATGATCCCGTCAGTTTCGAAAACCACACCAGCCATCCTTCGGTGGGTGACATCCTGTTCTATCCGGGCCCTTACAGCGAAACCGAAATCATCATGGCCTATGGCGCTTGCAGCTTCTCCAGCAAGTTGGGGCAACTGGCGGGCAACCATTTCCTGACCATCACCCACGGCAAGGAAAACCTGCGCGCCCTAGGCGTGAAGACTTTGTGGGAAGGCGCGCAAGACGTGCACTTCGAACTAGCCTGATGTTCGCCGCTGACTGACTCGCTGCCGACGTCAGGCCAGTAATCACGGCCGCTTCCGTTCGTTGTAGCGGCTGACGCTCTCGCTTGTTTTCAACTCCCTGTATTTCGCGGGGTGGATAAATTCGTCCTGGAAAACGCTTGATGACAACTACCAAGAAGTTTCGAAAACTGTCTACATTGGCGTTGCTGACCTCCTGTGGCGTCAATGGCTTTGGGGCAGCGGCCAACGCTGCCGATACAGAGCAAGCAGACTCGCTTACGCAAATGTTCACTCAAGGCAAGGTCTCCGGTTACCTGCGCTCGTTGTATTTTTCCACTAACAACGCGTTTTACGTGCCAGGCAAAGATCAGGACACCGTGAGCTACGGTGGTGAGGCACGTTTCAAATCTGCGGTGTATGAGGGTTTTACCTTCGGCCTCAGTGCGCTGGCGCAACGGGGTATCGCTCACGATGACAACCCGGACAAAGTGGATTCATACCTGGGCCCCAACGTCACCTCACTGGGTGAAGCCTATCTTCAATGGCAGCATGAACAGTTGCGCATTACGATCGGCAATCAGCGCTTCAATGCGCCGTTTACAGGAGCTTTTGATTTTCGCATGGTGCCGCAGATGTTCCAGGGCGTCTCCGCCTACTATGGAGACTCCGCGAACTTCCTCACCGCGTTTCGCATGAATCGCTTCAAATCGGTCATCGATGACAGTTATGGCCGGCACACCAGTTACAACCCGCCGATAGATACCTCGGCGGCAGGTGCTGGTGACGAGCGCACTGACGGCTTCTGGGGGGCAGGGGGTGGGCATACCTGGGCAATGAAACCGATCAGCGTCGATGCTCAGGCCTGGTATTTCAAGTACATCGACTATGCCGACATGACCTATCTTCAGGCGCGCGCTACTCGTGCCGAGGGGGTGCTCAAGCCGTTCGTAGGCGTTCAGTACATCCACCAACAAGACGATGGCAAAGCCATACTTGGAAAAGTGGACAGCGATGTCTATGGCATACAACTGGGCATCAAACGCAACACGGTGACGGCAAGCCTGGGTTATGACTACATCAAACCCAATGCCAACTCGTATATGAACGGTGCACCGGTCATGCCCTATGGGCACAAATTGTCGTCCGGGGATTTCTTCGCTCAGCCTTTGTTGACTAGCACCATGGACCTTGGCGCGGGCAATGCCTATGCGGTCAACATTAATGGGGCGCCAGTTCAAGGCGTGATGTTAGGTGCACGCTATAGCTTCATGGACCTGAAAAGCTCGCCGACAGCCGAAAGCCTGAATCAATCCGAATATCTGGTGTATGGCAGCTACAGCTTCGGCGGGGCCTTAAAGGGGGTGAAAATCAGCGACTTCCTGGGTGTGCAGAAGTCACCAATCAAGGATGCAACGTTCTTGCAGAACCGATTGGCGATTGAATACGCATTCTGAGTCAGTTCCCACTTGATCGCCGGGGGAAACGAGCCCGACGACGCTCAAGACGTTCTGTAGGCAGGTGGGGGTAAGCTGGAAGAATGGACCGCTTTGCGCGAAAGCGACAGGGCGGCCCATTCCCTCGCAGAGGTCAATTCATACCTCTGTTTGTTCCGCCATCTCAAGTGCATCGTCCACTTCGATACCCAGATATCTGACAGTACTTTCGAGCTTAGTGTGGCCGAGCAGTAGCTGCACTGCGCGGATATTTTTTGTTCTTCGATAGATCAGTGAGGCCTTAGTGCGACGCATCGTGTGCGTACCATACGGCACTGCATCTAGCCCAATGGAGGTGACCCAGGCTTTAACTATGCGTGAGTACTGCCTCGTTGATAGGTGATCAGATGCGCGTACCCGGCTTGGGAAGAGGAAGTCTTCATTTTTGAGTCGGGCTTGGTGCATCCATGCCGCAAGTGCAAGTTGGGTCTGTGACGTGATCTCAAATTGCACAGGCCGTTGAGTTTTTTGCTGCATGACGATGGCCCTCGCCGATACACGACTTCCATGCGCTATGTCACGAACTCTTAGTTTAGTTAGATCGCATGCGCGAAGTTTGCTGTCGATGGCCAAGTCGAAAAGCGCCAGATCTCTAATTTTGCCAGCTAGCTCTAGTCTGATCCGAATGCCCCAGATCTCGCGCAGGCGAAGAGGTAATTTTTGACCGACCAGCTTTCCTTTATTCCAAGGTTGATCCGTCACGGTTATTGATACGCTCATGTCGTAGCCTCCATTTGTGGGAGGTTTAGGATGAACGTCGGGTGGCAGCTCTAGGCACTTGAGGGGCCGCTTTCGACCCAAAGCGGACATTAGTAAAGCGCGCGTTGAGATTCGTGCCTCAGCCGTTCCGGTTTCGAGCTATTGCGTTGCTTGCGACAAAGCATGAATGACATCCGCGGCCATCTTTTCGGCACTGTTCATCCCGTCAATCCGTAAGACCGGAGCGTTCTGCTTTGATAGCCATGCCTCGTGCCACGCTCTGTTGCGTCCTGAAAAGTTCGGATCGTCATACTGCGAAGCCCATTCCCGAAAGGCCACATGTATCTCATGTATGTCACCACCCAGTGCTATCCGATCTCCAAAGCGTTCCTTTTCACGTGCGGCCAGCCGGTCAAGGCGAACGGGCGTTGGAGTTACAACGAACACAATCAGATCGACATGGGTAATCAGCGCTTCTCCCCACCCCATACAAGAACCGGTTAGCACCCAATCGTCGTCACCGAACTTTTGCTGGATCAATGACACGCGGTCACTGGGAGGTCGCTTGGTCGTAAAAGGAGGGTTAGTGGGCATCCAGAAATAATCATCGACATCGACCTGTCGTACACCGAGCAGAGTTGCGACGTTTTGGCCCAACGTGGTCACGCCCGCGCACGAAGCACCTGTAATGTAAATACGCAATTTTTCCTCCATGAATACACGTCGGTTTCGAGGCAGGCATTTTTTCTGAGAAGTGAATGACCGCTTCTTGCCGATAACTGCCTGTCGCCAAGTGCCACTTGCGACCCCATGACGGCCCTTCACCCGCACAGCTGCATCCTATGCCACCTGATTGACGACCGATGGAATACGAACCGTAAACGTCGTTCCACGACCGGCTTCAGATTCGACTTCGATGCTGCCTTGATGGGCGCTTACGATTGCTGATGCTATGTAGAGTCCCAGCCCGAGCCCCGCGTCGGCGCCGTATTCGATACCGCCTTGCAGGTGGCGAATCAACGGACTGAAAAGGCTCGCCTTGGCGCTGTCCTCAATTGGAAGTCCATCATTATGGACAGACAGCAATGCATTTCCATCAATGGTTTTTAGCGTGACGGTGACCTTGCTGTCAGCCTCACCGTGCTGAATCGCGTTCCCGATCAGATTGGCGATCACCTGTTCGATTCTGGATTTATCAAACTGCCAGGGCAGGGTGTATTCCGACAGCAATTCTATCTGTCGGTCCGGGTGATACGCCTTGGCTTCTTCAACCATTGCTTTACACGTATCCACGAGGTCGTCGCGCTCAATACGAACCGGAATTCCTGATCCTAATTGAGTGCGGGTGAAGTCCAGAAGGTCGCCCACGATTTTTATCGAGCGCTTCACGCTCGTATAAATACGCGACACATTTTTGGTGGATTTGGGTGGGAGATCCCCCGCGCGCAAAAGCACTTCAGCACTGAGCAGTACGGCGCCCAGCGGACTTCTCAAGTCGTGACCGAGCACGCCAAGAAACACGTTTCTCGCAGTCTCTACCGCTGTGGCGTAAGTCACCACAGACTCTGCAAGCGCCTGATCAATGGCTTCATTGAATCGAATGACATCATGAACTTCCTGATCCCTGGACACATGGTCAGGCGGCAGCCACAGAGCGAGCACGCTGGTACGCAGGGCTCGGTACTCTGCAATCACCTGTCCGATGGTGAAGCCCGAAGCATGTCGGAGGTCAGCGTGTGTTTGCGCTGAGGTAATGTCGGTTGATCGAGGCGCATTTCCGTGGGATCTCAGAATCCTTGCTTCAGGGCTCTGGGCGGTTTGGAGATCAACCGCAATGGTGCGCAGCATCTGCTCTGCGTGATCTCTCAAGGCCAGCGTATCCATTCCCTCAGCGGCAGGCGTCAGCGTCCTGGCGAAGTCTTCCCACTGCTGAAGGATGGGTTCCATGTTTTGCAGGATGAAATCAGCCAGGCGCATGGGGTGGTTCCTTTATGAAAGTGGATGCTCCCAGCCTGAGCCGGAGCACTGGATCGCAGCGAAGTCCCAGACTACGCTACCGGGCGTATCTTTCTGACTTTTCTGCGTATCCGCGCGTATTGAGTAGTTGAGCGTTACCACCGATCGCCTGATCTGGCGTTTCCACTCATCCGACGCTATGCCTTCACCGCATTGTCTTGGCCGGGGGCGATCAGGGGCGTTGTCTGGAAACGTCTCTAGGTTTGTTAATGGCAGCAATCCACAGCCATTTTCTGCCCGTCACGAAGGGCCGCAGCCGGCCAGGAGCAGACACTGGAACCGCGCTCTGAACGATCAGGTTTTCAGGTGGTGAAAGGCTCCAGCCGTCGTACCATGGGCAGGTCGACAGAATGGAGGTTGATATGGAAAATGCTCAGGGCAAACGAGTCGTGGTCATTGGTGCAGGCATCGTGGGCGCTTCGCTGGCGTATTATTTGGCCGATAAAGGCGCAAATATCACCGTGGTTGAGGCTGAAGAGATCGCGTCGGGAGTGACTGGAACTTCATTCGCATGGATCAACACCCAACACGGAAAACCCGACCCCGTTGCAGAGCTGCGCGCAGCTGCAATCGCGGCCTATCATCGACTTGAATCCCGGTTACCTGACCTGAACATACGATGGACAGGTGCTTTGTCTTTCAACGCAACGGCAAGTGAAGCGCTGTCAGCTTCAGGTCATCAGGCTTCGGCAAATCTGGTAGATAGATCGCAGATTCTCAGCCTTGAACCAAATCTCAAGAATCCTCCTCAATCTGCGGTGTATGCGGCTGATGAAGGGGCGCTGGACGCAGTGGCAGTTACTCATGCGTTGATCGCAGGTGCCCAGGCAAACGGGGCGAAGATTCACACCCATACGCGTGTTCTGGGCTTTGTAACCCGGGGCGCTACGGTGACGGGCGTTGAAACGACAATGGGTATCATCGATGCTGATGTGGTCGTACTTGCGGCCGGAACAGGCATCACGACACTGACAGACAGGCTTGCGGTGTCTCTTCCAATAGAGGCCTCGCCTGCCATTTTCATCCGTTACAAGTCTCAACCCGACCTCGTGCACACCCTCATATCCAGCGCTGAGATGGAAGTGCGACAAAGTGCCGAGGGTGCGTTGCTGGCAGCAGAAGATTACCTGGACGACGCCATTGAAAATCAGCCCGCAGCGATAGCGCTTCGAACTGCCAGGACAATCCGCAACCAACTCCACGGGGCGGGTTCCATCGATGTGCAATTGGCTTGTGTCGGACTCAGGCCCATGCCTGCGGATGGCCTGCCCATCATCGGTTATCTACCAAAAGTGGGCGGCGTCTATGTGTGTGTCATGCATCCTGGAGTCACTTTGGCGGCGATAGTGGGGCGTCTTGCCAGCGAGGAAATCATCGACGACAAGGTATCCAGCGCCCTTTGCCCATGCCGGCCCGATCGATTCCTTCAACTGTAGTGCGGTCGCGTTTCGGGTTGTACGTGCGGGCATACTTTCGTTGGGGGCAGAAGGAGGCCGCGCTGTTGGCGGCTATCGGCTGATAGCCGCCAAGACTCGGCAGGTCTGCAGTGTCTGCTAAGGCAAAGTATCCCGCTTGGCGAAGATACTTGCCATTTGCGCCGCGTTTTCGGTTCCCCAGGTGCACAGCGGGATGATCGCGTCAGACAGGCTGCGACCGAGCAGGGTCAGTGTGTAGTCCACGCGCGGGGGCACTTCTTTGTAGTCAGTCCGCGCCAGCACCTGGTCGGCTTCCAGATCCTTCAATTGCTGAATCAGCACCTTATCGCTAACGCCCGGGATCAAACGTTTGAGCTCGCCGTAGCGCTTCGGGCCGTCTCGCAGGAAAAACAAGACCAGCGGTTTCCACTTGCCCGAGATGATGCGCAGCGTGGCGTTGAGCCCGCAACCGGTGTCGCAGATTTCAGAAGTCGTCGTCATTTTTTGATACTTACCTAAAGGTGCATACTTGTCCTTAGGTTATCAGGACTGCATCCTCGTTCTCAAGCAAGCAATTTCCTGCTTGGGTACGAATCCAACGAAGGATGCACGACATGACCAGACTGAATGGAAAGACCGCAGTGATCACCGGTGGCGCTACCGGCATCGGCCGCGCCGCCGCAAAACGCTTTATTGAGGAGGGCGCCTTCGTCTTCATCTTTGGCCGCCGGCAGGAAGCGCTCGACGCCGCTGTAGCCGAACTCGGGTCCAATGCCCGCGCGGTGAAAGGCTCCGTCTCCGATCTGGCCGACCTCGACCGACTGTACGCGGCGGTGAAAGCCGAGCGCGGAACCCTCGACATCGTCTTCGCCAATGCCGGGGCGGGAAGCCAGCTGGCGCTCGGCAAGATCACTGCCGAGCACATTGACGAGACCTTCGACACCAACGTGAAGGGCACGATCTTCACGGTCCAGAAAGCGCTGCCGCTGATGGGCGAGGGCGGCTCGATCATCCTGACCGGATCGAGCGCTGGCACCACCGGCGCTCCGGGAATGAGCGCCTACAGCGCGAGCAAGGCGGCCGTGCGCAACCTCGCGCGAACCTGGGCGGAGGACCTGAAGGGCAGCGGTATCCGGGTCAACGTGCTGTCGCCCGGTGCGACGGCGACTGAACTCGCCAAGGAAGCGCTGGGCGAGGAGGGGCAGAAAATCTACGCCGCGATGACGCCGCTTCAACGCATGGCCGATCCAGCAGAAATCGGGGCTGTGGCTGCCTTTCTCGCGTCGCCGGACAGCAGCTTCATGACCGCCAGCGAAGTCGCCGTCGACGGCGGTCTTGCACAACTCTGACACCCGATGCCCTCGCGCTCCATTGATTGTTCGGCGCGTCGCAGGGCCAGGTAAGCCCAAGGAGAATTCATGAACTACGCAATTATCGGCTTCGGCAATATCGGCCAGGCCCTGGCGAAAGCGTTTGCCCGCAAGGGCATCGAAGTCGCCGTTGCAACCACCCGCGACCCCGAAAGCTTTGCATCCGTTGCAGCCGCGATCGGCTCCGGGATCATTCCCAAAACACTGGCGGATGCAGTCACGGCGGACATCATCTTTCTGGCTGTCCGTTTCGAGTCGCACCCGGACGTCGCCAAGGCGTTGCTGAGCTGGAAGGGGAAGACCATCATCGATGTGACCAATGCCTACGGCGTGTCCCCTGAGGAACTGGGAGGAGAGCCTTCTTCCAGAGTCGTTGCGCAGGCCTTTACCGGTGGACGACTGGTCAAGGGCTTCAACCATCTGGGCGCCGCCGTCCTTGGCCAGGACCCGGCCGTACAGGGAGGCAAGAGAGTCGTGTTTCTGGCGAGCGACGATGACGGTGCTGCAGCGCAGGTGGGTGTGCTGGCGGAAAACCTCGGCTTCTCGCCGATCACCCTGGGCGGACTTTCGGAAGGTGGCCTGCTGGTGCAGGCGCGCGGAAATACCTGGGGCCAGTTGATCTTCAAGGACTTGATCAAGTCCGACTGATAAATCTCGATCGCACATTTTGAGAACGGTTCTGGTCACGACTTATGTGACCAGGCAAGTGCTCGATAATGAAGGAGAAGAATGATGATGCTTGATAACGAAAAAATAGTCAGAGAGCTCTGCGCCGCAGCGGAAGGGCAAGGAACGGATGTCGAGAAGTTTGTTTCCATGTTTTCTGAGGAAGGGTACATGTGGGATATGGCCTCCGGCATGAAGTTTCGCGGGAAGGCCATTGGTGAGTCCATCGCGGGTATGGTCAGCGCGTTCCCCGATGTGCACCGTGAGATATTCAACGTTCATGTCGCGGGAGACGTCGTCGTTGTCGAACTCGCGATTCGCGGAACGCACAAAGGTGACCTGCCTCTTCCTTCAGGAACGCTGGCTCCCACGGGCAAAAAAATAGATGTTCCGTCTTGCGATGTTTTCCACCTCGAAGGCGGAAAGGTCATCTCCTTCCATTGCTACAACGAGGCTTCCGCGTTGCAGCAACAACTTGGCCTCGTCCCCGGCTGAATGACCGACACCACCCGATCCGATGCAAGCGCAATGGAGATGTCTTTATGAGCATTCAAGAGAATATCCAGGTTGTGAAAGACTTTTTTGCGGCAATGGGCGGCGGCGACAGGCAAGGTCTGCTGGCGTTGTGTGCCGAAGATTTCGAGTGGATCATTCCGGGGGAGGGTTGGCCGCTGGCTGGCACGCACCGCGGGCACGCGGGATTGGCGGACGTGCTTCAGAAGGCTTCCGCAGAACTGGAAACCGCCATGGAGCCCCCCGAGTTCGTGGCGCAGGACGACCGGGTTCTGGTCGTGGGCTTTGCGACGGGGAAAGTCAAAGCCACCAACAGAACGTTTGAGGACCATTTTGTTTTCGCCATCACTGTTCGTAATGGCAAGCTGACGAACATCCGCGAGTACGTCGACACGCAAGCATTGGCGCGGGCCTCGCAAAGGGGCGCGAGCCCGAGTCCCTGAGTCTTCGGGACCTATACCCACTCGTTGGCGCGCCGTGAAAAGGGCGCGTTCACAGCCTTGTTCATCCCTCGCTCTGCGGAAAGAGACACCCGCCATTGCGGACCAGCGCCTTCACTTCCTCACTCGCCTGCACGGGATTTTGGCTCAATCGAGCCACCAGATCCTCATGGCGCCGCACGTACGATTTCGAATCATGCTTCGCGCTCCAGAGCACGATGTTGATCACAATGGGAATGAGGTCCAGGCCCTTCTCGGTCAACGTGTAGAAGTCCTTGCGCTTGTCGTCAGGGTTGGGCGCCTTCGAGAGGACGCCTTGCTCCTCAAGAAAGGCAAGTCGGGAAGCCAGGACATTGGTCGCGATTCCCTCTTCCGATTTCAGGAAATCGCCGTACGTTTTTTTTCCAACAAAAACGATGTCGCGGATGATCAAGAGCGACCATCGGTCGCCGAAAATCTCCACGCCATAGTTCACCGCGCAATGGGACCGAAAGTCTGCTTTAAGGATTTTTTTCATGGCTGGATCTTAGCATCGCTTGCATGTTGCAAGTAAAATTCTCGCCGATCACTTGCAATATGCAAGTGAAAAGAACAGCATGGTTCGTTCGTTGAGTGCACTTGTGTCGCCACTTCTCGCGTCACTGCACTTACAAGGAGCAATCACATGCACGTTTTCGTTACTGGCGGGACAGGCCATATCGGTTCATACATCATCCCCGACCTCATCACCGCCGGCCACGAGGTCACCGGCCTGGCTCGGTCCGACAAGTCCGCTGCTGCGGTAGCCGCGCTCGGGGCCAACGTGCGTCGCGGGGATCTTTCTGACCTCGAAGGGCTCAAGGCGGCGGCCGCAGAGTTCGACGGCGTCATCCACGTTGCGCACAGACAAGACCTGCTTCCTTCCGGCGGAATTGACGCGGTGGCGGAGGCGGAGCGCCAGATCATGCTGGCGTACGGCGAAGCAATGGCCGCAAGCGCAAAGCCGCTGGTCGTGTCGGCCAGCATCGGCTCGCCCGGGTGGGAAAACCTCGGCCGGCCAGCCACCGAGGAGGACCCGGCCCTTCCAGGCGGCGATCTCTACAAAGGTACTTTGCGGGTTCGTAACGTCGTGGAGACCACGGTGATCGACCTCGCGAAGCGGGGCGTGCGGTCTTCGATCGTGCGCATTGCGACCATCGCCCACAGCACCACCGATGCCGGTTTCCTCCCGTTGCTTATCGGGCTCGCGAAGGAGAAGGGCGTCATCGGCTACCCCGCAGAAGGTGCGAACCTGTGGCCAGCCGTGCACGCCCGCGACCTTGCCGCCTTGTTCCGCCTCGCGCTGGAGAAGAGTCCTGCAGGCAGATCCTGGCACGGTGTTGAAGGCGAGGGCATCCGGTTCCGCGAGATCGCCGAGGCCATTGGCAGCCGTCTGGGCGTGCCGGCCGTGAGCATTCCCGCGGACGTACTGATGCTTCCGGGATACTTTGGGTTCCTCGCGAATCTGGTGACGCTCGACCTTCCGGCGTCCAGCCTCATCACCCGTCAAAACCTCGGATGGAAGCCTGCCCAACCCGGCCTGCTCGAGGACCTGGACAACGGCCATTACTTCCCTGCGGACTGATTTGTTTTGCCCCACTTCACGAGGAAACTGCACATGAGCACTATCAGCATCATCGGATCAGGAGGCATGGCTGCGGCGATCGCCGGTCGTGCCGCCAAAGCGGGATACACCGTTGAGGTGGCCAGCCGCGACCCCGCCAAAGCACAGGCGCTGGCCGACAAGCTTGCAGACGGAGCGACCACAGGGACATACGGGGCCACTCCGGCCGGCGACATAGTCATCCTCGCCGTGCCATACACCGGTGCGGCGTCGGTGGTGGCCGATTACGGGGACGCGCTCGACGGCAAAGTAATCATCGACATCACGAACACGGCCGCTCCGGATCTCAAGGGCCTCGTCTCTCCCGCCGGCAGTTCCGGTGCGCAGGAGATCGCCAGGATCGTCCCCGCCGGTGCGCATGTCGTGAAGGCATTCAACACCCTGTTCGGCCACGTCCTTGCCAAGGGTGGGCCCCTCGACGCGTTCATCGCCGGGGACGATCCGCAGGCCAAGGCGCTCGTCTCGACGTTTATCGAAAGCCTCGGGCTGCGTCCGTTGGATGTCGGCGGCCTGCACATGGCCCAGACGCTCGAGGCCCTGGGCCTGATGATGATCGGTCTGGCGAAAAACGGAGCCGGCACCTGGGACATCGCCTTGAACGCCGATATTGGCTGAATAGCCGACACCACGTCCCTCACTGGCAGGGAGGGCCTTTCAACTCGATTTGATTTTCATCCGGGTCATTGAGGTAAATGGACAACCCTGTTCCCTCTGCGCCATAGCGCATCGCCGCTTTCTCAGCAGATACACCACTCTCCGCCAAGTGGCGGAGAATGGCCTGCTCATCAAACGGCTCAACCCGAAGGCAGACGTGATCGACGTTGTGTCCTTGCTTGCCTGCCGGCTGACCACCCTGACGACCGATCGGCCCGTTCACATCAACCAGGTCGATCATGGATGTGCCTGCGCTCAGGTGAATCATGCCAAGGTCGTCACGGCGCTTGCTGACCTCACATCCCAGGACTGATGTGTAAAACGCGAGGCTGCGCTCAATGTCCTGCACCCGAAGTACAACATGGTCTATACGTTGAATTGAAAAACTGCGCATGACGATCACTCCTGTCGGATCACCGATTTTAGTCCATCCCGACAGGGCGTGATCATTCCTCCGTGCGTTTTGCACCTCCTTATCGGGATGATCTGAGTGTGTCCTGAACTGACGGGCGCGCTTGACCGCCGGAGTCGATACGAAGCCATCATCGTCGACCCGCCCACTCCATGCGGGTGGGTCGATGACGGGTGAACATGGCTTACCCTGAAACCCTGATTCAAGGCCCCGTGCGCAGTGTGCGGGGCGGTCAGTTGCAAGGGGTCGAGTGTCGTGAGTCGTACCATTTCCACGCTGGCAGGAACTCGCCGCAAACTGGACGGCGGCGTTCTGTTCGGACATACACCCCGGCAGCAATGGTCCCAGTGGATGACCCCGGACCCGGACAATCGGGTCGACATTGCGTCCCGAGCCTTGCTGGTGCAGCAGGAGGGGAAAAACATCCTTGTGCTGGCCGGCGCCGATGCGTTGCTGACACCGATACCTCGTGTCTGCCGCTGTCAGCCGTCCGTTTCAGGGTTGCTGGAAAGCCTGGCTCAGCATGGCTTGAGCGAAGACGATATCGATGCGGTGGTACTGACCCATCTGCATGCACCGCTGTCCGAGGAGATGCTTGAGCATGTCCGGGAAGGGGAGATGCCACGGCTGCTTTTTCGCAAAGCGCATTACCTGGTGGGCGAACGTCATTGGGTGCGAGCACGCCACCCTCATCCACGTGATCGGGCGCTGTTCATCTCACCGCTTTTGCATCGCCTGGAAAACAGCGGGCGCCTGATCCTGATCGACGGCCACAGCTGCGAGCGCCTCGGTAACGGCTGGCATTTCCATTTCAGCGACGGCTACACACCGGGGCAACTGTTGCCGGAAATCCTGCTGCCCGGCGGCCCCGTGGTGTTTGTCGGCGACCTGATCCCGGGAACGCACTGGCTGAGCCTGAACGTCAACAGCGCCTATGACCGCAATCCCGAATGCGTGGCGGGCGACAAGGAGCGCCTGCTTGATCATCTGGTGGCGATGCGCGGGCGTTTGTTCTTTTCCTTGGACCCGGACATCGCCATGGTCAAAGTCATGCGGGACCGTCAATCACGCTATGTTCCCTTTGATCCGTACACGTCGCTCAGTCGCTTCGACAACTGAGGTTTGAGCTGTCGATTGGGCGCCCGGAGACGTTACTGCTCGCAGTGGGCGCAGTGTTCATGGGGCTGGCTGTCGCTGATTCAGAACCCAAGGATTTCTTAAGCCGTTTTTAGCTGAACTCATCAACATCCCCTCGCCATCGGTGGCCTGGTCAGTCTCTGATTTTTTCCAGGGCCAAAACAATGCGCTCAGCCGCACCCTTATCACCACGGTGTTTGAGTTCGCTAGCGACTTGGTTCAACTGCTGCGCCGTGAGGCCAACATTCATACTGATCTTCAGGTGTGACTCCAACTGCGCCTCCAGCCCTGGCATCGCGGCAAGTGCCCCAACAGTGGCCAGTTCACGAGCAGCCCAATCAAGGTTGTCTCGGGCGAAGATATCGCCGAACAAGTGAACCTTCAAAAACCGGTCAATCGCAGGGGCGAACTCAAACAGCGGTCCCGAGACCGGTGCACCCACCAGACGGGTTTGATTGTCTGTACCCAGTTCGAGCAAAGCATGCCCCGACGGCACTGGGCCCGGTTCGCGTCCCGGTTCGTCGTGAGTGCCGCGTGTCTCGCGCTCTTGCAACACGCTCATCAGTTGCGAAAGCGCATTGAGGCTGCGCGGGAACCCGGCATACGCATAAAGCTGGACCAGGATTTCCTTGCACTCACTAATCGTCAGGCCGGCATCGAGACCACGATTGAGTGCGTCACGCAAACGGCGCATATCGCCGCTGGCCATGCTGGCGCCGACAGGGGCGACAGCCAGTTGTTTTGCAGTCAGGGTTTGTTCAGTCATCATCTTTGTCTCCGAATCTGTTGCAGCGGCGAGGGGTAAAGCCGATAGAGCAAAGGGCATCAAGGCGGCGAACCAGAGGCCCTTCCAACCAGAGGGACGATCGATAAACATGGCCTTGCTCCTTGGAATCGAGGGGTCATCGGGTGTGCGGCACCGGCGAACGAGCGGTTAGAAAGGTCAGCAACGCGGCGAGCATCAACATCACGGCGCTGGCGATAAACGTGCTCTGGTAGCCGAGCGCGTCAAACAGTACCCCGCCGACGGTGGAGCCCACTGCGATAGCCAATTGAACAATCGCCACCATCAAGCCGCCGCCTGCCTCGGCATGATCAGGCAAGGCATTCGCAATCCAGCTCCACCAGCCTACTGGCGCTGCCGTCGCGATAAAGCCCCAAAGTCCGAGCAATACCGCTACAGCGATAACCCAGGTGCCTGCAGGAATCAGCGCTAACGCAATAACTGCCATCAGCAGTGAGATGGTACTCAAGGTGCCGTATAGACTGCGCTTGAGGACTACACCGATCAGCGTTGTGCCTAAAAAGCCAGCGACGCCGATCACCAATAGCAGCAGAGAAAGCAAGGGCACGCTGACCTGGGTTACCGATTCCAGAAAAGGGCGCAGGTAGGTGAACAGCGTAAATTGGCCCATAAAAAACAAGCCCGCGGCGGCCATGCCCAGCGCCACCTTGCGATTTTTCAGCAGTTTGAAAACGTTGCCAGCACCCGGCGAACGCTTCTGTGCGGGCATGTCTGGCAGGCTGATCCATTGCCAAACCAGCGCAATCAAAGCCACTGGCACCAGGCACAAGAACGCACCTCGCCATCCCACGATCGAGCCCAGATAACTGCCCAGTGGCGCCGCCACCACCGTCGCCAGGGCGTTGCCTCCGTTGAAAACGGCCAGTGCCCTGGGCACCTGTGCAGCCGGCACCAGGCGCATCGCCGTGGCTGCCGACATCGACCAAAACCCGCCAATCACGACGCCGATCAGGGCTCGCCCAGTCATGTAGATCAGGTAGTTCGGGGCAAACGCCACAATGATGCCCGATAACGCCATCAAACCGGTCAAGGCCAGCAGCAGGGTCTTTCTGTTCAGGGTGCCGGCGATCCAGCTGATCGACAGGCTCGCCAACACCGCAAACGCGCCAGAGATGGCAAGCCCCTGGCCCGCCAGGCCCTGGCTGACCTGCAGGTCGTTCGCCAAGGGTGTCAGCAGGCTAACGGGCATGAACTCCGAGGCGATCAGCGCGAATACGCAGAGCGTCATTGCATAAACGCCACCCCAATGACCGGTACGCTTACCTGTCTCGCTCAAGGTGTTGGCTGGCAGGTGGACGTCAGCCGTCATTTCAGGTGGTCCTGAAAGAATCGGGTCAGCTGTGCGAAAGGAATCAGGTCGACGCGATCGTACAGATCGACGTGGCCTGCGTTTGGCACAATAACCAGCTCTTTAGGTTCGCCTGCCAAGCGAAACGCTTCTTCGCTGAACTCGCGGGAGTGGGCGTTTGCACCTGCAATAAACAACATCGGGCGAGGCGAAATACTCTCGATATCGACGAATGGGTAGAAATTCATGAACTTGGTATTACTACTCAGCGTCGGGCGGGTGGTCTGTTGCGGCGTGGAACTGGTCGGAGTGAATTCACCACGTGGGGTGCGGTAGAAGTCAAAGAACTCGCGCTGGATGGGGTGAGTGTCAGCTTTCAGCTCTTGCACAGTGCCGCCGGTGTATTCGATCTTGCCGCCCGCGAATTCCACATAACGCTGCTCGGCAGCCGCTGCGATGACTTGCTTGCGCTGTTCAAGGGTTTGCGAATGCTTGAGACCGTTGCGGTTGGCGGCGCCCATGTCATACATGCTGACGGTGGCGATGGCTTTCATGCGCGGGTCGATCTTGGCTGCACTAATCACAAAACTGCCGCTGCCACAAATCCCCAGCACGCCTATGCGCTGGCGGTCGATAAAAGGCTGCGAACCGAGGTAATCCACGGCGGCACTGAAGTCCTCGGCGTACATGTCTGGCAGTACCGCATTACGTGGTCGGCCTTCGCTTTCGCCCCAGAACGACAAATCCAGCGCCAGGGTTACGAAGCCCTGTTCCGCCAATTTTTGCGCATACAGGTTTGAGCTTTGCTCTTTTACCGCGCCCATGGGGTGGCCAACAATAATGGCCGGGCTACGGTTGGCGCTGTCCAGCCCTTTGGGGATGAATAGATTGCCCACGACATTGAGCTGGTACTGATTCTTGAAGCTGACCTTTTGCGCGGTCACCTTGTCACTTTTAAAGAAATTATCGGCACCGTTGGACATATCGGCTCCTGATGCGGTGAATGAACTGATAAGCAACCCGAGCATGACGAGCAGTCTTTTCATGGGGCGTCCTTTTGAGGGAAAGCTGAAGTTGGCGCAGCGCGGGGCTCGCTCCTCTTCAAGGCGAGAACCTGGGGTGCGGAGTAGTGTTACGCAATAATGAGGTTTTGATTAGCTAATGAATGCTTAATGCGGCTATAACCATGACTAATCAATCGATCGAGCATGCCTGCCATGGCCAAACCCAATTTCAATGATCTGCTGGCTTTCGTGACCGTGGCGCGGGTGGGCAGCTTTACCCGCGCGGCGGTACAGCTTGGCGTGACGCAATCGGCAGTGAGCCAGGTGGTGTCCGCACTGGAAGCGCGTCTGAAAATCCGCTTGCTTACCCGCACCACGCGCAGCGTATCGCTGACAGCGGCGGGGGAGCGATTGCTGGACGCAGTGGGCCATCGTTTCGATGAAATCGAGGCAGAAGTGGAAGCGTTGACCGAGCTGCGCGATAAGCCGGCCGGGACGGTACGCATTACCTGCGGCGACAACGTGATCAAGACAACCCTGCTGCCCAAGTTGGCGCCGTTGCTACAGATGTACCCGGATATCAAGCTGGAATTCGATATCAACTATGGCTTTCGCGATATCGTCACCGACCGTTTCGATGCCGGCGTGCGCTTCAGCGACACGGTGGCCCAGGATATGATCGCCGTGCCCATTGGCCCGCCGATACGAATGGCCGTAGTGGCTGCGCCAGGCTATTTCGCGAAACACCCCGCCCCGGAACACCCTCGCGATCTGGCAGTGCACCGCTGTATCGATATCCGTTTTCCCACCTATGACGGCGTGGATGCATGGGAATTCGAACGCCAGGGCAAGAAGCTCAAGGTACGTGTAGACGGCCAGTTGATATTCAACTCCACCACCCATATCGCCGATGCTGCGGTGAGTGGGCTGGGGATCGCCTATCTGCCCGAGGACGAGTTCGCCCCGCATCTGACCGAAGGGCGGCTTGTCCGGGTACTGGAGGACTGGTGTGAACCCTTCGGCGGCTTTCATCTGTACTACCCCAGCCGTCGCCAACCCTCCCAGGCGTTTTCACTGGTCGTTGATGCGCTGCGGGTTGATCGTTTACCGCCGACCGCAATCTCCGCCCGAGTGCACTAATCAAATGCACCGTTGAGAACTTCGTAGATGAGCCCGGTTGCCAGCGCGACCAGTATCAAATCGGTGCCTGCTTGCTGCCATTCGTATCCATCGTAATGAGGCAGCCTGCCGACCAACCGACCATCGAGTTTCTTTGCAATTCCGGGTGGAAGCGGTTTGCCCCTCGCGAGGTTCTTTTGAATGCCGGGTGGTAAAGCAGGGCCTGCGCTCCAGTAGTTCCGATAGTCGCCCACAATGCCGAGCACGCTACCGTGATTAATGCTTGGGCCATGATCCCGATCGCCACCCGCATTTTTACCTTTGTTTCCGTGCCCTTGCTGGTTGCCATGGGCTTGGCCGTTTTGCTGATTTCCCTGGCCGTTTCCCTGACCCTTCCCGTTACCAGGATCGGCCAATGCAGTCGCTGAGCCGCAGATCAGCGCGAGGCAGGTAAACGCGGCAATGAGTGAGCGAGTTCTGGGCATGAGTCGTTCCTTCGGAGGGGGCGGGATGTCTCTATGAACCTTAGACGTTTTTGACGATGCAGGTACCGTGACGCGTGACCGCTGCCGCAAGGCTTTCCAGTCCCGTCAACCCTGGAACACGGTCGCCGCACCGACCATTTTCGTATAGGCACTGCCAGCGTCAGAAGTTCTCAAGACAGACTTTAATGCCCGCACGTCCGGCCAGCTCAATGGTTTCTTCCACCCGGTCAGCGTCAACAATAAAACCGTCGTAATTGTCACTGCCGGAGTCCAGGTGGAGATAACGTTTATCAAACCGAATCAACCATCGGTCGAATTCAGCAAGCACCTCCGGCATTGATGAAGCGCCGTCTCGCACGTAGACATAGGGCTCTTTCAAACCGTTGGCGCTGACCAGACAGGGAGCCTGATACTCAAACACATCAAAAGCTTTCCAATCCACGCTCATTAAAACGAGGTGTTCAAGTTTTTGCGGCTTGGAACCCTCCAGCAATCCATCGGTGAGAGCACCGCATGCGTCGTCTCCCATCGCGTATCTACGCATGACGCGCCTCACAAGTCGGGCGCCTTCTTTTTCGGGAACCACCGCCAACAGCCCCTGGGTAAAAGCCTCGAGTGCCTTTTTCCGTGCGGGATCAGTTGGGCCGGGCCGTAATTCTTTCATGATCGCTGAAGCGCTGAGGTTGGTTTCCTCGGGTGGGGGCATGGTAAAGCGCCCACCAAACAACCTATCCAAAATGCCCATACCACTCCTTGGAATACCTTGTGGAAAGCGATTTTCTGTTACTGGCGACAGTACAAACGCACATTAGCGCTTTGTACAGCAAACATTTCTTTAGCCACTGTCAGCCACCTTTGGCCCCGCGCGTTTGAGCCAGGCGAGCGTTCCAGTCGCCACCGTGGATGCGTTGGCACGCTTGCTCGGAATCGAAGCGGACAGTGCGGTCGGAAGGCTTCAGATCGATGTCGGCCTCGCTCAGTGCGATGGCCGTCAATTCAAAGATGCGCATCTTCGCGTCGACCTCGGCGAGCTCTCTGTCAGCCTCGGTTTCGAACACCCAGATGACCTTCAGGGTTTCCGCCAACGCATTCAAGTCCGCGGTGTGGGTGAGCCAGGTGAAGCCTTTGATTTCACCTTTTGCTGTTTCGCACGCTTCAGTGAGCGTGGTAATCAACCGGCGTTCGATCCGCGCCAGTTCACGTTTTCCGGGTGGCATTTCAGGTTCCTTGTGGCGGTAATGGTGGAGCAGTTTGCCAGTGCCAACTGCGGCGTTTAACAGAGGCTCTCGGAGCAACACAATGTACGCCCAATTCTTGTCAGGCCTTTGTCGCCTCCCGGATTCTTCCCGCATCCTTCGCGGGGGGAAGTCCGAACACTCGCGCGTAGTCGCGGCTGAATTGGGTTGCGCTCTCATAACCCACCTCGAACGCCGCCGCCGTGACACTTTTGGCGCTGGCGAGCATGAGCATCCGTGCTTGGAGCAGGCGTACCCGCTTCTGATACTGCAAGGGGCTGAGTGTTGTGACCGCCTTGAAGTGGCGATGGAAGGCCGAGACGCTCATGGCCGCTCGTTGCGCCAGGCTCTCCACCCGGATGGGATGGGCGAAGTCGCGGCGAATCCACTGAATGGCCTGGTTCACCCTGGCCATGGCCGTGTCGGGCGCGGCGATTTCCCGCAACATCCAGCCATGCGGCCCCTGCAAAACGCGGAAGAGAATCTCGCGTTCGTAAGCAGGCGCCAGGGCCGCGATATCGTCAGGCTTGCCCATCAAGCGCAACATCCGAACCCAGGCGTCCATCAGTTCTGGCGTGGTGGCAGCCACCGAAAAACCAGGATCGCTGTCGTGACGACCAGCAGGTTTAGGCAAGTCCGCGAGCAGCGTGGATAACACCAGGGGATCCAGCGTCAGGCTGACGGCCAGGTAAGGCTCGCCGGTGGGGGCAGAGTGCACCGAGCCCACGGCGGGCAGCTCGATGGACATGACGAAATAGGTCGAGGGGTCGTACCGGAGTGTACGGTCACCCACGGTCATGGTTTTGCTGCCCTGCAGGATCAGGTTGATCATCGGGTCGTAGACCGCCGCGAGCATGTGCTCGGGGATCTTGCCCTGGACCATGGCGACGCGCGGAATTCCCGTCTCCGTACGACGGTTTTCGGCGTTGGCGGCCAAGGCGCGGAGTTCATTCAGTGGGCTGTTCATGGTTGGCATGCTGACGTGGCGAGGATGCCCAGCGCAAGCAAAAAGCAGAAACAGGCAGGTTTCGAGCAGGAACCGCCACGCCGGCGAAGACGCCGTCCTTTACCGTGAAGGCTCATTCAATCGATAGGGGAGCGGGCTCATGGGCGTTATCGTCATTACCGGTGGCAGTCGTGGCATAGGCGCCAGTGCAGCGGAGCATGCCGCTCAGCGTGGCATGGGAGTCATCCTCACCTACAACACGAGTCCGGACGCCGCAGATGCTGTGGTGCGGCGCATCGAACAGGCCGGCGGCAAAGCGGTTGCGCTAAAACTCGACGTTGCCGATGTCGCCAGCTTTAAGGCATTCCGCGAGGCGGTTGTCGTGGCCCTTGAGGCCACTTGGGGCGCCAGTACCCTCGCAGGTCTGGTGAACAACGCGGGCTACGGTCTGTTCAATCCACTGGCGTCGGTCAGCGAGGCGCAGTTCGATGGTCTTTTCAAAGTCCACCTCAAGGGACCGTTCTTTCTGACCCAGGCCTTGCTGCCATTGCTTGAAGAGAACGCGAGCATCGTCAACCTCACCAGCGCCACCACGCGAGTGGCCACCGCAGGGGTTGCGCCTTATGCAGCGTTCAAAGGCGGCCTGGAAGTACTCACGCGTTACATGGCCAAGGAATTCGGTGAGCGCCGCATCAGGGCCAATGCGGTATCACCGGGAGCGATTCGTACCGAGTTGGGGGGCGGGCTCAATGATGAGTTTGAAGCCCTGTTGGCCGGGCAAACAGCACTGGGCCGAGTAGGCGAACCCGAGGACGTGGCGCGAGTCATCGCCATGTTGCTGTCGCCAGAGGGCGCCTGGATCAATGCGCAGAGCATCGAAGTCGCGGGCGGCTACGTCATCTGAACCATCGAGGGCCACACCATGCTTGATCACATTTTTCTGTCGGTCAGCGACATCTCACGTTCCATCCGTTTCTACGAAGCAACCCTTGCGCCACTGGGCATTACCGCGCGGCTGGACTACGACGGCAAGGATGGCCCGCCCGGGCATCCTGATCTGAAAGGTTTTGGCGCCAACGGCCGGATATTCTTCTGGTTGCGCGAGGGCGTAGTGGTAGGGCAAGCCGTACACGTCGGATTTGTAGCGCATAACAAGGCCGAAGTGGAGGCCGCCTATGCCGCCGCGATGGCCCATGGCGCGATCGACAACGGCGCCCCCGGCGCGCGGTTGCACTACGACCCTGATTACTACGCCGCCAATGTGCTGGACCCGGACGGGTACAGCCTGGAATTCGTCTACAAGAACTGGCAGCACGTCCAATGAACACTCTTCTGATCTATGGCGCGACGGGCTACACCGGTCGCATGGCTGCACAACGGGCCAAGGCGCTCGGCTTGCCGTTCGAAATAGCCGGCCGCAATCGCCAGCATCTGGTCGATCTCGCGGCGCAACTGGACGTTCCCTGGCGCGTGTTCGATGCGGGCCCCGACTCGGCGCAATCCCTCTCAGGCATCCGTGTATTGCTGAACTTCGCGGGTCCTTTTGCACACACGGCGCCTGCCTTGATGGCGGCGTGTATTGAAGCCGGTGTCGATTACCTGGATATCACGGCCGAGATCAATGTCTATCGGCTGGCCGAGCGCTTGGGTGCCGACGCCGCAGCATCAGGGGTGATGCTGTTGCCGGGCGTTGGCTGGGATGTCGTCCCCACCGACAGCCTGGCTGCGCACATCGCCCGACGCGTCGCCAATCCCGTGGCGTTGAGTATTGCGCTGCAGGTCCCGGGGTCGATGTCCCGAGGTTCGGCAATGAGCGTCAGCGAGATCATCGGCGCAGGGGTGCTGACGCGAATCGACGGGGAGCTTGTCCCGACACCCGACGCGCAGCCACGCCATTTTGATTTCGGAGACGGGCCGGTTCCGTGTGCGCCATTGTCATTCGGTGATCTGGTGACCGCCTGGCATTCGACGCGCATACCGAACATTGCGATGTTCGTGCATGTCGCCGGTGATGCCTTTCCCGAAGGTGATTTGTCACAGTTACCCGATGGCCCCAGCGCGCAGGAACGTGACGCCAATCGTGCCCGCGCAGTGGCGCAAGTGACCGGTGCTGACGGTAGCGTGCTGCGTTCAGTGATCGAGACGGTCAACGGCTACACCTTTACACCGCTGGCGGCGGTTGAAGCGGCACGAAGAGTGCTGGACGGTGATCGGCAGGCTGGATTTACGACCCCCGCAAGCGTATTTGGCGTTGATTTCGCCAGAACCATCGCCGGTACGACGATCACGGATCTGTAGTCTCGACGGGTGAAATGACGCGACGGCCGAGTGCCGTTGCGTTCAAGTCTTCGCAGGCCTGGGTCAACGCTTTTCGAGTGCTTACTGCAGATCGCTCGATGCAGTGGGGACTTTGAATCTTGCTGCATCGCGTGCCGGTGGCAGACCAAAGAGACGCGCGTACTCTCGGCTGAATTGCGAGGCGCTTTCATAGCCCACAGCGTAGGCAATGGACGTGGCATCCTGCGTGTCGAACAGCAGCAGCCAGCGCGCCCTCAGCAGGCGCAGGCGTTTCTGGTATTGAATGGGCGTCATGGCCGTCACGGACTTGAAGTGACGGTAGAACGCCGCCACGCTCATGTCCGCCATCCTCGCCAATGGCTCCACGCGAAACGGCTCGGTGTAGTGTTCGCGGATCCACTGGGTCGCCCGCCGAACCTGGGCCAGTCGACCGTCCGGGCGCGCAACGTCGCGCAGCATGGCGCCCAGCGGTCCCTGCATCGCGCGGAACAGAATCTCGCGCTCGATCATGGGAGCCAGCACAGCGGCTTCATGAGGCGCATCCAACAGTCGCATCATGCGTAACCAGGCGTCGATCATCTCGGCGGGTGCCGGCACGGGTTCAAAATGGGAATCGCTTGAGGCTTTTGCGGTTTTGTCATCTTCCTTCAACAACGTCGAGATCACTGCCGGGTCCAGGGCGAGGCTGACAGCGAGATAAGGCTGGTCAGTGGCGACAGCGTGAATCTGCCCCGTCGCGGGCACATCCACCGGCACCAGAAAATAGCTGCCCGCTACATAACGAGACACCTCATCACCGATCGACAGCGTCTTCTGGCCCTGAAGCACCAGGTGCAGCATTGGCTGATAGACCTGATCGGCACATGCCTCTGCCCGGACCATTTGCACGCGGGGCAACCCGGTGTCGGTCCACTTGTCGTGTGCGCGCATCACGATACTGCGCAGTTCTGTCATTGCTCTGTCCATGACCCGGACGATGGCCCTGTTATCGAGGTGGCGCAAGCCATGTGAGAAGAATAGGCAAGGATGTGCGAAAAACCGGCAAACGGCTCAGACACTGGGGGAGGAATACTCAGGCATGCAGTTCGTTGCGTTCCGGCAACCAGCCGGTGGCAGCGCACTTTGGTAGAACATTTACTCAGAGCACATTGATCATGAAACTCGAAGGAAAAATCGCGGTGGTTACCGGTGCATCCAAAGGCATCGGCGCCGGCATCGCCAAGGCACTCGGCGCACAGGGCGCGACCGTCATCGTCAATTACGCCTCCAGCCAGACCGAGGCTGAGGCAGTAGTGGCACATATCACGGGACTGGGAGGTCGCGCCTATGCCATACGGGCCGACATGAGCGTCGGCTCCGATGTCGTACGTCTGTTCGATACCGTAAAGGCTGAACATGGGACCCTGGATATCCTCGTCAACAATGCGGGCGTGGCAGTGTTCCAGATGATCGATGACCTCACCGAGGAGGCCTTCCACACACAGTTCAACCTCAACGTGCTGGGCTATCTGCTGGCCGTGCGAGAGGCCGTCAAACTCCTGGGTGCAAAGGGCAGCATCATCAACATCAGCTCCATCCTCAGCACCGACCCCTACCTGGCGTCCAGCGTGTATTCGGCAACCAAGGGCGCCGTCGACACCCTGACCTTTGCACTGGCACGGGAACTGGGCGGACGGGGTATCCGGGTCAATTCCATCCTGCCAGGACACACCAATACGCCCGGTACGAACGGCAACTTTGCGGGTGAGTTTGGCGAGAAGCTGGTGGCGGGAACGCCGTTGGGTCGTTTTGGCGAGCCGGAGGATATCGCGGCGCTAGCGGTATTCCTCGCCTCCGAGGATTCGCATTGGATAACCGGTGAGTCCATTCGAGCGTCGGGCGGGGTGCGTGGTGTGGGTTACTAGGCGCAGTGACAAACCAAGCCGTGCGCAGTGGCGCGCGCCTCTTGAGCGAAGGCCGATTTTTTCAAACCTGCGAGTTAGCCAACTCATACGCAATGTACCGGCCTGCCGTCTGCGCGACCTCAATCAGCCGTTTACGCGGCATGCCATTGCAAGCTGCGGCTGATAGCCCGCGCAGGGTGACGGTCAGGTAGTCAGTGAGGCACTGGGCTTTCTCGGGTAGCGCCTGATCAAGATAATTACGAATCGCCTTGATGCCCTCATTGGCCAAGGTTTCCGCCATCTTGCGCGCGACCTCGTCGTCGGCACGCATGCCCTCGGTGACCATGCAACCTCGCAACGTGCTGTCTTTTCCATACTGCTTCGCTGCTGCAGTCAGCAACGCGGCCAGCGCCTCAGGTACTGGCCGACCAGGCGCGAGCAGTTTGTCCAGCGGCAAAGCATTCTCGCTGACGTAGCGCAACATTGCCTTCTCGAACAACTCAGCCTTGCTGCCATACGCAGCGTAGAAGCTGGGTGGCTTGATATCCATGGCTTCGACCAGGTCCGTGAGGCTCACCGCGTCGAAGCCGTGCTCGTGGAACATGGCTTGGGCGATGGCGACTCCTGCCTCTCTGTCGAAAGCAGGGCGGCGTTGGCGAATTTTGTCGGTCATGGTGATCTCTTCAGTAAGGCAGGCATTGTAGCGAGCGCTATATGCCTGGGCAACACTGCGGGGCTCGGCACGAACTCTATGTAGCAATTACTAAATAGATTGCATCCGTGCTGATCGATATGTAGTGTCCGCTATATAAATTTCTCATCGTCAGCGCACATCGGAGTACATCAGCATGCAATTTCAAGACAAAGTCGTTCTCGTTACCGGCGGTTCGTCGGGATTGGGGCTCGCCATCGCTGAAGAGCTGGCAGGGCAGGGGGCGAGTGTGGTGATTACCGGTCGTCGGCAGGAGCAACTTGACCAGGCGCTATCAAGACTTGGATCCCGGGCTATTGCGGTGGTCGCGGACGTGTCAGTGGGAGCGGATCTCGCCCGGTTGTTCGATGAAATCAAGTCCCGTCATGGTCGAATCGACGTGTTGGTCGCCAACGCTGGCATGGGCGAGGTCGCACCGCTTGGCAGCATTACCGAGGCGTATTTCGACCGGGTATTCAGTACCAATGTGAAGGGCGTGACCTTCACCGTTCAGGGTGCACTTGCGCTGATGGGCAAGGGCAGCAGTATCGTCATCATCGGCTCCACTGCATCAATCGATCCGGGCCCAGGCTTGAGTGTCTACGGTGCGACCAAAGCTGCACTGCGCACGTTGGTGAAAAGCTGGATTCTCGATATCAAAGGCAGCGGGGTGCGGATCAACCTGTTGAGCCCTGGCCCTGTGGATACCGATTCGTTGCGCAATATGCTCGCCGAACACGCGGAAGAGGTGATCAAGTCATTGAGTGAAAAAAGCACCATCGGGCGCATCGGCCAGGCCCACGAAATCGCTGCTGCGGTGGCCTTTCTGGCGAGTGATGCAGCCAGCTACATCAACGGCGTCGAATTGTTTGCTGATGGTGGTGCGTCGCAGGTTTAGCTCGCGTGGTGGTCTGCCACCCTTTTTTTGCCATTGATTCATCCAGGAAATGACCATGCCTCAATCTTCTCGCGCTACTGCGCCAGGCGTATCCCGGCACTCTAGCCGCAGAGCGCTGGCGTTGACCGTCATCCTTGGCGCCCAGCTCATGCTGCAAATGGACTTTCTCATCGTCATGGTGGCGTTGCCACAGATCCAGCATGACCTGGGGTTTTCGGCGGCAAGCTTGTCCTGGGTGCCGAACGCGTTTGCGTTGGCGCTCGGCGGCTTGCTGTTGCTCGGTGGCCGATTGGGTGATGCCTATGGGCGAGTGAAAGCCTTCAAGGTCGGTATCGCATTATTCGTGCTGGCGTCTTTGATGGGCGGGTTGGCGCAAGGCCCATTCATGCTGGTCCTGGCCCGCGTGCTTCAAGGCGTGGGTGCCGCCATTGCGGCGCCCAGCGTGCTGGCACTGGTCACCAACATTGCGCGCGACGAGACGGAGCGTAATCGCGGGCTTGGGCTGTTCATTGCGGTGTCTTCTGTCGGGGCTTCGGCTGGACTGATCCTGGGCGGAGCATTGACGCAATACCTGTCGTGGCGATGGTCGTTGTTGATCAACGTACCGGTAGGTCTGTTGATCTTCTTGATGGTCGGCAATGTGGTCGACGAGACCGATACCCAACCGTCCTCTTTCGACGTAAGCGGTGCACTGGCTGCCACCGTGGGTTCGATTGCCTTGGTTTTCGGCTTCATCAATGCCGCCGAGCACGGTTGGGGGAGCGCGATGACGCTGGTGGCTTTCGCCGTCGCGATCTGCCTCTTGTCAACGTTCTGGATCGTGGAGGGGAGGGTTCGCCATCCACTCCTGGACCTGGACCTCCTGCGCGACAGAACCCGTGTTACCGCACTGGTCGTCATGGCGGTCATTGTAGGCATGCACTTTTCGATGCTGTTTCTGGTGGTGCAGTTTTTCCAGCAGGTCTTGGGTTTCGGTCCATTGCAAGCGGGTCTGGCCTACCTGCCCGTGACGATTACCGTCTTCGTCGTTACCCACTTCATGCCGCGCTTGATCGGAAGATTTGGAGCGCCAAGGCTTCAGCTTTCTGGATGCTTGCTAGTGTCGGGAAGCTTTGCCGGCTTTGCCCTGATAGGCGCAGACAGCCTTTACATCGGAGCGATCCTGCTACCGATGCTGATCCACAGCCTGGGGATTGCCCTGGTGTTCACCCCCGGCACCGTGCTGGCGATGCAAGGTGTCCCCGCCAGGCAATCCGGTTCTGCCTCAGGGCTCTTGCAAATGGACCAGCAAATCGGTGGCGCATTGGGGATTGCCGCAGTCACCTCGGTATTCGCCATGGCCGCTGTGCCCGAAAACTTCACTTCCGGCCTGCCAATGGCCTTCAGTGCGGCGGCCGTGCTGTCGCTGGCTGCCGCCTGCCTGAGCTTGACGCTGATACTCAAACAAACGCGCCACGCAACTCCCTGATCACCTCGTCAACAGAGGGGCCTTGAATCTCTGGTGGGACGGGGTTTTCACCAAATTCTCGCCAGATAAACAAGGTCAACTCTGCGCCGTCGGTTGATGACAGAGCGTCTTCAGCGTAGGCAAAGTTCTGCAGTAGCCGATAGCGCGCATCCTTCCAGAACAGGTCTTCGACCCATTGATAGACCGGGATGAAATGAAAGTGCAGGGGCCAACCCGGTTCATGACCAAAGCGCCCGATGTAGAGGAGCTTGGGCTTGAGCTGCTGCTCAATGACCTGCTGAGTCCTGGCGAGCAGAACGCCCAACTCTGCAAGCGCGTCGGGCGATAGCTGAGTCAGTGATGTGGTTTGCACCTTCGTACTCAACATCAGGTAACCGGGGAGTGCGCTCGACAGATGGTGATTGATAATCCAGTGGTCGGTTTCATGAAGGATGAAATGCGGGGCAATTTCCATGTGCCGTATGTCCTGAGCAGTCGACGCGCCAGATTAGCAACATCACGTCAGCCTGTCCGCTGGTGGGCCGATGACTGCCTGTCGAGAGGCATCAACAGGTCGTTAAACAATGGGCTTACAAGTCAATCACAAGGTCCGACGTTGGTTTACTGCAGCAAAGTAGGCGCAATCCCTTATCGATTTCACGTTGGCGGATTCCGCCATTGTGGTTCATGGCCACCGTACCTTGCAGCACCGCTGTTTTACAGGTGCCGCACACGCCTTGGCTGCAGGAGGAGGGGACGATGGCGCCGGCTTTTTTTGCGGCGGTCAGTACGGTCTGGTTGCCTGACATGCTGAAGGTTTTACCGGAGCGGGACAGCGTGACGGTGAACACTGCACACAGTTGATCGGTGACAGGCGCTTGTTCCACCGCAGGCTTCTCGTCCGGCACCGTGATATCGAAACTTTCCTGGTGGTAGTGCTGGAAATCGAAGCTGGCGAGCTTGAGCAACGACTTCGCCGCATCCATGTAGCCTTGCGGGCCACAGATGAAGACCTCCCTTTCCTTGAAATCGGGGACCCATTCGCTGAGCAGCGCCAAATTAAGACGGCCAATCGGGCCGTTCCATTCCGTGCCGATTTCGCGCCCTTCGCAAATGTTCACGACACGAAGACCTGGCATGCTGACCTGCATGCGTTTCAGTTCTTCATCGAAAATAATATCGACCGGCGTTCGCGCACTGTGCACGAAGACGATATCCAGGCGGGCGGCCATATCGAAGGCTGCTCGGGCCATGGACATCAGCGGTGTCACACCAGAGCCCGCCGACAGGTAAAGCAGCTTGCCGGTCGGATGACCCACCGGGGTGAAACTGCCTGCCGGGCCGCTCGCCTGCAGCGTATGGCCCTCGCGCAAATTGTCGTGCAGCCAATTGGACACCGTCCCGCCGGGAACGCGCTTGACCGTGATGGACAGCGCGAAAGGCCGTGTAGGCGATGATGACAAGGTGTAGCAGCGTGACACCGGGTGCCCCGAGATGGTGGGCGAAACAGTAATGAACTGCCCTGGTTCGAACCCCAGCGCACTGAAATCCGCGCTGCGAAAGGTAAAGGTTTTCACATCGTGAGTTTCGTCCTGCACGGCGCAACAGTGCAGTGTTTTTTGCTCGCCGCTATTCCACTGCGCGCCGTAGGCACCCCAGGTATCAGGGTGGTTAATGGCATTGCGCGCAACGCCGGCATTCGCTTTCACAAGGGGTAGTTCAAAAGTGCTCATGGTCATTCCTCACACGCCGTGTGCCGCAAGTCGCGCGGCATACCAGCGAGAGAACTGGTCAACGTAGGACTCGGTGAACGCAGAGAATGGCCCCGGCAAGTAACCGGGATCCTGCGTACCGCTATGAGTGATTGCGACCAGGTCAGCGTCCTGTTGGTTAGTTGCTTTCCACACTTCGGTGAGCGTGTCGATGTCGTAATCCACGCCCTCGACGGCCTCAGCATTCACTAGCCATTTGGTGCGCACCAGCGTCCGGTCGGGTGCGAGAGGAATGATGTAGGAAACCACCGCGTGATCGCTCATCACATGGGTCCAGGAGTTGTGCGTCCACAGATGCACATCGCCGAGGTCGCGGCGCGTCAGTTCGCCGAACAGGCGCGTACAGGCGACTCGCGTGTCCAGCGTCTGGGATTCACCGTTGCCGGCGATGACCAGTCGTTGCGTACGAAATTGGGTCACCGCGTCGACGTCCAGGTGTTCTACCGCGTCGCAAATGAATCCCTGGTTTTCCCAACTGCGTTTTGCGTTGGCGTTGCGCTGCTCGAATTCGTCCAGCGCTTGTAGTGATTCTTCACTGAGCCCCTCCGCGCAGAAACCGAAATCTTCCGGCAAAAAAGAGGCTGTCAGTTCGGGGTGGGTTGCTGAACAGTGATAACACTCACGATTATTTTCGATGACCAGCTTCCAGTTTCCGTTCTCAATGATCTCCGCCTCGAAGGCAATTTTTGAATGAGTGATGTTGTAAGGCGCCAGCCTGGGCGCCATCGTTTCCTCCAGATAGGCGATGTCTTCGGGAGGCTGCTCCGCCAGGCAAACAAACACGTGCGTGCCGCTGACACGGGTATGAACCGGTATCAGGCTTTTGCACGTCGGATCGAAGTCTTTGCCCATGTGAGCCGCGTGTTTCAGGTGGCCATCAAGGTCATACGTCCATTGATGGTAAGGGCACACCAACAGGCCAACGGTCGATTTGCCAGCCTGCTTGAGGCGGGCGCCGCGGTGCCGACAGACGTTGCGAAAGGCCTGGATTTTCTCGTCATCGTCGCGAACAAGCATGATCGAGGATTTGCCGATATCGATGGTCGATACATCCCCGGGTTCAGGAATGTCAGAGGTGACACCCACCAGGATCCAGTGCCGGGTGAAGAAGATATCGACGTCGGTTTCGAAGATATCCTGGCGACCAAATAATGCCCCCGGCATGCCGTGGCCGGGTGCTCGCGCAATAACCAGTTCTTGTTGGGTTTTCACGACGGTAGTGGTCATCTGCAGCCTCACGGGGGCAAGTCTTATGGGTCAGTGAGGCCAGTATTGAAACCGTTTAAATTCACGTCAATGCGCTTTAATTTCACCGTGGCATAGCCATAAGTTATGCGAAAAAAGTGTGGGGCGGTCAGTGCGCTAATACCGCTTCATCTTTTAACCAATCCACCATGGCGTGGACGAGTGGCGTGACCTCCCGACCGTGAGGAATGACCAGGTAATACGCATCCTTGGGTTTGACCGCGTAGGCAGTGATCCGGACCAGTTCACCACTGAGCAACATCGGGCCCAGCAGACGGTGCCAGCCCAAAGCAACGCCATAGCCTTGCAGCGCTGCCTGCACCGAGTCGTTATAACTGCTGCACCGCAGGCTGTAATTCATCTTCGGTCGACTCTCGCCCAGTTCCTTGAACCAGCTGTTCCAGGTCATCCAGCCTTCGAGTGTGGTTTCCGAATCAATGAGATCCAGATGCATGAAATCGTCTACTGACAGCGGCGCGGGGTGGGTGATTAACCAGGTGGGCGAGCACACCGGGAACACTTCTTCGTCAAACAGGAAAATCGACGTACCGTCGTCCCATTTTCCGTTGCCGAAACGAATCGCCATGTCGACATCCTGCCGATTCACCTCGGGGCTGAACATGTGGGTAATCAAACGCAATTGCACATTGGGCTGAGAGACACGCAAAGACGCCAATCGGGGCAAGATCCGCAGCTGGGAAAACGCCGCCGTGCAGGCAATCACCAACTGCTGTTCGGGAATGCCTTCGCAAATCTTGTCGAAGACATTGGCCATGCGTTGCATCGACTCGGACACCACCGAATACAACACGTAGCCTTCGCTGGTTAACTTGATGGCGCGATGCAGGCGATGGAACAACCGCGCGCCCAGGGTTTCTTCCAGGTATTTGACCTGCTTGCTGACCGCCGCCTGGGTGAGTCCCAGTTCCTGGGCCGCCAGTGTGAAACTGCTCAACCGCGCGACAGCCTCGAACTCCATCAACGCTGTCATTGACGGGATCAACCGACGGTAGCCCTTGATCTTTTTCTGTGTGTCTTCAATGACCATCGAGGTTAATCCTGGAGGAAAGGTGACCAACGTTTGTTGTTTTGCCGGGACTCACTATCGCCTGATCGGCTGCCCGCCGAAAAGCGCTGTGTGGCCCATGTCGCAAACGCTCTATCAGGTGTCGTTCCAGACCAACTGCACCTCTGTAAGAATGCGCTTGGGAATAACCTTTATCAGGGAATGATCTAGCAAAATGCATCCTGAAAACGACGTCATACTTTCCCGTAACCGACCGGTTAATTTTCGAGCTTTAAGATAACTAACTGAATTAATTAGTTTTATGGTAGGTATCCGCCGTATTTTCTATGTGTTTTCTATGTATACACAAGAAATACAATGTATTGACCGACCCGAAAACCCGTGCGAGTCTCGACTCATCAGTCAGCCGCACATGACAGCGAAACCACCCTTGGAGGTCGTTTGTGAAAAACGGCAAAACCAGTCTCTACGAAGACCTGAAACGTCAAATCCTGACCATGGAACTTGATCCCGACGAAGCGCTGGACGAAGCCATTCTCAGCGAACGTTATGGCTTGTCCCGCACGCCAGTGCGGGAAGTGTTCCGCCGCCTGGCCGGTGAAGGTTATGTCGACATTAGGGAAAACCGCGGCGCCCGCGTCATCCCGATGAATCACTCGACGCTGCGAAATTTCTTCCTCGTCGCACCCATGATGTATGCCGCTATCGGCCGTCTGGCCGTTCAAAACTACAAGCCACGGCAGTTGGTGGATTTGAAGGACACTCAGCACCGGTTCCGCATCGCCACGACCTCCAGGGATGCGCTGGGCATGGTCGTCGAAAACAATCGCTTCCACGCAATCATGGGCGAGATGGCCGGCAATCAGTACCTCCAGCCCAGCCTCGAGCGGTTGCTCATCGATCACTCGCGTATCGGCAATACCTTTTTCCGCCCTCAGAACCAGGACATGGAAGAGCGTCTTGAACTGTCTGCCGGACACCATGATTTGTTCATCGAGGCCATCGAGCGCCGCGATGAGGCTTCAGTCGTTGATCTCGTGTTTGAACACTGGGAACTGTCCCGGGCCAACATGGAAATTTTTATCGCACCCCAGGGAATTCAAGCGGACGCGCTCGTTGACCTTCCACGTCATCCATTTTCGGAGAAAACATCTTGAAATTTGAAGGCATTTACACCCCCGCCGTGACGCCGCACACACCTGACGGGGAAATCGACTGGAGCGTTTACTCCGAAGTCCTCGAATCGCTGATCGAAGCGAAAGTGCACGGCATTATTATCGGTGGCTCGACCGGTGAATATTATGCGCAGACTGCTGAAGAGCGTACGGAACTGGCAGCCTACGCAAAGGATGTCATCGGCACCCGAGTGCAGCTGATCGTCAGTACCGGCGCCATTCGCACCGAAGATTCGGTGCAGTACGCCAAGGATGCCAAAGCGATCAAGGCCGACGCCATTCTCGTCACCAGCCCGCCATACGCGCTTCCCACCTCGGAAGAAAACGCGATTCACGCATTGACCATCGACCGCGCCGCCGACCTGCCCATCATGCTTTACAACTATCCGGGCCGTATGTGCGTGTCGATGGATGAGGATTACCTGCGCCGTGTGAGCGTTTCGAAAAACGTGGTGGCCATCAAGGAAAGTTCGGGCGAAATGGGCCGCGTTCATCTGCTGGCGCGCGAGTTCCCGAACATCGCGCTGTCCTGCGGCTGGGATGATCAGGCGCTCGAATTTTTTGCCTGGGGCGCCCGCAGCTGGGTCTGTGCCGGCTCCAACTTCCTGCCAACAGAACACGTCGCGCTGTATCAGGCCTGCGCTGTTGAAAAGGACTTCGACAAAGGCCGTCAGATCATGTCGGCGATGATGCCGCTGATGAATGCCCTGGATGCCGGCAAGTTCGTGCAGGCAATCAAGTACGGTTGCGAGCTTGCCGGTCTGAAAGTAGGAGACGTGCGCCTGCCGCTGCAGCCGCTCCATTCACAAGAGCAGGAAAGTCTGCAAACCATCATCGCCAATGTGAAGCGCGACGTTGCCCGCATCACTTCGGGAGTCAGCCATGGGTAATCTTCTGACCAAGGCCGAATATGTCGCCATCGCCGAGGACATTTCGTTCCCTTCCAACGCCTTTATCAATGGCGCGTTTACGCCCGCGATTTCCGGCAAAACGTTCGCCACGATCAATCCGGCGACCGGTGGATTTCTGGCAAACGTCGCTGCCTGCTCGTCTGAAGACGTTGATGTGGCTGTGAGTAATGCCAAGGAAGCGTTCGAGGATGGTCGCTGGCGCTCGATTTCTCCGCGAGAGCGCAAAGCCGTTCTGTTGAAGTTTGCCGAATTGCTTGAACAGCATAGTCACGAACTGGCGGTACTTGAGAGCCTCGACAGCGGCAAGCCCGTCAGTGAATGTCAGTTGGTCGATGTACCGGACACGATTCACACCTTGCGCTGGCACGCCGAGCTGATCGACAAGATTTACGACAACACCGCGCCGGTGGGCAGTGACGCGCTGACCATGGTGGTTCGCGAGCCAATTGGTGTGGTCGGCTGTGTGCTGCCCTGGAACTTTCCGTTGCTGATGCTGGCCTGGAAAATCGGTCCGGCGCTTGCTGCGGGCTGCTCGGTCATCGTCAAACCGGCCGAGCAGACCTCGCTCACCACATTGCGTGTGGCGCAACTGGCATTTGAAGCAGGCGTTCCCGCCGGCGTGCTTAACATTGTCACCGGGACGGGCAAGGAAGTCGGCGGACCCATCGGCCTGCACTACGACGTCGACATGGTCAGCTTTACAGGCTCCACGGCGACCGGTCGTCGTTTCCTGCATTACGCTGCCGATTCGAATCTCAAACGCATCGTGCTTGAGTGCGGCGGAAAGAACCCGGCTGTGGTGATGGACGATGCGCAGGACCTGGACCTGGTTGCTCAGCATGTGGTCAATGGTGCTTTCTGGAACATGGGCGAAAACTGCTCTGCAACCTCGCGCCTGATCGTTCATGCCTCGGTAAAAGACGAGTTGCTGGAACGCATGGGTGCCTATATCCGCGAATGGAAAATGGGCGATCCTCTCGATCCGCAAAACCGCGTAGGTGCGTTGGTCAGCACCGAGCATTTCGCAAAAGTGAAGTCATACCTTGAACACGCCACCACCGGGAAACTCGACGTCGTGTATGGCGGTGGTACTGAAGGCGGGGCCTTTGTCGAACCGACCGTGATTGACGGCGTGGATCCACAGAGCCGGTTGTTTCAGGAAGAAATCTTCGGCCCGGTCCTGTCGGTTACCAGCTTCACCTCGATCGCCGAAGCCATTGCCTTGGCCAATGACACGGTGTACGGCCTGGCCGCCTCTGTTTATACCGCCAGCTTGTGCCGGGCAATCAGGCTGGCGAGGGAAATTCGCGCCGGTATCGTGACAGTGAACTGCTTTGGCGAAGGCGATGCGTCCACGCCGTTTGGCGGTTACAAGGAGTCAGGATTCGGCGGTCGGGACAAATCGATTTTTGCTCACGACCAATACACCGAAATCAAAACCATCTGGATCGATGTGTCTGATCGGTCGGATGAAGAGACTGAAAAATGAGCATCCATACCATCAAGCGCCTTCCGGTCGATACCGGGGTTTCAGGTTGGGAGGCGATATCCGTACGCACTGCTCCTGTCCGCCTGCTTGATGGCCGCGTCACAGCGGACTGGTTGATTATCGGTGCAGGTTTTGCCGGTTTGTCCGCCGCGCGCAGGCTGGCCCAGTTGCATCCTGGCGACAGCATCGCGGTGGTGGACGCTCATGAAGTTGCCAAAGGGCCGGCGGGCAGGAACTCAGGGTTCATGATCGATGTGCCGCACAGTCTTTCATCCGGGGAGTATTCAGTTGGCGGCGAGTCCGCAACGGCACTGGAAATTGCCCAGAACCGGTTTGCCATTGGATTCGCTGCCGAAGCGGCGCGCGAGTACGGCATGTCCATCGAGACGTTTGACCGCTCCGGCAAGATCAATGCTGCGGCCACCGAACGCGGGGTCAAGCTCAATGAGAACTATGCCAGGTCGTTAAATGGCATTGGCGAACATTTCGACGTACTGGACGCCGCGCAGATGCGTGAGATTACGGGGTCAACTTATTACCACAATGGGCTTTACACGCCAGGCGCGGTGATGATTCAGCCCGCGCAATATATTCGTGATCTTGCTGCCGGACTGGGTCAACAGATTGATCTGTATGAACGTTCACCCGTTATTGAGTTGTCCCGGTCGGCCACAAGTTGGACGGCGACCTCACACCGTGGTTCGGTAACAGCGCCCAAAGTGATACTGGCGGTCAATGGTCATATAGAAGACTTTGGGCACTTTAAAAATCGACTGCTGCATGTTTTTACTTACGCTTCCATGACCGCTGCTTACAGTCACGATGAATTTGACAGGCCCGTTTCCGGTAAAGATCGTTGGGCGTTATTACCCGCCGATCCCATGGGAGCGACAGTTCGCAAGATAACGTCGAATGGACTTTCGCGCATTGTTATACGTACCAAGTTTACCTATGACCCCAGTATCCAGGTAACGCCCATGCGTGTTGCAGCCGTCGCTGAAGAGCAACGACATTCCCTAGATGCGCGTTTTCCGGAATTGAAACGCACGCCGCTGGAATTCAGTTGGGCAGGGCGGTTGTGCTTGAGTCGCAACAGCGCGCCAGCGTTTGGTGAAATAGAGGAAAACCTCTATTCGGCGTGCTGTGAAAATGGCTTGGGCACCGTAAAAAGCACGTTGGCAGGTGTCATGGCTGCCGAGTTGGCCAGCGGTCATCAGTCGGCGGTTTTACAAGGTTTCAGTCAGATGCCAGGTCCGAGTCGGCTACCGCCCAAGCTGTTAACGAAACTGGGTGTCAATTCGGTCATTCGTTGGCAGGCGCTGCGAGCGGGACGCGAAGGTTAATAAAATTCAAACAACCGGCTTTTAATTAATAAAGGCCTAATCTCTAGTTCTAACCGTAGGTCGGAGCACGCCATGAAAAAGATTTGGAAGGCAATTTGCGCTGTCGCTGTGGCTGGCGTTATGTGTTTGCCAGTTCACGCCGAAGAAAAAAACATCGTGATGGGCACTATGACCTGGGAGGACTTGACACCAATAACGGGTATTACGAAAAAGGTGCTTGAAGACGCCGGTTATACCGTAAAAGTTGTTGAGTTTTCCGAATGGGGTATCGCTTACGCGGCATTAAGCAAAGGTGATGTTCAAGTATTGGCGTCGCAAACGGATTATGCGGCGAACGATTACTGGAACAAAAACAAGAACAAAATCGAGAAACTTTCTCCGGTTTCGTTTGGCCTGTATCAAGGGCTCGCAGTACCCAGTTATGTCGATATCGATTCCATTGACCAGTTGAACGCTAACTCGGAAAAACTGGGGGGCAAGATCATCGGCATAGAACCAGGTTCAGGCCTGATGAACGACGCGACCAATGTCGTCAAAGCCTACGACCTCAAACTGAAGCTGGTTGAGGGTAGTACCACCGCGATGACGGCGGCGTTGAAATCGGCAGTCGACCGTAAGGAACCGGTGGTCGTCACTGTTTGGGATCCTTCCTGGATGACCAAGAAATTCGATCTCAAATTCCTCAAGGATCCGAAAGGCATTTTCCCTCCCCTGCAAGGTTACTACTGGATCGGTCACAAAGGCTTCGCTGCAGAAAATCCGCGTGCCCGTGAGCTGATGGCAAGCGTGTACATACCTATCACGGACATCACCGCGATGAACGCTGAGGTCAAGGATGGCAAGACCATGGAGCAGGCAATCAAAGGCTGGACAGACAGCCACAGTGAGCTGCTCAAGCGCTGGGAAAATATCAAAAACTGAACAGCTTCAACCTTACGCCACTGCCGCCCTTTGATTCATTAGAGAAACCAGAAAACTGGTTCACGGGTTATGAAAATGACAACGGCCAAAATAGACACCAACGAAGTGCTGATAGATTGCCAGTCAGTCTGGAAAATCTTTGGAAAAGCCGCGCCTGCAGCGATGAACGCTGTCACTCAACAGGGGCTATCCAAGACTCAGATCCTGCAAAACTACGGCTGTGTGGTCGGAGTCTCCGACGTTAGTCTTCAGGTTCGCAGAGGAGAAATCTTCTGCATCATGGGATTGTCGGGCAGTGGCAAATCCACGCTGATCAGGCTGCTCAACAAGCTGATCACGCCGAGCTCGGGGAAAGTGCTGGTCAAGGGCAAGGATCTTTCTTCCCTTTCAGCCGCCCAGCTTCGTGAGGTCAGGGCGCGCCACATTGGCATGGTGTTCCAGAGTGTCGCGTTGTTGCCAAATCGCACGGTGCTGGAGAACACGGCATTTGGCCTGGAAGTGCAGGGCGTGGGTAAGGCTGAACGGTACAAAGTGGCCGAGCAGGCGCTGGCAAAAGTCGGTCTCGGCGATTGGTCTTCGCGCTATCCCAGTGAGTTGTCTGGCGGTATGCAGCAACGCGTAGGGCTGGCACGTGCCATCACCGCTGACCCCGAAGTGATTCTGATGGATGAGCCTTTCAGTGCGCTTGACCCATTGATTCGCCGCCAGTTGCAGGATGAGTTTCGGCAATTGACCAAGGAGCTCGGCAAGTCCGCAGTCTTCATTACTCACGATCTGGATGAGGCTATCCGCATCGGCGACCGTATCGCGATCATGAAAGATGGCGTGATCATTCAGGTTGGTACCGCCGAAGAAATCGTCCTCAATCCCGCTGATGATTACGTCGCGGAGTTTGTGGCGGGTATCTCCCGGCTGCACCTGGTCAAGGCGCATTCGGTCATGACACCGGTGGAGCCGTTCAAGGCAGCGAATCCGGGGTGTGACATTTCCAGGCTGAGCAAGACTTCGCTCGGTGCAGACATCAACGAGTTGATTGGTTTGACGATGAAGTCCGATCGAGATGCGCTGGCCGTTGTAGATAACGGCATCGTGGTCGGGATCATCACCCCGCGTGATCTGCTGCGTGGCGTGCAAGGCATTCCGAACGAGTTTTCGGCTGTCACCACTGACACCGTGCTGGAGGCATCGACATGAGCATTCCGGACTTTTCCGATCAATTCGACTCGGTCGTCGACTCGAGCCTGGAATGGTTATCGGACCACGGCGAATTCATTTTCGAAGGCTTCAATGCACTGCTTACGGGCATCTACAAAAGCGTGCTCTGGTGCATTGCCTATCCCCCGTATTACCTCGTCGCAGTTGCCATCGCGCTGATCGGGTGGCGGGTAGTGGGCGTCCGGTTCGCCATTCTCGCGGGCCTTGCGCTGTTGTTTTGCGATGTGATCGGGTTGTGGCCAGAGACGGTCAGCACCCTTGCGCTGGTGCTGACAGCCACGGTACTGGCGCTGGTTGTCGCCATTCCATTGGGCGTGCTGGCGGGCCTTGCGCCGTCAGTTGACCGGGTCGTCGATCCGTTTCTGGATCTGATCCAGACCATGCCGCCCTATATCTATCTGTTGCCGGCAATCGCGCTGCTGGGCTACGGCCCGGCCACCGCGTTGTTGGCCACCTTTATCGTGGCGGTGCCCCCGGCGATACGCCTGACGTCCCTGGGGATTCGCATGACTCCGCGCGAATTCATCGAGCTGGGCGATGCCAGTGGCGTCACCGGCTGGCAGATGTTTTTCAAAATTCGCCTGCCCTTTGCCAAGCCCAGCATCATGGCCGGGGTCAATCAAAGCCTGATGATGGCATTCGGCATGGTCGTCATTGCCGGCATCGTCGGTTCCGGTGGCCTGGGTGAGTCCATCTACGGCGCTGTTCGCACGCTGGACATCGCCAAGTCGATCAACGCAGCCATCGCGATCGTTATCCTCACAATGATCCTGGATCGGTTGGCGCAGCACGCTGCCCGCTCGCGGATGGGAGACAGCCAATGACTACCCCTGAGATCCAGTTTTCTCCCGGCCAATTCCTCGCACCTGCCGTTGACTGGCTAAACGCCAACCTTCACGGTGTGTTCAAGGTGATCAGCCAGGTTATCGAGGCAGTACTAGGCGCAGTAGAGACGGGGTTGATGGCTCCCCACCCTTACGTGTTCATCGCCATCGTTGTGGTCGGTGCGTTTTTTCTTGCCAACAAACGCGTGGCCATTTTCGCGGCCTTGATGTTGGCTTTCTGCCTGTTTTCCGGCCTTTGGGTCGCCTCCATGCAGACCATTGCCCTGGTCTCGGTCGCGGTGCTGATATCAGTGTCGATTGCCTTTCCACTCGGGGTATTGGCCGCGCGTGTGAAACGGGTGGATGAAGCGTTCCTGCCGATCCTCAACATCATGCAGACGGTGCCACCCTGGGTGTATTTGATCCCGGCGGTGATGTTGTTCAGCCTTGGGCGAGTGCCGGCGATTATCGCGACCATTGTTTACGGGATTCCGCCGATGCTCAGGCTGACGACGCTGGCATTCAAACAATTGCCAAAGGATTTGCTGGAGCTGGGGCAGGCGTCCGGTGCATCACCCAGGGATATTCTGTTCAAGATCGAACTTCCGACTGCCGCTCCAACGCTTCTGGTAGGCCTCAACCAATGCATTCTCATGTCGTTGGCGATGGTGGTGCTGGCGGGCCTGGTGGGGGCTGGAGGACTCGGTGCTGAAGTGACTCGCGGTCTTTCCAGAATGGAAATGGGACTTGGCCTGCGGGCTGGGCTGGCGATTGTCGCTGTTGCATTGCTCCTGGATCGTCTGTCACGCGGCGCGTTGCAGCGCCATTCTCCTCGCAACCTTGTTTGAAGGGTTCCAGTATGAGACGCAGTTTTTTTTGCATCGACTCCCATGCGTGCGGCAATCCGGTTCGGGTGGTTGCTGGGGGCGGCCCGTTGTTGCCGTCGGTATCAATGGCCGAGCGCCGGGAGATTTTTGTCCGGGAGCATGACTGGGTACGCACCGCACTGATGTTCGAGCCAAGAGGGCACGACATCATGTCGGGCGTGATCATCTATCCCTCCATACGTGATGACTGTGACTTTGGTGCGCTGTTCATTGAGGTCAGCGGCTGCCTGCCCATGTGTGGCGCCGGCACTATCGGCCTGTCGACCGTGGTGATCGAGGAAGGCCTGATCACCCCGCGCGAACCTGGCAAGCTGGCCATCGAGACGCCGGCAGGGCGTGTCGATGTCGACTACACCCTGAACGGTGAATACGTGGACTCCATTCGGCTCTTCAACGTGGCCAGTTACCTGCACAGTTCCGACGTGGCAGTCGATGTCCCGGGCGTGGGGGAACTCGTCGTGGACATCGCCTATGGCGGCAATTTCTACGCAGTGGTCGAACCGCAGGAAAACTGGGCCGGCTTGAAAGGCCTGACCACGGCCGACATCGTCGATCTGAGCCAGAAGCTTCGAACCGCCCTGGCAGAGGTCAGTGACCCCGTGCATCCGGAAAACAGCAGGATCAGTGGCGTACACCATGTCATCTGGTGTGACGATGAACACACCGGCGCAGCGGATGGACGGGGGGCCGTGTTCTACGGTGACAAAGCCATTGATCGCTCTCCCGGCGGCACGGGTACCTCTGCACGCATGGCTCAACTGTTTGGCAAGGGACGGCTGAAGGTAGGGGACACCTATCGCAATGAAAGCTTGATCGGAACGATTTTTGAAGGGAAAGTCGAAGCGTCGGTGAAAGTCGGTACGTTTGACGGCATCAGGCCAAGCATTGGTGGCTGGGCGCAGATCACCGGGCACAACACGATTTTCGTGGATGACAAAGACCCGTTGCGTCATGGCTTTCAGCTTGCCTGATCAGGGGGCTATCGTTGGTTGAACACTGCTGATGCCTGGATGTGTCCCCATTACAAAAACGCCGCGTAGAACAACTCAAGGACCCGACATGACGTACCGAACAGGCACAGAAGCGTTCGTTCACGGTGTCCGAACGCTCATCCCGTTGACTCCGGGCGTTATCCCGTTCGGGTTGGTCACCGGGGTGATGGCTATCGAGATGGGGATGTCGCCCGGCATGAGTATGGGGATGACGCTGCTCTTCTACTCCGGTTCTGCCCAGTTGGTTGCACTGCAGCTTCTCCAGAATGGTGCCTTGCCGGTGACGATTGTGGTCACAGCCCTGATCATCAACCTGCGCTTTATCATGTACAGCGCTTCATTGGCGCCTTATCTGCACCACTTGCCACGTCGCTGGACGTGGCCTGTGTCCTACGTGCTTTCTGACCAATCCTACGCGCTGTGCACGCTGAAATTTTCTTCAGGAGAGCTGGGTCGGTTCGCCCACCATTTTTACGCCGGAACGGCGGTTGCCATGTGGCTGACCTGGCAGCTTTCGGTTGTCGCCGGGGTGTATCTGGGCGCAAGTATCCCGCAGGCATGGTCGTTGAGCTTTGCTGTGCCGCTTTCTTTTTTAGCGCTGCTGGTACCCAACATTCGGAGTTCGGCGAGCCTGGGGGCGGCAGTGGTTGGAGGGGTGATCGCCGTGTTGGCGATAAAGATGCCTTACAACCTCGGGCTGGTCACGGCTTCCCTGGGTGGCGTCATTGCAGGGTTATTGATTGAAAATAGTCGCAAGAAAACGTTGAGCCGTACTTCAACGGATGACGTCGAGAGGGAAGTGCGATGAGCGACCTGGCGTTGTGGGGGATGTTTCTGGCAGTCGGCCTGGGGACGTTTGCCATGCGCCTTTCTTTTGTCGAGCTTTATGGCCGATGGCGAATTCCCGCGCTGTTGAGTCGAGCCTTGGCGTACGTACCGGCCAGTGTGCTGGCTGCCCTGGTTTTACCTGCGGTGGTGTATCCCGGTGGACAGGGTGATTTCGTGTTCGATAACCCTCAGATACCCGCAGCCATTATTGCTGCCTGGGTCGCCTGGAAGACCCGAAGCACAGTGCTGACATTGGCAGTCGGAATGGCCGTGCTGTGGGGGTTCAAGCTTTTCGCTTCGTAAGCCTGCTGCGCATCGGTCGTTGATTGTCGACAGGTGCATCAACCGGAAAGTCAAAGGAAATTCAATCTACGGTACCTCCGCGTAACCGACCTTTCACTCCCCAAGAATACCCCCCCCAACGCCTCGCAAACGCCCCCTGTCATGAAATGTTCCGTCATTGTCGTTTGAAGAGTCACGTCCAGACAGCCTGCAGCTTAGATTCCAGACAACGTAATCGCCGTAATGCACCCAGCACGTTGAATGGAGAATAAAAGCATGGCCAAAGTCGTACGTTTTTACGAAACCGGTGGGCCCGAAGTGCTTCGCCTTGAGGAGGTCGAGGTCGGGGATCCCGGTCCTGGTGAGGTCCGGCTTCGGCATGTTGCGGTGGGTCTGAACTATGCCGACACCTACTTCCGTAATGGCACTTACCCGATCCCGATGCCCAATGGCATGGGTGTCGAAGCCGCAGGTGTGGTGTGCGCCGTGGGGGAGGGTGTCAGCAATGTGGTAGTTGGCGACCGGGTGACCTACACCGGTTTTATCAACACCCTCGGTGCCTACAGCACGGAGCGCCTGATCCCGGCCGCGCCGTTGATCAAACTGCCGGAAGACATCTCCTTCGAGACCGCCGCGGCGATGACCATGCGCGGGCTCACCTCGGCGTACCTGATGCGTCGTATCTACGACTTCAAGGCCGGTGACAGCATCCTGCTGCACGCTGCGGCTGGTGGTGTCGGCCTGATCGTTTCGCAGTGGGCCAAGTTGTTGGGGCTGAGGGTGATCGGCACCGTGTCCAGCGAGGCCAAGGCGGAACTGGCACGCGCCCATGGTTGTGATCACGTGATCAATTACAGCCATGAAGATGTTGCCAGGCGCGTGCGTGAATTGACCGATGGTGTCGGTGTCAACGTAGCGTTCGACAGCGTTGGCAAGAACACCTTCGAAGGTTCGCTGGACTCGCTGAAGCGACGGGGCCTGATGGTCTGCGTCGGCACGGCATCCGGTCCGATTCCACCGTTCAATCCGGCGCTGTTGGCGATGAAAGGCTCGCTGTTCCTCACGCGTCCGGCGCTGGCGGATTACATCGCCGATCCGGCAGAGAAGGCCGATCTGGCCGGTGAGGTGTTCGGCCTGGTGGGCAGTGGCAAGATCAAGATCGAGATCAACCAGCACTACAACTTGCAGGATGCCGTGCAGGCGCACCGTGACCTGGAAGCGCGCAAGACCACCGGCTCATCGATCTTCGTCATCTAAGGAGATCCGCTGCCATGCAAGTCGAACAACTTACCTGCAGCATTGGTGCCGAGCTGATCGGCGTCAACCTCGCCGACGCGGTGCACGATGACGGTCTGTTTGCCGAGATTCGTGCTCAGTTGCTCAAGCATCGCGTGGTGTTCCTGCGCGATCAGGACCTCAGTCGCGCCGACCATGTCGCCTTTGCCCGGCGCTTCGGCGAACTGGAGGATCATCCCGTTGTTGGCAGTCACCCGGACTATCCCGGGCTGGTGCAGGTTTACAAGGACCCGGACAGCCCGGTCGAACGTTACGAGAACTCCTGGCACACCGATGCCACCTGGCGCGAGGCACCGCCGTTGGGTAGCGTGCTGCGTTGCCTGGAGTGCCCGCCAGTCGGTGGCGACACCATGTGGGCCAACATGGTGGAGGCTTATAAGCACCTGCCGGACGACGTGAAGGCGAAGATCGAAGGCCTGCGTGCCCGTCATAGCATCGAGGCGACTTTCGGCGCGGCAATGCCGATCGAAAAGCGTTTGGCGCTCAAGGCCCGGTACCCGGACGCCGAGCACCCGGTTGTGCGCACCCATCCAGAAACAGGGGAGAAGGTGCTGTTCGTTAATTCGTTCACCACGCACTTCACCAACTTCCACACCCCCGAGCGGGTTCGGTACGGCCAGGACTACGTTCACGGCTCGTCGGAGTTGCTGCGTTACCTGACCAGCCAGGCCAGCATTCCCGAGTACCAGGTGCGTTGGCGCTGGAAGCCTAACAGCATTGCCATCTGGGACAACCGCAGTACACAGCATTACGCCGTGATGGATTACCCGGCCTGCCATCGCAAGATGGAACGCGCCACGATCATTGGCGAAAAAACCTACTGAGCACTCTCACCTTTTGCACCCAGGCAAATGCCTGCTCCGAACAGCCTGTCGGGCAGGAAAAAACAAAAACAGGAGATGACCATGCAGTTTTTCGACGATTCCTTGCACCCGGAAAACATGGAAAAAGTAGTGATTACCGTCGCCCCTTACGCACCGCAATGGGCACCTGGCGACTTCCCGGAAGACATTCCCCTGACTATGGACGAGCACGTGCAGGCGGCCGTCGACTGCTATGAAGCCGGTGCTACCGTGCTGCATTTGCATGTGCGCGAACTGGACGGTAAAGGGTCCAAGCGCCTGTCCAAGTTCAACGAGTTGATCGCCGGTGTGCGTGAAGCCGTACCGGACATGATCATCCAGGTCGGCGGCTCGATTTCGTTCGCACCTGAAGGCGATGGCGCCGAAGCGCTATGGCTCTCCGACGATACCCGCCACATGCTCGCGGACCTGACGCCCAAGCCGGACCAGGTCACCGTCGCCATCAACACCATTCAAATGACCATCACCGAGCTGCTGTTCCCGGAAGGCATTGAAGACACGTCGCTGTTTGATCCCGCGACTTATGCCACCTACAGCGAAATGACCGTGCCGGCGGGTCCTGCCTGGGTGGCCGAACACCTCAAGCGCCTGCAGGCGAGCAATATCCAGCCGCACTTCCAGCTGACCGGTATCCATGCCTACGAAACCCTCGAGCGCCTGGTGCGCAAGGGCATCTACAAGGGGCCGATGAACCTGACCTGGATCGGAATCGGTGGCGGTTTCGACGGCCCGAACCCGATGAACCTGATGAACTTCATCAATCGTGTGCCGGACGGTTGCACGTTGACGGCGGAGTCGCTGCTCAAGAACGTCCTGCCACTCAACACCATCGCCATGGCCATGGGTCTGCACGCACGACTGGGTAACGAAGACACCATTATCGACCACCACGGCAAACGCTTTTCTTCCGTGGAACAGATCAAGCAAACTGTGCGCATTGCCCACGAACTGGGGCGTGAAATTGCCACGGGTAAAGAGGCGCGTGACATTTACCGCATCGGCGTGCAGTACGAGACCGTAGAGCAAACCCTGTTGGCCAACGGCCTGGCGCCGAACCGCGCCGCAGGTCAGAAGGGCGTACCACGACGCGCTTGATCCACAGGCTGGGGCTGTTGATGGCCCCAGCCAGCTTTGGTGCGTGAGCAAGACCCAAAAACAATAACAACAAGGTGCCTGACACCGAGGAGACAGCATGGCGTTTCATCACAGTACTGTGGCCGATGAAATGGATACTTCGATTGGCATTCCGCGCCGCTACGCGTGGATGGTGTTTGCACTGACGTTTGGTTTGTTGATTTCCGATTACATGTCACGGCAAGTTCTCAATGCCGTGTTCCCGATTCTCAAAGGCGAGTGGGCGCTGAGCGACGGCCAACTCGGCTTGCTCAGCGGCATCGTCGCCTTGATGGTGGGCCTGCTGACCATTCCTCTGTCGCTGCTCGCCGACCGCTTTGGCCGGGTCAAGAGCCTGGCGCTGATGGCGTTGCTGTGGAGCCTGGCCACCCTGGGCTGTGCCTTGGCCCAGAACTACCAGGAAATGCTGATCGCACGCTTCATGGTGGGCGTCGGCGAGGCGGCCTATGGCAGCGTCGGCATCGCCGTCGTGGTGTCGGTGTTTCCCAAAAGCATGCGCGCAACCCTCGCCAGTGCCTTCATGGCCGGCGCGATGTTTGGCTCGGTATTGGGCATCTCTATCGGCGGGGCCGTTGCGGTCAAGCTGGGGTGGCGTTGGTCATTCGCCAGCATGGCGCTGTTCGGCCTGGTGTTGGCTGTGCTGTACCCGATCATCGTCAAGGAAGCGCGGATCGCACCTCAGCGATTGGCTAAAATCTGCAGCAAAGTGACGGTCAAGCGTCAATTGCGCACCTTGTATGGCACGCGCTCAGTGATTGCCATATACATCGCCAGCGGCCTGCAGACGTTTGTTGTCGGCAGCTTGATCGTGTGGCTGCCGAGCTACTTCAACCGTTACTACGGGTTGGGCGAGGGCAAGGCCGGCGCCATCTCGGGCGTCATGGTGCTGTGCTGCGGCGTCGGGGCCATTCTCTGCGGCATGCTGAGTGATCGTCTGTCCCTCCAGTCGCCGTTGCGCAAGATCGAGATGTGCATGGCGTTCTGTCTGGCCAGCTGCCTGCTGATGTCGCTGGCGCTGGTGCAGTCAGCCGGTCCTGTCCAGCTGGGGCTGATCGGCCTGGCCATGCTGTTCGCCACCGGTGCCAACGGTCCGATCATCGCCACGATCGCCAACCTGACCCACTACAAAGTGCATGGCACCGCGTTTGCGGTCCTGACCCTGGTCAACAACATGCTCGGCCTGGCGCCGGGGCCTTTCGTGACTGGCAGGGTGTCCGATCTCATTGGCCTGCACGGAGCCTTCCAGTTGATACCGCTGATGAGCATCGCGTCCGTGGCCGTGTTTTTCTATGTCCGTCGGCACTACCTTGACGACGTTGTGCGTGCGCAAAGCGAGGTGATCGATGAAGCACCCGCAGAAGCCCTGATGGAGACCTCTTCGCCACGCTGACAGCGTGTGTTCAGGCGCGCTGTCGAGGCGCGAACTGAAGACGAAGGTTGAACCCCCGAACGTGCTCCTTTTTGCGGTCGCCTGTTGTATCAGGCGGCCGTTTTTTTTACGGGAGTGGCCGGATGTATCAGTTGTCCTTGCGGACCCCGATCTTGTGTTCGCTACGCCAGGTGGCGGGCGGCATGTTGAACTGGGAAACGAACCAGCGGGTGAACGAGTTGGGCATGGAATAGCCAAGCATGTCGGCGATCCGCCCCAGCGAATAGGCGGGATTCTCCAGGTAGCGGATCACCAGATCGCGCCGCACGCAACTGATCAACTCACTGAAACTGGCGCCTTCTTCGTCCAGCCGGCGCTGCAGGGTGCGCACGTTCATGCCCAGGCTCTGGGCAATTTGCGCAATGGTCGCACGCCCCATGGGCAGCAGCAGGTAGATGGATTTGCGCACATCGAACGCCACGGAGTTGCCGTACTTGCCCAGCAACGAATCCAGGTAGCGCTGTGCGTGCCGTGCCATGGCCTCGTTGGCCAGAGGGTTGGCGGCGTCGAGGTTGGAGGCAGGGCACACTATGCCGTTGAACTCGCAGCCGAACTCCACCTTGCAGCCGAATATGCGTCGATGTACCGAGAGATCCTTCGGCGCGTCATGGGTGAAGCAGACATTGATCGGGTTCCAGTGTGCACCGAGCAGGGCCGCGCAAAAACGATGCATGACGGCGATGGCGAGCTCAATGGACTGGCGATTGTTGGTGCCCATGTCGGTCACCAGCTCTTCGCGAATGATCACCGTCTTGTCGGATTCCTCGACAAAAATCGCCAGTGAATCGTTGATCAGCTGACGGTAATGCACGATCACTTTCAGCGCGTCGCGAAGATTGTTCTGGTGACTGAGCAGCAGGCTCACTTCACCAAAATCTGCCAGTTGACGCAGCTCGGCCATGCGCAGGCCGAGGGTGTCGCACCCACTCAGCAGCGCTGATTTTTCCAGCAGGATGACGCCGGTGGTGGCCGGAATACGTTGGCTTTGGTCGGCCAGCATCGCAGGGTTCAAACCCACTTCGGCCAGCAGGACATTAGCGTTCAACCCCAGGTGCCGAGCCACATCCAGGTAGTTGGTCAGTACGGCGGTTCGTGCTTGTACGGCCATGACGTAAATACATTCCACGTAGTGACGAATGAGATCTCGCAGTCGCAATTGCCCGCCAGTTATAGAGACTTGATCGGCAAATGAAAAGCGTCAGGTGCAGTAATTCATCAGGGTGTTCGCGCAGCGCTGTCATCAAAAGGGAAGTTGCTGACGTTAAATGTAACCCGCTCCGATTAGGCGAATTCTACTGTGCTGCTGGCAGGGTTCGATCGTATGGCGGACCGTTCGATGGAGTGTGCGAGGGGTGAATATGGCGATGAGTGACACCACTGTTTTGATAGTCCCCGGCTTGCGTGATCACGTACCGGAGCATTGGCAGACGCTGCTGCAAGCGAAGCTACCGAACGTCCGTTCAGTACCGCCCCTGGAAGAGAACACGCTCAGCCTGGCGGCGCGCGTCGAAGCGATCCAGCGCGAGCTGGAGACAATTTCCGGCCCGGTGATTCTGGTGGCTCACAGCGCCGGTGTACTGATGGTCGTGCACTGGGCCGCTCTGCATGATCGCCCGATCAAGGGTGCCTTGCTCGCCGCACCACCGGATCTCGACGCCAGTTGGCCAGTCGGCTATCCGACCCCTGAAAGCCTGCGCGTCAACGGCTGGAGTCCGCTGCCAAAAGCACCGCTGCCATTCCCTTCGATTGTCGCGGCCAGTACCAACGACCACCTGGCGAGCCTGGAGTCCGTGACTCGGATGGCCGAGCAATGGGGTAGCCAGTTGGTCAACCTCGGCGCAGTGGGCCACCTCAATCCGGCTGCCGGATACGGCGAGTGGGCCCAGGCCGAAGCCTTCATCAAGACGCTGGATCGCTAAACGCATACACCTGAAAACTGCCTGGAAAGACCCTCGCATTATCGACAGGACCGGATGCGAGCCGTTGTTGGTACCCAAAACAAAAACAAAAATCGGAGACAACGTACATGCAAACCTCTACAGGTCAGAGCGCCTTGCTGCGCAGCCTGCTGTCTACAGCCGTTTCACTCGCCGTCCTGCCGGCTGCCAACGCCTTTGAGTTCAACGGCGGCAGCGAAGACTGGACCGTGCGTTTCGACAACACGCTCAAGGCCAGTTATGGCCAACGGGTCGAAGGTCAGAACTCGAAGATAGCCAATACCTCCAACCTCAACGACGGCGACAAGAACTTCAGCGTCGGCAGCGCGGTGACTCAACGGGTCGACCTGCTGACCGAACTCGACGTGGTTTACCAACGGAAGATGGGTTTTCGGGTCAGCGGCGCGAGTTGGTACGACCATGCCTATGACGACGTAGGGTCAAATTCCAATCCCTTCCCAGGGCAGGCCGGCAACGCGGGCAATCTGGTGGCCGCGCGTCAGGCCGGTGCGATCCAGCCCGGCACTTCGCTGAACGGCCACTCGGCCAGCAGGCACGGGTTGAGTAATTACACCGACCGTTATTACAACGGACCCTCGGGGGAAATCCTCGATGCCTTCGTGTTCTACAGCACCGAGGTCGGCGAAGAGTCGATGTTCAGCGCGAAGCTCGGCAAGCACAACGTGTACTGGGGGGAAACCCTGTTCAACGCGGCCAACGGCATCAACTACGGCCAGTCGGCGCTGGACATCGCCAAGTTGTACAACGTGCCGGGCACCGAAACCAAAGAACTGTTCCTGCCGCGTAACCAGCTGTCCATGTCGTTTACGGTCAACCCTGAACTGACCCTGGGGGCGCAGTATTTCCTGGAGTTCCAGAACTCCCGGCTGCCCGAAGGCGGGACCTACATGGGCGGCTACGACATGCTCGGCGAAGGCGCTGACGTGTTCTGGCTGCCCTTGCCGTCACTCTTGGGCGGTGCCGGCGCGTTCTACGGTGCGCCGCGCGGGCACGACGTCAAACCGCATAACTCCGGCGACTTCGGGCTGATGGCCAAGTGGAGTCCGGAATGGCTCGACGGGACGTTGGGTTTCTACTACCGCAACACCTCCGACACGCTACCGTCGGTGTTGATCAATGCCCCTAATCTGCACAAGCCAGGTCTGGCAGGCCTCGAAGGCATCGAATACCTGACTGCCTACGCCGATGACATCGACATCTACGGCATCAGCCTGTCCAAAAGTGTCGGCCCGGTCAGCGTCGGTCTCGATCTGAACTACCGCGAAAACATGCCGCTGGTGAGCAACTTCAGCACCATCAACCCGACCTTGAGCACGCTGGCCGGCGAGGGCGCGGTGAACGGCGCCAACCTGATCGGTGCGGTGCCTGGCAAAGGTGAAACCGGACTGGCCCGTGGCAAGACTTTTCACGTGGTCCTCAATGGCCTGGTGACCTTTGGCGATACCGCGGTGTGGGACGCTTCATCCCTGGCGGTGGAAGGGACGCTGACCCACCTGGTCAGTGTCGACAAGGGCAAGCAGACCTTCAAGGGCGACTCCAGCTATCGCGGCGTGGACAAGGTCGATACCAATGCCTACACCCTCGCAGCCAACTTCACACCGACCTGGTTCCAGGTATTCCCGGGTGTCGATCTGTCCATGCCGGTCTCCTACAACGTCGGCCTCAAGGGCAATTCGGCCGTCCAGTTGGGCGGCAACGAAGACGCGGGTAGCTATTCCGTCGGAGTCGCCGCAGACGTGTATCAGAAATACAAGTTCGACCTGAAATACGTCGATGCCTTTGGTCCTTTCGATACCTGCCAAACCGGGCTTGATAACAACACCCCCGGTGCCAATGGCCGGTACGAATGCATCCCCGGACAGATCACTTCCCAGGCAGGCCTGTCGCCGCTGCTGAAGGACCGCGGGATGGTCACGGCATCATTCAAAACCACGTTCTGATTGACCCTCGGATTACAACAACAAGTGGAGAGAATTCAGATGAGATTTCTTAAAGGCGTACTGGCGATTTCCCTGGCGGGCGTCATTGCCGCTCAGGCTCAAGCTGGTGTATCGACTGAAGAAGCGGCGAAGCTGGGCACCAGCCTGACCGGTGTCGGTGCGCAAATGTCGGGCAATGCCGATGGTTCGATTCCTGCCTACCAAGGCGGGCTGACCACGCCGCCCGCGACCTTCAAGACCGGCGACAGCATGCGTCCGGATCCTTTTGCCGACGAAAAACCGTTGCTGGTGATCGATGGCAAGAACGTCGATCAGTACAAGGACCTGCTGACGGCCACTTCAGTGGAACTGGCCAGGCGGTACCCCACTTATCACATCAATGTCTATCCGACTCACCGTACGGTGGCGATGCCGCAGGCGGTGCTGGATAACACCCGCAAAAACGCCACGGGCGCCAAGTCTCTCGAAGGCGGGCTGTCTATCGATAACGTGCTGCCCGGGGTGCCGTTCCCGATCCCGAAATCGGGCAGCGAGGCGATGTGGAACCACCTGTTGCGTTATCTGGGCGTCAACCTCCAGTCCAAGTATGACTCCTGGACCGTCGACGCCGCGGGTGTGCCGACGCTGGCCACCACCGGGCTGTCGTACATCAACTATCCGATCTACGAAGACATGTCGAAGCTGGTCAGCAGCACGGACATTTTCTACCAGATGAAGCTGTACTACACCGGCCCTGCGCGTCGTGCGGGGGAAGCGATCATGCTCAAGGATTCGGCCAACCCTTTGGTTCAGCCACGTAAAGCCTGGCAATACCTGCCGGGGCAGCGTCGGGTGAAACTGGCGCCGGACCTGGCCTATGACACGCCGAACCCGGGGACCGCCGGGACCAACACCTACGACGATACCTTCGTGTTCAACGGTGCACTGGATCGCTACGACTGGAAGCTGGTGGGCAAGCAGGAACTGATCCTGCCCTACAACACCTACAAGTTGACTTACGCCAAAGACCCCAAGGTACTGACCACGCCGAACCATCTGGCCTCTGACTATGTGCGTTGGGAGAAACACCGTGTGTGGGTCGTGGAGGGCACGCTCAAGTCCGGCTCGCGGCACATCTACCACAAACGCCGCTTCTACCTCGATGAAGACAGCTGGATCGCTTTGGCCTCGGATCAATACGACGCCCGTGGTCAGCTTTACCGGGGTTCCTTCGCGTTCCTCAGCCAGAGCTACGACAAGCTCGTCCCCGATACCACGCCGTTCATGATCTACGACCTGGTGGGCGGTAACTACAACATCAACGGCATCGTCGGCCCGTACGGCGGCGTCCGGTACATCGAGCCTCTGTCGAAAGCGCAGTGGGTGCCGGATGCCCTCGCAGGGTCGGGTATTCGCTAAGCCGTGACGCGGGAATGCTGTTCACTTGGATGATCTTCAGAGAAGCGAAATTCTGTGGTGAGGGGATTTATCCCCGTTCGGCTGCGCAGCAGTCGTAAGACCAGCACACGCGGTGTAACTGATTCACCTCGGTTGCAGATTTTGGGGCTGCTTCGCATCCCAACGGGGATAAATCCCCTCGCCACAATGTATGAGTACCACTTAAGTGAACAGCATTCTGCACGGCGCGGGGTTTGACGTCGGGCACACAGCAGTGTGCCTCGGCGCAGTTTTTTGATGAGGGCGCAGTATGTATTCCAATAAAAAATATTCGCACCTGGCGCTCGGTGTCGTGCTCGTCCTGTTGCAGGGCGTCGCCCAGGCGGCTGCTTATGTCGATGTACTGGACCTGCCTGCCAAGGTCAGTGCCTTGGCAATCAACAGCCCGTTGTCCGGCATGACCCGCGCCGGCGAGCGTGTGATCACCGTCGGCCAGCGTGGCCATGTTCTGTTTTCCGACGATGCCGGCCAGCACTGGCAACAGGCGGCAGTGCCCGTCAGTGCCGACCTGACGGCGGTGAATTTCCCTACCACCACCCAAGGCTGGGCGGTGGGCAATGACGGCGTGGTGTTGCACAGCGGCGATGCCGGTGCGACCTGGGCCAAGCAGCTGGACGGTCGTCAGATCGGCGACCTGCTGGTCAAACATTATTCCGCGTTGGCCGCTGCCGACCCGGGCAACGAACAATGGTCGTTGCTGGTCGCCGAGGGCCAGCGGATGGTCGAGCAGGGCGCGGACAAACCCCTGCTCGATGTCTGGTTTGCCAACGACAAAACCGGCTACGTGGTCGGCGTCTTCAATCTGATCCTGCGCACCGACGACGGCGGCCAGACATGGACGCCGTTCCAGGACCGCACCGACAACCCGCAGGGCTTCCACCTCAACGCCATCGCCTCCACCGGGGACGCGTTGTACATCGCCGGCGAGCAGGGCCTGTTGCTCAAATGGGACGACAGC
>Ga0160458_100058_pt1 | contig 141671 bp, 118 predicted proteins | sample HID1973I_E6MG_FD_108247 | JGI IMG/M metagenome (GOLD analysis project Ga0160458, IMG submission 108247) | Enriched mosquito-associated microbial communities from UW Madison campus, WI, USA - HID1973I_E6 MG | ecosystem: Host-associated > Arthropoda: Insects > Digestive system > Unclassified ...
TCCGTGGGCCCGCCGCGATCGGCCATCCATGGCCGTGCGCGGCTAACCCGGCATCCATGCCGGGTTACCCACTGCGCAGAACCTGCGCTCGGCCTTCCCATGGGGCAAGAAGATCAAAATCAACAGCAGATCAAAAGCCAGCGAGGCGGCCTGACAGCCGACCTGACTTTGCGGGCGCGCCCCGCTCAACGTTATCCCTGTCGGAGGTGCCGCCACGTCTTCGACGCCGCGCTGTCGCGCAAGGAACTGGGAGCTCGCCGCATTGAAAGATGTCTAAAAATGAATACAAAATTCATATCTATAATCAATGGCTTAACGTTCTTTCTGTAAGCGTTTCCGAAGGCTGCGATCTTTTGATCTTGATTAAAAAAAAGATCAAAAGATCGCAGCCTCGTTTCACTCGACAGCTCCTACAAGGAACGGGGATTGCTTCGATGCGGCGCTGAGCCGGTCTGCCAAGGAATTCGCGTACTCCTGTAGGAGCTGCCGAAGGCTGCGATTTTTTGATCTTAATTAAAAAAAGATCAAAAGATCGCAGCCTCGTTTCACTCGACAGCTCCTACAAGGAACGGGGATTGCTTCGATGTCGCGCTGAGCCAGCCTGCCAAGGAATTCGTGTACTCCTGTAGGAGCTGCCGAAGGCTGCGATCTTTTGATCTTGATTAAAAAAAAGATCAAAAGATCGCAGCCTCGCTTCACTCGACAGCTCCTACAAGGAACGGGGATTGCTTCGATGTCGCGCTGAGCCAGCCTGCCAAGGAATTCGTGTACTCCTGTAGGAGCTGCCGCAGGCTGCGATCTTTTGATTTTGATTCAAAAAATCGCAGCTGGCAGCTCTTGCTGGGAACACGATCAGTCCAGCAATCCCTGCGCCCGGGCGATGGACACCGCTTCGGTACGGCCGCCTGCTCCGAGTTTGGTGTTGACCTTGCGCAGGTGTGATTTCACGGTCAGTTCGGAGAGGAACATTTTTTCAGCGATTTCGCGGTTGCGATAACCCAGTGCCAGCAAGCGCACCACCTGAAGTTCTCGGTTGGAGAGGGTGGTCTGTGCCTCGTCTTCACGCTTGACCTCGACTTTTTTGCTGCTGCTCTCACCGCTCAGTAACCGGGTGACGAAACCCGTGCGAATGCTCAATGCTTCCTCCTGGCCATGGAAAGTCACTGACCAACGCTCCAGCACGGCCGCCAGCGGCGCCCCTTCATCGAGAAAGGTGCGAATGAATCCGACGTGGCTGGCGAAGCGCAGCGCCAGCGTCAGTTGCTCCAGTGCTTCTTTGTGCTGTTTCTTGCCGTCGAGCGCCACGATCAGCAACAACCGCAGTTTCAGGGCCCGGCGATGCTGGTGTTGTTGCAGCGCCTGGTCCATGGCCTGGCGCAGCGGCTCGATGCAACGGCTGTCACCCTGGGCGATACGCAGGCGCTGGCGGGCGATGAAGGGCGTGTCGACGTCGTTGGCACTGAGTGTCACGCCTGGTTGTTCCCAGTCGCTCAACTGCTCGGCGGCACGCATGGCGTGATCGGCGGTATCCAGACGATTTTCCAGGGTGGCGATACGTGCCCGTTCCAGCCACGCCGAGCCGAGGATGCGCGTCGAACCGGCCACTTGGCCTAACTGGTCGAGGTCGGCCAGATATCGCATCCACGCCGGACGGTCACCGTGCAAGTACGCGAGGCGTGCCAGCAGGACGTGGGTGCTGATCAACGAGTCCGGCGCAGCGTGCTCCCTGGCATAGGGCAGCAGTTCAGTGAGTCGGCGCCGGGCTTCGTCGATGGCGTCCGTTTCGTAGAGCACCACGCAATGGATGGTCTGCAAGACCGGGAAGCCCACGGGCGGGGTGCCGGCGAGCGATTCGCGACTGCGGCGCATGGCGGTGTCCACACGTGTCAGGGCACTGTCGAGTTGCCCTTGGGTCAGGTCGAGCATCGCTTCCAGCGCATCGGACACGTCGCGCAGGTAGGTCGACTCTTGTTGCGCTTCGCGCATGCCGGCACTGCCGAGTTTTTTCCGCGCTTCGTCGAAACGGCCGGTGTAGAACAGCGAGCAGATTTGTACAAATGCCGTGACCCGATACTGCATTTTGTCCTCAGGACCCAGCTGCAACAACAATTCGGTCGCCGCCACCAGCGCTTCATCGACACGGTCGCCGATCAACAGCAACAGTGGGTGAACGTAGTGGTGCTCTTGCGCCAGCGCCGGGTTTTCCAGGACGTGCAACGCATCTTTGTGGCGACGTGCATGCAGCAGGGCCCAGGCGTAGGCAATGCCCAGGCGCGGATGCAAGTCGCGAATCTCCACGGGAATGCGCGAAAGCCAGCGCATCAGCAGGCTGGCATGGCCGTTTTCCACCAGCTCATCGATATGCAGCACCAGTTGCGTGGCGGCGTCGTCGACCGCATGCGCGGTAAACAAATGTTCAAGGGCCTCTACCGGGCGTTCATTGGCGAAATACCAACTCGCCGCCTTTTGATGCTGCTGCTCGAACTTGTCCGGATGGTGCTTGAGGGTTTGCAGGAGAAAGTCGGCAAACAGCGGGTGATAACGAAACCATTGCCGCTGGTCATCCGTGGCGATCACGAAGAGGTTGGCCCGCTCCAGTGACTCGATCATCAACTGACTGTCATCGCGACCGCTTACGGCATCGCACAGGGCTGGACAGAACCGAGACAGGACGCTGGTCTGCAACAGGAACTGCTGGCATTGCCCGGTCTGCCGGGCCAGCACGTCTTCGGCGAAATACTCGGCCAGTGCCGGATTCGAGCCATTGTAAGAGGCGATGAATGCGCCCGGATCGTTGTGTCTTTGCAGGGACAGGGTGGCCAGGTAAATGCCGGATATCCAGCCCTCGGTGCGTTCGTGCAGGCTTTCGATATCGGCCAGGTCCAGAGGCAATTGGCGCTTTTGCAGGATGTAAGTGGCGGTCTCGTCAGGGCTCAGGCACAGGGCATCGGTACCGATCTCCAGGAGTTCACCACGCGCCCGCAATCGGCCCAGATTGATCTCCGGGGTTGACCGCGATGCAATGGCCAACGTCGCGCCCATGGGTAACGCCTTGAGCAGTTGCTGGATAAATTCAAGGGCCGGGGCTTGATCAATGACTTCGAACTCGTCCATCAGCAGGGTGAACGTACCGTTGCTCGCGGCGATGCGCTCAAGCAGCCAGTCATCGAGTCGCGCCGGACTGCTCTCGGCAGCGGCGCTGTCGCCAGCCTCGATGACGCCAATACCGCGAAGGCCGGCGAGCAGTACCTGACTCAAGCGCTGTGGATCGTTGTCCAGGGCATCGAGGTTGCACCACAGTACGGACCGGTCTTCGGCCAGGCAGCGTTCGCGGTACTGCTGCAACAGCGTGGTCTTGCCAGAGCCGGGGCAAGCGCTGATCAGGATCAGGCGCAAGCCATCGCGTGGTTGCAGTTGGGCAAGCAAAGTCGAACGTTCCAATTGACCTGGCAGGCTGGCCGGCGCCAGGAACTTGCTCGCGCGAATGGGCGGCTTTGCTCCCTGTGCTGGTTCGTTGGAACTACGTTCAAAACCTTCCATGCATCCTACCTTTGGTTGTCGTCGCGCCAGTGCGGCCCTTTCTAGTATCGCCTGTCATGAGCGACACCCGATTCATGGTTCGAGCCCGGCAGTGTAACGGGCCGACACCGGATTGGCAGCTCCCCGAATTGCCCACCCTTGCATGGAAGTCCAAACACCATGAGTGCCAACGAAAACCTGAAGGCTGCCGATATTCGCGTGATCCTGGACAAGCAGCGTGCAGCTTGCCTGGCCAGCGAGCCGTGGACGGCAGAGCAGCGCGGCGAACTGATTGACCGGGCTATTGGCCTGCTGGTCGATTATCAGGACGAAATCATTGAAGCCCTGTCGGAAGACTTCGGTCATCGCAGCCACGATTTCTCGCGCATCCTGGATGTGCTGGGTCCATTGGCCTCGCTGAAGTATACCAAGAGCAAAATTGCCGAATGGATGCAGCCGGACCAGAGGGCCACCGACCGTGGCGAGGCCTGGGTGCAGTATCAGCCGCTTGGCGTGGTGGGCATTCTCACCGCCTGGAACTTTCCGGGAAACATGGTCTTCAACGGGTTGGCAGGGGCGTTGGCGGCAGGCAATCGCGTGATGATCAAGGTGTCGGAATACAACCCGAAAACCTCCGCATTGCTGGCACGAATCTTCCGTGAAGTGTATGCCGACGATGAGGTCGCGATCATCACCGGTGGTCCTGACATCGGCCATGCCTTCAGCCAGCAACCGTTCGACCATCTGCTGTTCACCGGCGCCAGCAGCATCGGCAAGCACGTCATGCGCGCCGCTGCCGAAAATCTCGTACCGGTCACACTGGAGCTGGGCGGCAAATCGCCGACGATTATTTCGCGCACCGCCGACCTCAAGACCGCCGTCACCAAAATCCTCACCGGCAAGCTGCACAACGCCGGGCAGATCTGCCTGGCGCCGGACTATGTGTTTGTACCCGAGGAGCTACAGGACGCGTTCGTCACAACGGCCCAAGAAGTGGTTGCCACCTTGTTCCCGACCTTGCTCGACAACCCGGACTACACCTCGGTCATCAACGCCCGTCACTTTGAACGTCTGCACCATTGCCTGAACGAAGCGCGTGACGCGGGTGTCGAGCTGATCGAACTGAACCCGGCCGACGAGAATTTCAGTGGTCAGCCACACCACAAGATGGTGCCGACCCTGCTGTGCAACCCCGGGGACGAATTGCAGGTGATGCAGGACGAAATCTTCGGCCCGCTGTTGCCGTTCAAAACCTACAAGTCCTTTGCCGAAGTGATCAGCTACATCAATTCGCGCCCGCGTCCGCTTGGCCTGTACTACTTCGGCAACGACGCCGCTGAAGAGTCTTTCGTGCTCAATCGCACCACCTCCGGCGGCGTGACCCTCAATGACGTGCTGCGCCATGGCGGTGTCGAGACCTTGCCATTCGGCGGTGTCGGCCACAGCGGCATGGGTTGCTACCACGGGATCGACGGTTTCCGCACCTTCAGCCATGGCAAATCGGTGCTGCGCGCTGTCGATGGTCCGGATGCGATGCGTCCTCCCTACAGCGAACAGCTGCGCCAGTTCATCGGTTCCATGATCAAGCGCTGAGACAAACACCGGCTTGGCGGACGCGCGCATCGCGTTCGCCATCGCCCCCCAATTCCTGCTTAAAAAGAGAATAAAAAAAATGAAAGCTGCTGTTTTGCACGCCCCCGGCACACCACTGATTATCGAAGAAGTCGGCATCAGCAAACCCGGTCCGCGAGAAGTGCTGGTGCGCACCGTTGCGGTGGGCGTTTGCCATTCCGACCTGCATTTCGTCGACGGCGCCTATCCGTTCCCAATGCCGGTCGTTCTCGGTCACGAGGCGTCCGGGATTGTCGAGCAAGTAGGCTCCGAAGTGCGCACGGTCAAGCCGGGCGATCATGTGGTGACCTGCCTGTCGGCCTATTGCGGCCACTGCGAACACTGCGTCACCGGGCATCTGTCACTGTGCGTGTCCCCGGACACCAAGCGCCGAGCCGATGAAGAATCGCGCCTGACCTATGTGCAAAAACCGATGACGCAGTTCATCAACCTGTCAGCCTATGCCGAACAGATGCTGGTGCATGAGAACGCGCTGGTCGCCATTCGCCGCGACATGCCGCTGGACCGCGCGGCGCTGCTCGGTTGCGCAGTCACCACCGGCACCGGTGCAGTGTTCAACACGGCGAAAGTGCGTCCGGGTGAAACGGTAGCGGTGATCGGCTGCGGCGGCATTGGCCTGTCGACCATCAATGGCGCGGCGCTGGCCGGTGCCGGGCGAATCATCGCCATCGACATGCTCGACTCTAAACTGGAGCTGGCCAGACAGTTTGGTGCCACTGATGTGGTCAATGCCAAAGACGGCAGTGCGGTCGCACAAGTGCTGGAGTTGACTCGTGGTGGTGTGCATCACGCGTTCGAGTGCATCGGCCTCAAGCAAACCGCCGAGCAGGCGTTCGGCATGCTGGCCCGGGGCGGCACCGCGACCATCATCGGCATGATCAAACCCGGTGTGAAACTGGAGCTGGACCCCATGGCCCTGTTGCACGAGCGCCGCATCCAGGGTTCGTTCATGGGTTCCAACCGCTTCCCGGTGGACTTGCCGCGCCTGACCGACTTCTACATGCAGGGCCGGCTCAAGCTCGATGAAATGATTTCCCAGCGCATCAAGCTGGAACAGATCAACGAGGCCTTCGACGAGTTGCGTCGCGGTGAGTTGGCACGCTCGGTCATCGTCTTCGATCAATGACGCTGCGCCGCCGTCGCCCGGTTCATGCCGGCGACGGCGCGCCCATTCAGTCGTCCTCTCACAAGACCGGCCCCAGGCTGGCGACTCATCATTGAGGTATCAGATGGAAATTCATTTCAGCGCCGAGGAAGTGGCGTTCCGCGAGCAAGTGCGCGCGTTTCTCAAGGCCAACCTGCCGCAAGACATCGCGGACCGGATCAACCAGGGCAAGTCGGTGTGCAAAGCCGACCAGGTGCTGTGGATGCGCACCCTGAATGACCAGGGCTGGCTGGCGGCGAGCTGGCCGGTGGAGCAGGGCGGCACCGGCTGGACTGCCGTACAGAAACATATTTTCGACGAAGAATGCTCAGTGGCCGGAGCGCCCCGAATCGTGCCGTTCGGCATCAACATGGTCGGGCCGGTGATCATCAAGTTCGGCACCGAAGAACAAAAGTCCCATTACCTGCCGCGCATCCTCAACTGTGAAGACTGGTGGTGCCAGGGCTATTCCGAGCCGGGCGCCGGTTCCGACCTGGCCAGCCTGCGCACCCGCGCGGTGCGTGACGGCGACGACTACGTGGTCAACGGCCAGAAGACCTGGACCTCCACCGGGCACATGGCCGACTGGATGTTCTGCCTGGTGCGCACCGACGCCGAGGCGCAGCAGCAACGGGGCATTTCCTTCCTGCTGATCGACATGAAGAGCCCCGGCATTACCGTGCGCCCGATCATCACCCTCGACGGTGGGCATTACGTCAACGAAGTGTTCCTCGACAACGTGCGGGTGCCGGTGAAAAACCTGGTCGGTCGCGAGAACGAGGGCTGGACCTGCGCCAAGTACCTGCTGACCCATGAACGGACGACGATTGCCGGGATCGGCATCGCCAAGGCCATGTTGTCGCGGCTCAAAGAGGTGGCGAGTGCCGAGCGTCGCAACGGTAAGCCACTGATCGAAGATCCGCACTTCCGCGCGCAGATCGCCGACGTGGAAATCCAGTTGATGGCCATCGGCATGAGCAACCTGCGCATCCTCGCCGCGGCCCAGGAGGGCGGTGTTCCCGGTTCGGAAAGCTCGATCCTGAAAATCAAGGGCACCGAGATCCGCCAGGCCATCACCTACCTGCTGACCAAAGCGGTGGGCGCCTATGCCAACCCGTTCCTCAAAGACGAGTTGGGCTACGACCATGAAGGCGAACTGCTGCACAGCGAGTTCAGCAACTCATCCACCTGCCAGTACCTGGACATGCGCAAAGCCTCGGTTTACGGCGGTTCCACTGAAATCCAGAAGAACATCATCGCCAAGATGATTCTCGAACTCTAAGGGGCAGACCATGGACTTCAAACTTTCAGAAGAGCAGCAAATGCTGCAAGACACTGCCGCACGCCTGGTGCGTGACACCTACACGTTCGAGCAGCGCGAGCAGTTTCGCGACAGCGCCAAGGGCTTCAGCGGCGAGTTCTGGCAGCAGATGGGCGATCTGGGGCTGACGTCGGTGCCGTTCGCCGAGGACGTCGGCGGTTTCGGCGGCAACGGCGTGGATGTGATGCTGGTGGCCCAGGAACTGGGACGCGGCCTGTGCCTGGAGCCCTGGCTGCATTCGGTCATCTATGCCGGTGGCCTGATCGATCAACTGGGCAGCCCGACGCAAAAGAATGAACTGTTGCCGCAAGTGGCCAGCGCCGAGCTGCAACTGGCGGTGGCCGTCGACGAGCCGCAGAGCCATTACCAGTTGCACGATGTACAGACCCGCGCCGAAGCGGTCAGCGGTGGCTGGTGCCTTAATGGGCGCAAGTCGGTGGTGGTGGGCGGGCAGAGTGCGGGGCTGATTCTGGTCTCGGCGCGAACGTCCGGGGATGTGCGTGACGAGGCGGGCATCAGCCTGTTTCTGGTCGATCCTGCCACCCCGGGCGTGAGCGTGCGCGAGTACCCGACCATGGACGGCCGCCGGGCGTGCGATCTGTTCCTGGATAACGTGTTTGTCAGCAGCGCTGCGGTGCTGGGTGAGCAGGGCAAGGCACTGGATGCGTTGCGTTATCAAGAGGGGCGCGCGATTGCCGCACAGTGCGCCGAAGCCGTCGGCAGCCTGCAAGCCACCTGCGCGCTGACCCTGGATTACCTCAAGACCCGCAAGCAATTCGGCCAGGTCATCGGCAAATTCCAGGCCTTGCAGCACCGCATGGTCGACATGTACATCGAGCTCGATCAGGCGACTTCGATGACGCTGCTCGCCGCCTGCGTGGCCGACGAGCCGGACAGCGAAGAGCGCAGCCGCACCCTGGCCGCCGCCAAATACACCGTCTGCCGTGCCGCGCGCTTTGTCGCCGACCAGGGCATCCAGTTGCACGGCGGTATCGGCCTGACCTGGGAATACGTGCTGTCGCACCACGCCAAACACCTGTTGATGATCGCCCGCCAGTTCGGTGACGACGACCATCACCTGCAGGCCTACAGCGCGCTCATGCAGGACGCCTAGGACCCACGTTACGCGCCTGTCTTCCCGGCAGGCGCGCCCGATCCAGAGAATAAAAACAAGGAGCAAGACATGATGACGAGATCATGCCGTTGGCTACGCCAGCGGCTACGCGACCTGACCGTCGCGAGTACGTTGCTGGCCGTGTCGATCTGCAGTTCTGCCGCCGACAAACCGAACGTCCTGGTGATCTTTGGCGATGACATCGGCATCTTCAATATCAGTGCCTATAACCAAGGCATGATGGGATATGAAACGCCCAGCATCGACCGCATCGCCAAGGAAGGCGTGCTGTTTACCCATGCCTATGGCGAGCAGTCCTGCACCGCAGGTCGCGCAGCGTTTGCCCTGGGCGAACATCCGTTCCGCACGGGCCTGCTAACCATCGGCATGCCCGGTTCCGACCACGGCATCCCCGACTGGGCACCGACCATCGGCGACGCAATGAAGCAACAGGGCTACACCACTGGCCAGTTCGGCAAGAACCACTTGGGCGACCGGGACAAACACCTGCCGACCAACCATGGCTTCGATGAGTTCTTCGGCAACCTCTATCACATGAATGCCGAAGAAGAGCCGGAAACCTACTACTACCCCAAGGACCCGGCGTTCAGGAAACAGTACGGTCCGCGCGGCGTGATCCATTCCTATGCCGACGGCAAGATCGAAGACACCGGTCCGCTGACCCGCAAACGCATGGAAACCATCGATGACGAACTGGTGCAGGCCACCAACAACTTCATCGACAAGGCGCACAAGGCCGACAAGCCGTTCTTTGTCTGGTTCAACGCCACCCGCATGCACATCTGGACCCACCTCAAGCCAGAGTCCGAAGGCAAGACCGGTGTCGGCCTGTACCCCGACGGCATGGTCGAGCATGACGGGCAGGTTGGTCAGTTGTTGAAGAAACTCGATGACCTGGGTATCGCCGACAACACCATCGTGATCTACACCACCGACAACGGTGCGGAGAAATTCAGTTGGCCCGATGGCGGCACGTCACCGTTCGCTGGCGAGAAAGGCACTTCTAATGAAGGCGGGCATCGTGTGCCGTTGCTGGTCAAGTGGCCGAAGGTGCTCAAGCCCGGTACCCATATGAACAACCTGATTGCCCACAACGACTGGATGCCGACCCTGGCCGCAGCGGCGGGTGCACCGAATCTGGTGGCGGACCTGGCCAAGGGCACGCAGCTCAACGGCAAGCAGTTCCGTGTGCATCTGGATGGCTATGACTTCCTGCCGTTCTTCAAGGGCGAGGTCAAGGACAGTCCGCGTGAGGAATATTTCTACTTCAGCATGGGCGGCGATCTGGATGCGATCCGCTGGCGGGAATGGCGGCTGGCGTTCGCGCAAATGACCGGGGATTTTGCCAGTGCTTCGCGCAAGGTCACCAATGTCCCGGTGTTGACCAACCTGCTGGCCGACCCGTTCCAGACCGCGCGCAAGGAATCGCCGATGGCCAAGCGCTGGGCGGCTGACCAGGCGTGGCTGCTGGTGCCGGTCCAGGCCAAGGTCAAGGCCTTTCTGGCCACGCTGAGCCAGTACCCGTTCCAGGAAGGCTCCAGCCTCAACCCCGGGAATATCAACTACCAGAGCCTGGCGGTGAAGAAAGCACTGATGGGCCTGCAGAAGCCTGCACCTGCGAATTGATCGCTGAAGGGGCTGACGCCATCGCGAGCAGGCTCGCTCCTACAGGGGGCGGGGGTGTTCGCGGGTATTGCAGTCAATGCACAACAAGTGTAGGAGCGAGCTTGCTCGCGATGGACGTTAACGATAACGCGTGCTTCCTGATTCAACGCGTTCGTTCTCAAGTTTTTCGCGAGCAAGCTCGCTCCTACATAAAACCATCCATTTTTTTGGAGTGTTCTGATGAAAGTCCTCGTAGCCGTAAAGCGCGTGGTCGATTTCAACGTCAAGGTTCGCGTCAAGGCGGACCAATCCGGCATCGATCTCGCCAACGTTAAAATGGCCCTCAATCCGTTCTGCGAAATTGCCGTGGAAGAAGCCGTACGCTTGAAAGAACAGGGCATTGCCACTGAAGTCGTGGTGGTCAGTGTCGGTCCGGTGGCCGCGCAGGAGCAGTTGCGCACGGCGCTGGCTCTGGGCGCTGACCGCGCCATTCTGATCGAGAGTCAGGAGGAGCTGAGTTCGCTGCCCGTTGCCAAGTTGCTCAAAGCCGTGGTCGATCAGGAGCAACCGCAACTGGTGATCCTCGGCAAGCAAGCCATCGACAGCGATAACAACCAGACCGGGCAGATGCTCGCCGCACTCAGCGGTTTCGCTCAGGGCACCTTCGCCTCGAAGGTCGAGATTGCCGGCGACCAGGTGATCGTGGCCCGTGAAATTGACAGCGGGATGCAAACCGTCGCGCTGAAGCTGCCAGCCATCGTCACCACCGACCTGCGCTTGAACGAACCGCGCTATGCCTCTTTGCCAAACATCATGAAGGCCAAGAAGAAGCCGCTCGACAACTTGACGCCCGAGGCTCTGGGCGTTTCCACAGCCTCCACGAACCGGACCGTCAACGTCCAGGCGCCTGCCACTCGCAGCGCCGGCATCAAGGTCAAGTCGGTGGCTGAACTGGTCGAAAAACTGAAAAACGAAGCGAAGGTGATCTAAATGGCAATCCTGGTAATCGCTGAACACGACAACACCACCGTAGCCACGGCCACGCTGAACACGGTGGCGGCCGCTGCCAACATCGGTGGCGACATCCATCTGCTGATTGCAGGGCAGGGTATCGGCGCGGTGGGTGAAAGCGCTGCAAACATCGAAGGTGTCGCCAAAGTGCTGCTGGCCGACAACCCGGCCTACGCCCATCAACTGCCGGAAAATGTCGCCCCATTGGTCGTCAGTCTGGTGATGGAGCAACACACCATCTACAGCCACGTCCTGGCGCCGGCCACCTCCAACGGCAAGAACATCCTGCCTCGAGTGGCGGCTGCGCTGGACGTCGACCAGATCTCCGAAATCATCGCAGTAGAAAGCGCCGACACCTTCAAGCGCCCGATCTACGCGGGTAACGCCATCGCCACCGTGCAATCGAGTGCCATGGTCAAGGTGATCACCGTGCGCGCCACCGGTTTTGACCCGGTGTCCGCCCAGGGTGGCAGCGCCGCGGTTGAAGAAGTTGGGGTGGCGCATGACGCCGGCATTTCTTCTTTCGTCAGCGAAGAACTGGCCCAGTCCGATCGTCCGGAACTGACCGCCGCGAAGATCGTCGTGTCTGGCGGACGCGGCATGCAAAATGGCGATAACTTCCAGTACCTGTACAGCCTCGCCGAAAAACTCGGCGCAGGGGTCGGGGCTTCCCGTGCAGCGGTCGACGCAGGGTTCGTGCCCAACGACATGCAGGTCGGCCAGACGGGCAAGATTGTCGCGCCGCAGTTGTACATCGCGGTCGGCATCAGCGGGGCGATCCAGCATCTGGCCGGCATGAAAGACTCGAAAATCATCGTCGCCATCAACAAGGACGAAGAAGCCCCGATCTTCCAGGTGGCGGACTACGGCCTGGTGGCCGACCTGTTCGAAGCGGTCCCGCAATTCGAACAAGCCCTCTAAAAAAACACCGCCGTCACTGTAGGAGCGAGCTTGCTCGCGATGGACGTCAACGATAATGCGTTCTTTCTGAATAAACGCGTTGCCCATGCGTTCTTCGTCGGAACGCCGCCCGGAGCAAGCTCGCTCCTACACGGGACAAGTGTTCACCCATGGAAAGGAGCGCCACATGAGCCACGCAGCAGAGCACTATCTGCCGGCGACATCCGATTATTCCGTTCAGGAAACCCGTGCGGTTTACCGCAAGGTCATCCTGCGCCTGTTGCCGTACCTGGTACTGGCCTACGCCATCAATACCATCGACCGGCTCAACGTATCCTTCGCCAAGTTGCGCATGGCCGAAGACATTGGGCTCACGGATGCCGCCTACGGCATCGGTGCCGGTATTTTTTACCTGGGGTACATCCTCTTCGAAGTCCCGAGCAACATGTACCTGCAGCGCATTGGTGCCCGCGCCACGCTCACTCGCATCATGGTGCTGTGGGGCATGGTCACGGTGGCCACGGCCTTTGTCACCACCTCGAACCAGTTGATTGTCGCGCGTTTCCTGCTGGGGGTGGCCGAGGCCGGTTTCTTCCCCGGCGTCATCCTGTACCTGACCTACTGGTTTCCGTCCGCACTGCGCGCGCGCATCACGGCAGTGTTTCTGATGTCGGCCATGGTTGCCGGCATCATAAGCGGGCCGCTCGCCGGAACCATCATGAGTCATTTCCATGGCTGGCTGGGTCTGCGTGACTGGCAGGTACTGTTCGTACTCGAAGGTATCCCTGCGATTCTGCTGGGGCTGTTCGGCTGGTTCTGGCTGGTAGATAAACCGGGCGATGCACCCTGGCTCACACCGCGGGAAAAACACATGATAGCGGCCGGCCTGGCCCAAGGACGCCCGGCAGATACGCCCAACGCCAGCCTGGCACAAGTACTGCGTAATCCTCGGGTGTACGTCGCTGGCCTGGTGTTTTTCTGCATCTACAGCGGCTCCAATACAGTGTCGTACTGGATGCCGACATTGATTCGCGGATTCGGCGTGCATGATCTGAAAACCATCGGGTTGCTGGCCAGCGTGCCTTATGCCGGGGCCTTGATCGGCATGTACTTGCTGGCCCGCAGTTCAGACAAACGCCTGGAACGTCGCTGGCACGTGAGCCTGACCCTGTTGCTCAGCGCCACCTGCTTCCTCCTGCTGGGCCCGGTCCAGGATCATCTGGTGCTGTCCGTGGTGTTCATGAGTATCGGTGCCGCCGCCGCACTGTCCGCGCTGTCGCTGTTCTGGAGCATTCCGCCAGCCTTGCTGTCACCTTCAGCGGCAGCGGTGGGCATTGCGGTCATCAGTTGCATCGGCGGCATGGCCGGGGTCATCAGCCAGATTGTGGTGGGCGCAATCAAGTCGGCGACGGGGGACTTGTACCTGGCGTTCGATGTGATTGCGGGTGTGCTGGTGGTAGGCGCGGTGGTGTTGCTGGTCGCCATTCCGGCCAGTCAACTGAAGGAACGCGCAAAGCCGTAGCCGTCCTGACCGGTTCATCGCGGGCGATTCCGCGATGAACGTGGTCGTTCAGTTGATCCAGCCTCGCGAGCGGGCAATGGCCAGGGTTTCCGTGCGCCCGTTGGCTTCCAGTTTCGCGTAGATCTTCTGCAGGTGGGATTTCACCGTGAACTCGGAGAGAAACACCTTCTCGGCGATCTCGCGGTTACGATGCCCGGCAGCCAGCAGTTGCAGGATCTGATACTCACGTACCGTCAGCACTTCGTGAGCGCCGTTGTCCTTGCGCGCGTCTTCCATGTTGCCATCGCTGACGTCCAGACGTTGCATCAGCGTGTCGACAAATCCGCAGTCGATCCCCAGCTCCTTGCAACGTGCCTTACCGGTCGTGGCCCAGCGTTGCAACAACCCGCCCATCCGTTCGCCTTCTTCGATGAACGTGGCAAGGAAGCCGTCATGGCTGGCCCGCCGCAGCGCTTCACTGAGCGCCACAAATGCCTCTTGCGGTTGCTGGATGCTGTCCAGCGCGAGCGCCAGAAGGATGTGCAGCTTCAGTTCACGGCGCTGATGTTGCCAGTGCCGAGCCTGCTCGATCGCCGTGCGCAAGGCCTTGGCTGCCGCTGCGCCTTCGCCCTGGAAAATGCGCAAGCGTTGTCGGGCGATGCTCGGCGTGTCCACGTCGTTGGCGATACGGATGAAATCGGGACGGTCCCAATCCCCGGCAAGGTCAGCCGAATGCAGGGCTTGCATCGCCGTATCCAGGCGCTGTTCGAGCAACGCTACGCGGGCGCGTTCAAGCCAGGCAGAGCACTCGACGCGGTGCGAGCCGACCTGGCGGCCGATGTGTTCCAGCTCCACCAGGCAGCGGGTCCAGGTGGTGCGATCGCCCTGGCTGTAAGCGATACGCGCAGTGAGTACGTGAGTGATGATCTGGTTCTCGGGGGAACTGACCTGCTTGGCAAAAAACAGGGAGCGTGACAGGTACTTTTGCGCGTCGTCAAAATAGCCGCTCTCGTACAGCAACAGGCCATGCAGGATGTCCATCGACAGCTTGGCTTCGTGGGGTTTGCTCTGACCGTTGTTTTGCGTTCGATCCGGCGTGCTGTGCATCCGCACGAGGGCATTGCCCAAGCGACCCTGGATCAGGTCCAGGGTGCTCTCGTTGACGCGGAAAATGTGCAACAAAAAACTCGAATGAATCCGTGAGTCACGTTGCAATGCGCTCGACAACAGGTTGCGTGCTTCATCGTAGCGACCACTGGCAACCATGTTCATCGCCACCGAGTTGGCCAGCACGATATACAGATGCACCTCGTCGGCAGGCATGCGATCGAGCAGTTCGACGCCCCGGCGGCAACAGGCTTCGGCCTGATCGGTGACCCCAAGGCGCAGGCATTCCACGACCTTCAGCACATAGGCATAGTCGGGTCCCGACTGTTGCGCCAGGCGTTCAGCCACCTGCAGCGCGTCCTTGAGGCGGGTGGTGCTCGCCAGCAGCCAGGCGTAGGCCTGGTTGAGTCGCGGATAGCGGTCACGCGTCGCCTCTGGAATCCGGTCGAGCCAACGCAGCAACAGACGAGTGCGGCCACTGTCGATCAGGGTATCGAGGTGACGGTTCAAACCTTCGGCGGCTTCATCGAGAAGCCCGGCACTGAATAGATGTTCGACGCCGGGGATGGGTTGCCCCGCGTCGAAGAACCATTGCGCGGCGGTTTCATGCAGGGTTTTTGCCATGCACGGGTACAGACGATCCAGCGCGTGGCGCAGGAAACTGGCAAACAGGTGGTGATAGCGAAACCACTGCTGTTGGCTGTCGACCGGCACCAGGAACAGGTTGGTGCGGTCGAGGTGGTCGATCATGGCGCGGCTGTCTTCGCGTCCGGTCACCGCTTCACAGAGCGGGACGCAGAATTGCTTGAGGATGCTGGTTTGCATCAGGAACACCCGGCACTCCTCGGTCTGTCGCGCGAGGATGTCTTCGGTCAGGTATTCGGCCAGTTCCAGGTTGGAGCCGGAAAAAGACGAAATGAAAGCGCCGTAGTCGTCCCGATCCTTAAGCGAAAGGCTGGCCAGGTAAAGACCGGCGATCCAGCCCTCGGTGCGCCGGTAGAGTGTGGCCAGCTCATCGTCGTGCAGCGGGATCTGCCGTTTTCCGCGGATGAACGCCATGGCTTCCTCAGGCGTGAAACGCAGATCTTGGGGGCGGATTTCCAGCAATTGACCACGAGCGCGAATCCGCCCCAGCCCGATACCCGGTGTTGAGCGGGAGGCCATAACCACCACGCTTCCGGCCGGCAGCTGCTCGACCATTTGCTGGAGAAACTCGAGCACCTCGGGATTCTGGATGACTTCGACTTCGTCGAGCAGGACGGCGAGTGGCGAAGGGCTGCTGATCATGTGTTCCAGCAGATCCTCGGGGCAGGGCGGCTCGTTACCCGAAGGCTGCTCGCCGGCCAAGGGCAGCACACCACCGAGGCCCTTGTTCAACAGGTTGATGAAGCGTTGCAAGTCGTTGTCGGCGGGCTCCAGGTTGATCCACAACACACGCTTGCCGCTGGCCAGACAGTGCTCTCGGTATTGCTGCATGAGCGTGGTTTTGCCGAAACCGGCGGCTGCGCGAATCAGGATCAGACGGGCCGCATCGGCATCTGCCATTTGCTGTAGCAGTCGCGAACGTGACAAGTGACTGTCGGCGGATTTCGGACTGGCGAACTTGATAGAGCCACTTCTTGAGGCTGACGGCTCACCCGGGGTGGCAGGGAGAGCAAGGCTGGCAGACCCGACTGTTGAATTGTCCCAGTGAACTGGCATTTAAAGAGTCTCCATACAGATCACTTGCCTGACGAAACCGCCTGGCAACGTGAGCTTTTTATTCTTTTAAGTCAGACCATATTGCCACGTCTGACCGTCGCCCGAGACTTTGGTCTAACGCAGCCCTCAGGGTGCAGATTGAGCGGCTTCGTCTTTCTATGGGCGTGCCCGATTATCGTGCACGCACAGCGTCTTGCACACCCGCCCCCCCTGTGAGGGTGGCTCTCTATCGACCCGGTCCCATGCAACGATTGCCCCGACAAACCGAAACGGCTTATCCCGTTTTCACCCCTGCAATCACGCGATGGCCAAAGGTTCCGGATGGACGTTCAACGCACTCTCTATCGCGAAGACCATGAGATGTTTCGCACCGCCGTGCGACGCTTTGTCGAGCGCGAAGACTTGCCTCGCCTGACTCGTCGGGAGGATACCGGTGAGATTGATCGGCGGGTCTGGTTGAAGGCCGGTCGTGAGGGGCTGTTGTGTGTAATGTTGCCGGCGCAATTCGGCGGGGGCGGTGATGTAGGCCATGCCGCGGTGCTGCGTGAAGAGTTCGCCCGGGCGGGTGTTTGCGACCGGGCGCTGTCCCTGCATTCAGACGTTATCGCACCCTGTATCGCGCAACTGGCCGATGACGAGCAAAAACGTCGCTGGTTACCGGGCGTTTGCAGCGGTGAAGTGCTGTTGGCCCTGGCGGTTTCCGAACTCGGTGGCAAGCTGCGAAACGCGCGCACCCTTGCTGTTCGCGAAGGTGACGACTATGTGATCAACGGCAGTAAGAGCCGTGTGGGCAATGGCATGTCCGGCAACCTGGTCCTACTGGCCTGCAGCAACGAGGGTGAGCCCGGCGCGGGTATCAGCTTGATCATGGTCGAAACCGATCGCCCGGGTGTGCGGCGGACCCGCAGTCTGCAGACAAGCGAGCAACCGGGTGCCGCCGATTTTTGCTTCAGCAACGTACGTGTACCGGCAAGCAATCTGCTGGGCGAGGCGGGTAAAGGGCTGGATTACCTGAGCCGTTCAGGTGACGAGGAGCGCCTGTTGTCAGCGGTTCATGCGGCCAGTCGCCTTGAATACCTGCTGGACCTGACGCTGGTCCATCTGCGCCAGACCGACCACAGCGGCCACAGTTCATGGCAGCTGCAATGCACCCGCGACAAGATCGCCAACATCAAGTCCCGCGCCGTTGCCTTGCGGGTGCTGGTGGATCACTACCTGGGCCGGCGCATGCGCCATCCGCTGAGTGCCGAGCACACGGCGATCGCCTACTTGTATGCCAGTGAAACCCTGCGCAAATGCACCGAGGAGCTGGCGCGTTTGCGCACCAACCAAGGCCGCCTGCGCACTCATTCCATTGCCTATGCCACGGTCGATGACGCCGGCAAAGCCATGCACGAAATCATCGCGCAAGCGCTGTGACACCCCTTAAACCCGTAAGGACATCACCATGAGTCAGAACGCAGTAGTAGCCGGGGTCGGCATGATCCCTTTCACCAAGCCAGGTGCGAGCCCGAGCTATATCGACATGGGCGCCGAAGCAGTGCGTCAGGCATTGGCCGATGCTGGCCTGAGCTACGACAAGGTGCAGATGGCATTCGCCGGTTATGTGTATGGCGACACCACCTGTGGCCAGGCCGTGCTGTATCGGGTTGGGCGTACCGCCATTCCGGTATTCAACGTCAACAATGCCTGCGCCACTGGCTCCAGCGCGTTGTATCTGGCCCGTGCCGCCGTTGAAAGCGGTCAGGTCGAATGCGCCCTGGCGGTCGGCTTCGAACAAATGCGAGCTGGCCCGACCCGTTCCAACTTCGATGATCGGCCATTGCCCCGTGGCGACTACTTGCCGATTCAGGATGAGCTGTGTGGCGACGCTGGCGACATCCCGCGCAACCTGATCACCTTTGGTGGTGCGGGCCGCGAGCACATGCGCAAATATGGCACGCAAATGAGCACCTTCGCCGCGATTCGCGCCAAGGCCAGCCGCCATGCGGCCAACAACCCGCTGGCGTTGTTCAAGAAGATCGTCACCACGGAAGAGGTGATGAATGACCAGCTGATGTGGGAAGGGGTCATGACCCGGATGATGGCCTGTCCGCCCACCTGTGGCGCCGCCGCTGCGATCATTTGCTCGCCGGCGTTTGCCAAAAAGCATGGCCTGCGCACTGACGTGGCGATCCTTGCGCAGTCGCTGGTCACCGACCCGGTGGAATCCTTCGAACCGAAAACCATGATTGGTTTCGTCGGTGCCCACATGGCTGAACGGGCCGCCGGTGCGGTGTACGAGAAGGCGGGCGTTGGCCCTCAGGACATTCGTGTGGTCGAGCTGCACGACTGCTTCGCCCACAACGAACTGTTGACCTATGAAGCCCTTGGCCTGTGCCCGGTGGGTGGCGCCGAGCAGTTCGTGCTCGACGGCGACAACACCTACGGCGGTCGCGTCGTGACCAACCCCTCCGGTGGCCTGCTGTGCAAAGGCCATCCGCTGGGCGCTACGGGCCTCGCCCAGTGCTATGAGTTGACCCACCAGCTCCGCGGCACCGCTGGTGCGCGTCAGGTCGAAGGCTTGCAACACGCCCTGCAGCACAACCTCGGGCTGGGCGGCGCCTGCGTGGTCACGCTGTACGGCAAAAACTGAGTTATCTGAAGGGCCGTGCCAGGCACGGCTTACTCACCCGAAAACAACAAGAGAAGAACATTAATGAGCAAAAAACTCGAAGGCCAGGTCGCCATCGTCACCGGTTCCGGCCGTGGTATTGGCCGCAGTGTCGCCCTGAAATTTGCCCGCGAAGGCGCGAAAGTCGTGGTCAACGATCTCGATCAAGCCCCGGCTGACGAAGTGATCGCCGAAATTCGCGCCCTGGGCGGCGAGGCGGTGGCCTGTGTCGGCAACGTCGTGGCCGCCGACTTTGGCGAGCGCTGCGTGAAAACCGCCCTGGAAGCCTTCGGCCGCATCGACATCATCGTCAACAACGCGGGCTACACTTGGGACAATGTCATCCAGAAAATGTCCGACGAGCAGTGGGACGCGATCCTCGATTGCCACCTCAAGGCCCCGTTCATGCTGCTGCGCGCGGCCTACCCTTACTTCCGCGAAGCCAGCAAGGCCGAAGCCGAAGCCGGTCAGGAAGTGTTCCGCAAAGTGGTGAACATTTCCTCGGTCTCGGGCACCCAGGGCAATGCCGGCCAGGTCAACTATTCGGCGGCGAAGGCCGGGATCATGGGCATGACCAAGACCCTGTGCAAGGAGTGGGGCCGTCTGAAGGTCAACGTCAACTGCGTGGCATTCGGCGCCATCGAAACGCGGCTGACTCAGGCGACCACGGAAGAGAAAACCGTGCAGGTCGAAGGTCGTGACATCAAGGTCGGCGTGCACCCGGATCGCATTGCCGCAGCGGGTCGCGACACGCCACTGGGCCGTTTCGGCACCGTCGAAGAAGCCGCGGGCTCGGTGTACATGCTGTGCATTCCCGAATCGAACTTCGTCAGTGGCCAGACCATTATCTGCGGCGGTGGTCGCGGGGGCTTCTAAACCCGGGGCCGGGGAACTGCCCCCGGCCCGTTCCACACGCTTTTGTGACGCAGCAAGAAGGAATTCATGATGACCACCGAACCTGCCGACGCGCCCACCCGCACACTGCTGCACACCCGTGAAATCATCTGCAAGGGCTACCTGCGCAGCGATGGCCTGTTTGACGTCGAAGGACGCCTGCAGGACCTGACCAACGAACCGACCGACCTGCCGTTCCACCGGGTCCCCCAGGGCGGAACGATCCATGACATGCGCCTGGTGATGACCATCGACGCCGACATGGTCATCCAGCGCATAAACGCCGTGACAGCGACCGGTGCCAGCCAGTTCTGCGGTGAAGCAGCGGCCGTTTACTCCGGTCTGGCGGGACTGAAGATTGCCGCGGGCTTCAAAAAAAACATGAAAGCCATCGTCGGTGGCGCAACCGGTTGCACCCACCTCACCGAACTGCTTGAACGCATGGCCAACGTAGCGATGCAGACGCTGTTTTCCACTTATCGGACAGAGGCCACTCGCCGCCGGGAAACGGGGGAGCAGCAGGTCATTGCGGTGCGCCCCTGGGTGATCGGCACCTGCCATGCCTATCGCGAAGAAGGTGATGCGGTGCGGCTGCTGTGGCCCGAGGGTTTGCCCAAGGCCTGAACTACACACGGTCCCCTGTAGGAGCTGCCGAGTGTGGCGAGGGGATTTATCGGAATGCCGCACCACCCCGTTCGGCTGCGCAGCAGTCGTAAGATTTTGGGGCCGCTGCGCGACCCAGCGGGGATAAATCCCCTCGCCACACTCGACAGCTCCTACAGGGGAATGTGCTCAAGAGGTGGAAGGGGATAAAGTCAGATTGTGGGGGCGGTGTCGTACCTGCAAATAGTGAGTCCATCGTAGGCGCGAGCCTGCTCGCGATGATCGTCAACGCTGACACTTGCATCCTCAATAAACACACCGACTTCGGACGAAAGCCGTATCGGCAAACGACGCGCCAGGCCCTACAATGAGCTGCGAAATTTCATGCAGCCAGGACAGGCTCAGCCCTACATCATTTGTCGCTTGGCCCGCCATTCCGGAAGTGTTCTCCCATGCCGTTACCGCCCCTCAAAGACACCGACCTTCGTTCCTTGCCCGACGCTGACCAATCGATTGCCGATACCAAGGTTGTGCCGCCGCGCGGGGCCCGTCGACTGGTGCCACGGGAGAGCCTGATGCTGCGCCTGCAGGAAGTCCGGCGTCAGCGTTGCATAGTGATCCAGGGCCCTGCCGGCTGCGGCAAGACCAGTACTTTGCTGGCCTGGCGCCGGGAACTGCTGGCGATGAATTTCGAAGTGGCCTGGCTGTCGCTGGCGGCCGAAGACGACGAACCCGGACGCTTTTGCCATTGTCTGCAGGCCAGCCTGGCGCAGGTACTGGCGGAGCAGGTGCGCGATGCCGGCATTCTGCTCGGTCGCGACAACCAGGAAATGGCGGTCGAGCACTGGATCATTACCCTGGTCCAGGGCATCGCCCAACATCCGCGTGAACTGGTGCTGATGCTCGATGACATGCAGCATTTGCAGGACCCGCGAATCGTCCAGGCGTTGCAATGGTTGATCGACTATGCCCCGCAAAACCTGCACCTGGTGTTCGGCACACGGGCAGCACTGCCATTTCCGCTGGCCGCCTTGCGCGCACGAGGTCACATCAGCGAATTCGATCTGCGCGACTTGCGCTTCAGTCGCAGCGAATCGGAGCTGTTCCTGCGTGAACACCTGGGCGCCATCGATGCCCGCGATGCGGCGACGCTGCATGAGTTGACCGACGGCTGGGTCGCCGGCCTGCAATTGTTTGCGGTCGACCTCAAGGCCAAGCAGATGACCCGCTTCGACCGGGTACAGATTCGCGACGCCGTCGGCTTTGCCGACTATTTCGAACGCGAAGTGCTGGTGCGCCTGGAACCGGAAGATTTGCGCCTGCTCACTTGTGCATCGATCTGCGAACGGTTCTGCGCTTCGTTGTGCGCGACCTTGCTGGGCCAGCCACACGCCATCGCCGGCATGATGACCCAGCTGGCGCGACTCGACGGAGACAATCTGTTCATTACCCAGGTCAAGAGCCACGACCGTGAAACCTGGTACCGCCTGCACCCTCTGCTGGGCAGCGTATTGCGCGCGCGGTTGGCGGCGCGACCGCAGCAGGAGCAAGTCCTGCACGCCGTTGCGCGGGGCTGGTTCACCGAGCACGAACACCTTGATGAAGCGGTGCGCCACGCCGTGCGCGCCGGCGATTGCGAGGCGGCGGCCGATATTGTAGAGGCCTGTGCCTATGACTTGTTGGCCAAGGGCAATCTCAGCCAGATCGCCGGATTGCTCAAAGGCTTGCCGGCGGAACAGACCGCCGAACGTTTCGGCTTGCAGGTGGTAATGGCTCACCTGCAACTGTACTCGCGCAATTTCCAGGCGCTGCAGCAGACCTTGCAGCACCTGCAAACCCATTACGAATTGCTTGACCCTGCGCAGCGCCATGCACTGACGGTGCTCAAGGGTAGCCAGGCGATTCATCAGGACGACACGGCGGCGATGCTGGCGATCCTGCCCGAGCTGCTGGCGATCCCCGCCGACGCTGACGATTTTTCCTGGTCGGGGCGCAGCAACACGCTGGCCTGGCTGTACATGTACCAGGGCGAATTCGAGAAGGCGCGGGAGGTCCTCGAGGATGGCGAGCGGCCGTTCGGCTCGCCCCGCCGCAGTCTGTTGGGGCGCTGCATGAGTGGCATGAGCCTGGCGCTCGAAGGCCGTGCCACCCAGGCCGAGCATCTTTACCGGGAAGTGCTGGAAGAAGCCGAAAAACACGGGGTGGCTTACCTCGTGGTCAGCACCATGGCCGCCGGTTTGCTCGGTACGGCATTGTACGAGCAGGGCGAGTATGAAGCCGCCTGCCAGATGCTCGAGCGGAGGATGAAACTGCTGGAGCAGGTGGCGATCCCCGACACCGTGTTGCAGTGCATGCAGACACTGGCCATGGCCCATTGGCTGGCCGGCCGGCAAACCGAAGCCATGGGCTGGCTGGACCGCCTGGAACAGTATGCGATTCGTTATGCCATGGACCGTTTATTGGTCTGTGCGCTCGTGGTGCGCATGCGCTGGTTGCAGCAGATCGGCGACGAATCCAGGGCGGACGACGCGTTGCAGCGCATCCTCCAGACAGCGCAACACCATGAATCGGCGCAATCGGGCACGCCGCTGGAAGTGCGGATTATTGCGCGCCGGGCTGCGATCGAGCGGTCCCTGCATAAGAAGGATTATTCGGCGGCGGCTGAAATTCTTCCGGCGTTGATCGAGACGTCACAGAACAACCGTCGCTGGCGGCGGGTGGTGGCGATGCGCGTGCAACTGGCGGTGATCGAACAGGGCAGGGGGCTCGCCGCTCAGGCTCGCGAACATTTGATCGAAGCGTTGCGCCAGGGCCATCGGCTGGGGCTGGTGCGCAGCCTGCTGGACGCGTGGCCGGGTGTTCCGGCGCTGCTCGAAGCGCTGATGGCCGAGGATGTCCTGGACCCGGTGTTGAGTTTTTATGCGCAACGGCTGCTCGACGTTGCCCGCGCGGCCCAAGTCTGCAACCAGCAGGCGCCGGACACCGACACCGCCAGTGTGCTGAGCATTCGTGAACTGGACGTGCTGAGCCTGGTCGCCCAGGCATTGCCCAACAAGAAGATCGCCCGGGTGCTGAACCTGTCACCGGAAACGGTGAAATGGCACATGAAGAATATTTTCTACAAGCTGGAGGTCACCGGGCGCGACGAGGCCATTGCCAAGGTACGTGACCTGGAACTGAAGCTTCCCGGTAACCCGCAGGCTTGATCAGCCTTGGCGGGACTTGCCGTGCAGGCTTTGGGTATTGCCGATGAACGTCGCCTTGCCCCGGGCCACCAGCCGTTCTCCATCGAGCAGGTCCAGGCTGGCATGGGACAGCGAGCGCCCGATCCGGTGAATCTGGACGTGGGCTTCGACCCATGCGCCCAGGTTGGCCGGGCACAGGTAGTCCATGCTCAGATTGATGGTCGCAGGCGGCAAATCAGTGGCTGCCGCCAGTCTCAATGCGCGTCCGAACGCGGTATCGGCCAGGGTCGCGAGAAAACCGCCGTGGGCGATGCCCAGCGGGTTCAGGTGCTCGGGGCGGATGCGCGCAGCCAGCACCGAGCGTTCTTCATGGACATACAGGCCGGTGCAATGCACCACGAAACCGACACGCCCCATCGGCACGAAACCGGCGAGCGGTTTGTCCTCGTGGGCGGCAGCTTCAAAGGGTTTAGGAATTGAATTCATTGGCATGTGCTCGATGTTCGTGGAAGCAGACCCCAATGCCGATCTAATAAACGCGATACGCGACATGTAGCAGCTGGCGCAGCCTGCGTCCGGCTGCGCAGCAGTCGTAAAATCAGCGCATGCGTTTTCAGACATTACCGTGTGCTCAGGTTTCGCGACTGCTGCGCAGCCGGACGCAGGCTGCGCCAGCTGCTACAGGAAGCGGGTTCGGTCTTCCATTTTCAGACTGATCGGCATCAGGGCTTGCCCGCTCCCACATGGGGAGGGGTGGATGGGCCTACAAGGTGCGGGCAATCAGCTCTTTCATGACTTCATTTGAGCCGCCGTAGATGCGCATCGGCCGGGTGTTGATGTGCAGTCGGGCGATCGGATACTCCAGCATGTAACCGTAGCCGCCGTGCAATTGCAGGCACTCATCGATGATCTGGCAGGCTTGTGTGGAGGCCCACCACTTGGCCATGGCAGCGGTCGTTGCATCCAATTCATGCTTGATCATCTTGCCCAGGCACTCGTGGATAAAGGTGCGGGCAATGGTCACGGTGGTTTGCATTTCCGCCAGTTTGAAGCGGGTGTTCTGCATGTCCAACAGCGGTTTGCCGAACAGTTTGCGATCGTTGGTGTATTTGATGGTTTCCTCGACCGCGCGCTCCATCGCACCCAATGCGTTCATGGCGATGAACATGCGCTCTTCAGGCAATTGCTGCATCAACTGGACGAAACCCTTGCCTTCTTCCGGGCCAAGCAAGTTGGCCACCGGTACGCGCACGTCGTCGAAGAACAGCTCCGAGGTGTCCTGGCCTTTCTGACCAAGCTTGTCGAGGATGCGGCCACGACGGAAACCCGGCAGGTCGTTGACCTCCAGCACGATGATCGACATGCCTTTGGCACCCAGGCTCGGATCGGTCTTGCATACCAGCAGCACCAGATCGGCCTGGGAACCGTTGGTGATGAAGGTCTTCGATCCATTGATCACGTAGTGATCGCCATCACGAATCGCCTTGGTCCTGACGTTTTGCAGGTCGGTGCCGGCGCCGGGTTCAGTCATGGCAATAGCGGCGACCATTTCTCCGGTGGCCATCTTCGGCAGCCAGCGAAGTTTCTGTTCCTCAGAGGCATAACGCAGGATGTAGTGGGCGCTGATCGCGCTGTGCACATTGGTGCCCAGACTGGTGGCGACTGCGCGGGCAAGCTCATAGCCAATGATCGCGTTATGCGCATGGCTGCCGCCGCTGCCGCCGTATTCTTCCGGAATGGCCGGGCACAGCATGCCCATCTCTCCAGCCTTCAACCATGTCTCACGGTCCACGTGCTTTTGCTGAGCCCAGCGCTCTTCATGGGGCACCAGTTCTTCGGCAGCAAAACGGCGAACCGACTCCTGGAAAATCGCCAGGTCTTCGGTCAACCACGCAGGTCTGTATTCGCTCATTTGAATCCTCGTTAGGTCAGGGGACAGGGACACTTGTCATGCTGGCCGTGGAGCGGATTTTCAGCGAGCGCCGAAGGGATGATGCTGCGGACTAGGTGCGGGATCGTTCAAAGGGATGTTCCGGGGGAGTAGTCACAGAGTGCAGGGCGCTGTGCCCCAATGATCGTTCCCATGCTCTGCGTGGGAATGCCTCAACGGACGCTCCGCGTTCGGCTTTTTGGGGACGCAGGGCTTCCCGGGCTGCATTCCCACGCAGAGCGTGGGAACGATCTGTCCAACCCGCGTTACTCCCTCCACTCGTTCCTTGGAACGCCTCCCGCTACCTCCGCAACTTCATCCCTTCGACGGTCGTAGCACCGTCGCGGGCAAACCTAGGATGAATCCCACAACAACCAGCCGGCCGGCAGGTACGACAACCGAACGTGTATGCCAAAAGGAAATTCATCTATGAGTGAAAAAGTCGTCGTCGCCGGGGTCGGCATGATCCCCTTTGCCAAGCCGGGCAAGAGTCCCAGCTATACGGACATGGGCGCCGAGGCCGTGCGCCTGGCGCTGAAGGATGCCGGGATCGGTTACGACAAGGTGCAGATGGCGTTCACCGGCTATGTCTATGGCGATTCCACCTGCGGGCAAACCGCCCTGTATGAAGTGGGTCGCACCGGCATTCCGATCGTCAACGTCAACAACAATTGCTCCACCGGTTCCACTGCGCTGTATCTGGCCCGCGCTGCCGTGCAAAGCGGTCAGGCCGAATGCGTGCTGGCCCTGGGCTTCGAGCAGATGCAGGCCGGTGCGCTCAAGTCCCATTGGGATGACCGCCCACAGACCCGCGCCAGCGTGGTTCACGTCATGGAAGGCCTGACCCGTGACGTTGATCTGCCACGGGCACTGAAAACCTTCGGCGGGGCCGGTCGCGAGCACATGCAGAAATACGGCACGCGCATGGAAACCTTCGCCGCCATCCGCGCCAAAGCCAGCCGCCACGCGGCGAACAACCCGCTGGCACTGTTCAAGAATGTCCTGACCACCGAGGACGTAATGAACGATCAGGTGCTGTGGCCGGGCGTCATGACCCGCCTGATGGCATGCCCACCGACTTGTGGCGCCGCCGCGGCGATCGTGTGCTCGCCGGCGTTCGCCAAGAAGCATGGCCTGCGCAGCGATGTCGTGATCCTCGCCCAGTCGATGGTGACCGACCCAGTGGAGTCGTTCGATCCACCGTCGATGATTGCCTACGCCGGTTTCCATATGACCCAGCGTGCCGCGCAATTGGTCTACGAGCAGGCCGGTGTCGGTCCGCAGGACGTGCGTGCCGTCGAGCTGCATGACTGCTTCGCCCAGAACGAATTGCTGACGTACGAAGGACTGGGATTGTGCCCGGTCGGCGGCGGCGAGCAGTTCGTCCTCGACGGCGACAACACCTTCGGTGGTCAGGTCGTGACCAACCCGTCCGGCGGCCTGCTTTCCAAGGGGCATCCATTGGGCGCCACCGGCCTCGCCCAGTGCTACGAGCTGACCCACCAGCTGCGCGGTACCGCCGACAAGCGACAGGTCGAAGACCTGAACATCGCCCTGCAACACAACCTCGGCCTTGGCGGCGCGTGCGTCGTCACGATGTACGGGCGCAACTGAGTTTTTCCATAACAACAAGAGGAGTGAGACACATGGCTGACAAGAGCCTGATCGGGCACAAGCTCGATAAATTCAGCGTCGACGTGGAAAAGGGCCGCCTGCGCTTCTTCGCCAAAGCCATTGGCGAAACCGACCCGATCTACACCAACGAAGCAGCGGCTGTCGCCGCAGGTCACAAAACCCTGCCGGTACCGCCGACCTTTCTCAAGTGCCTGGAAGGTGAAGGTCGCGACCTGACCGCTTTCCTGAAGCTGGTCAACTTTGACCTCGGTCGCATCCTGCACGCCGAACAATCATTCGTTTATCACGCCATGGCTTACGCCGGCGACGTGCTGACGTTCAACGCCGCCATCACCGATGTTTACGAGAAAAAGGGCGGGGCCCTGCAGTTCGTGGTCATGGAATCGCGTGTGACCAACCAGGATGGCGTCCATATCGCCGACGTCCGTTCGTCCCTCGTCCAGCGTTGAGGAAATGTCGATGACTCTCACTAACACCACCCGCGTGCAGTTCTCGGATATCCAGATTGGCGACGAGATCCCGCTGCTGAAACTGCAACCGGTCAACCGCACCACCCTGGCGCTGTACTGCGGCGCTTCGGGCGACCACAACCCGATCCACATCGACATCGACTTCGCCCGCAAATCGCGCATGCCCGACGTGTTTGCCCACGGCATGTTGTCCGCTGCCTACCTTGGCCGCCTGCTGACCCAATGGGTCCCGCAGCAGCAAGTTCGCAGCCTGTCGATCCGGTTTACCGGCATTACCCAGCTGGGTCACATCCCGACCTGCACCGGCAAAGTCACCGAGAAGTTCGAAGAGAACGGCGAGAAACGCGTGCGCTTGCAGATTCGTTGCGGCAACCAGTACGGCGAAGAAAAGCTCGCTGGCGAAGCCGTCGTGGCCCTGGCCTGAACCCTTAACTCCCTTTCTCAGGAATAACAAAAAATGAAAAAGCTTGAAGGCAAAGTTGCTCTGGTTACCGGCTCCGGCCGTGGCATTGGTCGTGAAGTCGCTCTGCAACTGGCCGCCTACGGCGCAAAAATCGTGGTTAACGATCTGGACGCTGAACCGGCTGACGAAGTGGTCGCCGAGATTCGCGCTGCCGGCGGTGAAGCCGTGGCTTGCGTGGGCAGTGTCACCGCGCCGGACTTCGCTGACCGTTTCGTGCAAACCGCCGTCAAGAGCTACGGCGCCATCGACATCATCGTCAACAACGCCGGTTTTACCTGGGACAACGTGATCCAGAAGATGAGCGACGAACAGTGGTACGCGATCATCGACTGCCACCTGACCGCACCGTTCCGCATCCTGCGTGCCGCACAGCCGGTGATCAGCGCCCTGGCCAAGAAAGAAGCCGCCGAAGGCCGTGAAGTACTGCGCAAGGTGGTGAACATTTCCTCCGGTGCTGCGGGCGGCAACGTCGGTCAGTCCAACTACTCCTCAGGCAAATCAGGGATTCTGGGCCTGACCAAGACCTTGTCCAAGGAGTGGGGCCGCCTGAAAGTCAACGTCAACGCCGTCGCCTTCGGCCTGATCGAAACGCGCCTGACCCAGGCCCTGGCCGGCGACGACAGCAAGACCGTGAACATCGAAGGTCGCGAAATCAAGGTCGGCGTCCAGCAGGCACGCCTTGATGGCGCCAGCGCCACTATCCCGCTGGGTCGCCCGGGCAAGCCGCAGGAAGCCGCCGGTGCGGTGGTGATGTTCTGCCTGCCGGAATCCGACTTCTGCTCCGGCCAGGTGATGTATTGCGGCGGCGGTCCAGGTTCCAACTTCTAAGCCAATCGCGGTGTGTGCCCTCGTCAGCAGGGTCAACGATTCGTCGAACTTGTTGCCCGTGCGCGGGTAACAAGTCCAGGAACTTGAGGTGTTTGCAATGCTGGAAAATTACCGCTCGCCGTGGATGACCGAGGACCTGGAGTCGTTCAACGACATGGTCGTGCGCTTCGGCAAGGAATACATGGAGCCCAATGAACTGAAGTGGCGTGAGCAGCACTTTGCCGATCGCTCCGCGTGGCTCAAGGCCGGTGAACTGGGCCTGATCCTCCCGGATGTCGCGGAAGAGTACGGCGGTGCCGGTGGCGATATCGGCCACTACGTCTGCGTGGTCAACGCCATGAGTACGTTCGGCGGCGGCCTGGGCCTTGGTCTCAGCCATATCGTCGCGCATTACATCCTGGAATCCGGCACTGAAGCGCAGAAGAAGCACTGGCTGCCGAAAATCGGCTCCGGCGAAATTATCTGTGCCATCGCCATGACCGAACCGGGCGCCGGCTCGGACCTGCAATCGGTACGTACCCGTGCGGTGAAGCAGGGCGACAAGTATGTGATCAATGGCGCCAAGACCTTCATCAGCAATGGCCAGACCTGCGACATGGTGCTGGTGATCGCCAAGACCGACATCAGCCAGGGCGCCAAGGGCGTTTCGCTGTTCATGGTCGACACCAATACCCCGGGTTTCCGTCGCGGCAAACTGCTGAGCAAAGTCGGCATGCACGCCCAGGACACCTCGGAAATGTTCTTCGACGACGTTGAGGTGCCGGCCGATTGCCTGCTTGGCGAAGTGGAAGGCCAGGGCTTCTACACCTTGATGAGTCAGCTGCCGTACGAGCGGGCGCAGATCGGGGTCGGCGCTGTGGCGGTCATGGAGCGCGCCCTGCGCTTGACGGTGGAATACACCAAGGATCGCAAGGCCTTCGGCAAACCGGTGATCGACTTCCAGAACAGCCGCTTCGTGCTGGCGGATGCCAAGGCGACGGTCATGGCTGCCAGGACCTTCGTCGACCTGATCATCCGGCGCTGGATCGACGGCACCCTGGACACCACGCTGGCGTCGATGGGCAAGTTCTGGCTGACCGAGCGCCAAGGCGAGGTGCTCGATCGCTGCCTGCAACTGTTCGGTGGTTACGGCTACATGAACGAATACCCGATCGGGCGGATGTGGGCCGATGCGCGGGTCGCCCGCATTTACGGTGGTTCCAACGAGATTCAACGCGAGGTCGTTGCGCGTTCGTTGTGACGTTCAGGCCGGCCCGTCGCAGGCCGGCCTGGCTGCGGCAACTGTTTCGAACCCATTGAATAATAAAAACAACAGGAGTTTGCATGTACATCACACAAGGGCTGCACCGTCATCTGCAGCAGCGTCCGAATGCCGTGGCCATCCGCTCTCTGGGTGGCCACAGCATCACCTACGCCGAGTTCGGTGATCGCGTCGCGCGTCTGGCCAGTGCATTGAAAGGCCTGGGTGTCGGCAGTGGCGATCGGGTCGCCATGCTGTCGTTCAACTCGCAACGTTTCATCGAGTATTACCAGGCGGTGCCGTGGGCCGACGCCGTGGTCAATCCGGTGAACTTTCGCTGGAGTGTGGCGGAGATTGTCTATTCGCTGGACGACTCCGAAACCACGGTGCTGATCGTCGACGATTACCACAAGGCACTGGGTGCCAAGGTGCTGGAACAGGCGAACACCGTGCGTGTGGTGATTTACGCCGGTGACGGCGAAACACCACCGGGGATGCTCAACTACGAAACGCTGATCGAAATCAGCGAACCGGTGGAAGATGCACGCCGCAGCGGTGATGCCTTGATGGGCATTTTCTACACTGGCGGCACCACCGGCCAGCCGAAAGGGGTGATGCTTAGCCATAGCAACGTGTCGTTCTCGGCGATGAACTCCTTGATCGCCGGACGTTGCATGGCGGGGACGACATTCCTCCACGCGATGCCGATGTTTCACCTGGCCGACTTCGCAGCGATGACCGCTTGTTTCATGAGCGGCGCGACCCATGCGGTCTTGCAGACGTTCAGCGCGCAAGGCGTTCTGCGTGCCATTGATCAAGAGAAAGCCAATGAGGTGCTGCTCGCGCCCACCATGATCCAGATGCTGCTGGACTGGCATCAGGAGCACGGTCGGGATCTGGACCTGAGCTCACTCAATCGCATCATCTACGGCGCCTCCTCCATTACCCCGGCCTTGCTGGATCGGGCACGCGCGGTGTTTACCGGTGCCAATTTCTCCCAAGGCTACGGCATGACCGAACTCTCCCCGGCAGCGGCGATCCTCGACAGCCAGTATCACAGCGCGGAGCACCAGGCGAGCGGCAAGATGTACTCGGCCGGACTGCCGATACAGTGCGTGGAAATACGTGTCGTCGACGCCAACGACAACGAAGTGCCACGCGGCACCGTGGGCGAAATCATCGTGCGCGGCCCGAACGTGATGCTCGGGTACTGGAAGAAACCGGAGGCCACGGCCGAGGCGTTACGCGGCGGCTGGATGCACACCGGCGACGGCGGTTACATGGACGAGGACGGCTTCATCTACATCTGCGACCGCCTCAAGGACATGGTGGTCAGCGGTGGCGAAAACGTCTACTGCGGGGAAGTTGAAGCGGCCATCGGCAGCCATCCCGCCGTGGCACAAAGCGCCGTGATCGGTATTCCCTGCCAGAAGTGGGGCGAGACGGTGCACGCCGTGATCATTCTCAAGCCAGGCATCAGCACCAGCAGCGAAGCGATCATCGCGCACTGTCGCGAGCGGATCGCCGGCTACAAGGTGCCGCGCAGTGTCGAGTTCCGCGAAACACTGCCGCTGACCAGCGTCGGCAAAGTGCTCAAGACCGAGCTGCGCAAACCCTTCTGGGAAAACCAGCAGCGCGGAATCGCCTGAACCACCGTCGTGCGGTCTTTGCGGCCGCGCATCCTGTTTCCAATGCCAGGCGCTCCAGCGCACCCACCGGTGTGCCCCGGGTTTGCTTGTATCAATTCCATCGGAGGACGCATGAGCATCACGAGAATGCGTAAAGCTAGTTACCCAAATCTGCTCGCAGTCGCCGTCGCTGCAGCAGTTGCCCCACAGGTTTTTGCCAAGGATTTCAGTATCGGGGAAATCGAAGGCAGTTTCGATTCCTCGCTATCGGTTGGCGCCAGTTGGGCTGTACGCGGACCCGATCCGGATTTCATTTCCAACTTCAACTCACAGGGCGTGCGGGGCAATGCGTCGGCGCGCACCAATGATGACGGTCGCTTGAATTTCAAGAAGGGCGAAACCTTCTCGAAGATCTTCAAGGGCGTGCATGACTTGGAGCTGAAATACGGCGACAGCGGCGCCTTCGTGCGCGGCAAATACTGGTATGACTTCGAACTGATGGACGAAAGCCGTCCGTTCTACGACATCGACGATCATGGCCGTCAGCGTGCGGCGAAATCGTCAGGCGCGATGTTCCTCGACAGCTTTGTCTATCACAACTACACGATCGATGACTTGCAGGGCAACGTGCGCCTGGGCAAACAGGTGGTGAGCTGGGGCGAAAGCACCTTTATCGGCAACTCGATCAACAGCATCAACCCGATCGACGTCGCGGCGCTGCGCCGGCCAGGTGCCGAGGTCAAGGAAGGCTTGATCCCGGTGAACATGCTGTATGTCTCCCAGGGTCTGGCGGAAAACCTCACCGCGGAGGCGTTCTACCAGCTCGAATGGGCGCCGTCGGTGATCGACAATTGCGGCACCTTCTTTGGCAACGATGTCACGCCGCAAGGTTGCAACGATCGGGCCGTGCTCGCTGGCCTCGACCTGCCACCGGGTGTGGCCAACAATACCGGAGCACCTGGCCTGACGGATGACGCGTACATCCCGCGCACCAAGACCAAGGACGCCCGGGACAGCGGCCAGTTCGGCCTGGCCCTGCGCTGGTACGCGCCGGAGCTCAATGACACCGAGTTCGGTGCCTACGCCATGAACTACCACAGCCGCAACCCGAGCCTTAACTTTACCCGGGCGACCAACACGGCCAATGCGGTGACGGCGATTCGCAGCGCCAGCTACAACGTGGTCTATCCCGAAGATGTGCGCCTCTATGGCCTGAGCTTCGCCACTAACGCGATGGGCACTTCGCTGGGCGGCGAGGTGAGTTTCCGGCCGAACATGCCGCTGAACCTCAACGGCGCCGACATCAACCTGGCGGCCGTGGGCAATGGCGCTTCGCCGCTGTTCGTCAGTGGTCAGTCCTCGAATGTCGCCGGGGCCAGTGTCGAGGGTTACAAGCGCATGCCGGTGCTTCAGGCGCAGATGAGTGCCACCCGGTTCTTCGACCAGATTCTGGGTTCCGATCGCCTGACCCTGGTGGGCGAGGTGGGCTACAACCACATCAATGGCCTGGGCTCCAGCGACGGCAGCGAGGAACGTTTCGGTCGCAATACGGCATTCGGCGCGGGGCAACTGGTCAATCAGGCGGTCTGCGCCGGCCAGAACACACCGGTGCCCGGCCAACCCGGTGTCACCCGCCCGAGTAACCCGCAACAGGAATGCAACAGCCACGGTTTCTATACCAGTGATTCCTGGGGCTACCGCCTGCGCGGCAAGCTCGATTACCCCAACGTGATTGCCGGCATCAACCTGTCGCCCAACCTGGCCTGGTCCCACGACGTCAATGGCGTGGGACCCAACTTCGAGGAGGGCAACAAAGCGATCAGCCTGGGCGTGGACGCCGACTACATGAACACCTACACCGCAAGCCTCAGTTACACCGATTACTTCGGCGGAAAGTGGAATACCAACACTGATCGCGACTACGTCGCCCTCAGCTTCGGCGTGAACTTCTGACACTGCTCAGACGGAGATAATAAAAATGCAATCCAGCACTCTGATGAAAGCCTGCACCTTGACCCTGAGCCTGATCGCTTCCAGCGTGATGGCGGCCGTTTCCCCCCAGGAAGCGGCGCAACTGGGCACCACGCTGACACCTTTGGGCGGGGAAAAGGCCGGTAATGCCAGCGGGACCATTCCCGCCTGGACCGGTGGCCTGAAACCCGGCGCCGCGCCAATGACCAACGACTTTCTCGGCAACCCCTTCGAAGGGGAAAAACCGCAGTTCGTGATCACCGCCGCCAATGCCGCGCAGTACAAGGCCAATCTGACCGCCGGGCAACTGGCGATGTTTCAGCGCTACCCCGAGACCTACAAGATCCCGGTGTACAAGACGCAGCGCACCGCCTCAGCACCGCAGGCGGTCTACGACGCAGTGAAGAAAAGTGCAGTGACCACCGAGGCGACCAATGATGGCTACTCGCTGAAGAACTTCGAGCAGTCGCGTTACTACGCATTCCCGATTCCCAAGACGGGCCTTGAAGTGGTGTGGAACCATCTGACCCGTTCTCGCGGTACCAACTTCATCAGCCGTCAAATCCAGGCTACGCCCCAGGTCAACGGTGCCTACACCCCGGTAGAGATCGAGTTTGCCACGGGGCTGCCATGGAAAATGAGCGACGCCAAGCCTGAGGACAGTGCCAACATTCTGTTCTATACCAAGCAGACGGTGACCGCGCCGGCGCGTCTGGCCGGTGGCGTGCTGCTCATTCATGAGACCCTCGATCAGATCAAGGAACCCCGCATGGCCTGGGCCTACAACGCCGGCCAGCGTCGCGTACGCCGGGCACCGCAAGTGGCGTATGACGGCCCGGGCACTGCGGCCGACGGCATGCGCGTCGCCGACAACGCCGACATGTACAACGGCGCACCGGATCGCTACGACTGGAAGCTGATCGGCAAGAAAGAGGTGTACGTCCCTTACAACAACTATCTGCTGCAATCGCCGAAGTTGAAGTATGCCGACATCATCAAGCCCGGCCATATCAACCAGGACCTGACCCGCTACGAGCTGCACCGTGTCTGGGAAGTGGAAGGCACCCTCAAGCCAGGCCAGCGCCATATCTACGCCAAGCGTCACATGTACTTCGACGAAGACACCTGGGCTGCCGTGGAAATCGATCAGTACGACGGTCGCGGTACGCTGTGGCGTGTCAGCGAAGGTTACCTTGTCAACGATTACCAGCAGGGCGTCGCGGTCTATGCCGCGATGGGTGTTTATGACTTGCTGGCCGGTCGCTACCTGGTATCGAACCTGGGTAACGAGAACAAGCGTGGCACCGACTACGCCTATCAGCCAACCATGAACGATTTCACCCCGGCAGCCCTGCGCAACGCGGGTATTCGCTAAGCCATCCGATCCATTGCCGTTTGGCCTCGTGTCAGGCCGAACGGCTTGTCCGTGTGCAACTGATTCGTTTACAGAATCTGGAGAAAAGTTATGTCGCAAAAACCTTACGTCGTCGGCGTCGGGATGATTCCGTTCGTCAAGCCTGGCACCAGCGGTACTTACATCGAAATGGGCTCGGAAGCGATTCGCCTGGCGCTGCAAGACGCGGGCGTGGATTACAGACTGGTACAGCAGGCCTATGCCGGCTACGTGTACGGCGATTCCACCAGCGGCCAGGCCGCGCTTTATGAAGTGGGCATGAGCGGCATCCCGGTGATCAACGTCAACAACAACTGCGCCACCGGCTCGAGCGCGCTGTTCCTGGCGCGTCAGGCGGTGGAAAGCGGGGCAGTGGAATGCGCGCTGGCCTTTGGTTTCGAGCAGATGCAGCCGGGCGCCCTTAAAGGGAACTGGGATGATCGTCCGCGTGCCACCACGCACATGACCCAGTCGGTGATCGACGAACTGACCTCTGATATCGAGATCCCGAGCGCGTTGCGGATGTTCGGCGGCGCCGGTCGCGAGCACATGCAAAAGTACGGCACCCGGATGAGCACCTTTGCCGCGATTCGCGCCAAGGCCAGCCGTCATGCCGCCAATAATCCATTGGCACTGTTCCGTAAGGTGGTCACCACCGAAGACGTGATGAACGACATGGTGATGTGGCCAGGTGTGATGACGCGCTTGATGGCTTGCCCGCCAACCTGCGGGGCGGCGGCGGCGCTCATCTGCTCGGAAGCGTTCGCGAAGAAACACGGGCTGCGCACTGACGTGGTGATCCTCGCGCAGTCGCTGACCACCGACAAACCGGTCTGCTTCGAATCACGTTCGATGATCCAAGTCGTGGGTTTCGACATGGCCCAGCGCGCAGCTCGGGAAGTGTACGAAAAGGCCAGTGTCGATCCACTGGACATCCGCGTCGCCGAAATGCACGACTGCTTCGCCCATAACGAGTTGCTGACCTACGAATCCCTGGGATTGTGCGATGTCGGAGGCGCGGAGCAGTTCGTCCTCGAGGGCAACAACACCTACGGCGGCCAGGTCGTGACCAACCCGTCGGGTGGCCTGTTGTCGAAAGGGCACCCACTGGGGGCGACCGGTCTGGCGCAATGCTATGAACTCACCCAGCAGTTGCGCGGCAACGCCGACAAGCGCCAGGTCGAAGGCGTCAACCTGGCCCTGGCGCACAACCTGGGCCTGGGTGGCGCGTGTGTGGTGACGCTGTACGGTCGCGCCTGATCCCTCCGGCGAGCCAAACCAAACTCCGTATTTACCGGGCCTGGCGCCCGGTTTTTTTTATACCGCCAATAATGGGCACACGGGGGCAACTGTGGGAGCGGGCGTGCTGGTGATTGAGGTGTGTCAGTCAGCATTGATGTTGGGTGTGCAGGCCTCATCGCGAGCAGGCTCACTCCTACAGGGGGAATTCTGGTGTTCAGAAAATCTGTGGCGCCTTGGAGATCAATTGCAGGAGTGAGCCGGTTCCGGGTGGCGTTCCGACGATGGTCGTCAACCATGACAAGAGCTGTCTGGAGGAACGCGGGGACGGGTTGCTTGCATAAAAAAACGCCGGCCCCTGATGGAAGGTCCGGCGTTTTGATGAAGGGATGCGAGGAGCGTCAAGAACATCCCGCCACCTTGTTACTCGCTCTTGGCAACCTGATCGACTTTCTGCATGCGACTGGTGTCCATCAGCACCATGCCGAAGGCCATGCCGTACATGATCCGGCCTTGCTTATCGACTTTCATCGGCGCGTACATGCCGTTGAACACCGGGTCACTGCCGGTGGCGATTTCCAGGACGGTCTTGCCGGTATCGAGGTCCATGCCGATGTGATAACCCTCGCCCAGGCGGTCGGCGTAGAAACCGTTAATCAACGCCATCCGGCTGCCACCGCTGATCATGGGCACGATCGAAATCGAACCGACATCCGTGCGCGTCCACAGGGTGTTCCATTGGTCCTCGGCGTTGTCCCATTTGTACATGGCCACGCCATTCGGCGCAGGGCGGGTCATGCCATTGAGCATGGTCACGTAATAGCCGGACTTGTGCAGCACCGGTTTTTCCACAGCGGGGATGTTGTTGACCACAAAAGCATGACCGTCATACACCGCCACCGATTGTTCCGACTGCACGGTTGGAACATCCGGCCCCAGGTCAACTTCACGCTGGTCGGCAACTCGCGGCGACGAGGTACCGGGTTTCTGCTTCCAGCCAGCCGGAATCTTGTCGCGCCACATGGCGACCAGGTTCATCTTCTTGGCGCCGTCGGTGAACACCACCAGTTTGTCTTCATCCGGACCGTAGCCCATCAACGTCGGGGTGGAGCCGGTGCCGTCGCCGATCTTGATGGACGTGAAACGTGGCCCGCGCTCATAAGGCGCTTTCCACGCACCGCTGGCGTCGTCGGAGTGGATCTTGCCCTGCTTGTCGACCACCAGGCGGTACATGTTCTGGTTGGAGGCTACGTACACCGCGCCACCACCGACTTCGGGACCGGTAGCGAAGGAGTTGAGGAACAACTCGTCGTTGCCTTCCACGCGGTAGCTGTCGATCAGTTTCAACGTCGTGCGGTCGAGGGTGGCGACCGTGCCGCCCATGGTGTTGACCACCAGGAAGCCATTCGGGGTCATGCCCATGCCGAAGGTCACGTCTACCGGGATATTGAGGCCGCGCTTGGTTTTTTCGTTATCGAACAAGCTATCTGGAAGTTGCACTTCCTGAGTGAGCTTCATGCCCGATGCCGGGTCTTTGTGGTCGTTCTGGTCGATACGGAAGACGCGGCGGGCGCTGGCGCCAATGAAGGCGTCGTCGCGGGTCAGCAGCGAATAAATCGCGCCGCCCAACAGCTGATCGGTGGTGCCGCTGAGCATGCGGTTTGGTTGTGCGCTCATGTAGTCGAGCAGGCCCTTTTCGTCCTTGGCCTCAAGGAATTTTCGGGTCTCGGCGGCTTGCTGCAAGCGTTGCTCGGGGGTGATCGGCTGGTAGTTCGGCAGTTTTACCGGCAGGTCGAAACGGGCCACTTCTGTGATCTTGAAGTCATCCTCGATCTTTACCTTGCGCAACGAAAAACCGGCCCAGAACCAGTACAGGTCAGTGCCACCGACCTTGTCGGTGAACTGCATCAAGCTGCCCGATTCATTCGGCACGATGCGGAACGCGTCCGGAGTCATTTTATAGATCCCGCGTGGCACGGCGATGTCGGTGCTGTCCGACGCGCCGTCGTTCCAGTGCGTCTGGTTGTTGTAAGACTGTGCCAGATACGGGTTGGCCGGTGCGATCTGACCGGCAGTGGCCAATACCGGAGCGGCCAGGCAGGTGGCCAACAACGCCCGATGCGTACGTAGAGCAAACATGTGATCTTCCTTTGTCTTGTTGTTATTACCAGCGGAGGAGAGGCCAGAGTAGCGATCCCGATTTCGGCCCATAGCCCCCCATGGCGGGGGGCAGGTTGGGGCAGGGTGCTCTGCTAGCGTATCGACCATGTTTCGCGCCTCGCGGACGGTCATTGCGCCGTTTACAGCTCCCACGAATAAGGAAAAACGCATGCTGTCGGGTATCAAAGTCGTAGAAATCTGTGGCATCGGCCCGGGACCTTTTTGTGCCATGCACCTGGCCGACCTGGGCGCAGATGTCATCGCCGTGGAGCGTGCCGAGTCGGTCTCGATCACCGGCGAAGCCAACTCCCCTGCGAACCCGCTCAACCGCGGCAAGCGTTCTGTCGTGGCTGACTTGAAAAGCCCTGAAGGGCGCGAAACGGTGCTTAAACTGATCGCGACCGCCGACGTTCTGATCGAGGGCATGCGCCCTGGTGTCATGGAGCGTCTGGGCCTCGGTCCGCAGGAATGTCAGGCGCGCAATCCACGCCTGGTCTACGGACGCATGACCGGTTGGGGCCAAAACGGGCCGATGGCCAGCGCCGCCGGCCATGACAACAATTACATCGCGCTGTCCGGCGCGCTTTACCACAGTGGCACTGCCGGCGAAGCGCCTTCTTCGCCCATCACCCTGATCGGCGATATCGGTGGTGGCGCGCTGTATCTGGCGGTCGGTGTATTGGCGGGTGTCCTCAATGCCCGGCAGACCGGCAAGGGCTCCGTGGTCGATGCTGCCATCGTCGACGGCTCGGCCCACATGATGCAGTTGATGATGTCGCTGTCGCGCCGGGGCTTGCTGCACGAACAGCGCGGTAAAAGCGTGCATGACGGCTCGCATTTCTACGCCACGTATCGCTGCGCCGATGACCAGTACGTGGCGCTGGGTTCGATGGAGCCGCAGTTCTATGCGTTGCTGCTTGAAAAACTCGGTCTGCAGGATGACCCGCGTTTCGCCAGGCAGTGGGACATGCAGCGTTGGGACGAAATGCGCGGGCTGCTGGCCGAGGTGTTTGCCGGTCAGCCGCGCGCGCACTGGTGTGATCTGCTCGAAGGCACCGATGTGTGTTTCGCCCCGGTGCTGAGCCCCCGCGAGGCCGCGCAACATCCGCATATGGTGGAGCGGGGCGTGTACTTCGAGCGCGACGGCATGCTGCAGGCCAGTCCCGCGCCGCGATTCGATGGTCAGGTGGCGACGCCGGGGGCGACTCCAACGCGGGGGGCGCATACCGCTGAAGTGTTGGCCGGCCTCGATGGCAAAGATCTCACCGCTGTCTGGCGGTCTTGATTTTTAAACATCAATGAGGCCTTGAGCCGACGCACAGCCTGACAGGATTTTTCTGCATGACTTCGATGACCGATTCTCCCTATGCCGCCTGGATCGGGCGTAGCGAGCAAACCACCGAGCAACTGAGTGCCGGCCTGGCCAGGCGAATTGCCGCGACGCTTGGAGAAAGTGCGCCAGTTGCGGGGCAGGCATTGCCTGCGTTGTGGCACTGGGCGTTCTTTCAGCCTGCGGTAGACGAGGACGGGCTGGGAGCCGATGGCCACCCGGCCAGGAGCGACATTCTGCCCCCTGCGCACAACCGCAACAGGATGTGGGCAGGGGGACGCGTGGAATTCCATGAAGCGCTGCGTGTCGGCGCTGACGCTACCCGCATCACGACGGTGCTGCGTATCGAAGAAAAAGCCGGGCGTACGGGTTCACTGCTGTTTGCGACCTTGCGCCATGACTACGTGCAGGATGGACGACTGGCGATCAGTGAAGAGCAGGACATTGTTTACCGCGAGCCTTCGCCACCCAAACCCGGCAGCGGTGATGCGTTGCCGCTGGCCGGCTGGCAGGAATCGATAACCCCCACGCCGACCTTGCTGTTCCGTTACAGCGCCGTGACGTTCAACACTCATCGCATCCACTACGACTGGCCTTATGTCACGCAAGCCGAAGGCTACCCCGGTCTGGTCGTGCACGGCCCATTGATCGCCACGCTCAACCTGCGCGCCTTCTGCCGGGCCAATCCGCTGGTGTCGGTGCGCCGCTTTGAGTATCGCGGCCTGCGGCCGTTGATCTCACCACACCCCTTTACCGTTGGCGGGCGCGTCTATGCGCCTGGCAAGGCAGACCTTTGGGCCGGCAACGACGCAGGAATAGCGCAGCGCGCCGAACTGACCTTCGAGTGATTTTCCCCTTGCACCCTAAAACAAGAACCGAGGACAACCGATGAACCCCAACAGTGACGAACTCAATGCGATCCGCGAAGGCGTGCGGGCGTTGTGCGCCGAATTCGATGCGGCCTACTGGCGCCGTATCGATGAGCAAAAAGGCTTTCCGGAAGCGTTCGTCGACGCATTGACCAAGGCCGGCTGGCTGGCGGCAATGATTCCGGTGCAATACGGAGGTTCAGGGCTGGGCCTTGCCGAAGCGTCGGTGATACTTGAAGAAGTGAATCGTTGCGGCGGCAACTCCGGCACCGTGCACGGGCAGATGTACAACATGTTCACCCTCCTGAGAAACGGCAGCGAGGCGCAGAAAAGCTACTACCTTCCGAAACTGGCCAGCGGTGAGTTGCGCCTTCAATCGATGGGGGTCACCGAGCCCACCACGGGCACCGACACCACCAAGATCAAGACCACCGCTGTGCGCAAGGACGACAAATACGTGATCAACGGGCAGAAGGTTTGGATCTCGCGCATCCAGCATTCCGACCTGATGATCCTGCTGGCGCGCACGACGCCGTTGGCCGAGGTGAAGAAGAAGTCCGAAGGCATGTCGATTTTTCTCGTCGACCTGCGCGAAGCCATCGGCAACGGCCTGACCGTGCAACCGATTGCCAACATGGTCAATCACGAGACCAACGAGTTGTTCTTTGACAACCTGGAAATCCCGGCCGACAGCCTGATCGGTGAGGAAGGCAAGGGCTTCAAGTACATCCTGGATGGCTTGAATGCCGAGCGTACGTTGATTGCCGCCGAGTGCATTGGCGACGGTCGCTGGTTCATTGAAAAAGCCAGCGCCTACGCGCGCGACCGGGTGGTGTTCGGCCGGCCTATCGGTCAGAACCAGGGTGTTCAGTTCCCGATTGCCGAGGCCCATATCGAAATCGAAGCCGCCGACCTGATGCGCTGGCGGGCCTGTGAACAATACGACAGTGGAATCAACGCTGGCGCCAGCGCCAACATGGCCAAGTACCTGGCTGCCAAGGCGTCCTGGGAAGCGGCCAATGCCTGCCTGCAAACCCACGGCGGTTTCGGTTTTGCCTGTGAATACGATGTCGAACGAAAGTTTCGCGAGACGCGTCTGTACCAGGTCGCGCCGATCTCCACCAACCTCATCCTTTCGTACGTGGCCGAGCACTTGCTCGAGCTGCCGCGCAGTTTCTAAGGGAGAGAACCCATGAGTCATACCCATGCACTGGCGGCATTCCTGGCCCGTTTGAGCCTTGCGGATCTGCCGGAACCGGTACTTGCCCGCACCGAAGACCTGTTCCTCGACTGGTTAGGGTCTGCTTTGGCCAGCCAGGGCGCGCATCCGATCCCGCTGTTTGAACGTTATGCGGCATTGATGGGACCGTCGAGCGGCCCGGCGACCATTCTGGTGAACGGTCAAGGCACATCTGCGTATTTTGCGGCGTTGGTCAATGCGGCCTCGTCGCATCTGGTCGAGCAGGATGACTTGCACAACAGCTCGGTGCTGCACCCGGCTACCGTCGTGTTCCCAGCGGTATTGGCCGCCGCACAGGACCTGAACAAGTCTGGCCCTGAACTGTTACTGGCGTCCGTGGCCGGCTACGAAGCCGGCATTCGTATTGGCGAATTTCTGGGCCGCTCGCACTATCGGATTTTCCATACAACGGCCACCGTCGGCACCCTGGCGGCGGCCGTCGCGGTCGGCAAGTTGATGAACTTCGATGAGGAGCAATTTATCAATCTGCTGGGCAGTGCCGGCACCCAAGCGGCCGGGCTGTGGGAGTTTCTGCGTGACGCGGCAGATTCCAAGCAATTGCACACCGCCAAGGCCGCCGCCGACGGTTTGTTGGCCGCTTACCTGACCGCCGACGGTCTGACCGGGGCTCGCAATATTCTTGAAGGCGAGCAGGGGATGGCCGCCGGCATGTCCAGTGATGCCCGGCCGAGCTGCCTGTCCGATCGCCTCGGCAGCCGTTGGGCACTACTGGAAACCTCCTTCAAGTTCCATGCTTCGTGCCGTCACACCCATCCGGCCGCCGATGCACTGCTGGAACTGATGCAGCAGGAAAACCTGCAGCACCCGCAAATCCTCAGGGTCATCACCCGCGTGCACCAGGGGGCTATCAATGTTCTAGGGCGCGTCACCGTGCCGCAAAGCGTGCATCAGGCCAAGTTCTCCATGGGCACCGTGCTCGGACTCATTGCCGTGCATGGCAAGGCCGGTCTACCCGAATTCCATCAGTTGGCCTTGACCGATCCGGCGGTGAGCGAGTTTCGCGACAAGGTGTTGATGCAACTGGATGCCGAGGTCGATAGCGTCTACCCGCAGCGATGGCTGGGCCGCATCGAGGTGCATACCACTGACGGGCGAGTGCTGCAGGGTGCCATCGATTCGCCCAAAGGCGATCCGGACAACACTCTTTCGCGTGCGGAACTTGAGGACAAGTTCCGTCGGCTGCTGGCCTTTGCCGGTGCGCTGGACGGTGAACAGGCTGGGGTCCTGATCGAACGCGTCTGGGGCTTGCGTGAGGCTCGTGACCTCAAGGGTTTGATGGAGATAAACAATGCAAAGTAAAAGCCTGAACCCGCGTCCTCTGGACGGCATTACCGTCATCAGCCTCGAACACGCGATCGCCGCACCCTTCTGCACGCGGCAACTGGCTGACCTGGGCGCGCGGGTGATCAAGGTCGAGCGTCCCGGCAGCGGTGACTTCGCCCGGGGCTATGACGAGCGGGTGCGCGGCATGGCTTCGCACTTCGTCTGGACCAACCGCTCCAAGGAAAGCATCGCGCTCGACCTCAAGCAGCGCGAAGCGCGGGTGATACTCGAACAACTGCTGCAGCACGCTGATGTGCTGGTGCAAAACCTGGCACCCGGCGCCGCTGCAAGGATGGGACTGTCGTTCAAGACCCTGCACGAGGAATACCCGCAACTGATCGTCTGCGATATTTCCGGTTATGGCGAAGGCGGTGACTACGAAGAAAAAAAGGCCTACGACTTGCTGATCCAGAGCGAAAGCGGCTTTCTTTCGGTGACCGGTTACGGCAACGAGGAGGGAATGGCCAAGGCCGGTTGCTCCATTGCCGATATTTCCGCCGGCATGTACGCCTACACCGGGATTCTCTCGGCCTTGTTGCTGCGGGACAAAACCGGGAAGGGCAGCCGCGTCGAGGTGTCGATGCTGGAAAGCCTGGTGGAGTGGATGGGCTTTCCGATGTACTACGCCTTCGAGGACGCCGCACCACCACAGCGTACCGGGGCGTCTCACGCGACGATTTATCCCTATGGGCCGTTTCCGTCCGGTGACGGCGGTACCGTGATGATCGGGCTGCAAAACGAGCGTGAATGGGTGAAGTTCTGCGACACCGTGCTGCAGCGCCCCGAACTGATTGAAGACCCCCGGTTTTCAGCCAACTTCAAACGCTCGGACAACCGTCAGGCCTTGCGCGCAATCATTGTCGAGGTGTTCGCACAGTTGGACGCCACCACCGTCATCGCCAGGCTCGATGCGGCGCAGATCGCCAATGCCCAGGTCAATGACATGGCCGGTGTCTGGGAGCATCCGCAGCTCAAGGCGCGAGGCCGCTGGACCGAGGTCGCAAGCCCGGTGGGCGTACTGCCAACCCTGTTGCCACCCGCCAGCAGCAATGCCTTTTCACCCTATATGGCGGCCGTACCAGGACTGGGCCAGCACAGCAGCACATTGCTGGCTGAGCTGGGTTACAGCGTCGTGGATATTCAACGGCTGCACGAAACCGGCATTGTCCAGAACGGCTAGTGGAGGCCTACCGATGAACCATCCGTTTATACGCACGGCGTTGTTCGTGCCGGGCAATCGTCCCGAACGTTTTGCCAAGGCATTGGCCAGCGGTGCCGATGCCGTGATCATCGATCTGGAAGATGCCGTGGCGGCATCGGATAAAGCCGCTGCCCGCCAGCATCTGGCGGAGTTTGTCCTGTGGCAAAGCAACGTCCGGCTGCTGGTGCGCATCAATGCGTCAGGGACGCCTGAACATCAAGCCGACCTGGAACTCTGTCGCGAGCACCCCGACGTCGCCGGGATCATGCTGCCCAAGGCCGAGTCAGCCGAACAGGTCTGCCAGGTGGCCGCGAGCGGCAAGCCTGTCTGGCCCATCATCGAAAGCGCGCAGGGGATGCTGGCTATCGGCGCTATCGCGGCGTGTGCAGGCGTGCAAGGGCTGACATTTGGTGCACTTGATCTCGCGCTGGACCTGGGCATGAACGCCGGCAGCAGCGCTGCCGACAATATTTTCGATCAGGTGCGTTTCGGCCTGCTCCTGCATTCGCGGGTCAATGGGCTGGAGGCGCCGCTGGACAGCGTTTATCCAGCGTTTACCGACGATGTCGGGCTGACCCAGGCCGTCCGGCGCTGGCGTGACATGGGCATGGCCGGTGCGCTGTGCATTCATCCCCGGCAAGTGCCGGTGGTGCACGCGGCGCTGGCACCGAGCGCGCAGGAACTGGCGTGGGCGCAACGGGTATTGCAAGCGGCCGAGTGCGGGGATGCAGCGTTGAAGGTTGATGGAGCGATGGTCGATGCGCCGGTGATTGGTCGGGCACGGCGGTTGCTGGCCAGTCACACGCAGGATTGCCCGGTGTGAGGCAGACGCAGCGGGCAGTGAACGACGCTTTTATTCACTGCCGTTGCCAGCCTTGCGCAGGCATAAAAAAGTAGGAGCAGGCTGTGTTGACGGAGGAGGGTGACCGCCCGCCCCATCAAACAGTCTGCCCCTACGAAGCGTTTCTGTTTATCGATAATGAACAGTCAGGCAGGCGGATGGAACCACCTGTAACGGGTAGGGGCTGGTTTGAAGCCCGATATCCAGACTGTTCGAATGACCGGTATTGACAGGCTTGACTCACTGCCTACCCGAAGGTAGGGTCGTCGCCATGACGAACCATTCAAACACCTATTACGAAATTCTCGACTGTGCCCGCACGCTGATTATCGCGGGCGGGTACAACGGTTTCAGCTATGCGGATATCGCCGAGTTCGTGGGCATTCGCAAAGCCAGTATTCACCACCACTTTCCGACCAAGGTGGACCTCGTTCGCACGCTTGTTCTGCGGTACCGAGAGGAAGCAGAAGCAGGAATGGGCGAAATAGAACGCCACTGTCCAGCCCCCGAAGATCAACTTCGCGCCTACATGGGTTACTGGCAGTCCTGTATAGGCGACGCAACAAAGGCCTACTGCGTCTGCGCATTACTGGCGACTCAGATACCGGTGTTACCGCAAGAGGTAGTAGTCGAGGTGCGGACGCACTTTCGAGCGCTTTCCGCCTGGCTGAGGTCCGTCCTTGAGCGGGGATCACAGCAAGGCAGTTTGAAGCTGTCCGGCGATGTTAGCGCCGAGGCTGAGGCGTTTATGGCGACCGTTCATGGGGCGATGCTCTCGGCTCGTGCATATGGCGATCCCGAGATGTTTGGCGTGATTACGCTTCCGCTTATCGACAGGTTATTGACCAAGCAATAATCGAAAGGGCGCCTGTAGGCCTTATCGATGAGGCGGCTTTCAACTGCTGTCATTGCGCAGTGTGTATTTGGACCATTGCAAGCAGCCCTCGAAAGAGGGCTGAACCACGTCTATTGTGGGAGCTTGGCGATTACCTTGATCTCGAAGTCGAAGCCGGACAACCAGGTCACGCCGATAGCGGTCACTGTTGGGTAGGGCGCTTCGCCCCAGTAATTGGCCGCTACTTCCCAGATCGTTTCGAATGTCGAGCCGGGGTCGACCATGAAGATGGTCGTGTCGACCACATCCTCAAAACTCCCGCCGGCCTCGGCCAGGATCGCGTTGAGGTTTTCGAAGGCCAGGCGAACCTGGGCTGCGAGGTCCGGTTCGGTCGAGCCGTCCTTGCGGCTGCCGACCTGACCGGATACGAACAGAAAACCATTGGAGCGAATCGCCGGCGAGTAGCGGTGGAGCTCATACAGTGCATGCCGGTCAGGGGGGAAAACGACGTCACGTTTGCTGGTCATTGCTTGGTTCCTTCTGGGCCATGGCGGCCCGCTGTTTACGATGGAGCCACTGTAAAAAGATGGCCCACCTGAATAAACAGGCAACGCTGGTCATGACTGTTTGTAGAATCCAAACTATCCAGACCCGAATGAGGAGTTAAATGGACCGGTTCGATGCAATGCAGGCCTTTGCCCGAGTGGTGGAAACCGGCAGCTTCACCAAGGCGGCAGCCACCCTGCACATGAGCAAGACCACCGTGACGCAGCTTGTTCAGCAACTGGAAGCGCGGCTGCGGGTGCGCCTGCTCAACCGCACCACACGCAAGGTCAACGTCACTGCCGATGGTGCGGTTTACTACGAGCGCGTCATCAGGTTGCTGGTCGATATGGACGACGCTGAGACCAGCTTGTCCAGTGCGTCGATGACACCGCGCGGGCGGTTGCGGGTGGATGTACCCAGTCCGCTGGCGCGAATGCTGCTGATACCCGCCTTGCCGGGGTTCTTTGCACGCTATCCGGAAATCCAGCTGACCTTGGGCGTGAGCGATCGTATGGTCGACATCATTGGCGAAAACGTCGACTGCGTGGTGCGCGGCGGCGAGATCACCGATCAGTCGCTGATGGCAAGGCATGTGGGCGATCTGAAGCTCGGCATCTATGCCGCACCGGGCTATCTGCAGCGTTTCGGTACGCCGGAGCATCCCCGTGAGCTGGAGGAAGGCAGGCACAGTACTGTTGGCTTTCTCTGGTTTCGTACCGGCAAATCCTTGCCCTACGCGATGCAGCGGGGTGAGGAACGCGTCGAGGCCCAGGGTCGCCCGCAACTGACGGTCGATGACGGCAACGCGTACCTCGCCGCCGGCCTGGCAGGTCTGGGCATGCTGTGGCTACCGGAATACATGGCCAAACCGCACCTGGCGAGCGGCGAGTTGCTGCCGCTGTTCGAGGACTGGCACATGGCGCCCATGCCGATGTATCTGGCGTTCCCGCCGAACCGCCACGTCAGCGCCAAGGTGCGGGTATTTATCGACTGGGTGATGGAATTGATGGCCGAGCATGCGCCTGTGGTGAGATGACTCAGGTGTGAACGCTCAGGACCGGGCGAGCTTGACAGTCTAGCCTACCTACTAGTAGATTCGGATTTGTTCGGCCCCGGCAGCGAAATCAAATCGGCGCTTACGCGGGCCATGCCTGCAACCCTCTCTACACATCGAGTTGTGGGTATCGATCAGTTCAACAAGGCATTGGAATTTACTGGTGTCTGACCCGTCATCGCCGCACGTGTGGCGCCGATCTAATTTTCCTGAGAGGCATTCATGACGCATCCCATGTCGTTTATAGGCATCATCCACACGGTGATCAGCCTGGTTCCCGTCATCGCGGGGATCCACAGCTTTGCTCGCTACAGCAAGATCGATAAAACGACACGTTCCGGGAAAATTTATCTGGCGGGACTCGTGTTAGCGGTGATCACGTCTTTCGGCGTATCCAGCACCGGAGGTTTAAACGCAGGACATGCGTTCGGCATCGTGGTCTTGCTTTTCGCTTTCGGTGGTGTGCTAGTGCAGCGATTCACCTTGTTCGGGAGGCTACGTCCGTATCTGTCCGACTTTGGCCTGTCGTTCAGTTTCTTCCTGTCGCTGGTGCCCGCAGTCAATGAAACGCTTACTCGGCTGCCAGTTTCCCAGCCTCTGGCCGCAGGGCCTACCGCAAGCGTGGTGAAGATCACCTTGCTGGTCCTTTTCTGCCTGTTCGTCGTGGGATTTACTGCGCAATGCCGGCGTGTGTATGTGCAGAATCGGGTACTGGTCCGGACTTAACTTCGCCGAGCGTTTCGGTCTTGATAGGAACAGGCAAGACTCACGGAGTTTCCGGCATAGGTCTGCAGGATTAGCATCACTACCATGAGCCTCATTGAACCGAGAGGAATGTCTGATGAGTGCTCACAAAACCTTGTTTATCACCGGGATCAGCAGTGGCTTCGGCAAGGCCCTGGCCAGCGCGGCGCTCGCTGTCGGGCACCGGGTGATCGGTACGGTCCGCAACCAGGCCGCGGTGGAAGCCTTCGAGGCTTTATCACCCGAGGCCCATGCGGTCATTCTTGATGTCACCGACTTTGCGCGAATCGACAGCGTCGTTGCTGAAATGCACACCCGTTACGGCCCCGTAGACGTTGTGGTGAATAACGCTGGCTACGGGCACGAAGGCATTTTCGAAGAGTCGCCGCTGGAAGACATGCGCCGACAGTTCGACGTCAACGTGTTCGGTGCCGTCGCGATCACAAAGGCCTTCGTACCGTACTTGCGTGAGCGTCGCCGCGGCCACATCATCAACATCACGTCCATGGGCGGCACCATTACGTTGCCGGGCATTTCCTACTATTGCGCCAGCAAGTTCGCGCTGGAAGGACTCTCCGACACCCTGAGCAAGGAACTCAGCCCGTTCAATATCTTCGTTACGGCAGTGGCGCCAGGCTCGTTTCGCACCGATTGGGCGGGCCGCTCGATGCAGCGAACGCCTCGCAGCATTGGTGACTACGATGCCAGCTTCGACCCGATTCGCCAGGCGCGTGAAGAGAAGAGCGGCAAGCAGCTCGGAGATCCGCAAAAGGCTGCGCAAGCCCTATTGCAGTTGATCGAGAGCGACAAGCCGCCGGCCCATTTGCTGCTCGGTAGCGATGCGCTCGCGCTCGTGCGCGACAAGCTCACACAGTCTTTAAAAGAGATCGATCAATGGGAATCACTGACCCGATCAACAGACAGTTGAACGTCGAAACAGGGCGGCCTATGGACCACAGTACCGTGCGTGCCCGGCGCATGATCGAGCTGATGAAACAGTTGGCTCCGCTGGAGGGCTATAACCTGAGCCCGCTGGTTGACATCCGTTTTTTGCGCTCCAACCGTCCATTGACCCGAACGCCGGTGCTGTATGAGCCGGGTATCGTCATCCTCTGCCAGGGGCGCAAGCGCGGTTACCTGGGAGAAGATGTCTATGTCTACGACGCCCGGCATTACCTGGTGGTTTCAGTGCCGGTGCCGTTCACGATGGAGACTGATGCCAGCGAGGAAGAGCCGATGCTGGCGGTTTACATTCGACTGGATTTCAAGCTGGCCGGCGAATTGATCCTGGAGATCGACGAAACGATCGGTCCGAGTTATGCCGAGCCCAGAGGCATGTACGCCTCGCCAATGGACGAAAGGCTCAGCGAGTCGACACTGCGCTTTATCGAAGCCATGAGTCATCCGGTCGACGCACAGATTCTCGGCCCGTCGCTGGTGCGAGAGATCTATTACCGCATTATCGCCGGCGAGCAGGGCGGATCGATGCGCGCAGCGCTGGGCGCACAGGGACATTTCGCCAAGGTGACGCGCGCCATTCGCAAGATCCACAGCTGCTACGAGGAGCGACTGGACGTCGAAGCTCTGGCGCAGGAGGCGGGCATGAGTGTGCCGAACTTCCATCTGCATTTTCGGACCGTCACCGACTCATCACCGATGCAATACCTGAAATCCACCCGCCTGCATCAAGCCCGCCTGTTGATGTTGCGCAACAACGTCTCAGCCTCATCGGCGGCCTTCAGCGTCGGCTATGAAAGCCCCTCGCAATTCAGCCGCGAATTCAAACGATTCTTTGGCCGCACGCCCCATGCGGAAATCGCCTGGATGAAGGCGACCTACGCGCTGCCTGCGCCTGCGACGGCGTCCCTCTACGTTTCCTCGCACTGAGCGCCATAGCCATTAGGTCCCGATCATTTCGCCTGCGAGATTTGCGAGGGCGCGGAGCCTGTCCATCTGCCGCATGTCGTGGTGATACCCCATCCAGATATCGCGCCCTGGTGGCTCGCTGCCGACGTCTATCAATTTGAGGGCGGTCAATTGATCGCCTAATACACGGGGCAAAACCGCCACGCCCAATCCACGACCGCACATTTGTGCTTGCACGGTACGGCTGCTGCTGGTGAACACGGTTTTCGCGCGGGGAAACATCTGCTGTAGCCACAGCACGTCAGGGTAGTGAGCTTGTGCTGTGTTCATAAGGATCAATCCGAGGCCTTCGCCCTCTTGCGCGGGTGAGAAGGGCAAGTGCGCCGCAACGTACAGCCCGTAGCTGAGTGTCGTGAGTCGACGTTGAACGATGTCCGGTTCGGTGAACGGCACAATGCGAAAGGCGATATCCGCATCGCGGCGCGTCAGGTCGAACAGGCGATGCCCGGCGATGACCTCCGGAACAATCAATGGGTACCGTAGAGACAGTTCGCTGATTACGGGCGCCAGCACATAACAGGCGAACCAGTCAGCCGATGAAATCCGCAACAGCCCCTCAGGTTGATCGCTGTCGCCGGCGAGGTGCCGCTCGATGGACAAAGCGCTTCGCTCCATTTCCTCGGCCAGCCCAAGGATTTTTTCACCGCTGTCCGTCAGCACCAGACCTTGCCCGGTGCGACGGAAAAAAACCTGCCCGCTGTGCTGCTCAAGAACGTGCAGTCGCCGCCCCACGGTGGGGTGACTCACGCCAAGTTGCTTCGCGGCAGCGCCCAGCGAGCCGGTGCGGACTATCGCCAGAAAGACGCGCAAGTCGTTCCAGTCCATCGTCCACCTCTAACGAAAATGTACGGCGAAGATGCAGCAATGGCAGTCCCGTTGCAACCCCGGTCCGCCGCACAATTGACCCATCCACGTCAGGCGGCAAGCGAGAGGGGTTTCACATGAATATCGGGTTTGTAGGCGTCGGGAGCATGGGGCAAGCCATGATCCCGTTGCTGGTTAAGGCGGGCCATCAGGTGAGTGCATGGAATCGCAGTGCCGAGGTGATTTGCGCTTTAAGTGACATCGATGTGCTTGCGTCTGCGGCGACGGCATTTCAACAGCCGGTGGTCATCAGCATGCTCGCCGATGACACCGCTGTGCGCGAGGTGCTGCTGGAATCAGCCGCATTGAAAACAGCCTGCGATGGTTGCATCCATATCGTCATGTCGACGCTGTCACCGGCGTTGATGGAGCAACTGCAGAAGGAACATGACGAGGCCGGGCTGGTGCTTATTGCCGCACCGGTTTTCGGCATACCTTCAGTCGCGGCCATGGGCGACCTGAACATTCTGGCGGCCGGACCTGACGCAGCCATCGATCAAGTTCAGCCCCTGTTCGATGTGCTCGGCAAAAAGACCTGGAGGCTGGGCGACCGCCCCGTACAGGCGTGCATCGCCAAGATCGCGGGCAACATGATGATCGCCCAGGCCATTGAGTCACTGGCTGAAGCGAGCGTGCTCGCAGAGGGCTATGGGCTTGGCGCGTCAGCCTTCATTGAAGTCGTCACCCAGACCCTGTTTACCTGCCCCAGCTACCAGCGCTATGGGCAAAACATAGTCAATGATCGCTACGAACCGGGTTTCAAACTGTCGCTTGGTTTAAAGGACGTAAATCTTGCGTTGCGGGCCGCCGAGGGGAGGGGGCTCAGTCTTCCTGCCGCGAGTGTGGTGCGTTCGAGTATGGAAGGGGCCGTAGCGAGCGGACTGGGAAACAAGGACTGGTCTGTTTTTTCGACCTTGGTCAAACCGAGGTTTCGCGCGGGTTGAGCCAGTCACTTCAACCGCTATCCCCGTACAAATATGCACGAGCAACGTGCACCTCTGGCACTGCCGCAGCCGCTAGCCGACTCCCACAATGCGCCCATCGAATTCATCACTGCGTTACTCAGGAGTCAAAACATGTCTGGCAAATTTATCAATCAAGTAGCGGTCGTCACTGGCGGCTCGACTGGAATCGGCTTTGCGATTGCCCAAGCGCTGTTAGCCGAGGGCGCTAAACGCGTTTATATCACCGGACGCTCGGCGGCAACGCTAGACGCTGCGGTTACCGTATTGGGCGATAAGGCCGTGGCGGTGGTGTCTGACGTCGCTCGGCAGGCCGATCTCGATTCGCTCAAGGCCTTGGTCAAAGAGCGTGACGGTCAACTCGACGCGGTGTTTGCCAATGCCGGTATATGCGAAAAAAACCCGGTGGGTGAAACGACAGAAGCCGCTTACTACAAACTGTTCGATATCAACGTTAAGGGTGTGTTTTTCACGGTTCAAACGCTGCTGCCATTGATGAAGGAGGGTTCGTCAATCGTACTGACTGCCTCCATTTGTTCCAGCAACGGGATGGAAGGTTTGAGTCTTTACAACGCGTCCAAAGCTGCAGTGCGTTCATTTGCACGTACTTGGGCCAATGAACTCAAAGGCCGAAAAATTCGCGCGAACGTGCTCAGCCCCGGCTTTACCAGAACACCGTTAATGGACAACGGGCTCAAGATGGATGAGAGCCAGATCGAAGCACTTAAAAATCACGTAGAGCAAATCGTGCCGCTGGGCTACATGGCCCAACCGGAACACATAGCGTCGTGCGCACTGTTCCTTGCATCGGCTGACGCCTGCTATGTCAACGGCGTGGAACTGATGGTTGATGGAGGTCTGTCGCAGATCTAAGGACACGCCTGTCTAGGCAAAGGCTTATTGACTGGGCAATTCCGTAGAGGAGAGCGGACGTCCAGCCGGGAGACCTTCGGCTGCAACAGCCTTGCGCCGGCGCAAAACACGAAAGTGCGGCGATTGCAGTGGCGCTCGAACGGGCTCGAACGGTACCCAGATGAGGGTGCTTCCAGACAGCGCCACGGCAATTGCTGCAGCATTGAGACCGCCCCAGCAAGGAACGTCCGCGATGAGATCATTCCCACAGGAGGCACTCCTGGCGTTCTTGCGCCATGCCATTGATTGAAGCATCGCTTCCACGTCCAGGCGGCGTGAGAGATTGGCGATCGATTCTGATAGTGCCTGCGTGCTTACCGGATCGGGCGGCAAGAGATGGGGGATTGATTGACTGTTTAATCGGGACTGAAAGTCTGGCCCCGCAGGCTTTGCTCGTGGATTGTTTGGGGGCCTGAAGCGTTCGGTAAGACAGAAGGAACTGGCGGCAGGGAAGTGGGTAGTTTGCGCAGGTCCATTGGTCTCTCTCTAGGGGGGGGGCAGATCTTCAGGGTACAGTGCTTATAGCCTACCAACTAGTAGGTTTAATCAATTTTTCGCCATTCGCCTGACAGACCGTTTACCCCAATTGACCGCCCCAAGCTTCCATTTCAATGGTTCTGGAATTCTGCCAGCAGTGCAACAGAGGATGGCGAGGCCACTTCGCCGCTGCAAATCCATGTGGCGACTTCCAGAGCCTGCGGGCTCAAAAAATCGCGCATGGCGAAATTTTGATACTACACGTCGAGTTGACGGGAGCGGCGAAGCGCTAACGACGATTATTGTTTTCGCACAAAAGCAGGAAACAATAATCATGCTGCCGCCGATTAAAAGAATAGACAGTCACGTTCATTTTTACACGTCGCAAGACCTCCACCGAGTGGCCGGTTCGCTGCCCTATGCGTTACCTGAGCCGCATCCGCTGACGGTCTATCTGGATACATTGATCGATGCCGGAGTTGCGCCGACGCTCCTCAATAACGTCCATCTAAGCATCTTGCCCGATTCAGAAAACGTATTTGCTTCATTTGACGAACTCAAGAATCTGCAGGCAGCCAACCCTCAGCGTTATGGGGGTGTCAAATTGGTGGGGACGATCAAGGCAGAGCCTGCCTACGCTACCCAGGAACGTCTTTCACACCCGCAGGTGGTTGGCGCTCGAATCGTTCTGCACGATGCAAAACCTGAAACAGTGTCTGATGCGCAGTTCAGTGATGAGCAGTGGATGGCTTTTTATGGTCGCCTGCAACCGCACCAGCATCTGCACATTTACGCGAAAGAAGCCGAGACCAATCTGCGCGTATTGCGCCAGATCCCTCGCAATGTGCGGGTCATTATCGATCACCTGGGCACCTGTCACAGCGAGCGTGACATCACTGAGCCGGCTTTCATCGCGCTACTTGCTGAAGCGAGAGAACGAGGCAACGTGTGGTTCAAAGGCCCTGGCTATCGCACTTCTGTCTATCCCGAGGAAACAGCTCGTTTCGTGACGCAAATTATTTGCGAAGTCGGCGTGGACAAGGTTCTTCTGGAAGCAACCGATTCACCTCATGTTGGAACTGACAATCAGGGTGTGTCGTATTCCCACCTCTTCAATCTGAACAACGCTTTCAACTTTGTAGACGCCGTTGCACAGCATGTTTCTACAGAAACCCGAATTCCTGTTGGCCAACTTCTGCGAGGAGCGTCTGGCCAATTGGTAAGTTGATAAATGCCCACGCCCTAACTTCGAGATAACTAGCGATGACGAACATTACTACACAAGAAATCGTTTTTGCCGTTAAGTACGGTGACGAAACCCTGAACCTCAAAGGCACGGTATTTCAGCCAGAGCGCATTGATGCGTCAATTCCACCGGTCATCTTCAACTCCGGCTTCACCGGTGGGGTCACGATGTACGGGCAGCTGTTTGGTCGCGCCCTGGCAGCCCGCGGTTATCGCGTCATGACCTACGACGTGGCAGGCTTTTTTTCCAACAAATACATCCGCAACACGATCCAGGTCGCAGACATTGAAATTACCAATGTCACCCTTGAAGACCAGAAAGATGAGGTCCTTGGTGCCATTGAATGGGCGCGCGAGAATTTTGGCGAGATGCCGGTAGTTGCGTCCTGGGCGATGGGTTCGGTGGCGAGCCTCGGTGCGGTGGCTGAACTGGCCGCCACAGGAGCAGAACAGATCCGGTTCTGGGTACCGATGAGCTATACCAACATCCGTAAGCTGCAAGCTTTGCGTGCAGACAAAGACGCGGCTGATGCTGCCATCAACCAACTCGCGGATGACGCGCCGATCCCGCCGTTCGATACCGGAACTGACGCGACCCGCCTCGGCTACTACCCGTTAGACCCTGAGACTCAGGCTTACGTTGATCAGCAGCTGGGCGGCTACACCGAAGCGGGTGGTGCAGACCGCTGGCCTGGCTGCACCCACGTGACGGCGAAGTCTTACAAGTCTTATGTGGCGTATGACCCGGAGCAGTCCATCGAAGGTGCAAAAGGTTTCCCGCCTGCACTGATTATCCACGGCGCCGACAACACGTTGCACATGCCCTCGGAGTCTGTGCGTCTCCACCAGAACTATCCAGGTGATGCAGGCGCGAGCGCGCTGATCATTTCCCGGATGCAACATGGCCAGCAGAACCAGGTCGACAGCCCTGTGTTTGAGTCGATGATCCAGAGTATCGATGAGGCCATCCGCGCGCGCGGCTGATCCTGCGGGCAATTTCCTGTGAGACCGCGTGCACCGCGGTCTCACAGCGATTTTCACGTCGCGGTGCATGCTCCGAGCGACGTTTCCCGGTCACCCGGTCCGTCGCTGTCCCAAAGATCAATCTGGCTGAATGCGTACCCAGGCCCTAACATAGCGTGTCCAAAGCCACTCCTTCGGGCTGGCCTAAGCTGTTCACTCGAGCGGCTGGAACCACCCATGACAAGGATCTGGCGATGACGGCCCCGAGCGAATCAGCGACGCCTGTGAATAGCTACACAACCAAGCGAATCGGGCTGCTCATACTCCCTCAGTTCTCCATGATGGCCCTGGCCGGAGCCAGCGAGCCTTTGCGGGCAGCGAACAGGTTGTTTGGCAAAACACTCTATGAGTGGACCCTGCTCACTGAATCCGGTGGTCCGGTCAGCTCCAGCAGCGGTATCGAAATCCAGACAGTCCCGGTTGATCAGGCCCCTGAGCTTGATCGCGTTTTCGTCCTGGCAAGCCTCGATATCGAACATCAGAAACCGCCGAAAATGTTGCGTTTCCTGCAGCGCGCAGCAGCCCGGGGAATTACCGTCGGCGCACTGAGCACCGGTACGTTCATCCTCGCACGCGCCGGTTTACTGGAAGGAAAACGCTGCACTTTGCATTGGGAGTCCATCGGTCAATTTTCGGAGGAATTCCCCACGATCGAAGTGACCAAAGAACTGTATGTCAACCATGGAAACCGCTGGACGTGTGCCGGGGGGACGGCAGCCATCGATCTCATGCTGGCGCAAATCGCGCTTGATTTCGGCAATCAGCTGGCCGCGAGCATCGCCGAGCAATTTCTGCACGCCAGGATAAGGGCCCCGGAAGAACATCAGCGGATGTCGATTCAGTGGCGTTTCGGGATTCACGATCGCAGGCTGACGGCCGCCATCGCTTTCATGGAAGACAATCTGGAAAACATTGTCGGCATCGAAGAAATCGCCGACCGCTGCAATTTGTCCCATCGGCAACTGGAGCGGCTGTGGCATCAGCATTTCGGAATGACGCCGAAGAAATTTTATCTGGAGCTCAGACTCAACGAAGCGCGGCGCTTGCTGCGTGAAAGCACCCAGCCCATCGCTTCCATCGCCTACAGCTGCGGATTCGTCTCGGCGTCACATCTGGGCGCTGCTTACCGTCGGGTATGGGGATGCACGCCAGGTGAAGAGCGTCGAAAATTTGATGATGCTCATTCCTGATTGCAGTCGTTAAGCCGCCGGGTCAATGAACGATAATCCCCTGAAAACCCGCAAAGTCGATCCGCTCCAGAAAACCACATAGCTTGCTAATGAGTCGGCCCGACAGGCGGTGCGCCTCGGTAAGCTTCGCAAATTTGGCGATCCTGCATACTCATCCTTAAATCAGCCCTTCATCTTGCATTCCACGCCGGGGTGTCACGTGACGTCGGTTTTTTGATAGAAAACGTCGAGCTCAAAGCTCAGGCTACCTACCGTAGCGCGGTAATGTTTCCTTCAAATCCGGCGTCCACTTCCAGATGCACAGCTGGCAAAAACAACAATGACGTACAGAAGGCATTACAACCATGGAAACCTTGAGTTTCATTCTGGAAAACGGCGGGCTGATCAGTCTGCTTCTCGGGCAGCACCTTCTCATCGTGGCGGTAGCGGTGGGAATGGCGATTCTGACCGGCGTTCCTGTCGGGATCGCGATATCCCAGCACCCCAGAACGCGCCGTTGGGTCCTGGCTTTTGCGGCTGTGCTGATGACCATTCCTTCTGCCGCGCTGTTTGGGCTGATGATTCCGGCTCTGTCCTTGATTGGTTATGGGATTGGCGTCGTGCCGGCGGTCATTGCACTGTTCCTCTATTCCCAGTTGCCCATCATTCGAAACACCACCACAGCGATTTCCAACATCGATCCTGCCTTGCGCGAAGCAGCGATCGGCATGGGCATGTCCACCTGGCAACGACTGCGCAAAGTTGAGCTACCGATTGCTGTGCCGCTGATCATGGCGGGCGTGAGGATGGCGACCGTCATCAACATCGGCATTGCGGCCATTGCGGCCTACATCGGCGCGGGCGGCCTGGGCAGCTTGATCATTCGCGGCATCGCGCAATCGGATACCCGACAGCTGCTGGCAGGCGCCATCATCATCAGTGTCATTGCCATTGCGGCCGATTACGCGTTGTACGGAATGCAGCGCCTCCTGACGCCAAAAGGCCTGAACAAGAACAAGATGGCCAATGGCCGAATGAAGGAAGCCACGACGTGATCCAGATCGAAAACCTGAACAAGCAATTCGGCTCAATCACCGCAGTAGAAGATGTCTCATTCAATGTTGAAGAAGGGCAGATCTGCGTACTGCTTGGGCCGTCGGGCTGCGGTAAGACAACGACGCTGAAAATGATCAATCGACTGATCACGCCCACCTCGGGCACGATCAGAATCGGTGGTCGCGACACATCCGAACTGGACAGCGTCACCCTCAAACGCTCTATCGGCTATGTGATCCAGCAAGTCGGGTTGTTTCCGAACATGACCGTCGAGGAAAACATCTGCGTCGTCCCTAATCTGTTGGGATGGGATAAAACCAAGAGCCGCAAGCGCGCTGCGGAGTTGCTGGAAGTGGTCGCGCTGGACCCGTCCAAATTCCTCAAGCGTTACCCGTGCGAACTGTCGGGTGGGCAACAGCAGCGTATCGGGGTGGCGCGGGCCCTGGCGGCGGATCCACCGGTGATGCTCATGGACGAGCCGTTTGGCGCGATCGATCCGATCAACCGTGAAGTGATCCAGGACGAGTTCATGCGCATCCAGCGCCTCGTCAACAAAACCGTACTGTTTGTCAGCCACGACATCGATGAAGCGGTGAAAATGGCGGATTGCGTGGCGCTGTTCCACAACGGGAAAATCCAGCAGTTCGGCACCTCGGATGACCTGCTGGCACGGCCCAACAGCGAGTTCGTGGCGAACTTCATGGGTGGCGACCGGATCATGAAACGCTTGCGCCTGCTGCGCGCAGCTGACGTCGTGAGCAAGATTGCGCCGCGGGAGCACATGCAAGTCGTAGGCGGCAACAGCGGTGTGACTTCGAACACTCACCTGGTTGTGAAGCCTGGCGATGACCTGCGCCAGGTGCTCTCGCAACTGCTGGGACGCGGCCAGGACTGGGCGCTATGCAACGACGGCGACGGACGCTTCGTGGGTTATATCCACCAGGCCGACATCCTCGCGAGACTCGTTGAAAACATCACCCCGGTGGGGCACTGACAATGTCTGAATTACTGAGCGGATTTTGGCAGTGGCTGCAGTTTTACTGGGGCGACATTAGCTACCTGACGGTTCAGCACCTGCAAATCGTGGCGGTCAGCGGAGTTTTGGCTTTGGCCATCGCGCTGCCGTTGGGTGTCTGGATGAGTCGTCCGGCGAACCAGCGTTACGCCATGGCCAGCATGCAGGTCCTGAATGTCGGACAGGCAATCCCCAAGCTCGCGTTGCTGGCGTTGGCCATGAGCTTCATCGGGGTCGGCAGCGGCGCGGCGATCATTGGCTTGTTTGTCGCGACGTTGTTGCCGGTGGCGGTCAATACCTATGAAGGGTTGCGCGCGGTTCCGCAGCATCTGGTCGAAGCGGCCGAAGCCATGGGCATGACACCACGGGAGACCTTGTGGAAAGTCGAATTACCGAATGCGATGAACGTGATTTTCGCGGGGATCCGCACAGCACTGGCGATCAACGTCGGCACCGCGCCGCTGGCCTTCCTGGTCGGTGGCGGCGGGCTGGGTGAGCTGATCTTTACCGGGATCGACCTGAATGACTTCGGCATGATGCTGGCCGGTGCCGCCGCGACTGCGCTGTTGGCAATTGCAGTCGATCTTGGCTGCGGCCTGATTCAAAACGTAGCGGTGTCACGGGGCTTGAGGTTGGCCGGACGCGAATGAATCTGAAGACCGTAGACAACAATCAATAATATGAGGTGCACGATGATTTATCGAATGCTATCCAGCTTGATCTTAACCCTGAGTCTTGTATGCGGTGTGGTGGGCAGTGCTTCTGCCAACAGTACGATTGTCGTCGGCGGCAAGAAGTTTACCGAGCAACAACTGGTGGCCGAGATGACCACTCAGTTGCTGCGCGCCAATGGCTTCAGTGTTGACAAACGCCCTGACCTGGGTTCGTCTGTATTGCGCGCGGCGCAAGAGAACGGTCAAGTCGATGTGTATTGGGAGTACACCGGCACGTCGCTGATAACGTACAACAAAATCACGGACAAACTGGACGCCGACCAAACGTACAAGAAGATCAGCGAGCTTGATGCGCAGAAGGGCATTACCTGGTTGAACCCTTCCAAGGCCAATAACACTTACGCCTTTGCCATGCGCAAGGACGAGGCGGGGAAGGATGGCATTGTCTCGATCAGCGACCTTGCAAAGCAGATTGGAACCGGCAAGTCCTACAAATTTGCATCTAACGCCGAGTTCTTCTCGCGCCCCGATGGCCTGCGTCCGCTGCAGGAGACATACAAGTTTGAATTCGAGCGCAAGAACATCGTTCGCATGGACGGTGGGCTGACTTACCAGGCACTCAGGGATGGTCAGGTCGACCTGGCTCTTGTTCTGTCGACGGATGGACGAATTCCGGCCTTCGGCTTCATCCTGCTCAAAGACGATAAAGGCTTCTTCCCCAGTTACGCGTTGACACCCGTGATTCGCACTGAAGTATTCAAAGAGAATCCGAAGATCGGCGAATTGCTTAACGCTCTGTCTTCCAAGCTGGACGACGACACCATTGCGGGTCTCAACTCACGGGTCGACGTTGGCCGTGAATCGATCGAGAACGTTTCCAAGGAATTTCTGCAAAAGAATCAGTTGCTGTAGGAACTGCCGCAAGCTGCGATCGACGTTGCATTTATAACCTTCCAGGCCCGGCACGACGCCGGCCTTTTTTACCCCGCCTGCCACCCATTCCCTCGCACCTCCATGAGGTGCGAGCTGATTTCGTTCGCCTGTACCCCCTCGGAGAATAAGAATGCAGTTGAATATAAAGTTCGCGGTGTGCTCGTTTTTGCTAATGGCGGCAAGTGCTCAGGCGGATGACGGCATTGACCGCATGAGTCTCGCCGATATGCGTCAAGCGTTGGATAACGGGACACTCAGTTCCGAGCAACTGGTCCAGCACTATCTGGATAACATCCGGGCGAACAACCGCCAGGGTCAAAACATCAATGCGCTGGTGACTATCAATGAACAGGCGATTGATCAGGCCCGGAAGTGGGATGCCAAACGGGCGAAACATCCCGATGCCCAATACGCACCGCTGGCCGGCATCCCTTTCGTCGTGAAGGACAACTTTGACACCGCCGGTATGGTGACCTCGGGCGGATCCTACATCCTGCGTTCGTCAGTCCCAGGCCAGGATGCCTTCGCCGTGAAGAAGTTGATCGACGGGCAAGCGATTCTTCTCGCAAAAGCCAACCTGTCGGAACTGGCAGCGTCCTTTGGCTGGTTTGGCTACAGCTCGTTCGGCGGCCAGACGCTGAATCCGAGAAACACCAGGCGTGATGCTTCCGGCTCCAGCAGCGGTTCTGCTGCCTCGGTGGCCGCAGCGTTTGCACCCTTTGCACTGGGGTCGGATACCAGCGGTTCGATCCGCGCCCCGGCCAGCGTCACAGGTACGGTGGGGTTTCGACCTTCGCTGGGTCTGATTAGTCGTAGCGGCATTATTCCGCTCTCGCTTGCGTTCGATACGGGTGGCGTCATTACCAACAGCGTGCTGGATCAGGCCATCGTGCTGGACGCGATCAAGGGCCAGGACAAAGCCGATTCGGCGACGCTGGATCTTGCCACAGACAAGATTCAGTTCGAGCCAGCACTGAGCCGCTCCTCGCTTCAAGGCAAAACTATCGGTGTGATCACCAATTTCAAAGGCGCTAATCCAGAAGTCGATGCGATCTTCAAGGCCGCTCAGGAAACCCTCGGCAAGCGCGGCGCTCATGTTGTCTCCATCGACCTTCCCAAGGCATTTGAAACCCTATGGAGCGATGTGCTGGGCCCCGTTGGCGAGAGTGAATTCAAGCCGCAATTCGAACGCTACCTGGCCACCCTCAACCCGAGCCAACCGCGAACGCTTGCGCAGTTTCTCGATCTGGCCAGGAAGAATCAGGCGGAAAACGGATCCCATGGTATGAACCCGGCACGCCTGGCGGGACTGGAAGCCGTGTCGAATAACGCGAGCACCGATTCGCCGCTTTATATATCCATCCTTACGAGAAAGATCCCGCAGTTGCGCGCGCAACTCATGGACATCATGAAAAAGAACAAGGTGGACAGCCTATTCTTCGCGACAATCAATTGTCCGGCTTCGGTAGTTCACGGCGTGACCGATGATAGCTACGTGTGCAAGTCCGATGATACCTACGCGTCGTCGTACATTGCCTCCGCCACAGGATTTCCCGAGATCACCGTTCCGGCAGGCACGATCAAGGGCAATCTGCCGGTCGGTGTTTCGTTCCTGGGTGGTTATGGCGAAGACGCCAAGGTTGTGGGATTTGGCTATGCGTTCCTCGGGCGCTGATCAGTAGGGCTGGCCGTTCAGATCTGTCCATCAACCAGGTTCGGAACGCGTTGAGCGATGGCGACATGCTGACAAGTGTTTTGATTTTTTCGTGATTAGACCGACAAGAGAACAGCCTCCGATGATCGTTCAGTTGCCCAACATTGCACCCGCGGCACAGTACCCGGAGTTTCTTCAAGCCCTGCGTGCCAGCGGTTTCGGCGGTCAGCTCAGCGCTGATTACGCCACCCGCACCGTGCTGGCGACCGACAACTCGATTTACCAGCGTTTGCCGCAAGCGGCGGTGTTCCCCGTGGACGCGGACGACATCGCACGCATCGCGACCTTGATGGCCGAACCGCGCTTCCGCCAGATCAAGCTGACCCCGCGGGGCGGCGGCACTGGCACCAACGGCCAGTCGCTGACCGACGGCATTGTGGTCGACTTGTCGCGTCACATGAACACCATCCTCGAAATCAACGTCGCCGAGCGTTGGGTGCGGGTGCAGGCGGGCGTGGTCAAGGACCAACTCAATGCCGCGCTGAAACCCCATGGACTGTTCTTCGCCCCGGAGCTGTCGACGTCCAACCGCGCTACCGTCGGTGGCATGATCAACACCGACGCCAGCGGCCAGGGCAGTTGCACCTATGGCAAGACCCGCGATCACGTATTGGAACTGCACAGCGTGCTGCTCGGCGGTGAGCGCCTGCATAGTCATCCGCTGTCCGACGCGGACCTGGAAGTGGCGTGCGCGCAACCCGGCCGCATCGGCGAGGTGTACCGGACAGCGCGGCATATCCAGGAAACCCAGGCCGACCTGATCGAGTCGGTATTCCCCAAACTCAACCGCTGCCTGACCGGTTATGACCTGGCGCACTTGCGCGACGAGCACGGGCGTTTCAACCTCAACAGCGTGCTCTGTGGTGCCGAAGGCTCGCTGGGCTACATCGTCGAGGCCAAGCTCAACGTGCTGCCGATTCCCAAGTATTCGGTATTGGTGAACATACGCTACAGCAGCTTCATGGACGCGCTGCGCGACGCCAACGCGTTATTGGCGCACAAGCCGTTGTCCATCGAAACCGTGGACTCCAGGGTATTGATGCTGGCGATGAAAGACATTGTCTGGCACAGCGTCGCCGAGTATTTCCCGACTGACGTCGAACGGTCGACGCTGGGCATCAATCTGGTGGAGTTCAGTGGAGAAGACCTGGTGGAGGTGAACGCTCGCGTGGCGTCGTTCGTGGCGCACCTGCAGACCGATACGACGATCGAGCGACTGGGTCACACCTTGGCCGTAGGGGATAAAGCTGTGAAACGCGTATACACCATGCGCAAACGCTCGGTTGGGCTGCTGGGCAGTGTCGAAGGTGAAATTCGTCCGCAGCCATTCGTTGAAGACACCGCCGTGCCGCCGGAGAAACTGGCCGACTATATCGCCGAATTTCGTGCGTTGCTGGACAGCTATGGCCTGGCGTATGGCATGTTCGGTCATGTCGATGCTGGTGTGTTGCATGTACGTCCGGCGCTGGACATGAAAGATCCGGCTCAGGCCGCGCTGGTCAAGCCGATTTCCGATGCCGTGGCCGAGCTGACCAGGCGTTATGGTGGCCTGCTGTGGGGCGAGCATGGCAAGGGTTTGCGTTCGGAATATGTCCCCGGTTTCTTTGACGAGTTGTACCCGTCGCTGCAATTGCTCAAGGGGGCGTTCGATCCGCACAATCAGCTCAACCCCGGCAAGATCTGCACGCCGCCAGATGCCGCCCGGGGTTTGCTCAAGGTCAACGAGGTGACGCTGCGTGGTGAACTGGATCGGCAAATCGATGAGCGAGTCTGGCAGAGCTTCGGTACCGCGATGCATTGCAATGGTAACGGCGCTTGCTACAACTACGATCCCGACGATGCGATGTGCCCGTCGTGGAAAGCCACTCGTGAGCGCCAGCATTCGCCGAAGGGCAGGGCGTCGTTGATTCGCGAGTGGCTGCGTTTGCAAGGCGCAGCCAATATCGACGTATTGCACGTGGCCCGGGGCAAGTTGAGGTGGTTGAGAGGGTTGCCGACGAGGTTGCGCAATAACCTGGCACGATCGCGTGGCGAGGCGGACTTCTCCCATGAAGTCTACGACGCGATGGCGGGGTGTCTGGCCTGCAAATCCTGTGCGGGACAATGCCCGATCAAGGTCAACGTGCCGCAATTCCGTTCTCGATTTCTGGAGCTGTACCACGGTCGCTATCAGCGCCCGCTACGCGACTATTTGATTGGCTCGCTGGAGTTCACCATTCCTTACATGGCCTGCGCGCCAGGTTTGTACAACGCGGTGATCGGCTCGAAATGGGTGAGCCGACTGCTTGAGCGACAGGTCGGCATGCTCGACAGTCCGCTCATCAATCGTCATGACTTGCAGGCCACGCTGACCCGCTGCAAGGTCGCTGTCGCCAGCGTGCCAGTCTTGCGCGAGCTTACCGACGCACAACGTGTGCGTAGCGTGGTGTTGGTGCAGGACGCCTTCACCCGTTATTTCGAAACACCATTGCTGGCGAGTTTCATACAGCTGGTGCATCAGCTGGGTTTTCAAGTGTTTTTGGCGCCCTATAGCGCCAACGGCAAGCCGTTGCACGTGCAGGGTTTTCTCGGTGCCTTCGCCAAGGCGGCAATCCGCAACGGCAATCAGCTTAAGGCTCTGGCCGATTGTGGCGTGCCACTGGTGGGTCTGGATCCGGCGATGACGCTGGTGTACCGCCAGGAATATCAGAAAGTACCGGGGCTCAATGATTGCCCGAAAGTTTTGCTGCCTCAGGAATGGCTTTACGATGTTCTGCCGGAAAACCCGCATCCCGCGACGCAGACATTTCGCTTGTTGGCGCACTGCACCGAGAAAACAAATGTCCCGGCCAGCACTTCGCAATGGGAAACCGTTTTTGCCCGGCTCGGGCTCAAGTTGACGACTGAGGCGACTGGCTGCTGCGGCATGTCCGGCACCTTTGGCCATGAAGTGCGCAACCACAGCCACTCACGGACCATTTTTGAACAGTCCTGGGCCGGCAAGCTGCAAGAAGAGAGCGAGGCGCTGGCAACGGGATACTCCTGTCGCAGTCAGGTGAAGCGCTTCGCCAACTTGCAATTGCGCCATCCATTGGAGGTTGTGTCAGAACATATTTCGCGAAGTGAAAGGGGAGCGTCGTTTGAATCCTGCCACAGCCATACGTAGCAGAAATTAGTGGCTTGCTCAGAGTCCAGCTATGGGCAGCGCAGGCTGACATTCCCTCTCTCAGTTCGCCGCCCAGTCGGTTCGATACTGCAACAGAAAGTCGACGAATGCTCTTACCCGCTGAGGAACGTAGCGGCCATGGGGGTAGAGGAGGGTGTAGGGCCTGGAGCGGCCATTGTAGGGTTGGAGTACCTCGACGAGGGTCCCATCGGCCAGTTCTCGCTCGACAATAAATTTGTAGGTCTGAAAGAGACCAGCACTGTGTTTGGCCAGGGTAACGCCGCCCAGCACATCATCCGAGCAGCAATATCCGCCCTCAGCGAAGATCTCACGTTGTTTGCCGTCAACGTTGAACAGCCATGAGATGCGTCGACCGCTGCTGGGCAGTTCAAATTGAATGCACTCGTGAGCGACAAGATCATCCAGCGTCGTTGGCGTGCCTGCCTTAGCCAGGTATTCAGGTGTCGCGACCACCACCAGTTTTGCGTCTTCGAGCAAGCGGGCAATCAGGTTCGAGTCCGGTTGAGCCCGAACCCGAATCGCCAGATCGTAGCCCTCCGCCACAAAGTCGATATTTCGGTTACCTAAGTGGATATCAACGGTGACGTCGGGATAAAGCGCTCGAAATTTCGGCAGAAGCGGCAGGATCCGGTGATGTCCGTACGTGGTAGGAAGACTGATGCGCAGCTGTCCTGAAGGCTTCGATTGAGCGCCCATGACTTCTTGTTGCGCTTCCACCAGTTGAGTCAGGGCTTGTCGGCACTGTTCGTAGAACACCCGCCCCGGTTCAGTCATCCGGATGCTGCGCGTGGTTCTCACGAACAGGCGTGATCCCAAGCGCTCCTCAAGACGCAAAATCGAACGGCTTACTGCCGCAGGCGTAACACCGGCTACCTGCGCTGCTGCCGTAAAGCTGCCCGTTTCCGAGGCGAGGCAAAACAGCTCGATGCTTCCCAGCTGCAGGTCATCAAAATGGCGCTTCATATTAATCACCTGAGTATTGGGCGAAGTGCGCGAAAGCATAACGTTGAGCCATGGCGCTGCAAAGGTTGCAACGGCCCGATTCATTACATCGCGTCACAAATGATGTACCCAGCCTCGCATTTATCCATTCAAGGCAACCTTCTACAGTTCATTCCACTTGCCGCCTCATCATGCCGATGGGGAGCGAACTGGAGACACTCCCATGCCTTTCATCAGTGTTCGTATTACCCGCGACGGCGTTACCAAAGAACAGAAAGCTCAGGTCATCGCCGAGATCACCAAAACCATGGAGACCGTGCTCAACAAGGATCCGCACCTGACGCATATCGTGATCGAGGAAGTGGATACCGATAACTGGGGCTACGCGGGAATAACCACCACCGAGTACCGCAAGTCGCTGGCGGAGCCTACGTAACTAAGTGTCCGGATCACAGTCAGTCGCGGAATACGAACAGGTCCTCAGGCAAATGGCGCGCGAGTCCGCCGCAGCCTGATGGCCCAACTTTCCTATTGAAACTACTTTCATAATCTATCGAGGAATTATCATGAGCCATTCAAAAAAAGTCGTCGTGGTTACTGGCGCATCCCAGGGGCTGGGCGCAGGGATCGTCGAAGGTTTTCGTAAACTCGGCTATCAAGTGGTTGCGACTTCGCGCTCCATCAAACCGTCATCCGATCCGGACATCCTGACCGTCGCAGGTGACATTGCCGATCCGGCGACTGCCGAGAAAATCATCCGCGAAGGCGTAGCGCGTTTCGGCCGCATTGACACTCTGGTGAACAACGCCGGGATCTTCCTGGCCAAGCCGTTCACGGCCTATACCCGCGAGGATTACGTAAACACCGTGGCCACCAACATGGGCAGCTTCTTCCACATGTCGCAGCAGGCGATTGCCCAGATGGAGAAACAAGGTGAGGGTGGACATGTGGTCAGCATCACTACATCACTGGTCGATCACGCCATCGATGGCGTGCCATCGGTGCTGGCGTCGCTGACCAAAGGCGGCATGAACGCCGCAACCAAATCCCTGGCGATCGAGTACGCCAAGCGCGGCATCCGCGTTAACGCTGTATCGCCGGGCATCATCAAGACCCCTATGCATGGTGAGGAAAGCCACGCCGCTCTGGGCAGCCTGCATCCGGTCGGCCACATGGGCGAGGTGCAAGACATTGTCGGGGCGGTGCTGTACCTGGACAGCGCCAACTTCGTCACTGGGGAAATCCTGCACGTGGATGGAGGTCAAAGCGCCGGTCACTGATGGAGACGGCCAGTAAAGGTGCAGCGATCAGGTGATGAGATGTTGCAATCCTGAGACGTGGACAGCCCCGCAATGCACCGTAGGCCGGCACATCGCGGGGCGATTGTTTTACAGGTAAAGGCGATGGATGACCTGACGGCTGTCATCGGGATCATTGTGCGTCTCGAAACCCAGTGCCTTGGCCAGGTCGCGCATCGGCGCATTGCTGGAGGCATCCACTGAATACATCTGCCGAAAACCATTTCTGCGGGCGGACTTGATCAGATGCTCCATCAGTAACGTACCCAGCCCCAGGTGTTTCCATTCATCGGCGACTGTCACGGCGCATTCACATTCATGCTCGCCCGTGGCGGCGTAGCGGCTGACGCCGATCTCGATCAACTGGCCGTTTTCGTGGACCAGCGCGATATAGGCCATGCGCTGTTTGTTATCGGTGTCCATCAACTGGTTAAGCATGGCGGCGCCAGGTTCGTTGATCTGCGCAAGAAAACGCATGTGCCGGGATTCGGGAGACAGCCGTTTGATAAAGGCGTATTCACGCTCGCGGTCTTTTTCCGACAGCGGCCGGATCAGCGCGTGACGACCGTCCTTGAGCGCTTCGATCCAGTGTTGTCCGGTGACCGCGGCGTAAGCGGCAGCAGCACGATCATTGTGGTCTTTGACGGTGAGCATGGGGTGATCCTCCATGGGTTTGAAAAGTTGGCGCGTGGTGATCGGCCCCGCGGCTCATTCCTTTCTACGCCGCCGGCACCGCCAGAATATGATCTGGATCAGGGAGACGTAACGTGAGCATTCATTTGCGCGTGTTTGATGTAAATCAACGTGGGGGAGGGGGCAACAAGCGAATGTTGGAACCTGCGGCGTTTAACGACCGGTATGGCGCTGAGCGAGTTCGCTAACAAGCATCAAGTGGATGTGATCGTGGTGGGTAGAGTCCAAACCGACAGACGGTTTTGGCAAAGCGTATACCTGCGCTTTTTATTTGCTCTTCCAGTATTTCTGCATTTCGAGAAATAGAAACGAGGCCGTCCAGGAAATGAGCACCAGACCGGTCAATGCCTGCAGGCCGGTCAGGTACTTGAGATTACCGACGGGTGAAATATCGCCGAAACCGATCGTCGTATAGGTAGTGAAGGAAAAATAGACACAGTCCAGCATCGAACCATCGAAGTTGCCCGTCAGGCCACCCCATTCGCCGGAACGCACCATTAGGTAATAGACCAGCGCGAAGCACCAGACTTCGAGCGCATGGGCTACCAGCGCTCCGAATACCCCGACGACAATCCTGAAACGACTCCAAAGCTTGAGCCGCGGCAGCCAATCGTTCAGGCGCAACAGGCATTCGTAGTGGATCACCACGGCGAGGATGACCACCAGCGTATTGATCAACGTGACTGCCAGCATGGCGAACCTCCGGCGGTAGCGGTAGCAGTAGCGTAGCGGTCCGCACTAAGGGGTGTAGCTGATGACGTGACCGGAGAGCGTGGATTTTGATGTAAATCAGCTTTCACTGACCCAAGTCTGGCCGACTCACTGCGCCATTAAAAACTGCTCAATCTCCTCAACGGTACTGCGCGCCGTGCGGGTGACACCGATCAGTGTTGCGGAAGCGGCGCCTGTCCAGTCTCCATAACCCACCAACCACAAGCGCGGCTCCCGAATCGAATGCGTGCCTTCGACGGCGACACGTCCATCTGCGCTGCACACGTCCAGTGATTCCAGATAGCCGAGGGCAGGGCGGAAACCGGTGCACCAGATCACAACATCGACCGGTGTTTGCGAGCCATCGACCCACGCCACACCGGTTTCGGTGAAGCGCTGGAAAGGTCGAACTGCGTGCAGCACGCCACGCTCGCGAGCGTCGAGCACCGGCGGCACCATCACGATATCGCCTAACCCTCCGACCGGGTTCTCGACGACGATGCCAGCGAGCTGGGCTTTCCAGCGTTCAGTGGCACGTTCGAACAGCACTCGCCCATCGACGTCATCGGCGAGAAATTGCGGCGGCTGCGGGGTGATCCATATGGCGTCGGCCACTTGGGAGACTTCAGCGAGGATCTGCGCGCCGGAGTTGCCGCCGCCCACCACGAGGACTTTTTTCCCGGCAAACGGCTTGGCGTCGACGTAGTGGGCCGAATGCAATTGCTCGCCGGTAAAGGTTTCGCTGCCGGGGTAACGCGGCACGAAGGGATGGCGCCAGGTACCGGTTGCACTGACCACCGTGCGGGCCAGCCAGCTGCGGCCCTGGGCCTTGACGTGCAGGCGATTGTCCCGGCGCTCAATAGCATCTACCCAATAGGGACGCTCGATGGGGAAATGGTAGCGCTGTTCATACTGGCGCAGGTAATCGAGTACGTTGTCGCGGCTTGGGTAGCCGTCCGTAACCGGCGGCATCATCCAGCCGGGGATGGAGCTCCAGGTTGAGGGTGAAAACAGTCGCAGCGAATCCCAGCCGTGCCGCCAGGCGCCGCCAGGCCCTTGTTCGGCATCGATGATCACGAAGGAGCGCCCGGTCCGGCGCAGGAAGTAAGCCACGGCGAGTGCGGACTGACCGCCGCCGATAATGGCGACATCCACTTTGGTGGGGATAGAAGGCATGGCGAATCCTCAGGGTGCGAACGTCAAGCCAAGGTAACCCATGCCGATTGGCTGTTTATTGATGTTTCTCAAGCGTTCGGTGCATCGGCTCAAAACGCTAATTCCACGTAAGCATTGATTGGCGCTGGCGATATGTCGTCATCAAGTTTCAGATTTAGAGACAGATATAAGCCAGAAGTCGCAAGCAAGAGCAGGCTACTCGGAAGCGATGCAGACACCTCGTTTAACAAGTGGGCGATGTCATATGTTCACCGTGCCATTAAGTCCTTTAAAAGCAATAACCTGAACAAAAAAAGCGAAATGCGTGTTTGCCAGAATACGTTCACGATCGACCTTTCAGTCGATTCTGCTCCATCCTGGTTGCCTACGACTGATGATCGTCTTCAAAAGAAAGTGAGATTCTGGCAAGGTGAGATCGTGTTGAACCGGTTCAATTCTTTTTTATTAGCTTTTCCACCACTCTGTTGCGTCTATGAAAAAGGAAAGGCGCCACGCCTTGCGAGCATCCAGCACAATCTTGGAGCCGGACAATCCACTCATGAGTCTGGCTATCGGCGCCATGAAGCGCTATCACGAAGCTCAGGCAGCGAAGCTCGCCGATTCAGAGATCAAACGGCTACGGTTAGACGCTAAAAGTCTGTTCCAAGCCGTTTCTGACTTTCAGCAGCGAGTTAGGGGGGGCTGTGAAGAAAGCTCCACTGACGTTGTTTCCTACGCGTCGCCGGAAACTGATGGACTTCATGAAATTGGGGCGGTTCCCCTGCGCTTCTGTCGAAGCGCCAGCCATTGCAACATAAGTGGCTGGCGCTAAAGGGCTGAAACTTGACAAGTTATCTCCTTAGATCCTCCAGCCGAGATCATATAAGTCTCGTTTGATCGCGCCGAGCCATTCGTTTTTATAATTCGAGCGGTTGAAGCTCAGCGCAATGTCAGGCGTAAGCAACCATGCAGTTTTCGAGAAAACTGAACTATTGATCTCATTAAGCTTTTCAGGGCTGTAGATTATCAAGGCGTCAACAAATCTAGTCAGTTCTGCTTCGGATATAGCTAAACGGTCTTCTGTTACAAAGGTTTGCATTGAGCGCTGAGCCTTTTCATAAAGCGAATGAGCTTTAGCTAGCTTACTTATTGTGACTTTTGGTAGAGGCGTGCTTAAGCCCAGTTCGCGATGTTTAATATATGCCTCTAGGTCTAAGCTGTACTGGATCGCCTCGGCATCTTCGTAAGGATGGAGATGTTCCTTTTCATAAAAATTTGCCGTGCTTTTTAGGGAGCTATTGCAGGGGTGGCAGCTAGGAACCAGGTTGTAGAGTGACAATGCGAGATAAGGGTACTTGTGTTTTGGATAAAAATGATCAAGAGTAGGACGCAGGGCCTTGTTTTTTTTGTCCCGATAAATTGTTACGGCCAGACTTTGCTGGCAGTAAGGGCACATAGTGTATTTAGATGTCATGCATAGTTTATATGCATTCCAAGATGCTGTGCTTTTTTGTGCAAAGCGATCATAATCGAACAGTTTTTTACATGCTTCGTGGAATTCGTCACGAATGGCCTTAGGGAACGCGACCTTGGCGCTCTCGATGTTCTGAACTACTTTTCTTAGAGTATCTGGGCGTGAAGTTGCTAGCAGCTCTCCATATCCAAACAAAAGAAAACTCATTAATGGGTTTTGATTTGGAAATCCTCTGGATAGTACGTCACAAAAGAAAGACTTATGCATTTCTTTAGTGGCGTCCGACCATATATCAGATATGTTTATTTGCATTTTATATTGATACCCCTGACAGCCCGATCTCTTGTAGTTTCTTATGGAGTTGCCGACGAATAATAGGATCCCCAATCATCTCTATTCGCTCGCTGGAGACTGAGCGTCCTGCAAGGATTTCCTCTACTACTCCTTTAATTATGCGAGCTGAAAACACTCCCATTGTCCCTGCCTGTCCGACATGCCGGACTACCGCATCCAAAGGTGCGCCAAAAGACTCAGCAGGTTTCGATGGGGTCGCATTTTCTAGCAAATCCTCTATCCAGTTCTTACCGTCTAAGAGATAGATGCAGTCGCGTGGAAAATCAGACATGAGAACTGGTGAGTGGGTGGCCACTAAAACCTGCACAATCTTAAATTTCTTTTTCAGACGTGCGACTGTCTTATCTAGATAATCTATATATCGTTGCTGCCACGCCAGATGGAGGAATGCATCGCCCTCATCGATTATCAGTACTAGATTTGTAAACTGTTGGTTTGCTAAGAGCTGCCCGCAGGCCATATCAATGCTGGCAAACTGATGTATCAACGTTGCAGCGCCCGAGCTTAATTGGGTGAGACTTACTTGGCCAACTTTTCCTAGCTCTAACGAATTCAATTGATCACTTTGCTTGCTATCAAGCTGGTAAGTATTTTTGGATAGCTTTGGATCGTTAACTATATGGGCTACTATTCTGAGCTTAGCTAGAGTGCTATCAAAATTTTTCTTTGGCACTGTCGCTTTCTTTACTGGTGGAGTCCTAAGGGAAAATCCTAAAGCTCCCAGAAGCTGGCTTTTAGCAGTATCTGAAACCGCGCGCAGCGAGCTTGCATAAGCGAATGCCCGAATTGCTAGTATAAATTCAGGGCCAATCTTTTCACGGAGTTGTTTTGCAAACTCACCAGCCAAAACTTCCCTTTTCTTTCTGTTCTTCTCGATATGCCCCCAATCCAGAGTGCCATCGGATAATCTCTTATCTTGCCGCAACTCCTTTGCAGCCGCTCGAAATGGCTCAATCCACTGATCCAATATTCCTGTACGAACTGCTAAAACTTGTGTCAGTACTTTATTAAAGTCATACTCATCGATCTCCGGAAGCGATAATATTTTTGGAGCTTCCAGCTCAAACTCTGTTTTCAATCGACTTATGATTTCCTCGTGCTCTGAAGGCATTGGTCGCGATGTAGAGCTCAGACTGGTCTGGATGAAGCGAAAGCGATCACCATTCCGGGGAGGGACTATGTGGTACGGCACGGGCGTGTAATAGACTGCGCAGGTCGAATCTGGATCCACCTCATTATCCCAAGAAGCGCCTGAAGTAGATCTACCGGCTGCGCCTTTCCTCGCTAATATTGATGCCAGCCCCATCATTACCCTAGTCTTTCCGCTCCCATTCGGGCCAACGAGTAGCGTCATTGAGTCAGCGGCGAATAAGCTGCTGCTCTCCGGGCCAAGGTTCGGAGATGGTAGGAGCGGAACAGTATTGCCTTTAACTTTAAATGATGTAAGCACGTTCTCTCCTAGAGTGTGCAGTTGTAAATACAAGAAAATAACAATTCTTTGGGGATCATACCGTTAGGGAAGCCTTTGCCGGTGACCGGCAGGCTACACACGGTTTTTATCGGTCGCCTTGCATTCGCAGCACTGCCATCCCATGTGTTGAAAATCCCGGTGGGTTTGCCGGAAACGACTGCGTAGTAGCGGGTTCTCTTGGCCATCCCTAGTTGCCTTACAGCCTCACGAGAAAACGCAGTCTATCGCAATCATTAGCGCATTGATCTGATGACCTTGGTCACCTACGAATACCATCAGTGGCGCCATCGGCAACCCGCTGTAAACTCTTCACATTCGCCGACCATCTGGACGGCAACCCTCTGGAAAGGAAAGACGATGATCACGAAGATCAAAGTGAAGGGTTATAGGATCCATCGAGACTTTGAGCTGGAACCGAATCCGAGGGTCAATCTACTTGTCGGCGGGAACGATGCGGGCAAATCATCTTTGATGGAAGCTATTGCCCTCGCGATGACTGGGCGCATCGGGGGAAGACCCGCAGCAGAAGAACTCAATCCCTATTGGTTCAACAAAGCGGTAGTGTCTGACTTCTTGACCGATCTCCTGATTGGAGAGGCGACTTGGCCCACAATTGAGATCGAACTGTTCCTCGAAAACCGACCCGACCTCCAAGCCCTGTGCGGTGTGCATAACAGCGCCATTCCTGCGCAGGCCTGTCCAGGGGTGGTATTCCGCGTAGTACCCAACCCTGAGTACGACGCAGAGCTTCAGGCGTGGACGGAGGATCCGTCGATGCTGCTACCGGTGGAGTACTACAAAATCGAGTGGCGCCATTTTGGTGATTCAGAGCTCACCCGACGTCCGCGAGACCTTTCTATTGCGATCATCGACTCACGCACGATCAGAACGTTTGGCGGCGTAGATTATCACCTGAGACAGATCTTGAACGATCACCTGGAGCCCTCCGAGAAAGCCTTGATCTCGCTGGAATACCGGCAGGCGAAATCAGCTATGTCGGATGGAGCCCTTGCAGCGCTTAACGATCGACTGGGGCAATTGGAAGCGTCACTTCACCAGCAACCCCTCAAGGTGGCCATGGATCAGACTTCTAGAACATCTTGGGAGTCGGCTGTCTCACCGCACATAGACGATGTTCCGTTCTCTATGGCCGGCCAAGGCCAGCAGGCTTCTATCAAAATCTCTCTGGCAATGGGCCGGCATGCCGATCGAACCAGGGTGGTAATGATCGAGGAACCGGAGAACCACCTTTCCCATACCAGCATGGTCACGCTCCTAAACCGCATTGAGCGGCTTGCCGGCGAAGAACAACAGCTGTTCATCAGCACCCACAGCACCTACGTTCTGAATAGGCTGGGGCTAGACTCGCTGCTGCTGATCAATCGGGATGCAGTCACAACCATTACGGGGCTTACTCCTGAGACCGTGGGGTATTACAAGAAGCTTCCGGGGTACGATACCCTTCGAATGGCGCTTGCAGAGAAGCTGGTTCTCGTCGAGGGGCCATCCGACGAGATCATTTTCGAACGGATTTTCCGTGACCTCTATGACATGCCTCCGATGGCGTGCGGCATTGATGTCCTCAGTATGCGCAGCCTCTCCCTAGCCCGATGCCTCGAACTCTGCTCACGACTGGGTAAGCGGGTCGCTGTTTTGAGGGACAACGACGGGCAGGATCCCGCGGCACTTCGAGAAGCCGTGGAGCCATGGCTAGATGGCGAGTACAGAGAACTCTTCATAGGCGAAGTGGAAGAGGGGCGCACATTGGAGCCTCAGTTGATCCATCACAACGGAGAGGCAGTACTGCGTGGGATTCTGGGCATTCGCGTTGACGCTGTTCTCGAAGTATGGATGACCAGAGAAAAAACAGAGGCCGCGATACGAATCGCGGAAAGCGGACAAAACATCGTAGCGCCCGCGTACATGGCCGCCGCGGCAGCCTTCATCCATGGCGAACCACCTAACCCTGGCCGTCGCAGGCTCGCGCAAAACTCAAGGCCTAGTCGAACACTGTGCTGCACTGGCGCCTACTCGGCGTGTGCTCGTGGTGACGTTCACTCAGCGGAACCAACACGAGCTTTCAGTGCGTCTGGCGAAAAGAGTTGGTATGCAGACCAATGTGGAGGTGATGGGGTGGTACACGCTGCTCATCCGGCATTTTGCCCGACCTTTTCTGCCCTTTGTTTTCCCAGGCAGTCGCGTGCAGGGTTTCGACTTTGAGGGGCAACCCAGCCGTTTCGCGACAGAAGAGGCTCGTTTCTTCAATCCTTCCGGAGCACTGTATGCCGCTGAGCTTGGGAAGCTCTCCAATCTGCTGGTGGAGCAGAGCCAAGGAGCCTTGTTGTACCGCCTGGAAAGCCTGTACGACGAGATATTGGTGGATGAGGTTCAGGATCTTAGTGGCTGGGACTGGGAGTTACTGGAGAAGCTGTTCGCGTCCCGCATCGACATTCGGATGGTCGGAGACATTCGGCAGTCGGTACTTTCAACGAGCCCTAGAAGCAGAAAGAACAAGCAATATGCCTACGCCAGGGCTCTTACTTGGTTCCTGGCCAAGCAAAGAAGAGGGGAGATCGAGATCGAATTTCGGAACACGACCTGGCGCTGCTCTCCAGGTATCGCGAGATTCTCAGACACCATCTTCAACCCCGCATGGGGCTTCCCAGAAACGGAGTCGCTCAACGAGACTACGACAGATCACGACGGTGTATTTCTGCTCGCCAAGTGTCACGTTCTCGCATATGTCGAGAGATTCCGCCCCCAGTGCCTGCGCGTAAACGTAAGGTCAGGCGCTGAGTTCGACCTGAACTACATCAACTTCAAGGTCGCCAAAGGCGCAACCTACGAGCGAGTGCTCATCATCGCAACAGGCCCAATCGCAACCTTTTTGCAGCGAGGCATCCAGCTTGATCCCGGGCCCGCAGCGACGTTCTACGTGGCGGTCACCCGGGCACAGCAAAGCGTAGCGATTGTGCTGGATCGACCAGGGCAGTCCGTTGTTCCGTACTGGGCGCCTTGACACATGACCAGCCTCGCGCGTGCACCGGTTGATGCCTAAAACTTCCAGTCGTCCGGGTAATTGTCGACCGGAATAGGCATGATAAAAGCATCAGGATCCCTGGGCTTGCGCGCCTCTTCATGGTGCATAGCCAGGCTGAGATAGATCAAGGCCGAACGGCAAAGCGTTGTGATGAGGCGCGCTTTAGCGACTAAGTCATCCCTTTCGATCACATAGGCCAGTTGATCGGAACGCCGTCCAGAATCAACATTTACGAAATAGGCGGTGTCGACGACCTTGGCATATTTGTGCTCAAGATGATTTCTTAACTCGTCGAGCGCCTTTGCATCCGGCCTAGCGACATTCCTGAGCGTTTTAGAGTAGATGTCTTGGGATAGCCAATAGAGGGCCCGCAGGGGTAGGTTGGGCGTGCACGAAAATTCGTCGCGAATTTCAGGCGTAGCGTTAGCGGCGGCCCCTCTCGGCAAAGGTTTAAACCAGATCGTGCGAAAACCAACCCGGGTCTCAGGAACTCCCAGCCGCCAATAACCATTGATGAAGTACGCGATCTTATCCAGAAGCGAATAGCTTGCACGGAATGCGGTTTTGATTTGCTCCAGCCCCATGGAGTAAAGGGCATGGTCGTAGTTGAGGGCCAGCGACACACGCTTATCGGCCAAGTGAATCGACCCGGAATGCTCGCCTTGGTATAAGCAATGACGAGCAAAGGCATATTCCTGCTTCATCTGATTGAAGAACGCCAGGTAGGTGATGCCAACCTTTGCGTCATGGTCAGGAAGCCCCATGACATCCCATGCAGCAACAGGCAGAGCCCCTAGGTCGTTCATGGGGTTCAGGAAAAGGTGGTTATCGAGGCACCACTGACGGTAACGTCGCTCTTGCTTAGACCTGCCAAGGTTATGCTGAAACAAGTGAGAGTCATCTTCTTCCTCGACTTGGCCTGCCAATCGCTCCTGGTACCACCGGAATGCCGTAATCGCCTCAGCAAAGGTCGAGCCGTCACGACCAATCCCACCTTCAATCGCTGACTCAAGGTGACGCCGTGCGTGAATGAAGAACCAGTGAGCATGACCAGAGTCGTAGAGTGCACCGCCGTATTTGCATAACCCTATTCCGAGGTTTCCTAGAGCCATCCCTAAAATAGGCTGTTCAGCTAGGGCCATGCGCCACTCTGCCAATGCCTCGATCCAGCGGCCACAAACGCTTAACGCGTTACCTAGATTGCAATAAATCCTCGCGCGGAGCGGCGCTTCCAATTCTGCAAATCCTTGGTGTTGTACTGCAGCATGCAGGTAGTAAAGTTGTTTGAGCAGAGCAGGATGATCCAGTCTCCCAGCAAAATTCTCGCGTTCATCAAGGACATGCAGGTGCGACCAAGCGTTTGAGCACGCGTAATGTGTGAGGCAAGCATCCATTGGAGTACAGAGCGAGACGACCTTTTCCGCCAGAGCAATGGCGCCGTGTAACAAGTCGCGATCATCGGCATCACACGATGCATCCACAAGTGAGTCGAAGACACGTCGCAGGCGATCCACGAATTCACCTGTATCGATATGGACATTTACCACCTGCATGAGCAGATGTCGGTCTTCCGCCCGAGGCTGGTAGCCGATATCCGATAGGTGCTCAAAAAAATCCTGCATTCTGCCTACCTAAATTTGAGGGGATGGCCTAGCGTACCTTGGCACTACCCGATCTTGGATGGTTGTAGTCGTTACATTTTTGCGAACAAAAAGAAAACTCACTGAGGCGGTTTACGAGAGCGTCTATCACACGTAGGGATCACGCAGGTTGCCTGCTGGTTTAGCATTGGGCCGGCAGCGTTCAACTCGGCATCTGGAAAAGCGCTGGCTAGAAAGCTGCCTCGGGATCGCGTGGTTCCGGAAAGCGACAGACCGTTCGCCCAAGTCAAGGTGGCGACTGTTATGCCGTGGAGTTCAGATCAAACGGCCGAGCGGCTGGCTCAGGTTTGGGGTTTCCGGTGGATGAGGTCAAGCTCAGCATCGAATTCAATTCCAGACGGCTCTTATGCCTGATCATGTAACCTCCTGAACCTATGACTGAGTGCAACCGCTAGAGCCGGGCGCCTGCAAGTGGGCTTGGTCTTTTCTCGACTGGAGTGCGTTTACGGAATGAACATGCCACTGTTCAAGGCTAGATTTCACAAGGCTTATGCAGCAGGTGTGCTGCGGCTGCACCAAGCCAAAATAAAGTTCGGTTTTTGGCGGTTGCGCCATGGCTTGAAGCTGGTGATTCTCACGTTGCTGGCCGCTGTGATTGCGAGTGTTCTGTCGGTTCCGTTTCTGCGACGATTGGTCGGAGGTTACTTCAACAGCCAGGAAAGCCTAGGGGCACTCAGAACCCTTCTCGGTGGCACGGGGTCGGCCTTGATTGGTGCGGCTGCTATTGCATTCTCGATCATCGTCTTCGCGATGCAAACTAATGTTGAGCGCATGCCACATGGCTTGTTCAAGCAACTCAGTTCCGATCGCAGGCTGCTCAGTTCTTTCCTCGGATCGTTTCTGACGGCGATCGCTATCGCTGGGACGTCTTTGATCCCGGACGGGAACTGGGCGATCCCGGCGATCCTCGTCGCGCTCTGGGGTATCGCCGGAATCTTGCTGCTTTTTCTCTACGCGTATCGGCGAGCGCTTCAGCTCATCAATCCGATTGAGCAGCTCAACATCATGTCGACAGTGGTTCGTCGGGACTTGCGGAAATGGAGTCGTCTAGCGGACAACGCTGCGATCCTTCTTCGGGAGGCACCGGCGCCGATGTTCCTTGAGGCTAACGCAGAATTTCAGTTCAATGTGCCAAAAGCCAAGTTTTACCAATTCAACGCTCACTGGAGCACCTCCACGCGACAAGCGATCGACTACAGCATTTCCTACGCGAAGCGCTTCGCGGGACAGGGCGATCACGAGGTCACGGACTCCGCATTCCACCATTTGATGCTGATCAATGCCGCTTACTGTGCGGCAAAACACGGCACTTTTGTCGGCAGCAACCCATTTTTCGACATGCCGGAGGTGAGCGACAACACCATCAACACTTCGCTTGAGCAGCTAAGGCAGACGATGCAGGACGCGCTGTCCAAGGGTGACGAAAGATTGGCGGAGAGCACATTACGTGCGTTCGGAGGACTCTATGGCGTGTACCTGGGGATAGAATATCCAGGTCGAGAGGGGAGTAAGCATCACGCTATGCTTGCATCAACGTACCTGGCTTCGGCGGTCGAATCTGTCATTCCGCACAACATGCCTGATTTGATGATGCACGGGATTCGGATGATGGGCCGGGCGTCGCTAATGGCTCTAGAGCATACCAATTCGAACGTAATCGTCACCTTGGCAGAGAAGATTGGCGTATTCGCCTTTGTCGGGATGGTGAAAGCAAATCACCAACCCGTCACGCTGACCGCATTCGATCAGCTTACCGAATTGACTTTCAACCTGTTGGCAAAGGGTAAGCACGATATTGGCTACCCCGTCGGCCAATTGCGCTCGGCTGTGACTACTGCAGCGAAAGGCGTTTTGGGGACTGCCGATACGGCTTTGGTTTCTACGCACTGCAGTACGCTTGGCCCGTATTTTTCGAGCGCCAGTGAAACCTCGCTCCGGGGGCGGCTCACTTCTTTGGTGAATGAGCTTCTGGAGGCATCTGCAAACCACGGACGTGCGAGCGAGATTATTGCAAATATCGAGACCTGGGCGCATCAGATATACGCTCCTCACAAAGAACTCCTCCTGCTCGCCGTAGAGAAGCGATCCCCATTTACACTGGACGCCATCAACTGGGCTATAGGGATATCTGAACTCCTGAATGCTCTGTCGAATGCGCCCGCTTGTCCGGAACACCTCGAAGATGATTTGAAGCGGCATGCGGTTTGGCTTATCTCAACGCTCTCATTCCTTCCGGATGACAGGGAATCCGTGGCTTTTGTTGAAAACCACTCCCTTACAGATAGCCTTTTTGAGGCAGCTCTGGATGGTTCGAGGCGCGGCTATATCGACTTCTTTAACGATTGCAAGAAGTTATTACTAGGGTGGGGGAAGAAGGGTGGCAAGCATGAAACGAGTTGGGCAATTTTAGACTCCTCTGTAAAGGCGCTGGTCGCGTTGGCGATTGCCGAGGGTACCGAGGAAGCCGTGGTTACGCTCAAAGCCCAGCTCGGTGAGATGCTTGCAAGTAAGGGGGCCCCTTCCGCGGAAATGCGTCAGCGAACTGCTGAGCGTCTGACAGCAGGTGCTCGTCAGATCAGGAACATTCATCCGTTTCGCTCAATTGATCGTGTTCTCGGTCAGCAAGACAATGCCAGGGTGCGCGGATTGCTTCTTGAGATGGCACAGATGTTAGCTGGCGAGCCCTTGGAGGAAGCACATCAAAATCCTTAGCTGCGGACATGGTCTTCTACAGGAGCAGACCTGAGAGATGGGTAGGCTCGGGTTTCACTTGAGTCGAAAAAATAGGGCGATTTCGCAAAGCGAGTGATTGACTCTCGGCACACCTGCAGGTCGCCGAGCATGACGAGCACGAATAGCTATGGCTGGTGAAACGCTGGGCAAGAGTTTCCTGTTGGCCTCCAATGATCGTGGGGCGGCTCTGTCGCTCTAGAGGTCAAGGAAAGGTTGAGTTGACCGATATACTTAGGTTTAAACCAGTACCACAGGGAGCGTCAAATGCTTGATATTCTTCTGAAGATCTACAGCCTCATCTCACAGATATGGTCATCGCTCTCTCAAGAGCAAAAAGACTCGATATGCCAAGCTTTCGTAGATCTCATGGACAAAGCCTTCCGAGAATTCTTCAAGGCTAACGCAGGAGCTGCACAATGAAGTCTCTCGTAGATGTCGTTCACGGCAAGACGGATGCCAGCCAGCCTGCATCTGAATCACTGGCGGTTAGCACTCAGGCGGGAATTAAAGTTGCGGCGGTAGCCATTCTGGGTGCGACGCTGGGAGTATCCAAGGCATCGACATTCGCTGAGGAGGCGGCAAACCTCGTGACTGACAAAGAATTCTTGGGTGAGCTCGAGAGCGAAATCGGGCTTCCGAAGTCCGGTGAGACAGAGGATGAATTCGTGGTCCGCGCCAAAGAAGCAATGTTCAAGATGCTGCAAGGCAAACTCAAGTGACAAGAGGCCCCGCAGAGTGGGGCCTTTTTGAAACACAGAAGGGATGGCCGAAGCTCGACGTATACGAAGATTTTTGGTGTATAGCTGCATAAAAACCGGGCTAGGCCTCCGGAACCGGTGCATCGTCACGAGTTTGGCGGGCCCGGGATTCAACCAGTAGCCCCTGACTCACTCGACACGGATATACCCGAGCTCGGCTTCTGGTGGATCACGCTCGCTGCTCAAAGCTTCTTTGATAAATTATGGGATATGGAATGGCGACTGAAAGCGAAGTGAGCATCGGAGGAAAGTATCTAGGGGGTACTCCGAAACTCGTCGGAGACAATCAGATACTGTTGTTCAATGCGTCAGATCTGATCGCTATCGGTGGTATCGACGATCCCGAGTTTTTCCGGGCGTATCAAATCACTATCCGCGAGCTGCGCAGAAGGCTCGAAGCTCTGGGCTACTCGCTCAATCAGGTACGGGAAGCAATCGTAACGGAGCTAAAAAAAGGCTATGGGGAGCTTAATGGTGATAGTGTAGTTCAATGTAAAGAATTTCTTGATTATGGATGTTCAATTACCATAGAGCAGCTTATTGAGTTGGTTAAAGACTGGAAAGACCAAAACCCAACTCCCTATGACTATATGGAACAATTTAACCTCGACGACTTTCCTACCGTTCTGTTGGACTTCATTCAGGGCAGCAGTTCTGAATTGCTCCTACCGTCTCAAAACATCTGGCTAAACGGCTTTTACTTTGAGCGCTTAGCTTGTGAAACGTGCACAGATGACGAGCTTTTCACTATCGACTTTACAAGGCTAATCGAAGCAGGCTATTACGCACCAGAAGCGCAGCCTATTTCTGATGAGTACGACAGATATCTATCACAGTTCAATCCATTGTCGTTCAGACTCATGGAGAAGCTTAATGATGAGGAATCTGAGACTCTCGAATTCAAGTCAGTCACCTCTAGTAATCCCTGTAGCGCAATTGAAAAACAGCTGCCGAAATACCTCATCGGATTCCTTAATAATAAAGGCGGACGAATTCTATTTGGTGTGACCGACAGCGGTGTCGCAGAAGGAATACGATTGACCCGGGATGATCGAGATCTTCTACATAGAAAAGTCGCCGCAGCAATTTTGAAAATCACCCCGAACTTCCCTCAAAGCTCCGTAGAAATAAAACTCAGACCTTTGATTAGCCTCGGCATGGAAATGCAAGACAGGTTTATTGTAGATGTCTACATACCTGGCGGAAAGTCAAATGAAATGTATTTTACACATGGTGGAGAGACCTGGATCCGTCATGGAACTTCAACTTCACAACTAAGCGGGCATCAATTGTTCGCCCATATCTGTGCTCGTTACAGCACTGCCGACGACCTGCTACGAGCGGTAGATCTAAAAGCTCGTATAGCTATGGATGAGATTCAACGGCTTAAAAAGCTAGGGGCAAATTCAGCCGACGAACTCGCAAGCAAGCAAGGAGAGTTATTAGAATTACGTGAAAGCGTATCTACAGCCTGGCAACATTTAAAAGCGATCGGTCTCATCTGCCCCACATGTGAAGCACCGATTGCTGTACGACAATCGTTTTCCCGAACCATGTCGATAGGTGGTAGGGAGATCGACGCTGATTTTGAATATATTCAGTACGAATGCGGGTACGCTACAAGAGATGACTTGAGTGAGCCCGATTCTCCATGCCCGCAGAATTCGAATTCTCCATCATCGTCGCAGGACATGCATGACCACTAGTACCGCTAAAAATGAGGTGATCGGACTCTGCATAGCCATAGAGGCGATTGGAGACATACTAAACCATGCGTTAATGGAAATTTGCGGAAAAGAAAAACACTTAAAGGATGTTACCGTATTATTCCACTCTAGGATTCATCAACAGTTATTCCTTATTAGGTTATTGGATTTTGCCAAGGAAACTGGCGACTTTGGTTTAACAGGAGTTAAAGGCTCCTGCTTGGATGTGATAGCATCTGCTTGCGAAACAAAAACGTTCGATACTAACAATTCAGTTTGCGCACTAAAAGACGCTACTACGAAATTACAACAATGGCTAAACACTCCTGCCACACTCAAGTTGTGGATTCCAACTCTAAATATTGAAGCTGAGTTGAAAGTCACGAGACTCTACCTTTTATACATTTCTGGGAACGAAGCAAAGCACAATATTTCGCGATTGACAGGTCTGACTAAGAATATTCAGAAGATGCTGGGCGATCATGGTCACATAGTACCGCTTGAGCAAATCCCGCTCGCTTTGGATGACTTTGCCGAGCACTTGACTGAGCATTTTTTTGTCTACTACTCGACGTGGCTTGCAGAACTACTGAATAACCTTCGATGGGGGCTCCAAGAATATCTTAACCCCATATTCAAAAACTGCTATAAAAGTGCCCCTGAGCTTGGAGAGATGGCGTACAGGTACGATTATCCAATAAGTATGGACTCAGATATATCAAAATCATGGTTTTGGAGACTAATGAACAATATCCGTACCGGCCCCTATTATGAAAAATTTAGTGCATCAGAGTATTTGAAAAAGGAAGAAATTTAAGCGTGCTGTGATTGACGGTCCTAGTGCTTTGTACCTGAACCGGCAGTTCCCGGCCAATTTCCCATAGCACCTGCGTTAAGGAACCAGCCATTTGAATAATTAATTTAAATAAATTAATTATTCAAGATTCTTAATGGGTGCAGAGGGAATTGCACTTCAAAGTTCATCAGCCAATTCGGAATTGCTCGTTTCAGTTCCACTTTTTAGAAAGTTCTCAAGCGTGAACGGTAACTGGGTTTTTGGCTGAACGAAGGTGCGAGAGTGGAGGATCTGTGTCTCGTAGAACGCTTCGCATACTGTGTCTTGGTCCTGCCTAAACCAGTGGGTCGCTTCTGGCAAAACTTCCCTCGATAGCGGGTGCTTAGCTAGTGGATTGTGAAATACCTCTAGCTCGGCAGACCATGGCTCATAGCCTTGTGGCCAGAGATCAAGATATTCAGGACTGGTTACGTCCAAACAAAACGGTATTCCCTTAAGGGCCCCAGGTGTTCGATCAAAAATCTCCCCAAATCGGGTGTTGGTGAACTCATCATGCTGAGTCATTGATACGAGTACCCTCCCGAATTTAGCCAAACTGCAACCATTGCTGAATATTATTGCTGATAAGCCAGCATTTTCCGGGAAGCGAAAGAGTCCAGCAGGAATCTTTTGTTCACCAAGCAAGTATTCGATTTTCACCCCCACCGCTTGTTTTTTTCCATCAATGACTTCTGCTGATGCGTATTCTCCATAGAGATACGCAATGAGAGCCTGCCTGCTCCAAGTCATGGATCCTTGGGCATGAAAATCAGCAATGGCTAAGGCAAAGGGTTGGCCAGCAACGTGTGCAAGCTGATCGTATCGTCGCTGCAGTTTGCTACGAATTGTGTTGGCAAATCTGACCGCGGCTTGCCCTAGAACTCGATCCATCAGGTCAGACGGAGGTGGTTCAGCCCAGGTAGTCGCATGGTCGTACCGTTCAGCCGGATTCGTTGTAACTGCCTCAATCCAAGCACACTCACCATTGCGACGCGAAATGCGAAAATCAGGTGATCGATGCTGTTGGCTAACGAACCGACCTTGTTCACGGAAACACGCCAGCAGATGGAGTTCCCAAAGGCGTGTGTGCAAATTCTCGGTTTGAAAATCCCTGACCCAGTTGGCGTCAGGCCGAGGTAATGAATAGTACAAATGTCCGATCATCCATGCGGCTTTATGCCGAGATTTTCTGGATAAATGCTGAAAAAGAGTGCATGTAGGTAGGCCGGCGCTGTCGAAAATATTAGGTCTTCTAGCGGTATTTCGGGGCATCGACTCACGAGGCGCCCCCTCTTGAAGGTGAGCGGCAATCCTGCTCTCTGCTTCGTCATAGCTATCAAATCCGGCCTCATCTAAAACCAAGGCCCAAACCAGATCCACTCGTTGCCGCATCGCCATGCAACCATATGTATTCGTGGCTACGTCACGAGTTAAGACCCCCCATGCGCGTCCATCCGCCGTCCTCCAAGCCCGATACGGCATGTGATCGACGAAACTCAAACCCCACGGCAATGAAAGGGCATAGAGGTCAAACATGGCTTGCGGAATTAATTCCATAAATTCGGTCCCATGATCAGCATGCATGGCGTAACAGAAAAGCCCACTGTGAAGTAGGGACGTGCAATCCTTGCTGTGTCCACATTGTATGGTGAAATTTTCCGAATAATGAGGAAAATATCCCGAGAAGTCCTAGCGTTACTGGGTTGTCACTGCCGGAGATGGGTGTAGCGGTTGATAGGAAATCTACTCAAGGTTTACGTGGCTGAGTCTATTAAAATCTATGAGCTTGTCCTTGCGCGCAGCTACGCGAAATCTGCACCCCGAATCCTCTGCTCAACGTAAAGATTTCAATCTAACGCGCGTACTTCTCTGTCGTGGAAAGCATCGCCGTCTTTTTCAAAAAAATCGGCCGATAGTTGTCTGTCGTGAAGACTGAAACAACCCAAGCGGTGAACCGTCCGGTCAATCGGGCGGGCTGATGCCCTCAGGCGAACGACGGGCGAACCAAGTGCCATACATCAAGAGCACAGCGAGATCACGACCCTGCTGATGTTACCGTGCTCTACCTCCAGTCCAGGGTCACATGAGTTGGTGTAAACCGCGCCTTCTTTGACATTAAATCGGTAGTGACGGACCGCGTCCTTTGACTTCGGAACGTATGCTATTTCTGTGAGCTGCTCCATTAGCCATCTCTCTTTGCCATTCATGGCAGGCGGTGTGACGAGGAGAATTGACTCGATTGCCACACTAGCTGACTTGGACAAGCTCAGATCTTCCAGCGTTTGGACGTCGGAAACCATGAGCATGTGTCGCGATGTGGAATCTCCACCGCATTTGAGGAGCGTGACATAAAACCAAGGTAGCGGGATGATCTGCTCCACGCAGGACCACAGCTGGAGATCCGGCTCCAGCTGGGAAGAAAAGCTCATTACGTCTCGCCGATAGGTTCTAAACATAAAAAACCCCAAAATGAACACTATAGATTGTAGCTCTATAGAGTGCATAAAAGGCCTTATCTTTCCATTTGCGAGTAAAGCAAATGGAAGTAAAACAAGCGTTCGGGTTAGCGCTTCGCGCCTTGCGTATCAGCAGAGGATTAACACCGGAGGATTTTGCTTTAGTCAGCAGCCGTACGTTCTTGAGCTCGCTGGAGAGAGGTATCAAAGGTGCGACCATAGAGAAGGTCGACGAGCTGGCGGGCACAATTGGGGTGCATCCGGTATCCGTCATCGTTGCCTGCTACCTCAAGAAAGACCCAGACATTAAGCTGGAAGATCTCCTTGAGCAGGTCCGCAGCGATCTCAGTTAGTACGCAACTCTCATGTGGGGCTTTGACTTACTGAAGCCGGTGCGCCGTGCCGAAGTCTTCGACGTGATCGAGTTGCAGATCTCCTGGTCCGCGTTACTGGGAAGCGGCTGTACAGCAAGTGCTATAAAGCAGCCAGTCCGGAATTGGAAGATTTTTCCTCACCTCCAGTGGTGCCCATAGCTATCTGACACATTCAAATACTCGGTCGAACCTGGATGGCCTGGTCAGTCAAGCCCGTGCAGAGCAAACATGAGTAATCATCTACTCATCGTTTTCGTAACGGCTCCATTACGTCTTCGACATCCAACCCTTTCAATAGGCACCGATGCAAAATCACGGACAGCGCTTCGTAGAGCCTATCGCGCTGCGTAATCAAGGCGGCATTTTCCGCCTGTAGATGAGCAATGCGCTCTTCGAAGCTTCTCCGCCGGCGGGCACCGTCTGGATCTCTTCCGCTTTCCTTCAGTTGTGCGATACGAGCGGACTCGATCCGCCGACCACGATCTCCCACTAAGGTCGCGCGGCTCGTCAGGCCCAATCTACGCTGCACTTCGGGGCGCGAAATAGGCGCGAGCTCCAATCCTAAGCTAACCATTTGGGCGAGGAGGGCGTCGATCGCCTCGTCCAACGTGCCGCCCCTCAAGATCTGTCGTTGCGCCATGGTCGCCCCTAATCGTCTGAAACCGAACTATGTCGTTTGTCCGTGTCTGCAACCGTCATTGGATGCCCATTTGGAAACACGCGTTGCACACCTGCATTGGTGTCGCGTGCGAGGACGGATTTCAAATTGTTGAGTTTGTCCTCCTGGTCCGCCAGCCATACATCGCTGCCTGCCTCTCCGGCGCCGGCATCGCGCATGATAGTAATTGCGGTCGTAAGATTCTCGGCTTGTTTCTCAAGGTTGGCCCGTTCCGATGGAGTGCCCATCAGATGGAGATGCGAGCAGCCATTCCAGCACTGAAGATGCTTAGGGCAGGGCGCTTGGGAGAAATCGTGAATGCAACCTCCGAAGGGTGTCACATGGAGCGCCGTGGCGTGTACGGCAAGGAATGCTTCTGCCGTTGTCGTGCCTTTATCTGACAGCAAAGCATGGTAACTGTCGGTCAACGCGCCCTGAATGCGCTTATCTCTTATGCCCGTATGTAGAAAGTCGATACGCTCGTGATGGCTATTGAACGCCAAGAACTCCTGATGGGCCGCGGTGTTTTCTTCAATGCTCGCGTGCTGGTAATAGACATTCTGGTCGAGGCGTTTCCGCCCCAGGGCCAACGCTTGCTGAACGTCACTCATGCCGGTCAGATGGTAAATAGTGTTACGCCAGTGTCGAGGTTGGTGGCTTGTTATCCTAATCGGAGCTCCATCAGACTCGGTCAATGACCGACGCGAAAAAATGGACGGATACTTTTCATCATTACCCAACGCGCGATTGATATCCACGAGGGTTACCCGACGCGGGATTGCCCGAAATACATTTGCTTCCCGCCCACCGAGGCGAAATTGACCATCAAACGCGATGGCTAATGTTTCGCTGGTTTTTAGGACAACACAGAGCTTACCTCCAACATTTTCAGTAAGCGCTGCATGACCGCGAAGTTTGGGTACGAGAAACCGCTCAATATCTCCGGCCAAGTATCTGCGTTTGATCGCTTTAGACTGATGCTTAGTCTCGTCGTGGGGGTGAACTCCGTTTCGGGAAAGATACACCGAGAGATTCCTAAGGGTATCTCGGTTCTCGCTAAACCCGAGCCAATCTAGAACCTCAATCTCTGACATTGCTGTTTGTGGTGAGTAGTTCCAGAGACGCCCTGGATGGGCTTCTTGCCACGTAGCGAGCTCTCGCTGCTCTTGGGTCAGCATCTTCAATCGTTCGACCGCACGCCTAGCTAAAGGAACGTCGCTTTCTGCGAACCAATGAACACGGGATTGAAATTGCTTTTCCGCAAAGTACCTGATCCCGCATTCGACTATGGGTTTACCATTGGCATCTACAACCACCTTTCCTGCCGTCCCTTTGATCGGCCTTTCGACCCAACAGTCATAGGGAATTACTGTTACCTCATTACCCCGTTGCCCAGTCGCGATCAACAAATCGATCACACGCAGCAAAATTTCTTCGCCCTCACTGATCGGATGGTTCGAGCAAAAGGCGTAGGCTTCCATCGCCTCACGAGAAGGCAACCTGTCATCAGATTTACGCTGTCTTACCGCACGATCAGGATCGTGCAATGAAATGTAGTCGTGGCGGCGTTTCTCTGGTTTTGCATCATGCTCGAAGTGGATGGCGATCTCGGTTAATTGCAGATTATCAATCGCATCCGCTATTACTTGAAGATGAGAGATCGCGTCATAGAGGTTCTTGTAGCCACTTTCGCGGAGAAAGCCTACGACGCGATCAAAATCGCCTCGCGTCAACTGTGTGGGGTCGGATACGCCGCGTTCAAACAAAGGGTTGTATAGCCGCCGGACAGCAATATTGTAGGCCGCAACCATCGAAAACTTCAGACTCCGGGTGCGTTGCAGATACACAATCAAGGCCTTACTAAAATCCTGGAAAGTGAAGGGGAGTGGCCCCTTAGGCGGGGCGGGATAGCCTGTCTTCTCGAGGGCTTGCCGATGCGTTTCGAAGGTAAGAGCATGTTGGTTATCCCGTTGTGGTAACCAACTTCCGACGTCCCACACCGATGACGCCCACGATGTTGAAATTGGCAACGACTGAAAAATCGCTTGTTCCTGTGTAATAAAGCCCTCGATGCTCTGCCTTGCCCTAGACAGCGTCATCTGCGGCATCCTCCGTGTGCTGCCGGCAGCGCTCGATGGTAGCGCTTACCGCCAGGATGGTTGTCTGATGCTGGGCGAGGGGCCGGTTGTGAATGAGGTCACCGGCTTGTTCTGCCATATCAATGAACCGTTGGGCTTCTCGTTGCAACGCCTCTTTCACCTGCTCATGGCGGCCGTCAGCAAAGGGATGAAACTTCTTGCAGGTGTAGCAGGCATACACGGGATTGTAGGGGCAGTGCGTATGAACTGGCAGGGCACAGGCACCGATGTCCCCGATGTACTGCGTATCGATGACGCCGCGGATGGCTCTTTCTGCGACTGTATTTCGACGCTGGACGATTTCCCCGGTTAATAAACTGCGCATGATGCGCTGATAGGAAGGGCTCTTTCCGAGCGCTTTCTCTTTGATCCGGGCAATGTTGGGGGTTGCTGTGACATAGGCACGTGCCGCGACCGTGCTGTTGTGACCGAGCAGTTCGGCAATCATGCCTGCTGGAGTTCCCTGGTCCGCCAAACCTTGTCCGAGGTGATGACGCAGTAACATGGTTACCTGGTTCGGTTTGTCTATCCCGGCTTCGCGCAGCTCCTGTTTAAGGCCTGCACAGATTTTGGTTACCGAGAGGCGCCTTCCTTTGGAATTGACAAATAATGGTTCGCATTTGCTGCCAAAACGGCGTTGAATTTCCGAGACATGACGGGAAATTTTTTCACCTAACCGCGTGGTCACTTTGCGGGGTCGTCGCTCAGGTCGGCGTTGACCAACCTTTTTTGCCATGGGGAGCCACAAAGTGTAGTACATCTCAAGATTAGTGCTTTCAATGAGTTCAAAATCCGCAATATCAAGGGAATGGAACTGAATAGCTCGCGGTCCGAGTTCAAAACCCATGAGAAGCATCAAATTTAACTGGGCGTCCTCCCAAAGATCTGTTGGAGGTGCTCGTTCAATACGCTTGAGCAACCGAACTTCCTCATCAAGGTCAAAACCAGACTGCGAAAGAAAAATTCGCGCATATGGATCCACCCGGGCTGACTTTGTATCTTTTATTGTAAGGTAAGTATTTAGATCAAAACCTTTAATACCTCTATCAACCGCCCAACGATAAAATCTACGAAACCCTACAAGATCGTGTCTTGATTTTTTTAAGTCCTCAAGAACGGCTATTAGAAGGATTTTATCCCAAGGAAGTCCATTTGCTAGTTTAGTCCTAGATAAAACCTGAAGGGAATTTGCAAACATATGCGGGTGCATATTTTTCAAGCGCATAAGCCATAAAATTTTTGCTAATTGCCATGAGTTCAGAGTTAAATCGAAGATCAGTCCAATCAATTTTCATTGCAAGACCGCCGTCGTACCACGTCCAGACGCTCAATCGGGTATCGACGTACCTTGGCTGGTCATTAGTGCGAGTTCGAATAGCAACCTGAGCCGGGCCCTCAAATACGTAAGCCGGTAAAGAGGAGGAGGGTGAAGCCTGTTCTTGATCGGCTGATTTGGTCACGATGAACCTCCTTAACTGTCAAGTCGGCTCCAGGCTGCCGAGGCGCGCTGGGCGTTATGGCGGTTGGCCGACTCGGCTAGATAACGACTTGCATAACGGCGTGGCATCGCCGACGTATCAGACCAGCCGCAGACTCGTCGGAGTTCGTCCGTGGCGCGCTCGAGGTCATGCCCACGCTTCTCGACCAGGTAAGCCAAGAAACGGTCGGCGAAGGTGTGGCGAAAGTCATGCGCAGAAAGTGTAGGCAACAACCCCGGATGAGCCAGTTCAATGGTCAGAAACAGCCGATCGAGGACGTTAGACAACGCGCGAATCGACAGCGGGCGACCTCGGTCAGAGATGAACAAATAGCGGTACAGCAATTTCATTGGTCTGCCGTTACGTATGGGGCGCCGATCGCTCTGGATATAGCGCTCGTAGACCTCATACAACTGTGCGGAGATACCTACGGTCCGTCCGTGGGTTTTCAGCGCAGGCTCTTCAGCGCGCGGGTCACCTGGGTCATGTTCGCGATCATTGACGCTGACATAGGCATGATGTGAACCCTGATTGATATCCGTGGTGTAGAGCTTCAGAAGCTCACCGCGACGGATACCGGTCTCCAACAGCAATTCAATCATTAGCCAATTGCGCAACTGCAATCGTTCTGGAAACGGATTTTCCGTAGTGCCCGGGCGAATCAGCGTGCGAATGATCTGGAGTTGCGTATCTGTCAGGCTGCGGTAACGAGTGCGGTCCGGCTGAGCATTGATGATATGGCTCTCAAAGCGCCGTTCAATGACATCGGCAACGTCTGCAAATACAGCCTCGATGTTTGCTAGGGAGGTTGAGTTTTGACGAGCACGCGGGATGTAACGGGTGACACACCAGGACAAGTATTGCTTCAGCAATCGTAGGTACTGGTCACGAGTACGCGGATCGATCTGCGGAAAAGGTGCCGTCGCAGCTGTGCCGATTCGGGCGATCAGATTATCGGCGTGACGGCCGCTTTGGAGCCAGATGGCGTAACCATCTAGCAAAGCCAAAATCGCCTCAAAGTGGCAGGCCAAGATGGCCTCATCGATATCCAGATCTCTGGTATTGGCATAGGTATAGAAAGCCTGGATCGCGCGCAGATGTGCCGCCGCAGTGTTGTAAGCGCGGTATCTGAGCTTGAGTTGAACGTAGATGAACGGGACAAGCATGGGCAATGGCGCCGCATCTCCGGTCTGCACGAGCAGCGGTACACGCTGACCGGATGAGTAACGGCACTGAATCAGCTTCATCGGCAGCCACCTCATTCAATGTCTCACCATGAACACGAAGTACATGGCCCGTTGAGAGCGTGGACGTCAGAAGCAGGTTTGTCGAATCAGTAGCTTAGGCAGCTCATGAACATCTATGACATGACCTGTCGTTTAACATAATATACATTACACGTAATATCAGGTTACAAGATTAGCCCGGTTGCACTCAGATCTGGAAGCCCGCTTTTCACCTTCAGTACGCGGAAGTAAACCTTCACGTAGATCAGGAAGTAAACGCTAGATAGGCACCTCAAGCTTCCTTATCACTTCTTTACTTCCGATTTCGGACCGTTCGTCGTCATGAGCGCTCTCCTTATCTTTTTATTACTTCCGATTTCAGTTTTTCGAAACGCCTTCGCTCTCCCTATCCTTTTTTTACTTCCTATTTCGCCATCCATTATTCGTCACAGCCCCGTCTGCAAGCACGTCGCTCTGTGAAATCTACAACGTTCAGCATGGAGCTGGTGCGTAGATTTCAGGCGGCGCCAATCGCGGGCTGATTTACATGCAGATGCGCAAGGTATTGCCAATACACACCCTGCGCCTGTGGCGCTGATAATGCTGGTCCGATTCCTCGAGTTTCAGGCATGAGGTCTCGAGCCCCGAGCCAATCCTATGCAGGCAAGAAGGCCTAGTGAATGGCGTTGTTCACCATGACGAACCCAAAACTGTGCGTAGTTCTCACGCAGAACTGCAGTTGTTCGTGGTTCGGCGCGAGCAGGCGAAACGATCTCCGACCCACTTGTACCGCTACCTGGCGAAAGCAATAATCACACTAGCGTCAGACCGCTAACTCATTGATAATTCAACTAAACGGCTATTTAGTAGAGTTATGTTTTATTGGAAATACCCACCCTTCAAGGTATCTCAACTCTGTTAACTCATTGGCGACTCTTTATTGATGGTTCTTCCTACCCTCGCTCACCATCCAGTGCACGCCAATACCGTAGACATCCTCGGGTTACGCGTTTACCGTTTGATCTACAAACCTGAATCAAGCCCCGAAACGTTCGAGGCTTGATAATGTCAGCGGGCATTAGGGTTTGTGTCCTCCACCGCCACTCATCCCGCCGTCTTTGCGCCCCATATCGGCTGAATCGTCATCAGCAACATTGCTATCGCGTCCACCGCTGGACGATTGGTCTGGCTTGCGGGACTGTTGTCCGCCTGAAGCCTGGCCACCTTTCTGGCCTGGTTTGGACATGTCCTGTTTATCGTCGGCGAACTCCCCTCCCCGATTCGTACCCTGTCCACCTCCGGACATGCGATCGCTATCACGGGATTGTTGATGCCCACCTGAAGCTTGGCCACCTTTCTTGCCGGCCTCTGAAGCCTTGTCCCGGTCAGTAGAAAAATTGCCTGGTTTATCGTTTCCTGAATTGGCCATTTTCGTTCACCTCTACATCGTTGGCACGAGCAAGAGCTCGTCTAATTCGGAGGACGCACAAAACGGAAAGTTTGAATGGAAATACGGAGCACGCGACGAGTGGATTCACGCGGATGGTTCCATCGAGAACAAGCGCACACGACTGACGGCTCATAGCCGTCCATCAACGCAGCCTGACGCGCCGATCTTCATGCCAAAGCCTCGATATTTACTAGACTTGATAATTCGTAGGAACCCTCCACGCAGTGCCCACGGGAGGTCAATTGATGACAGAACACATCGTGCATTTTCACTGCCAGATCGATCAGGCAACCACTGAGCGCTTCCGGGATGGCTGCCTGGAAGCCATCGATCAAGGCGCTACCTCCCTGCTCCTCAATCTTTCAACAAGTGGAGGCAGTACCAACTTTGGCTTCACTCTTTACACATTCCTCAAATCATTGCCGGTACCGCTATGCGCGATCAACGCGGGCAACATCGAATCAATGGGCATCATTATGTTTTTGGCGGCTGGCCGGCGTATCACCTCGCCCCATTCACGCTTCCTGATTCACCCAATGAATTGGTACTTCAGCCAAAAATCAGTCGATCATCAGCGCCTGCGTGAATACCTGTCGAGTCTGGACAACGATTTGGCGCGCTATGTCCAGATATTCATGCTCGAAACCGCCGCTGCAGCGACCAAGCTCGACATTTTTCATTGCCTGTCAGCGGAAGAAAAAGTCATCGCCGCGCACGAATCCCTGGCCTACGGGATTGCTCATGAGATGAAGCAGATGGTGTTCGCTGAAGATGTCAAACACTGGAAAATCAGCGGCAACTAAAGCGTTGTTCTGCAGCGCAAGGCGCACCGATCAGGGAAATTGAACCTGGGCTGCGCTCAGGCCTCGGATACTAAAACCCCTCATTGGTGAACCTATGACAATCGAGGACACGTTACTTCGCCAGCGCAAAGTGCTTGCCAAATTTGGCGAGCTTGCCTTGGCGTCAGATGACCTGGAACACATCCTTGATGAGGCCTGTCGATTAGTCGGCGATGCCCTCGAAACCAATCTCGCCAAATTTATGCTGCTCGAAGGAGACGGCATCACATTCTTCGTGAGAAATGGCGTGGGCTGGGCGCCCAATGTCGTTGGGAAGGTTCGGGTAAAAGCATCTGAAGACAGTCCGGAGTTGTACTCCCTCAATACCCATGCGCCCGTCGTCTCGACAGATATTGCGACGGAAACCCGTTTCCGTTATCACGACTTTCAGAAGGAAAACGGGGTAAAAGCCTTCGTCAATGTTTTAGTCCTTGGCGCCAAGGGTGAACGCCCCTTTGGAATCTTCGAGGTTGATAGTCGCACTCCCCGTCAGTTTACAGACAGCGATATCGACTTCCTCAGGGGTTACAGCAACTTGCTGGGCGCAGTGTTGAAGCGTTCCAACACCCAGGAAACCATGCGCTTTACGGAACAGAGATTGCGTGAAAGCGAGCGACATTACCGCATCGCAGCCGAGTTGAATCCACTATGGCCCTGGTCTGCTGACAAGAACGGCAACCTTCTCTCTATTGACCCACGCTGGTATGAATACACCGGTTTGTCACCTGCGCAAACATTGGAGCGCGAGTGGGCCAACGCAGCTTATCCAGCGGATCAGGTGTCAATCGCCGCACTTTGGGATCAGTCACTGGGCACGCTGCAGCCCTTCGATTTACAAATACGCTTGCGTAAACATACTGGCGATTACCATTGGTTTAGAGTTCGGGCCCTATGCAGTTTCGATGCCGCCGGACAATGCGAACAATGGTACGGCACCTTCGAGGACATCGGCGATCGGGTGCAGCTGGAAAGCGCACTGCGCGAATGGAATGACTTGCTCGAAGACCGTATCGCGCAACGTACTCAGCAACTTGAGGACGAACAGCATGAGCGCGCCGTGATGGAATCCAAGCTTCGGCAAAGTCAAAAAATGGAAGCCGTCGGACAACTGACAGGAGGCATAGCCCATGACTTCAATAATCTGTTGGCGGGTGTCATGGGTAGTCTGGAGCTGATGCAGCGACGCATAGACGCTGGCCGTTTTTCCGACCTGGCTCGCTTCAACGCCTTGGCAATGACCTCTGCTTCTCGGGCGGCGGCGCTAACGCAACGTCTCTTGACGTTTTCTCGTCAGCAATCACTCGAACCCGAACTGTTGGAACCTCGCCAAGTAGTGGCCGGCCTTGAAGACCTCATTCGTCGTACGGTCGGGCCTAGCATCATTGTCGAGTGCTCATTCCGTGCAAACGATCGTATCCGGTGCGACCTCAACCAGCTCGAGAATGCCCTGCTCAATCTTGCGATCAACGCCAGAGACGCAATGCCTGAAGGAGGCGCGATTAGTCTGGAGGTCGATCGATGCGTCATGGATGAAGCAACCTCCTCCGACAAAATGTTGCCACCAGGGGCTTATGTGTGCATCTCCGTCACGGATACAGGTACTGGAATCAATCCAGACATCTTGTCGCGCATATTCGACCCGTTTTTTACGACCAAGAAGATTGGTGAAGGAACAGGATTAGGCCTTTCGATGATCTACGGCTTTACCCAGCAATCGGGTGGCCAGGTAAAAGTTCACAGCAGTGTGGGTGTTGGAACAACGGTGACCCTGTATTTTCCAGTCGACAATTCCCCTCCTGATGACGCTCAGAAAGCCTCGGACAAGTCTCATCAGCCAGAACCCTCCGGCAATAATGAAACTGTTTTGCTGGTGGACGACGAAGCAGTCGTTCGGCAGACAACATCAGAGCTGTTATCCGAAATCGGTTATCGCGTTATTGAAGCCGTAGACAGCGTGTCTGCGATGAAGCAGGCGGAGGGCATCGAGCATCTGGATTTACTGCTGACCGATATAGGCCTTCCTGGATCAATGAACGGAATCGGTTTATCTGCCGAACTCAGGACCAGGTATCCGAAACTCAAAGTGCTTTTTATCACCGGCTTTGCGGGCGGCGCGAGATTAGTCACGGCCGATGCAACTACCGGGATTCTAACCAAGCCCTTTAGTCTGAATGACCTCAGATCGCGCGTGAGCGCGTTGATAAACGCGTCTCCTGATAGCCATTAGCGCACTTCCCTTACAGGTCAGGTCGCGAAGTCCTATTAGCCGGCGATGGTTAATCGCGTCGACCGGCAGGGTCGTGCCCGGCACGTCCGACAGCAGAATGTATTCCTGATGCCACGCATCAAAAAAGTTGAACCGCTTTTCGAAGCGCTCGCCTAATGATCAGCTTGTGGAAAATCCCCATAGGCAATTTGCCAACAACGGCATACTCCGAGAGGTGGTCAACGTGGCTAAAGACGATAAGAAATCCAAAGGTGAAGCTTCTAAAGCCAGCAAGGAATTGAAAGACAAGAAGGCATCACCGGCAAAAAAATCAGCAGCGGCCTCGGCTCTTTCGAAGTCTTCTGAAAAGAAAGACAAGAAAAAAGATGCCGAACCGAAGAAGTCTGCGAAAAAAGCTGATAGCAAGCCTGAAAAGGCGAAGAAATCAGAGAAGGCAGACAAGCCAGCGAAGAAGAAAAAGTGACAACTGCTATCGGCTAGGGCTTTACGCCCTAGCTTTTTTTTAGCTGAGTTTCCATCATGTGTCGTACGGGTTCTGATGTTGTGAGCGGTTACCCTCCTTTATCAAAACTGCCTGCTTCTAAGACGATCCGACAATCGGTCTGCCCCCGCCTCTCCCCCCTACCCTTACAGAAACCGTCCTCAACAAAGGCGTCATCGCGATGCGCATTTTTTAGTGTAATCAGCCATCTAGCGAGAAGGAGCAGTCCGTTTCGAGACTGTCCTGTCGTCTGGCTGACGAACGCGTGTTATGGTTTCGGTCGCGTTTGAGACCGCTGAACGTGCGTCTGGATGTCAGGGTGTCGTAAATCAGGAATCAGATTCTCTGATTTGATCTATACACAATATGTCAAATCTTCCGGTTTCAAACTCATCGTTGTGAACAGCCAGGCATCTACCCTGAAATGATTCGGCGTAACTGCCGAGTGGGAGACCTTATCCAATGAGTGCTTTGAAAGTCGTTGCCCACGATACGGTTCTGATCACCTTCCCGGCTTCTCGTCAATTCTTTCGCGAGCACATCCTGAGATTCTTGCGACGACGACGCTGAACGACGAACAGTTCATCCCGAGGAAGAACGACTGCCCTCTTCTGTTGCTGAACCCGCACAAGTACAACCCCGGCATTTTCGTCACCTGACGGTGAGGTGTCACGAGTTGAATGTCGAGTTCGGTGGGCGGGTTACTTGCCACTTCATGTTGAGAGCGTGACGAACAAAGTTTCAACTAATAAGTTTCAACCCTTCCCCCTCGCGGCGCAGTAACCGGCAGGCCCCAGCGTCACCGGCTGTTCATCCGAGCAAGGAGTGTGCGATGGCTGATTCAAGCAAGAAAATGAGCCTGATGGGGCTCACGACGTTGGTCACGGTCAACATGATGGGGTCGGGCATAATCATGTTACCCACCAACATGGCTCAACTGGGTGCCGTTTCACTGTTGTCGTGGATCTTTACTGCAATTGGTTCGATGGCCATTGCGTATTGCTTTGCCCAGTGCGGCGTGTTCTGCCCGCGTTCTGGCGGTTTGTCCGCGTACACCGAAGAAGCCCACTCCAAATCAGGCTTTTTCCTGTGTTCGTACCTGTATTTTCTGTCGCTGGCGATCGCCAACGTGGCGGTGGCGATTTCCGCGGTCGGTTACCTGTCCGCGTTTTTCCCCTGGCTCAGCAGCGGTGCCATTCCCCTGTTCGTCGGCACGGTCGGGCTGATCTGGTTGACCATCGTTGCCAACTTCGGGGGACCCAGCATCACCGGCAAGATCGGGGCTTTCACGGTCTGGGGTGTGATCATACCGGTGGCGGGCTTGAGCATCATCGGCTGGTTCTGGTTCAAGCCCGATGTATTGGCGGCCGCCTGGAACCCCAATAGCCTGCCGATCTCCGAAGCCATCTCCAAAGCCATCCCGCTGACCCTTTGGGCGTTCCTCGGGATGGAGTCGGCCGCTCAGGCCACCGATGCGGTGGAAAATCCCAAGCGCAATGTGCCGCTGGCCTGCCTGTTCGGGACCCTCGGCGCAGCGGTGGTTTACGTGCTGTCGACCACCGTCATCCAAGGCATCATTCCTAACGCCGAGCTGGCCAACTCCTCGGCGCCGTTCGCGCTGGTCTACGCAAAAATATTCAACCCGATGGTGGGCAACATTATTATGGCGCTGGCGGTGATGGCCTGTGTCGGTTCGCTGTTGGGTTGGCAATTTACGCTGGCCCAAACCGCCAAGATGACGGCCGACCAGAACCTGTTTCTCAAACTGTTCAGCAAGGTTAACTCCATGAACGCGCCGGTCGTCGGCATGATTGCCTGCGGCGTGCTGCAGACCCTGATGGCCCTGTCGACCATCTCCCCCGATGCCGCCGCGCAGTTCAGCAAACTGGTCAGTCTGGCGGCAGTAACGAACCTGATTCCCTACATAACGGCGCTCACCGGCCTGCTGGTGATCATGCACAAAGCCAACGTGGGGTCGGCGGTGTACACGCGCAACCTGGTGGTGTTGCTGATTGCGGTGGCCTACTCGTTGTATGCCTTGTACGCCTGCGGCAAGGATGCGGTCATGGGCGGCACACTGGTCCTGGTCTTCGGCTACTTGCTCTATGGCTTCCTCGCGAAGCGATTTGTCAACGAACCGGTAGCTGATCTGAATAGGGGGAACAGCCTATGAAATTGTTATCGACCAAGCCGTTGAGCATGCTGCTCGCTTGCGTGCTCTCGATGCTTTCGACAATGGCCAGTGCCGATACCCTGGAGCGTGTGCGCGCCAGCAATACGCTGACGTTGGGCTACTTGCCGGACTTCGCTCCGTTCAGCACCCGCGTTGGCGACAAGGCCAACGGTTACGCCATGGATCTGTGCCTGAAAATCGCCGACCAGGTCAAGACCGAACTGGGCCTGCCGTCGTTGCAGGTGCGCCTCGAGGCGATAAAGATTGCCGAAGAGGTGAGCGCCGTGAGCTCCGGCAGAATCGACATCCTCTGCACGCCAACGACCGCCACGCTGGAGCGACGCAAATCGGTGAGTTACTCGGTGCCGGTCTACACGGCGGGACTCTCTGCCGTGGTGCACAAACAGTCACCCGAAGCCTTGATCAAGGTACTCAACGGCGAGGTAGCGCATGACGGCCCGACCTGGCGAGCGACGATCAACAACGGCCTGGCCAGACAAACCTACGCCACCGCCGAAGGTGGCGTTACGGAGCAATGGGTTCGCCAGCAGATGCGTTTACTCGGCGTGATCGCCACCCTGGTCACGGTGAAGAATAACGACGACGGGATCAAGCTGGTCGCCGACGGTAAAGCCGATGCGTTTTTCGCCGACCGCATCCTGCTGAAAAGCCGTATCGCGAGGGACTACCCCAATGGCGAGCTGGTAGTGCTCGGTCGTATCTACGAGTACGCGCCGGCATCGATGATGGTCGAGCGCGGCGATGAAGACTTCCGCCTGCTGGTCGATACGGTATTGAGTGAAATGTATCGCTCGGGCGAGATCGAACAGGCTTATGACAAGTACCTGGGAGGCATCAGCGATTCGGCGAAAAAACTCTTCAGCGCCTACGCCCTGCCCTAGCCTTTGCACCCGGAGGGCCGCCTCCGGGTGTAATGCTTCACTTAAGAAAAGCTTCCAGCGAGCTCAATCTTCTCGCCACTCGCCTGTTCCATATTGAGAAACTGACGCTGCTCACCCAACTCCCGCCCCAATTGCACAGCGATCCATCGAAGGACCGCCCAAGGAGATCGATACGTGCAAGCACTCTTCACGTTTCTCAATGCCAACCCTTACATGCTGTTATTCGGGGTCGTCAGCCTGGCGGTACTGATCGGGCGCATCACCCTCAAGGGCTATGGATTGGGCATGGTTGCCGGCGCCATCCTGGTCGGATGCGCGGTGGCCATCGCAGGGTCCCTGTATGGCGTCACCTTCAAGATCGACGCGTTCACCATGAACCTCTTCTACTACCTGTTCATGTATGGCGTTGGCCTGCGGGTCGGTCCCTCGTTCCTCAACAGCCTGCGGGGTGACGGGCTGAAGTTCACCCTGTTGGCGGTGATCTGCAGTGTGCTGAGCCTGCTGGTGGTAGTAGCCGGTACGAAGCTGTTCCAGTTACCGATCGGCGCCGCCGGCGGCATTCTTGCGGGGGCCACCACCATGTCCTCGGCCATCGGCTCGGCTGAACAGGCGGTGGCCTCGGGCGCCATCCAGCTCCCGCCCGGCACCACGGCCGCTGACGTCTCGGCGATGATTACCCTGTGCTACGGCATCACTTATTTGTGGGGCACGATCGGCATCGTGCTGATGTGCAAATACATGCCTCGCTGGTGGGGCGTGGATGCCAAAGCCGCGGCGCGCCGCTATGAAGCCGAACACGGAATTCTTCAAGTCGACGACATGGGCCTGACCGGATATGTCGCCTTCGGCTTGCGCGCCTACCGCCTGGAGAATCCCGCAACGGCCGGCCTGACCATCAACGATTTTCGCGCTCGCTTCCCGGAGTACCGCGTCGTCAATGTGTGCCGTGGAGATGAATCCATCGGGGCCGATCCCCTGACTGAACTGCAACTTGGCGACGTCATCGCCCTGGGCGGTTCCCACCGGGACCTCACTGCCAACATCGGTGTCATCGGCCCGGAAGTCCACGACCCCAAGGCGCTCGGCGTGCAACTGGATCAAGCGGAGATTCTGGTCACCGAGAAAGCCGTCATCGGCAGGAAGCTTGTGGAGTTCCGAGGAGAAAGCCTCGCCGGCCAGCTGCAACTGACTCGCCTCGAGCGCGGTGGCGTCCCTCTGCCTATCGGCCCGGAAACCCAATTGCAGCGCCGCGATGTGTTGTTTGTTACCGGCCTGACCAGCGCCGTGCAGCAGGCTGGCAAACTGTTCGGCGTCATCGCCCGCCCCAGCACCGTGACCGACCTGCTGACCTTGTTCGTCGGCATGACCCTGGGTCTGTTGATCGGCCTTATCCAGTTCCCCGCCTTTGGCGCTGCCGTGGGCCTGGGCAATGCCGGCGGCCTGATGGTGTCAGGGATCATCGTTTCATCGTTGTCCTCACGCTTGCGCTTTTTCGGCAACACGCCCAACGCGGCACGGAACATCCTCGAAGACATGGGCTTGCTGGTGTTCGTCGCCATCGTCGGGATCAATGCCGGCGCGACCCTGTTGAGCCAGCTCACGGGCACCCTCGCCGTGCAGATCTTCGCGGTGGGTTTCGTCGTCTGCCTGCTGCCACCCTTTGCGGTGTGGGTCGTCGGCTATCACCTGATGAAGATCAATCCTGCCGTCTTGATGGGCGGCATGGCCGGCGCCCGCAGCCACTCCGGCCCGTGCCGTGAGGCGGCCGCAGAGATCGGCAGCAGTGCGCCGTGGGTGGGGTTCCCGGTGGCGTTCGCCGTGTCGGGCATCCTGCTCACCGTCTTCGGCTACTTTGCCATGCTACTTGCCGCCTGAAAGATCAAGCCCGGACATCAATGGAACGGGAAGATGTAGTTCATCCAGGCCGACATGCGCAGCAGGATCTTGCGCATCATCGCGATGTGATGAAAGTGTTGGCTGTAGAGTGCCGCCTGCCCATAGGCGCCACCTGGCATCAGGCTGCGGTAGGGGGCAAATTCGGGATCGGTGATTTCGATGATGACCGGCACCCGGCCCGGGGGTGGCGAGCCGGTAAAGCTGATCAGCGTGCCCGAAGGCTGCACCTGCCCCTCCGCAATAACGGAGATGACGCTCTTGACCCGGCCTTGGAACACCTTCCCGGGAATGCCGTCGAAGGCAACTTCGGCTTCATCGCCGGGAGACAGTCGCAGCAAGCTGTTCTGCCGCATCCACGCCGCGAAGTACTGCCCCTCCTCCGGAATGAATACCATCGACGGCCGCAGGGGCAGCCTGCTTGCCATCATGCCGGGACGCAAGGAGACATGCGTCACGAAGCCTTTGCTCGGCGCGCGAACGGTGGTGTTATCGAGTTCGAACTGCGCATTGTCCAATTGCGCCTGCAAATCATCGGTTCTGGCGATGGCCGTATCGAGCTCGCGCTGGGTGCCGAAATTGCGCTTCATCAGCTCAGTGATTCGAAAACGATCGCCTTTGGCCGCAACCAGTTGAGCCTTGATGGATTTCAACCGGGCCTCAAAGGGCGTGGGATCGATGCGAAACAGTACATCGCCCTTCTCCAGGGGCTGGTTGGTCTGGACCGGAACGTCGATCACCTGGCCACTGATCACGGGAATCACCGGCACCGAGACAAAGTAAGAACGCGCAACCTCAGAGTACGGATGGTTGTAGTTCATCGTGAAAATCAACGCGCCAATGATCAGGATCCCGCCGAGTACTGCTGTGGGCACCGTCCATTTGTTCAACGGTATGCGGAAGATCTTGAACAGCGCGACGCAAAAGGCGGCGTAGGTCAGGATGAGCAGAAGATCCATGGTTCAAATCCCCCCGCCGAGATTATCCGGCGAGGGGATGACCCGCGACTTTCCTGTTGCCGACTCCAGTTGCTCAACCCGCTCTTGCAGTTCGGCGACCTGCTGCTCCAGATGCACGACGTGGCTTTGCGGTGACTTCCCGTCACCGAAGCCCCAGCCCCGATCCTCGCGATACGCCATCGCCCAGATCCACAGAAATGGCCACAAGGCGTGCAAGGTAAACAGGCTGACCCAGCCCGTGGCATGGATCGCGTCCTGATGAGGATGATTACGGTGTTTGGCAATATCGTAAGGGATGTCATGCAGCACGATGATCCCGTAGAACAACACTAGCCCCACGAATATCAACAGGCCGAGAGCAAAGTAGTCGAGCATGGGTGCCTCCCTTGCGATGTGTCAGTCGACAGAGTGTAGACCAGGCTTGCAGACAACAACGACGCCCCAAAGATGGCTGATCAGTGCTCCGTCACATCGTCAGCAAACCGCTGTACAGCCCGTAGGCCGCCACCCCGGCACCGATGACCACCAGCGCAAATATTGCCTTCTCGATCGGGGTGAACAACGGCTGTTCTTGCTCATGTTTGGCCAGGGCAAACAGAATCACCCCCGGTGCGTAGAGCAGCGCCGAGAGCAGCAAATATTTCAACCCGCCGGCGTACAGCAGCCACACCGCATAGCCCAGGGCGATGCCACCGATCAGCAAGTCTTTGGTCCGTTCTGCCGGTGCGTTTTCGTAGGTTTCACCTCGGCTGCTCAACAACACGGCATAAGCCGCCGACCACAGGTACGGCACCAGAATCATTGATGAAGCCAGATAGATCAGCTTGGTATAGGTGCCGGCGGAAATCAGCGTGATCAGCAGGAATAGTTGAATCATCACGTTGGTCATCCACAACGCATTGACCGGCACGTGGTTGGCATTTTCCTTGGTCAGGAACGCTGGCATGGTCTTGTCTTTCGCCGTGGAAAAGAGGATTTCGGCACACAGCAATGCCCACGACAACAAGGCGCCCAACAATGAAATCACCAGGCCAACGCTGATCAGCACCGCCCCCCACGGACCAACAATATGTTCCAGGACCGCGGCCAGGGACGGGTTCTGCAAGGTGGCCAGTTCCGGCTGGGTCATGATCCCGAGCGACAACAGGTTGACCAGCACCAGCAACGCCAATACCCCAAGAAAACCGATGACGGTCGCCCGGCCCACGTCCTCTCGTTTTTCCGCCCGCGCCGAATAGACGCTGGCGCCTTCGATGCCGATAAATACGAACACTGTGACCAGCATCATGTGGCGCACCTGATCCATCACGCTGCCAAAACTCGGGTTGCTCTGCCCCCAGACGTCTCGGGTAAAGATATCGGCCTTGAAAGCGACTGCGGCAATGACGACGAACATGATCAGCGGCACGATCTTGGCCACGGTGGTCACCAGATTGATGAACGCCGCCTGCTTGATCCCGCGCATCACCAGAAAGTGCACGGTCCATAACAGCACTGATGCGCAGGCGATGGCAGTCGGTGTGTTGCCCTGGCCGAAGACGGGAAATAGAAAACCCAGGGTGCTGAACAGCAGGATGAAGTAGCCAACATTGCCCAGCCAGGCACTCATCCAGTAACCCCAGGCGGACGAGAAACCCATGTAGTCGCCGAATCCGGCCTTGGCATAGGCATACACTCCGGCATTCAGTTCCGGTTTGCGATTGGCCAGGGTCTGGAAAACGAAGGCCAGCGTCAGCATGCCCACCGCCGTGATCGCCCACCCGATGACCACCGCACCCACCTCAGCGCGCTCTGCCATGTTCTGTGGCAAGGAAAAGATCCCACCGCCAATCATCGATCCCACTACCAAGGCGATCAGTGCACTAAGTCGCAGTTTTTGCACCGGTTGTGACATTGCTGTTCCTCCCTGCCCAGCGCAACTACCGAGCGTGACCGTTACGGACTTAATTAACGTAATCGATAAAGGCAAAACCTGCCTGTCCGATCCACGTCATTACTTCTTTTTTATAACCATCCACTCTATTGCGACAGATCAGAAATAGCGTTTATGCCCTTCAATACGCCGTCTAGCGGCACGTTAAAAGTACTACTGACTGATAAAGCACAAAAAACAAACCAGAGACTAAGCTTCGTCGGCTACGCTTGAATTTTGCTTTAACCCATGTGTGAGTACGGCACTTCACTGCAATGGCGTTCTGCCAACCGGCAACATAAAAGTCTTAAGAACAGCAATGAAATCTGGCTGAGTATTGACCACGACAGGTGTTTTTTTGTTATCCGGAGGATCACGGAAATGACCGCGGAAAAAACGAAATACGGCGTCCATTCTGAAGCGGGAAAACTGAGAAAAGTCATGGTCTGCTCCCCTGGGCTTGCGCACCAGCGGTTGACCCCGAACAACTGCGACGAACTGCTGTTCGACGACGTGCTGTGGGTGGCGCAGGCCAAGCGCGATCACTTTGATTTCGTCACCAAAATGCGCGAACGCAATATCGACGTGCTGGAAATGCACAACCTGTTGACCGACACCGTTGCCATCCCCGAAGCCCTCGACTGGATTCTGGAGCGCAAGATCACCGCCAACTCGGTGGGCGTGGGTCTGATCAATGAAGTGGGCTCCTGGTTGCGCAGTCTGGAGCCGCGCAAGACCGCCGAGTTCCTGATCGGCGGTGTGTCGGCGGATGACCTGCCGACCACGTTTGGCGGCAAAACCATCGAGATGTTCCGTGAGTTCCTCGGCCGCTCCAGCTTCATACTGCCGCCCCTGCCCAATACTCAGTTCACCCGCGATACCACCTGCTGGATCTATGGAGGCGTGACGCTGAACCCGATGTATTGGCCGGCGCGCCGCCAGGAAACCCTGCTGACCACCGCCATCTACAAGTTCCACCGCGAGTTCACTAACGCCGACTTCCAGATCTGGTATGGCGATCCGGATCAGGAGCACGGCAACTCCACCCTCGAGGGCGGTGATGTGATGCCGATTGGTAACGGCGTGGTGCTGATCGGCATGGGCGAACGCACGTCCCGTCAGGCCATCGGCCAACTGGCGGTGAACCTGTTCAAGCACAAAGCCGTTGAAAAAGTGATTGTCGCGGGTTTGCCAAAATCCCGCGCTGCAATGCACCTGGATACCGTATTCAGTTTCTGCGACCGCGATGTGGTGACGATCTTCCCGGAAGTGGTGAAGCAGATTGTCGCCTTTACCCTGCGCCCCGACGAGAGCAAATCCGGCGGCATCGATATTCATCTGGAAGAAGCCAGCTTTCTCGACACCGTCGCCGCCGCCCTGAATCTCAAGACCTTGCGCGTGGTCGAAACCGGCGGCAACAGCTTTGCCGCCGAACGCGAGCAATGGGACGACGGCAATAACGTGGTTGCCGTGGAGCCTGGCGTGGTCATTGGCTACGACCGCAATACCTACACCAACACCCTGCTGCGCAAGGCCGGTGTGGAAGTCATCACCATCAGCGCCGGAGAACTCGGACGCGGACGTGGCGGCGGCCATTGCATGACGTGCCCGATCATCCGCGACCCGATCGACTACTAACCTGATAAGCCTTGGTGCGAGCTTGTCGGGCGTCGCCAAGGGGATTACCCAACTCGAGGAGATCCAAAATGGCTTTCAACATTCACAACCGCAACCTGCTGAGCCTGGAACACCACACGCCCAGAGAATTGCGCTACCTGCTCGACCTGTCCCGCGACCTCAAGCGCGCCAAGTACACCGGGACCGAGCAGCAGCATCTCAAGGGCAACAACATCGCGCTGATCTTCGAAAAGACCTCGACCCGCACCCGTTGCGCCTTCGAAGTCGCCGCCTATGACCAGGGCGCCAACGTCACCTACATCGATCCGAACTCCTCGCAAATCGGCCACAAGGAAAGCATGAAGGACACCGCCCGGGTGCTCGGACGCATGTACGACGCCATCGAGTACCGTGGTTTCAAACAGGAGATTGTCGAGGAACTGGCCAAGTTTGCCGGCGTGCCTGTATTCAACGGCCTGACCGATGAATACCACCCGACGCAAATGATCGCCGACGTGCTGACCATGCGTGAACACGCTGACAAACCGATTCACGAGATCAGCTACGCCTACCTGGGCGATGCCCGCAACAACATGGGTAACTCGTTGCTGCTGATCGGCGCCAAACTGGGCATGGACGTGCGCATCTGCGCGCCGAAAGCGCTGTGGCCGGCGGACGATCTGGTGGCTCGCTGCAAACAATACGGCGAAGAAAGCGGTGCGCGTATCACCCTCACTGAAGACCCGAAAGCGGCCGTCAAGGGTGTCGACTTCATCCACACCGACGTATGGGTGTCGATGGGCGAACCGGTGGAAGCCTGGGCCGAACGCATCCAGCAATTGCTGCCGTATCAAGTCAACGCCGAACTGATGAAAGCCACCGGCAACCCGCGCACGAAGTTCATGCACTGCCTGCCCGCCTTCCACAACTGCGACACCAAGGTTGGCAAACAGATTGCCGAGCAGTATCCGCACCTGAGCAACGGCATCGAAGTCACCGACGACGTGTTCGAGTCCCCGGCCTGCATCGCCTTCGAGCAAGCGGAGAATCGCATGCACACGATCAAGGCGATTCTGGTATCGACCCTGGCTGACTTGTAAGAATGACGCCGGTCAATGTAGGAGTGAGCCTGCTCGCGATAGCGGTTTGACGTTCAACATTAGTGCCGACTGATGCTGCACAATCGCGAGCAGGCTCACTCCTGCAATCGACCGTGTCGCTGCCTTTCCTCTGCTTAGAAGGACACGCACCATGCTTATCGTCGTTGCTCTGGGCGGTAACGCCCTGCTCCGTCGGGGCGAGCCCATGACCGCTGACAACCAGCGCGCCAACATCCGGATCGCCACCGAGCAGATCGCCAAGATTCATCCCGGCAACCAATTGGTCATCGCCCACGGCAACGGCCCCCAGGTCGGCCTGCTGTCGTTGCAGGCAGCCGCCTACACCTCGGTGTCGCCTTACCCGCTGGACGTACTCGGCGCTGAAACCGAAGGCATGATCGGCTACATCATCGAGCAGGAGCTGGGCAACCTGCTGGATTTCGAAGTACCGTTTGCCACGTTGCTGACCCAGGTCGAAGTGGACGCCAACGACCCGGCCTTCAAGAACCCCACCAAACCCATCGGCCCGGTCTACACCAAGGACGAGGCGGAAAAACTTGCCGCCGAGAAAGGTTGGGCCATTGCCCCCGACGGCGATAAATACCGCCGAGTGGTCGCCAGTCCCAAACCCAAACGCATCTTCGAAATCCGTCCGATCAAATGGCTGCTGGAAAAAAGCAGCATCGTGATCTGCGCCGGGGGTGGCGGCATCCCGACGATGTACACCTCGCCCGGCAAACTGGAAGGCGTCGAAGCGGTGATCGATAAAGACCTGTGCTCGGCGCTGCTGGCCGAACAGCTTGACGCCGACCTGCTGGTGATCGCCACTGACGTCAGCGCCGCGTTTGTCGACTTCGGCAAACCGTCACAGAAAAGCATCGCCCAGGCGCACCCGGACGAAATGGAAAAACTCGGCTTCGCTGCCGGCTCCATGGGACCGAAAGTGCAGGCAGCCTGCGAATTCGCGCGCCATACTGGAAAAGTCGCGGTGATCGGCTCATTGTCGGACATTGAAGCAATCGTCCAGGGCACAGCCGGCACGCGTATCAGCACGGCGACACCGGGCATTACCTACTTATAAGGAGAGACGTCCATGGCAACGTTTGAGCCAGGTCACTTGCACATCGAGCGACACGCGCTGAACAGGGAGGATGTCAGTTACAACCTGTGCATCGACTATGAAGTCGCAACGGATCCTAAAGACGGCAAGGGCATGCAGTTCACCCTGCACGGCACCATCCAGGGCAAGGAGGTGAAAGAGCCCTTTTTTCTGCCCAAGGATCAGGCCTACAACTTCGCCAGCAACGTCACGAAAATTGCAGAGAAACATGGCGTTCCGAAGGACAAGAGCAGCATTGCTTCGATCCACACGCACTACGACGCCATGTTCGAAGACGTGCGTGCTCAGCTGGATATGAAATCGGGTGACCCCGTCGACATTGAGCGTCTGGAGTAAGCCCGTACCAGGTCGATGCACGTTATCGAGAGCGCACGGGGAAGACTCCGTGCGCCCTTCCCCCTCAGGATCAATGACGGCTGATGTCAGGGGCGCGAGTTACCGCATTCGCGCCGTGCTGACCGTAGCGCGAACCCTGTCCAGCTCCTCGCCGCGCAACCACTGCGCGTAATAGTCTTTGAGCTCCTCTTCCCAGCCGATGACCTCGTCCAGCAACTGTTCCGCGTGGTCGCGGGTCAGCGCAAAGTGCGTGTGATGGCTAAGCAGGTTGGCGCGACTGATCTGGTTGCCGTCGCGGCCAACGGCCATGGACAGGGTCTGCGCAGGCCCCTCATCGACAATCGGCAACACGTCGTACATCGGCGAGAGCCGCCATTGTCCGGCGAGCCAGATGATCGAGTGGTTGCGCGGATGGTCGTCGCTGTTGCCCGCCAAGGCGTTGTAGCACATGCGTTTGAACAGCTCGTGCAGATCGACATCCGGGACACCGCGCCGGCGCATTTCATCCGCCACTGCCGCATAACGCCAGTCTCGGTGGTACTGCTCGTTCCACTCCGAGTCGAGCAAGGTGAGCGCACTGAGCATCGGGATGCGCCTCGCGCCGTCGGCTAACGGTGTGCGGTCGAAGCGCTCGATCAACAGGGTCGAGGGCGTTTCGGCGTGCAGCGCAGTCTTGGCGACGTTCATTCCCTTCTGTGCGGCGAACGTCATGCAGGCGTATTCGATCGAGGGGAAATCGTACTGATCAAACCGGTCTCGCGGCTTGGCCAGGATCAGCATCCCGTTATCCTGCAACGTGCGCTTGGGCCGTGCACCGCCCAGCGCAGAACGCTGGTGGCGGATGTTGAGCATCGCGACCGACTGATCGTCCAGTTGGCCGTCATACACCGCTTCGCACGCTTCAATGAATTTCGCCAGCCCTTTCAACGTCGGTACCGGACCGTCGCCCAGACCGGGGGCGGGAACCGTCGCTGTCCCGGCCAGCAGGTTGCCGACGCGGTCGTTGTTGGGGGACTTGAGCAGAAACTCGATCGGCGCCAGCACTTGACCGAACGCGCGCTGCAGCAAGCGCTCGCCCCATCCGTCCGGCATGGCATCGTTGATAAAACCGGGTATGCCGCGGTTCTTGGTAATGCCCTTGTAGGCTTCGGCGCGCAACGGATAGTTGACCGGATCCGGGACCCAGCCACCTCGCTCTACATAGTCAGGGGCATAAATGAATTCGCCAGACTTCCCCTGCAGCGTCAGCCTGCCAAGGGTCAGCATCTCTGCGGTGTCCGGGTGCTCCATGTAGATGTAGGCACGGGACATCAGAAGTCCTCCGCTTTGGGTTTCGGCAACCGCACGCGCTTGGAGGCGATGCTCTGGTAGGCGTCCTCATCCGTCACGTAACGGGCGACCTGCGAGGTGGTTTCGATACCTTCCAGCGAGTGGAAAACCGTTTCGTTGATGCCCAGGCGCCACAGCACGAGCATGAACGATCGCAGGTCGACCAGCGCCGATCCGTTCTCGATTTTGCGCAGCGTGTGTTCGGAAATGCCCAGGCTCGACTTGAAGTCGGCCTGGCGCAGGCCCAAGGCCAGACGTCTCGATTTGACCAACAGGCCTATTTTGCCGAGCGTATCGGCGCAGGACACCGGAAAAAAGTCGTTCATAAAGCGTACCAGAATGAGCGTTATCCAACTTAAGGCTAACCATAGCACGCATTATAGGACTAAACACTCGCGTTTAATATTAACGATGGTAGCCATTAAATGGCTTAAGGCTCACAGTGGTTAATGTTATTCATTCATCGAGACGACCAGGCTGGCGGGCGTTACGCGGCCGTCCAGCACCTTCGCGGTGGTTTTTCCCGTCTGTGACTACTATACAATTCTGCGCCCGCAACCTTTCTGCCATGGAATGAGCACCTCGATGACAAGAAGTAAAAAACAGCTGTTGGGATTAATGGCATTGTTGCCCGCGATGACTGCAGTGGCTGATGACGGCGGTATCAGTTTCTGGCTTCCAGGCCAGTTTGGCGCCCTGGCAGCGGCGCCAACCGAACCGGGCTGGAGCCTGCCGCTGATTTACTACCACGTCAGCGCCAGTGATGACGGCAACAAGGCATCGCCACGGGGTGGAAGGACCACCCTGGGCCTCGATGCAACGGCGGACCTGCTGTTTGCCAGCCCCACTTACACCTTCGCCGAACCCTTGCTCGGGGCCCAGGCCGCCGTGTCCATGGTCGCTGCGGTGGCGCGCTCCGAGGCGAGTGTCGACGCCGCGCTCACCGGCCCGCGAGGCCGCTCTTTTTCAGGGGGGACGGATGACACTCTCAAAGGCGGTAGCGACCTGTACCTGCTGGGCACATTGAAGTGGAACCATGGCGTTCACAACTTCATGGCCTACAGCATGGGCAACCTTCCGGTGGGTGCGTACGACCCCGATCGGCTGGTCAATATCGGCCTCGGTCATGCATCGCTGGATGCCGGCGGTGGGTACACGTATTTCGACAAGAAGAACGAATTTTCTGCCGTCGCAGGCATGACTTACAACTGGGAAAACACCGACACCGATTATCAAAACGGGATCGATGCCCACCTGGATTTGAGCGCCTCGCACTTCGTCACCGATCAGACGCATCTGGGCCTTGTCGGCTACGTGTACCATCAGGTGACGGGCGACAGCGGCAGTGGCGCGGTACTGGGTGATTTCAAATCCAGAGTCAGTGCCGTGGGTCCACAGGCCGGGCATTTCTTCAAGGTCGGCAAGGACCTCTGGTACGTCAACCTCAAGGGCTACTACGAGTTCGATGCCGAGAATCGCCCCGAAGGCTGGAATACATGGGTCACCCTGGCGGTACCGATCTCCAATTAACCTGGATCGATCATGAAAATGTTCACGGGCAGGTGCGCAGGTTTGTTCGTCATTAGTGCGGCGATGGGCACCTGCGCGAGTGCGGCGACCCCTGCGCCGATGTTCAAGACCAGTTTCGATTGCGCCACAGCAACGACGCCGGTTGAAAAGCTGATCTGCCGCGATGCTCAGTTGGCGCGAATGGACCTGGAATTGAATCGGCTGTATCGCCTGGCACTGACGGATGAGCGTTCGGTTCCGCCTCCCGAAAAGGTCATCACCGATCAGCAATTCTGGACCCTGGCACGCAATCAGTGTGCGAGCGAGGCGAACCCCAAAGCCTGTGCAGTGGGGCGTTATGCCGAACGCGCCTACCAGTTGCGCCAGGGCTCGGCCATTGTCAGAACCCGCGACCCAGACAGACTCACCGAGGGCCCCTTCGCCTTCAAATGCGCCGGGTTGAATGCGCTGATCTCCGCCACTTTCTTCAACGCCGATCCCGGTGTTGTCTACCTCCGTTGGGCGAGCACCTCGATTACCCTGAGTCAGGAACCCAGTGGCTCGGGGATTCGATACAGCGGTAAAGACGGCACGGGTTTTTACAGTTTCTGGCAAAGCGCCGATGACGTGCTGTTCCAAAAGCCGGGAGCCGGGCAAATGAGCTGTAAAGCGGAGCCGATTGGGTAACACCGGACGAGGCGCGAATGGACGTCTATGCTCCGTTGGAATCCGGCCGCTGGAAAACACTCGATGCAAGCAAAACGCCCCCTGCTGATTCGCCCGGAACATGTCCTGTGGGTCGGTGCTTTAGCGCTGGGTGGCTGCGTGCAGTTGGGCCCCAATTTCCAGTCGCCGGCTGAGCCGTGGGTCGAGCACTGGAGCTCTGCGGCTATCGAGCAATCCAGCCAGCGGGGACCGAACCCGGATATCCGTCAGTGGTGGCACGTGTTCAATGATCCGCTGCTCGACCAGTTGATTGCCGAGTCCGATGCGCACAACTCAGACCTGAAAATTGCCGGCCTGCGGGTGATGCAAGCCCGGGCCCAGTTGGGCATTGCCCAGAGCGGGCGCTATCCGCAACTGCAGCAAGCCAGCGTCGATAGCCTGTACGTCAATCGCCGGCAATCGGGTGGCAACAATCCTCAGGACAACCATTTCTGGCAGCACAGCGCCGGGTTCGATGTCGGTTGGGAACTGGATTTTTGGGGGCGTTTCAGTCGTGCCATCGAATCTTCCGACGCCAGCTACTTCGCCGCACAGGCCAACTATGAAGACGTACTCGTATTGCTGCGGGCGCAAGTGGCCGACACGTACTATTCGCTGCGTACCACCGAAGCCCGTCTGCGCGTCGCCCAAGCCAACGCGAGCCAGCAAAAGCGCAACTTTGAAATCACCGAAAAACTGTTCAAGAGCGGGCAGAACGCCGAGCTCGACCTGCAACAAGCCAAGTCCCAGTACCTTGGCACGTTGAGCACCATTCCCGGTTTCGAAGACCAGCTTGCACGTACCCGCAATGCTCTGGCCGTGCTGATCGGACGTCCTCCCGGCGCGCTGCCGCCACTGGCGAACCACGAAGGTTTGATCCCCTTGGTCGACCGAGCGGTACTCCAGGATGTCCCGGCCAGCCTGTTGCTGCGCCGGCCCGATGTACGTGCAGCCGAGCTTAATGTCGCCGCGCAGTCAGCCCTGATCGGCGTGGCTGAAACCGACTTCTACCCTTCACTGACCTTGCTTGGCAGTATCGTCTGGTCGGCTGACACCTTGAGCGGGACGTCACGAAGCCTGGACCTGGTGGGCGGCCCCAGCCTGCGCTGGAACCTGTTCGACCATGGCCAGATCAGCAACAACGTGCGGCTTCAGGATGCACGATTGCAGGAACTGATCGAGGCTTACCGCGACAAGGTCCGCCAGGCCGCGCGAGAGGCTGACGATGCTGCTGTCGGCCTGATCAAATCCCTGGAACGCGAACAGATCCTGGGCGAGGCAGAAACCGCTGCCAAGCGATCCCTGGTGCTGGCCAGTTCGCAATACCGCGAAGGGTATTCAGACTTCCAGCGCGTGCTGGATGCACAACGCGCGTTGCTCGAACAACAGGACAATTACCTCGTCAGCCGCAGCAATGCCGTGAGTAACGTGATTGCCCTCTACAAGGCCCTGGGCGGTGGCTGGTACAGCGCTCTCCCAAGGGTCGACGACGCCACCCGCCAACAGATGAAACAACGCACGGACTGGGGCGACTTGCTTGATGAACCCGCGACTGCGCAACCGATAAAGGTGAATGATCATGAGTGAAGCGCCCGCGCCCTCCCCCGAAGTGGCCAAGCCGCCTGCCGATCCGGCGAAAAAAGGCATCAAGTGGGTCCTGCTGCTGATCGTCCTGAGCCTGGCGTGGTACCTGTTGGCGGATCGCTTTACGCCTTATACCCAACAGGCCCGCGTGGGCGCCTTTGTGATTCCGGTGGCTTCCGAGGTGGCGGGCCGGGTGATTCGGGTCAACGTGCGCAACAATCAGGACGTCAAGGCCGGTGATGTGCTGTTCGAAGTCGACCCGCAGCCCTATCAGATCGCTGCCGACCGCGCCCGTGCGGACCTTGAATCGACCCGTCGCCAGGTCGGCGCCAGCACCGCCGGTATCGCCGCAGCGCAAGCCAACCTGCGTTCCGCCCAGGCCAATGAGCTCAAGGCTCGTCAGGAGAATCAGCGTCTTGAAGGCTTGTATCGCGATGACCCTGGCACCATCTCGGTACGCCTGCTCGAGGTCTCACGGGCCGATCGTGAAAAAGCCGTCAGCCAGGTGGCCGCCGCACGGGCGGAAGTTCAGCGGGCGCGAGAACAGGAAGGTGGCAATGAACAGGACAACGCCCAGCTGCGCAGCGCCGCCACAGCACTGGCCAAGGCCGAGCTGGACCAGGCCAACACGCAAATTCGCGCACGCTCCAATGGACTGGTCACCGATTTGCGCACGGACGTCGGACAATTCGCGGCGGCCGGCGCGCCAGTTATGACCCTGATCGCCATCCACGACGTGTGGATCAGCGCGGACATGACCGAGAACAACCTCGGCCTGCTCAAACCCGATACGCCGGTCTCGATCGTGCTGGATGCCTTGCCGGGCGAGGTCTTCGAGGGTCGGGTGCGCAGTGTCGGTTCAGGTGTCAGTGTCGGCCAAGCGGCGGCGCCAGGCACCTTGCCCACCGTGCAGAACAGCCGCGACTGGTTACGGCCGGCGCAGCGTTTTCCGGTGATTGTCGAATTTTCCGAGGACGCTCGAAAAGTGCTGCGCGACAGCCGCGCCATCCGCGCCGGTGGGCAGGCAGAAATCATGGCCTTCCCCTCTCAGGGTAATCCGCTGAACCCGCTGGGCCGGCTGTTTCTGTGGTCGATGAGTTGGATGTCGTATGCCTATTGAGCGCACCGTTCGGGATCAGCGCGCGTTGCGCCTGGCCACCGGCACGGCGTTGTGCCTGGCAATCAGCTTCGCGGCGGGACTGCCGATTCCGTTTATTTCGCCGGTATTGGCGGTGCTGTTGTTAACGGCGCTCAACCGTGCGCTGACGTTGAAAGCTGGATTGGTGTTGGCACTGGTCGCGATGCTCACGACCGGTGTCGGGCTGCTGATGATCCCGGTCCTGCGTTACTACCCGTTCAGCGGGGTTCTGATGGTCGGCACCTGTCTGTTCCTGGTGTTTCGATTTGGCATACGGGGTGGAAACGCCCTGATTGTGACGTTTCTGGTGATCGGGTTGACGATGATTTCTGCTGCGGGCGTCGCCGAGTTCGATCTGGCGGCGGCAGTCATCGGTGCGCTGGTCAAAGGGCTGCTGCTCGCCATCGCGGTGGTCGCGGTGAGTCACGCGTTGTTCCCCGAGCCGGCGAATCTCCCTTCGCCACCGGTTACCCCCCTTCCTTCCCCTGAAGAGTCTGCAAGGGTGGCGCTACGGGCAACCTTGATTGTCTTGCCGACATTCCTGCTGGCACTGATCGATCCGGCCAGCTACCTGCCGATCATCCTCAAGGCGGTTGGCTTGGGACAGCAAAGCTCCACCACGAATGCCCGCCATGCCGGCCGCGAACTCGTCGGCTCTACCTTGCTCGGTGGATTGCTAGCGGTGCTGTTCTGGTGCGCCCTGAGTCTGTTCGTGCATGTGTGGATGTTCTTTCTGTGGATGCTGCTCTTTGGCCTGGTGTTGGCGCGCAAGCTCTACGCCCTGAGCCGGACGCGTTTCAGTCCGGGCTTCTGGGTCAACACGCTGATCACGCTGATCATTCTGCTCGGCCAGTCAGTGCAGGACAGTGCCGCGGGCAAAGACGTCTATACGGCGTTCGCTGTCCGCATGAGCTTGTTCATCGTCGTGACGCTGTACGCCGTGCTGATGGTTCACCTACTGGATCAGCGGCAGGCACCCGTTCAAGGATTGACCTGATAGCCCCGGCCTTGCAAACAACCCACGTAGGCGGCTGAACTGTTGGCGGCGCTGGTTTTTTCTTGTTCCCGGCGATCCTGACGCTGCCGTGAGCCGCCAACCACCGCACCGGCTGCAGCGGTGCCTTTGGCCTGGTTCTGGCGATAATCCTGCTTGGTGTCATCGTCGACACGGTCATACACCTCGTCATGGCGGTTCCCGCGAACCTGGGCCCCTGCCGCACCTGCGGCGGCGCCCACGGCAGCGCCTTTTAACCTGCCCCCGGAAGGCGATGGGGCAGCGGCGGCACTCTGGCTGGCGGCCACGTTCTGGCAGTCGGTGGTGTCCAGCTGGATTTGCTGTGAGGTCTGCCCTTTCAGAGGCACTACCGATTGGGCCCATGCCGGGGCAACGCACACCGATACTGCCAGGCATAAGCCAAGGGACGACAAACTGTTCATGTTGCACACCTCGTTGACTGAATGAGCCAAAACCAGTTTAGGTCAGCCCCCGGGCGACCGGGTGCAGAGCGATGAATGACACCGCTCGCTTTTCTGTGTGATGGCCTAACCTCATAGGCTGAGACTCAACAACAGAGCCGAACTCGCCTATGCGTCATGCATTGAAGTGGATGATCTTCACCGCACTCACGCTGCTGGCGTCCAGCGGTGCAACGCTTTGGGCCGCTGAGGCGCCAGTTTCGATTGCCGGGGCTGCCGGGACGTCATCGTATGCGGTTTCCGAAAGCGATCTGTCAGGCCTGCAGCTAAGGCTGGATCGCATCAAACAACAGATATCCCTGGCCAATAACCTGAGCCAGATGGTCGGTCTGCAGGACACGGTTCAGCGCTATATCAGTGACGTGGATACCCTCGAATCCGCGTTGCTGCCCGAACAGAAACAGTTGCAGGCCCAGCTGGACGTACTGGGCCCGGTATCGTCCGTCGAGATCGGTGGAGACCTTTCGGACATCGCCACCCAACGGGCCGTTCTGTCCGAGCAGAAGAGAAAAGTCGATGCCACACTCAAAACACTGTCAGCGCTCAGGGACAGCGCCGCCGGACTCATTGCGCAGATCGCCGGCATTCGACGCAGCCTTCTCGAAAGCGAAGTCACCCAGCGCAGTGGCAGCATCCTGTCGCCTCGCTTCTGGTCGCCGCTGTTCAATCTGTCGCCTGAAGATCGCCAGCGACTGCAGGACTTTTTCCGCGATGTCCGAATCTCCCTGGCACTTGCCTGGCAACCGGGCGAACGCCTGTTGGCCGCTGCGATCATCCTGCTGGCGTTGGTCATCTGGATTTGGGGCCGAAGAGTGGCCGATCGCGCACTGACGTGGATCTGCATTCATCGAATGCCTGAGGGGCGTCTGCGTCGAAGTTCGCTCGCCTTCGCCTCGGTGGTGGCCACGGTGCTGACCACCGCCTGTGCGATGCAACTGCTGTTCTACGCGCTGACCCGGCAACTGCCGCTGACCCCCATCGTGCAGAACTTCGCTGACGAGTTCGAAAAACTGATTTACACCTGCGTTCTGGTGACCGGTTTGAGTAGGGCATTGCTGTCGACAGAGCACCCGTCGTGGCGACTGCCCGTGATGGCCGATTCCGTGGCACTGGCGCTCAAACGGTACCCCCGCCTCCTGGCCTGTGTGCTTTTACTGCTGGTCGGTCTTTCGCAAGTCATCTATGTCACCGGCATGAGCAACCCGGCGGTATTACAGGGTCGTGGTGTGATTTCACTGGCCGTTACGCTGATTTTTGTGGCGTTGTTCCACCAGGCCAGCAAAGCCCGCCGCGCGTTGGCGGTGGCCGGTGAGGCGCCGGAAGCGAGCGCCACGCTGGCCGGCCTGATCTATACCATTGTCAGTATCGCCGTGTTCATCTCGTTGATCTCGTTGCTGATCGGTTACGTGTCACTGGCGAGGTTCATCACGTACGAACTGGTCTGGGGATTCATCATCCTCTCCGGATTTTACCTGCTCATTCAGTTGCTCAAAGACAGTTGCGAGTACCTGTTTTCAGCCAGGAGCCCCAGCGGCAAAGCCCTTAAGCAATTACTCGGGATCGGCGACACGCGCCTGGAACAGGTTTCAATCGTCTTGTCTGGCGTCGGGCGTGCCGCGCTGCTGTTGCTCGCCCTGATCTGCATGATTGTCGGCGGCGTCGGCACCACCCTTGGGCAGTTGTTCGACCAGGCCGTCGCCATCCTCGGCGGCGATGGCCTGCGCAAACTCAACATCATCCCCGGCCACTTGCTCAATGCCGTGTTGGCGCTGGCAGTGGGTGTTTACCTGATTCGATCCCTGCGCCGCTGGCTGGATAACGAATTCCTGCCGAAAACCAACATGGACCCCGGCATGTGTGCGTCCCTCAGCACGCTGTTCGCCAACATCGGCTACGCCCTGGTGATCTTGCTGACGTTGTCGTCTCTGGGCATCCAGTGGACGAACCTGGCGTGGATCGTCAGCGCCTTGTCCGTGGGTATCGGCTTTGGCTTGCAGGAAATCGTCAAAAACTTCGTGTCCGGCCTGATTCTGCTGACTGAGCGCCCGGTCAAAGTCGGCGACCTGATCAGCATCAGTGGCGTGGAAGGCGATATCCGGCGCATCAACGTACGGGCCACCGAAATACAACTTAGCGATCGCTCCATCGTCATCGTCCCTAACTCGCAACTGATCTCGCAGAACCTGCGCAACGTCACCCTGGGTGGCAGCGCGCAAGGGGTGGCGTCGCTGGAGCTGACCTTCCCGCTGGACATCGACCCCGAGCAAGTCAGGAACCTGCTGTACGACACCTATTGCGAAAACGAAACCATCCTCGACAAACCGGCGCCGACCGTGCGCTTCAGCAAACTGAGCCCGGAAGGCATCACCCTGACCGTCACCGGCTACGTCAGCAGCCCGCGCATTGTCGGCACGACCAAAAGTGATTTGCTGTTCGAGGTTTTGAAACGCCTGGGAGCGGCAGGCATTGCACTGGCCAAGCCGGCGGCGGTGTGATCACGAGCCACCCTCGAAATGTAGCAGCTGGCGAAGCCTGCGTTCGGCTGCGCAGCAGTCGTAAAGATTTTGGGGCCGCTGCGCGCCCCGACGGGGATAAATCCCCTCGCCACGACACAGCCGAACGCAGGCTTCGCCAGCTGCTACAAATGCGTGTTCAGGCCAGAATTCGTTTTTGCGCGCTGCGCTTCAAGGTTTCGCTCGGAAGCTCTTTGAACAATGCGCGATAACTGCTGGAGAACCGCCCCAGATGCCAGAACGACCAGTTCATGGCGACTTCGGCCACGGTGGTTTCCATCGGCGTGCGGCTGAGTAGTTCGCGGTGTGCGCTGTTGAGGCGGCGCAGGCGTAGCCAATGAGTCGGTGTCATGCCGGTATAGGCCTTGAACGCGTGCTGCACCTGACGCAGTGACACCCCGGCAACCTGGGAAAGCTCCAGCAGGTTCAGCGTTTCTTCAGGCGAATCCGCCGCCCATTCACCGATGCGCTTCATCACCGAACGCTCCTCGGTGCGACGCTGCAACCCCCCACGATCAAGGCACACGCAGGCATTGTCGAGCAGGTACAGGCAGTCTTCCAGCAATTGCTGGGTCAAGGCTTCCTTGCTCGGGGGATCGAGTGTCTGCGCGAGTTGGGTCAAGGTGCTGCTGAGCCAGCGACTGAACAATGCGTTCTGCCCCGAATTCAGCGGCGCCAGGAACAGCCCTTCCAGCCTGGCGACATCCAGCCCATGACGTTGAACGAACTCCGGACCGAACACCACGGCGATTTCCTGGTAGTTCTCCGGGGTGATCCAGATGTTGCGGCTCTCGCCATTGAGTACATACAGCGCGTTGTCACTGCGATCGAAACAGAACGCCAACGAGCCTTCGGGCGCGCTGAAATTCTGCTCGACCCGGGTGTTCATCTGCTCTTCGTAGATTTCTACGCCCTGCAGGTCCAGATAGCGCACCCGCCCGGCAAAATGCCCCGGCGACATCTGCTGGTACTGCTGCACCCACCCCGGCGTGGCGCGGATTTGCTCGGCAACATCTTCGGTGGTGAACGCTTGGACGTGTAATGGACTGGACGTTGTCATGGATGACCTTGCGCACTCTTTTGGTGCGTTTTGGTGCTGCTGAAAGTGGATAGATGGAACGGCAAGGCTCGCCCAAGATAGTCGTCAACGCGTCTCAGGGGAAGTGTGTGGTGGATGAAACCACCCTCCCCGGCGTTAATAAAACCAATAACGAGGTCTTTATGAATGTCCCCTTCGATCAGCTGTTCACGTGGCTGAAAGATCACAAGATTACCGAAGTCGAATGCGTCGTCAGCGACCTGACCGGCATTGCACGCGGCAAAATTGCACCCACCAACAAGTTCCTGCATGAGCGAGGCATGCGCCTGCCGGAAAGTGTGCTGTTGCAAACGGTAACCGGGGACTTCGTCGACGACGACATCTACTACGACCTGCTCGACCCGGCTGACATCGACATGGTCTGCAAGCCCGATGCAGATGCGGTCTACGTGGTGCCATGGGCCATTGAGCCGACCGCCATCGTGATCCACGACACCTTCGACAAGTTCGGCAACCCGATCGAACTGTCGCCGCGCAACGTGTTGAAGAAAGTCCTGCAGCTGTATACCGACAAAGGCTGGCGGCCGATTGTTGCGCCGGAAATGGAGTTCTACCTCACGCAGCGTTGCGAAGACCCGGACCTGCCGCTCAAAGCGCCCCTGGGCCGTTCGGGCCGCGCGGAAAGTGGCCGACAGTCGTTTTCCATCGACGCTGCCAACGAATTCGATCCGCTGTTCGAAGATGTCTACGACTGGTGCGAATTGCAGGGCCTGGACCTCGACACGCTGATCCACGAGGACGGACCGGCGCAGATGGAGATCAACTTCCGGCACGGCAACGCGCTGGACCTGGCCGATCAGATCACCGTGTTCAAACGCACGATGCGCGAAGCGGCGCTCAAGCACAACGTGGCGGCGACGTTCATGGCCAAGCCGATTGGTGACGAGCCGGGCAGCGCCATGCACATCCATCAGAGTGTGGTGGACATCGCCACCGGCCAGCCAATTTTCGTCAACGCTGACGGGACGATGAGCGAGCTGTTCCTGCATCACATCGGCGGCCTGCAAAAGTACATTCCGAAAGTACTGCCGATGTTCGCGCCCAACGTGAATTCGTTCCGCCGCTTCCTGCCGGACACCTCGGCACCTGTGAACGTCGAATGGGGCGAAGAAAACCGCACCGTAGGCTTGCGTGTGCCGACCTCGAGCCCTGAGTCGATGCGCGTGGAAAACCGTCTGCCAGGCGCTGACGCCAACCCTTACCTGGCCATTGCTGCCAGCCTGTTGTGCGGCTACCTCGGCATGGTCGAGCGCGTCGAGCCGAGCGCGGCGGTTGAAGGTCGGGCCTACGAGCGGCGCAACCTGCGCCTGCCGATCACCATCGAGGACGCTCTGACGCAGATGGAAGAGTGCCAAACCATCGAGAAGGTGCTGGGCAGCAAATTCGTTCGCGGCTATGTCGCGGTCAAGCGTGCAGAACACGAGAACTTCAAGCGCGTGATCAGCTCATGGGAGCGGGAGTTCCTGTTGTTCAGCGTCTAGTCCTTCGTTGCCAGTACCACCGTCATCGCCAGCAGGCTAGCTCCCACATTTGGAATGCACTCCCTTGTGGGAGCTAGCCTGCTGGCGATAGCGGCCGCCCTAACACCAGAGAACCACCTGAAAAAATCCAATAAATCCAAGAGGTGTCGAATGCGTCTATTGAAATCCGTGGTTCCGGCCACACTGGCTTTGCTCTTCAGCGCTATTGCCCAGGCTCAGCCCACCGTCAGTGTCTACAACTGGACCGATTACATTGGCGAAACCACCCTCGCCGACTTCCAGGCAAAAACCGGGATCAAAGTCATCTACGACGTGTTCGATTCCAATGAAACACTGGAAGGCAAGTTGCTCGCCGGCCGCACCGGTTACGACGTGGTGGTCCCGTCCAACCACTTTCTGGCCCGCCAGGTAAAAGCTGGGGCGTTCCTGAAGCTGGATCGTTCACAGCTGCCAAACTTCAAGAACCTCGACCCCAAACTCCTGGCGCTGCTGGAGAAAAACGACCCAAACAACGAGCATTCGGTCCCCTACCTGTGGGGCACCAACGGCATCGGCTACAACGTCGACAAGGTCAAGCAAGTGCTGGGCGTCGATCACATCGATTCCTGGGCCGTGTTGTTCGAACCGGAAAACCTGAAAAAACTCAGCCAGTGCGGCGTGTCGATGATGGACTCGGCGGACGAAGTGTTCCCGGCCGTTCTCAATTACATGGGCATGGATCCGCGCAGCGAAAACCCCGAAGACTTCAAAAAAGCCGAAGCCAAATTGCTCAGCATCCGGCCATACATCACCTACTTCCACTCCTCCAAGTACGTATCGGACCTGGCCAACGGCGACATCTGTGTAGCGTTCGGTTACTCGGGTGACGTGTTCCAGGCCGCGAACCGTGCCAAGGAAGCGAAGAACGGCGTGAACATCGCGTATGCCATTCCCAAGGAAGGCAGCAACCTGTGGTTCGACCTGTTGGCGATTCCGGCCGACGCCAGCAACCCGAAAGAAGCCCATGCCTTCATCAACTACCTGCTCGACCCGCAAGTGATTGCCAAGGTCAGTGCGTCGGTCGGTTACGCCAACCCCAACCCGGCCGCCAAGCAGTACATGGACCCGGAACTGGTGAACAATCCAGAGGTGTACCCGCCTCAGGAAGTGCTCGATAAACTCTACATCTCGACCACCCCGCCCCAGTCGATCATGCGTCTGATGACCCGCTCCTGGAGCAAAGTGAAGTCCAACAAATGAATCAGTACACCCAGGAACACGCGCATTCTTATTATGCCGCCACAGCCAAGGGCATGGCGCCCTACCCGACCCTGGCAACGGACCTGGCGGCTGATGTCTGTGTGATCGGCGGCGGCTTCACTGGGGTCAACACCGCGATCGAACTGGCGCAACGCGGGCTCTCGGTGATCCTTCTGGAGGCGCGACGGATCGGCTGGGGTGCAAGCGGGCGCAACGGCGGGCAACTGATTCGCGGTATCGGGCATGACGTCAGTGGGTTCGCCCGCTACGTCGGGCAGGAAGGTGTGCGCTATCTGGAGCGTGCAGGCACCGAGTCGGTGGAACTGGTCGGCGCCCGGATCCGCGAACACGCGATCGATTGCGACCTGCGCTGGGGCTTTTGCGAGCTGGCCAATACCCCGGCGCAATTCGCGGCGTTCAACGTCGAGCAGCAGGCACTGGCGCAATCCGGTTATGCCCATGAGACCCGCCTCGTCGGGCCTGAACAGATTCGCGAGCAGGTGGTGAATACCGGGGTGTATGCCGGTGGCCTGGTCGACATGGGCTCGGGGCATCTGCACCCGCTCAACCTGATCCTGGGTGAAGCGCGCGTGGCCGACTCTCTCGGGGTGCGGATCTTCGAGCAAAGCCCGGTGCTGGAGCTGATCCATGGCGACACGGTGCAGGTTCGCTGCGCCGGGGGCACAGTCCGCGCCGGCCAGTTGGTGCTCGCGTGCAATGCGCATCTGGACGAACTGGAACCCAAGCTCAGCGGCAAGGTGCTACCGGCCGGCAGCTACATCATCGCCACCGAACCGTTGGCGCCTGAAGTGGCTGCGCAATTGATCCCGCACAACCTGGCGTTGTGCGATCAAAAGGTGGGGCTGGATTACTACCGGCTTTCGGCGGATCGGCGTTTGCTGTTCGGTGGCGCCTGTCATTACTCCGGACGCGACCCGGCAGACATCACCGCCTACATGCGTCCGCACATGCTCAAGGTGTTCCCGCAACTGGCGGATGTGCGCGTTGATTATCAATGGGGCGGCAAGATCGGCATCTCGGCCAATCGCTTCCCGCAGGTTGGACGCATGAGCCAGCATCCGAACGTGTTCTACGCCCAGGGTTACTCCGGCCATGGCCTGAACGTGACCCACTGGTGCGCCAAGTTGCTGGGCGAAGCGATTCATGCCGGGCATAGCCAGGGCTTCGATGTGTTCAGCGCCGTGCCGCACATGACCTTCCCCGGTGGTCCGCTGCTGCGCTCGCCATTGTTGGCGATGGGAATGCTCTGGTATCGCTTGCGAGAGGTATTGGGTTAAGCGTTTGGACTGAAATACCGTCCCTTGTAGGAGCTGCCGAGTGAAACGAGGCTGCGATCTTTTGATCTTGCACTTTAAAAACAAGATCAAAAGATCGCAGCCTCGTTTCACTCGGCAGCTCCTACAGGGGGAAATTCGTTACCAATACGTTTGCGTTCCTGTCTTTTGCTCACCTTTCGATTTGCTCAATTGCCACTCACTTCTATATTGATGAGGTGCTCTGCCTTTCCTGCCTCCTATTGAGCGCGACCCATGGCCACCACTGACCATTTGATCATCTGCGAGCATTGTGACTGCGTGTATGAAAAAGTGACGCTCGCCAAACATCAGAAAACCCTGTGCACACGCTGTGGCGGCGTGCTTCAGCGTTATAACGGCCTGACGATCGAACAGCGCCTGGCATTGAGCCTGACCGCGTTGGTGGTGTGGATCTTTACCAACTTCTATCCGGTGATGAGCATCAGCCTCAAGGGCCTGAAAAACAGCGCGACGCTGTGGGATTCAGTCCTGGCGCTCAGCCAGGGGCCGATCACCTTTATCGCGATGGTGGCGGCGATCGCCATGATCATCGCGCCGATTTTCCAGCTGTTGCTGTTGATTTGGGTCCTGAGTTTCGGCCTGGCCCACCAGCGAGCGCCCGGTTTCAGATTCTGCATGCGCTGGCTGGAAACCCTCAGGCCCTGGAGCATGCTCGAAGTCTGCCTGCTGGGCGCCATGGTCGCCGTGATCAAACTCGCGGGACTGCTCGACGTGTTGCCCGGCATCGGCCTGTTTGCGCTGGCCGTGCTGAGCTTGATGATGATCCGCATCGCCGGACGCGACGTCCGTGATCTGTGGGATACCCTATGAACCGACCTCCAGTGGCGAGCGAACTCAATCTTTGTCTTTGTCATTCCTGCGGACTGGCCTGTGACATGACCCACGAACCCGATGAATGCGAACGCTGCGGCGCGCCGTTGCATCGGTATAAACCGAACTCACTGACGCGTACCTGGGCCTACATGTTCACCGCCCTGGCCTTTTACGTGCCGGCCAACCTGCTGCCGGTGATGAACACCAAGATGGTCGGCAATGGCGCCGACAGTACGATCATGACCGGCGTCATAGAGTTCTGGGAGGCCGGTGCCTGGGACATCGCCCTGATCATTTTCATCGCCAGCATCGCGGTGCCAGGCATCAAGTTTGTCGCCCTGACGCTGCTGCTGGTGACGGTTCAGCGTGACAGCCAGTGGGCACGCAAAGAGCGTTCGCAGTTGTACCGTTTTGTCGAAATCATCGGTTACTGGTCGATGCTCGACGTGATCGTGGTCGCCTTGGTGGCCGCACTGGTGAAGTTTCAAGCACTGGCCGATATCGAGCCGCGCCCGGGCATTCTGTTTTTCGGGCTGGTGGTGATCTTTACCATGCTGTCGGCAATGAGCTTCGACCCGCGCCTGATTTGGACCGAAAAGAACATTAACGAGGAGGTCATGGATGAAGTCGCAAGTCACTGATGGGGCTCAGCCCCCTGGCCAGGCTCCGATAAAAACGCGTCGTTTCAGTGTATCGCTGGTATGGATCGTGCCCATCGTTGCCGTGTTGGTGGGCATTTCACTGGTGGTTCACAGCCTCATGCAGGAAGGCCCCACGATCACCATCAACTTCAAGACCGGCAGTGGCCTGGTCGCCAACAAGACCGAAGTCAAATACCGCAACGTGGTCATCGGGCATGTTTCGGACGTCGAATTGAGCGATGACCAGAAGAGCGTCAACGCCACGATCAAACTGGCCAAGCAGGCAGAAAGCTTTACCCGTGAGGACTCGCAGTACTGGGTCGTGCGGCCACGCATTGGTGCTGGCGGCGTGTCGGGTATCGACACCTTGCTGTCCGGTGATTACATCGGCGCCGACATCGGCCAGGCCAACGGCCGTGCGAAAAATTTCCAGGGCCTGGAGAACCCGCCGCCGATTACCTACGGTGAACCGGGCAAGCGCTTTACGTTGCATACCGATGACCTGGGTTCGCTGGACATCGGCTCCCCGGTTTACTACCGCAAGATACCGGTCGGTCAGGTAGTGGCGTATGCACTGGATGCCGATGGCAAAGGCGTGAACATCGAAGTGTTCATCCACTCGCCCAATGACGCGTATGTCACGCAAAACACCCGTTTCTGGAACGCCAGTGGCATTGACGTCAGCGTCGGCGCCAACGGTTTTGCGTTGAAAACCGAATCGCTCTCTTCGCTACTGGTCGGCGGTATTGCCTTTCGCGCCCCGCAATACAGCCCCGACGATAAACCGGCTCCGGAGGAATATGCCTATGAGCTGTTCGAAGATCAGCAAACTGCCCTCGCCCCGCCCAATGGCAAGGCTCAGTACCTGACGCTGCGTTTCGACCAGGCATTGCGCGGGCTCAAAGTCGGTGCACCCGTGGAGTTCCTCGGCATGGAGTTTGGCCGGGTAGTCTCGATCAACCTCGATTACGACGCTGTTAAACGCAGCTTTCCGGTCAATGTCGGTATTGTGATTTATCCGCAGCGACTGGGTACGGCACACACGAAGATGCTCAAGGCCTTGAATCATGATCCCAACGACGAGGCCGCCGGCATCCGGTTGATGGGCACGTTTGTCGAAAACGGCCTGCGCGCCCAGGCGCGTAGCGGCAACCTGTTGACGGGGCAGCTGTACATCGCGCTGGATTTCTACCCCAAAGCTGAAAAAGTCGCCTTCGATGCGAATGCCCGCCCTGTCAGCATTCCGACCGTGCCGGGCAGCCTCGAAGAATTGCAGGGCAAACTGGAGGCCATGATCGACAAGATCAACAAACTGCCCATCGAGCGCATCGCCAACAACCTCGACAGCAACCTCGTCGAGCTGCGCAAAGGCCTGACGCAATTCAATGCCAAGACGTTGCCCGGCGTGCAGAACACCCTCTCGGATGTCAGCAAGACCCTGCAATCAGCCAACTCGACCCTGGCTGAAGACTCACCGCAACGGGAAAAACTGTCCGAGACCCTGGACGATCTCGGCCGCACATCGCGCTCCTTGCGCGACCTCGCGGACTACCTGGGACGGCATCCGGAATCGCTGATCCGCGGCCGCCCCGAAAATGCCGCACCGATTGATCTGCAAGGGCCGCCGAGCAAATGACCACAGGAGCATCACCCATGGCTTTTCCGCTGAAGATGACGTTGGTCGCCGCATTGGCGTTGCTCGCCGCCTGTCGCAGCGACCCCATTCAATTCCATACCTTGACGCCGGCCCAGCCGAACGCGAACTCAAGGACCAACGCGGACATCAGGATTGAAAGCCTGAGTGTCCCGCCACAGGTCGATCGTCCGCAGATCGTTGTGCGCCAGGGCAACACCGGCATGGCGATTCTCGAGACTGACTGGTGGGGGGCAAGTCTGGCCGACGAGTTGCGCAGCGCGCTGGTCGATCAAATGGTCAATAGCAATCCGCAACGCAAGGTGTCGGTGCGCCTGGACATACAGCGGTTTGACTCGATTCCGGGGCAGTACGGGTTGATCGACGTCAAGTGGCGACTGCGCGAGCTGGGTCAAAGCGAAAACTCGATGGTGACGTGCCGTAGTTCCCTGCAAACACCGTCCGGACCGACGATTGATGACCTGGTGGCGGCCCAGCAAAACAACGTCAAACGCCTGGCCGCGCTGATCAGCCAGGCCGCCAACGGCCCTCAAAGAGGATGCCCCGCGTCGTAGGAGCAAAGCTTGCTCGCGATGGCGTCGTGTCAGCCGAAATCAACGCTGCCTGACACACCGTCATCGCGAGCAAGCCCGCTCCCACCTTTGATCAGCGGTGAACACAGTTCACCCCTGTGGGAGCACCGGTGCGCTGGGCATACTGGCCCTGAGCGCTATCGATCTACAGACCTGCCCGTCACAGATCAAAACGGTCCACCGCGCGCCGACGTTCATTGTCATCGCGCACGTCATAATTCGCAGTGGTCTGAATGTTGCTGTGATGCGCCAGCTTCTGCGCAATCGACAGGTCATGCTCTTCGATGACCCGGGTGATGAACGAGCGCCGAAAGTCATGGGGCATGATCTTCACCCCGACCTGAGCGCCCCGCTGCCGGGCAATGTAATAGATCGCATGCTTGGTAATGCGCTCGCGGGTGATATGGCTGCCGCGGCGAATGCGGTTGAACAGGAACGGGTCATCCGCTTCACCTTCCTTGAGCTGAGAGCGACGTAGTTCAAGCCAGGCATCGAGTTTGGCGAACGCCCAGGACGGCGCGTACTTGATCAGTTGCTTGTTGCCTTTGCCGGTGACCCGCAGGCTGCGCTCGTTGAAATCAACCTGATCAAGATCGAGATTGACCGACTCCGACTTGCGCATCCCGGAGCCGTACAGGATGGCGATGATTGCCGCGTCCCGAAGGCCTTGGGGACGTGGATCAGCCGCGCACACGGCCATCAATTCCTGGATCAGCGAACGCCTGAGGTTACGGCCCTGGGAAAGCCGCGTCCCGGCCATGCCCTTTACCGAGCGCATCTTCAGCAAGTGATCCTGGCTGATCAAACTCATGCGCCACGCTTCGTTCATCACGCCACGTACGGCGTTGACGTACAGCGAAGAGGTATTCGGCGCATAGCCGTCCTCGCGCAGGGCGGCGACCAGCGCTACGACATCCTCCGGCTGCAACTGATGCCAGGGAATCTCCTCGATGTTCACGTCCTCGAAGCCCAGGCGATCGGCCGCGTCCTGCAGAACGTAGCGCATGGTCAATTGGCTGGAGGGGGCCAATCGCGCCAGATACAGGGTCAGAGGATTGGGTTTTGAAAGGTTGGAATCGGTAGCGGGTAAGTCAATCAAACGAAACGGCCCTGAGAGAAATCAGTTCATTAAACAACTTGTTCATACTTTAGAGCAATTTGAACCACCTGCGCTCTCTGAAGGAACTGCCGCAGGCCGTGATCTTTATAAAGATAAGGAGATCGCAGCCTGCGGCAGCTAGACAAAGAGCCCAAGAACGTCTTGCACCCCTATAACATCAAATAAAATGCACTGAAAGAGCATTAATATGAATTTGTCAGCGTTCATCGAGCGCGGCACACTGTGCGCGTTCCTCCCCCAATAGTTGGAACACCTTCAAGGGCTTTTCTGGGTCTCCCAGCCGAGCCTTTTTTTTTGCACTGATTTTGAACGGACCTTTTGCCTGATGCTTGCTCGCTGGTTACCCGCCGCTATCAATACCCGCCCTACCGAATGGAGCCGAGCCGCGATTGGCATGGCCTCAGGCACGTTGTTCAGCGTTTGGTTGTGCAGTCAGGTGTTCGGTATTGAAGTGGCGCAACACCTGATCGGCCCGCTGGGTGCGTCGGCGGTGTTGCTGTTCGCCGTGTCCTCCGGCGCCCTCGCGCAGCCATGGTCAATTCTGGGCGGCTACCTGAGTGCAGCCGTGGTTGCCCTGCTGGTGGCCCACGTTATGGGCCGGACGCTGACCAGTGCTTGCCTGGCGGCCGGTCTGGCGCTGATCCTGATGTGCTGGCTACGTTGCTTGCATCCACCGGCCGGTGCCCTGGCGTTGACGCTGGTGCTGGCCGATCCGGCGACCATCGCTCTGGACTGGAAAGCACTGGCGCCGGTGATGCTCGGCGCCTTTATCCTGCTGTTGTGGGCATTGGCCTATAACAACCTGACGCGGATTCGATACCCCAAACGGGCCAGCGAACCGGTTGCAGCGGTGCCGGCCGATCACCCGCCGGTAGACAGTCAGGCCATCACTGCCGAGGACCTGAAACTGGCCCTGGCCGACATGGAAGCCTTCTACGACGTCACCCCCGAAGACCTTGAGCAACTGATCCATGCCAGTGAACTGCACGCCAGGCGCCGCAGTATTGGAGACGTTTTTTCTCGGTAGAGTTGAAGGTCAAAACATCGCAGCCTTCGGCAGCTCCTACAGGTGTTCGCGATCCACTGTAGGCGCTGCCGAAGGCTGTGATCTTTTCATTGCCCCTAAGGTAAATTTGCAAACAGAGCCTGCATATATCCCGGTTGTACATCATAAATTTGCACTGGTACGATCCGGGATCGCTCGCGTGCGAGCTTCTCGATAAAGAACAATAAAAGCAGGGAGTTAGTGATGACTGCTCAGGTTTCTTCTCCAGCGACTCAGTCGATGGATGCCACGCAAAACGAGGTGCTGGCCGAGGTTCGCAACCACATCGGTCACCTGACCCTCAATCGCCCCGCCGGCCTTAACGCCCTGACCCTCGACATGGTCCGCAACCTTCAGCGCCAGCTCGACGCCTGGGCAGTGGATGCGAACGTGCACGCCGTGGTGCTGCGCGGTGCTGGCGAGAAGGCTTTCTGTGCCGGTGGCGACATCCGCTCGCTGTACGACAGCTTCAAAAGCGGCGACACGCTGCATGAGGATTTCTTCGTCGAGGAATATGCCCTCGATCTCGCGATCCACCACTACCGCAAACCGATCCTGGCCTTGATGGACGGTTTTGTCCTGGGTGGCGGCATGGGTCTGGTACAAGGCGCCGACTTACGCGTCGTCACCGAGAAAAGCCGCCTGGCGATGCCGGAAGTGGGCATCGGTTATTTCCCGGATGTGGGCGGCAGCTATTTCCTGCCACGCATTCCCGGTGAGCTGGGGATCTATCTCGGTGTCAGTGGTGTGCAGATACGCGCGGCTGACGCGCTCTATTGCGGGCTGGCGGACTGGTACCTGGACAGCGCCAAACTGGGATTGCTCGACGAAAAACTCGATCAACTGGATTGGCAAGACTCGCCGCTCAAGGACCTGCAGGGCGTACTCGCGCAACTTGCGGTACAACAGCTGTCCGATGCGCCTCTGGCGACCTTGCGCCCGGCCATCGACCACTTCTTCGCCCTGCCCGATGTGCCGAGTATGGTGGAGCAACTGCGTGAAGTAACGGTCGCGGACAGTCATGAATGGGCACTCGCCACCGCAGACCTGCTGGAAAGCCGCTCGCCATTGGCAATGGGCGTCACACTGGAGATGCTGCGACGCGGCCGGCACCTGAGCCTGGAGGACTGCTTTGCCCTTGAGTTGCACCTGGACCGCCAGTGGTTTGAGCGCGGCGACCTGATCGAAGGCGTACGCGCATTGCTGATCGACAAAGACAAGACGCCACGCTGGAATCCGCCGACCTTGCAGGCGCTGGACGCCGAACATGTCGCGAGTTTCTTCACAGGCTTCGACCAGAGCGGGAGCTGAGTCATGCACGATATCGAATTGAGCGAAGAACAAGTGATGATCCGCGACATGGCCCGGGATTTCGCCCGTGGCGAAATCGCGCCCCATGCACAAGCCTGGGAAAAAGCCGGCTGGATCGACGACGGTCTGGTGGCGAAGATGGGTGAGCTGGGCCTGCTGGGCATGGTGGTGCCCGAAGAATGGGGCGGCACTTACGTGGACTACGTGGCCTATGCCCTGGCAGTGGAAGAAATCTCCGCTGGCGATGGCGCGACGGGCGCACTGATGAGCATCCACAACTCCGTAGGTTGCGGGCCGGTGCTGAATTACGGCACCGAAGAGCAGAAGAAAACCTGGTTACCAGACCTCGCCAGCGGTCAGGCCATTGGTTGTTTCTGCCTGACGGAACCCCAGGCCGGTTCTGAAGCGCACAACCTGCGTACCCGCGCCGAACTGCGCGATGGCCAGTGGGTCATCAATGGCGCCAAGCAATTTGTAAGCAACGGCAAGCGCGCCAAGCTGGCGATTGTGTTTGCGGTCACCGACCCGGACCTGGGCAAACGCGGAATATCGGCCTTCCTGGTACCCACCGACACCGCTGGCTTCATTGTCGATCGCACCGAGCACAAGATGGGCATTCGTGCGTCCGATACCTGCGCGGTGACCTTGAGCAATTGCACGATTCCCGAAGCCAACCTGCTGGGTGAACGGGGTAAAGGGCTGGCGATTGCCCTGTCCAATCTCGAAGGCGGACGCATTGGCATCGCCGCTCAGGCCCTGGGCATTGCACGGGCGGCGTTTGAAGCGGCATTGGCCTACTCGCGTGATCGCGTGCAGTTTGACAAGCCGATCATTGAGCACCAGAGCATTGCCAACCTGCTGGCCGACATGCACACCCGCCTGAACGCCGCGCGCTTGCTGATCCTGCATGCCGCACGCCTGCGCAGTGCCGGCAAGCCGTGTCTGTCGGAGGCCTCACAAGCCAAGCTGTTCGCGTCGGAAATGGCCGAAAAGGTCTGCTCGTCAGCGATGCAGATTCATGGCGGGTATGGGTATCTGGAGGATTACCCGGTGGAGCGTTACTACCGGGATGCGCGGATCACGCAGATTTATGAAGGGTCGAGCGAGATACAGCGGATGGTGATTGCTCGAGAACTCAAGCATTACCTGGTTTGACCCCTTAAAAGCATCGCGAGCAAGCTTTGCTCCCACAGTCTGAACTGCCCCCAAAAGATGGACACACATTCTGACTTTTGGGGGTCGGTTCAGTCACCATAGAGCTCTAGTGCTGATGAGAAACCTTTGCTCCCACAGTCACAGTAGATCTCTAGTGCTGATGAGCAAGCTTTGCTCTCACAGTAAGTCTCCAGCGCTTATGAGAAACCCTGTGGGAGCATAGCTTGCTCGCGATGACGTCGCAGAAACCGCTACCTCACTTCCCTTGGAACTGCGCGTCACGCTTGGCAATAAATGCCGCCATCCCTTCTTTCTGATCCTGGGTCGCGAACGCCGCATGGAACACCCGGCGCTCGAAGCGCACACCTTCGGACAGGCTCACTTCAAACGCACGGTTAACGCTTTCCTTGACCATCATCGCAATCGGCAATGACTTCTGGGCAATCTTATCGGCGACCTTCAACGCCTCTTCCAGCAGCTCATCAGCCGGCACGATCCGCGCCACGATCCCGCAGCGTTCCGCTTCAACCGCATCAATCAATCGCCCGCTCAGGCACATCTCCATGGCCTTGGCCTTGCCCACGGCGCGGGTCAGGCGCTGAGTGCCGCCCATGCCTGGCAGCACGCCAAGGTTGATTTCCGGCTGGCCGAATCGAGCGTTGTCGCCGGCCAGGATGAAATCGCACATCAGCGCCAGCTCACAACCGCCGCCCAGCGCAAAACCGTTAACCGCAGCGATGATCGGCTTGCGGCGATTGGCCACGCGATCACTGTCGCTGAACAGATCATCCAGGTAGATTTGCGGGTACGTCAGCTCCGCCATTTCCTTGATATCGGCGCCGGCGGCAAAGGCCTTTTTCGAGCCGGTCAGCACAATGCAGCCGATGTTCGAATCAGCTTCCAGGCCATCGAGGGCGTGGTTGAGCTCGCTGACAATCTGCGCGTTCAACGCGTTTAGCGCTTGCGGGCGGTTAAGGGTAATCAGGCCCACTCGACCGTGGATTTCCAGCAAAATCGTTTCGTAACTCATCTATGACTCCTAAGCACTGAATAACTTACACCCCCCCCTAGGAGCTGCCGAAGGCCGCGATCTTTTGATCTTGGGTTTGGCGATTCGATCAAGATCAAAAGATCGCAGCCTTCGGCAGCTCCTACGGGGGTTCCTTGTTAAAGACTGCGCGAAATGACCATGCGCTGAATATCGCTGGTGCCTTCGTAGATCTGGCAAACCCGCACGTCACGGTAGATCCGCTCCACCGGGAAGTCGTTCAGGTAACCGTAGCCACCCAGGGTTTGCAACGCTGCGGAACAGACTTTTTCAGCCATCTCCGAAGCAAACAGCTTGGCCATTGAGGCTTCGACCAACGCAGGCTTGCCACTATCGCGCAACGCGGCGGCGTAATGCACCATCTGCCGAGCCACGGCAATCTGCGTCGCCATGTCCGCGAGACGGAACGCCACCGCCTGATGTTCGATGATCGGTTTGCCAAAGCTTTCACGCTCGCGTGCATAGTCGCGGGCCGCTTCAAACGCAGCGCGGGCCATGCCCACCGATTGCGAAGCGATGCCTACACGCCCACCCTCAAGGTTGGCGAGGGCAATTCGATAGCCCTCACCCTCCTCGCCCAATCGATTGGCCACGGGCACTTTCACGTCTTCGAACAGAATCTGGCAGGTATCGGATGCATGCTGGCCGAGCTTGTCTTCCACACGGGCGACTTTGTAGCCCGGTGAATCGGTCGGCACGATCAGCGCCGTGATGCCGCGCTTGCCGGCACTCGGATCGGTGACGGCGAACACGATCACCACACCGGCGTTCTGCCCGGACGTGATGAACTGTTTGCAGCCGTTGAGCACGTAGTGGTCACCTTCCAGGCGTGCGCGGGTTTTCAGGCCGCTGGCGTCGGAGCCGGCCTGAGGCTCGGTCAGGGCAAAGGCACCGAGCATTGCGCCGCTGGCCAGAGGCTTGAGGAAGCGCTCTTTCTGGTCATCAGTGCCGTAATTGAGGATCGGCACGCAACCCACCGAGTTGTGCACGCTCATGATGGTCGAGCACGCGCCGTCACCGGCGGCGATTTCTTCCAGAGCCATGGCGTAAGCCAGGTAACCGGTGTCACAACCGCCCCATTGCTCGGGAACCAGCATGCCGAAAAAGCCCAGCTCGGCCATTTCGCCGATGGCTTCCGTCGGGAAGCGATGCAAGCGATCCCACTCCGCGGCGAACGGCTTCAGCCGCTCCTGGGCAAACTGCCGGGCCGCGTCGCTGATTTGTGTTTGTTCGTCATTGGGAATCATGCGAAGTCCTTAAAATTACAATCGCCCCCGTAGGCGCTGGCGCAGCCTGCGATCTTTTGATCTTGATCTTTGGCAATCATCACCACCACATCAAAAGATCGCAGCCTGCAGCAGCTCCTACAGAAACCGCGCAAGTTGATCAAGAAGCCTTAGTACAGGCACTCAACTGCAATAGCCGTTGCCTCACCGCCACCGATGCAGATGGCTGCAACACCGCGTTTCAGGCCTTTCTGGCGCAGGGCCGAGAGCAAGGTCACGAGGATCCGCGCGCCAGACGCACCGATCGGGTGCCCCAAGGCACACGCGCCGCCGTGGACATTGACCTTCTCGTGAGGGATCTCCAGTTGGGTCATGGTCACCAGGCTCACCACCGCGAACGCCTCGTTGACCTCAACCAGGTCGACTTCATCCAGCGACCAGCCGGTTTTCTTCATCAGCTTCTTGATCGCACCCACCGGTGCCACCGGGAACAGGCCCGGAGCGTCGGCGAACGCGGCGTGACCATGAATCACCGCCAGAGGCTTCAAGCCTTGTTTCTCGGCGTCGGAACGGCGCATCAGCACCAGCGCCGCGGCACCGTCGGATATCGAGCTTGAGTTCGCCGCCGTCACCGTCCCGCCTTCGCGGAATGCCGGTTTCAGTGAAGCAACCTTGTCCAGTTTGGCTTTCGGTGGTTGTTCGTCGTTGCTGATCAGCACCTGCTCTTTGCCGACTGTCACCGTCAGCGGCACGATCTCGTCCTTGAAGGTGCCATCCTTGATGGCCTGCTGTGCACGGGTCGTCGAGGCAATGGCGAATGCGTCCTGGACTTCACGGGTGAAACCATTGGATTCGGCGCAATCCTCGGCGAAGGTGCCCATCAAGCGGCCTTTGTCATAGGCGTCTTCGAGGCCGTCAAGGAACATATGGTCGAGCACACGACCGTGGCCCATGCGGTAGCCGGCACGTGCGCGGTCCAGCAGGTACGGCGCGTTGGACATGCTTTCCATGCCGCCGGCGACCACTACGTCGACACTGCCGGCGACGAGCATGTCGTGGGCCAGCATCGTCGCTTCCATGCCCGAACCGCACATTTTGTTCAGCGTGGTGCAACGGGTCGATTTATCCAGCCCGGCGCCCAATGCGGCCTGGCGCGCAGGTGCCTGGCCCAGGCCTGCGGACAGCACGCAGCCGAACAGCACTTCTTCTACGGATTCAGGCTTGATACCCGCGCGCTCTACGGCGGCGCGAATGGCAGCAGCGCCCAGTTGCGGCGCCGTCAGGCTTTTCAGTTCGCCCTGGAAAGCACCCATCGGGGTGCGGACGGCACTGACAATAACAATCGGATCGTTGGCAAGTGTCATGACAAATTCTCCTTACTTGGCGGCCATGCGCAAGGCACCGTCGAGACGGATCACCTCGCCATTGAGCATGCTGTTTTCAATGATATGCCTGACCAGCGCAGCATACTCGTCCGGTTTGCCCAAACGTGGCGGAAAGGGCACTCCAGCCGCCAGGGAGGCGCGGACTTCCGGGGTCATACCGGCCATCATCGGCGTTTCGAAAATGCCGGGGGCGATGGTCATCACACGAATGCCGAAGCGCGCCAGCTCACGGGCTGCAGGCAACGTCAGGCTGACGATGGCGCCTTTGGACGCGGCATACGCCGCCTGACCGATCTGGCCATCGTAAGCAGCAGCGGAGGCGGTATTGATGATCACCCCGCGCTCGCCGTCATCATTGGCCTCGGTTTCGGCAATCGCGGCTGCCGCCAGACGCAGCATGTTGAAGCTGCCGATCAGGTTCACATTGATGACCTGGCTGAAACTGGCCAACGCGTGAGGGCCTGTTTTGCCGAGGATTTTCTCGCCTCGCACGATGCCGGCACAGTTAACCAGACCATTCAGGCCACCGAAGGCCTTGACGGTCGCCTGCACGGCAGCTTCGGCGGCGGCTTCGTTGCTGATGTCCGCGACGACACTTTGCGCGCCCAGTCGTTGAGCCTGAGCTGCAACAGCCTCGGCGTTCATGTCCACCAGCATCACTTTGGCGCCGGCCGCAACCAGCATCTCAGCGGTGGCAGCACCCAGTCCGGAGGCGCCGCCGGTGACGAGAAAAACCTTGTTTTCGATCTGCATCATTGTTTCCTTGAATTCAAGCTTGAACGTTCTTCGCGGCGGCCTCTTGAGCCTTGGCGATTTCCTGGTTGCGCAAGATAAAGCGCTGCAATTTGCCGCTTGGGGTTTTCGGCAATTCGCTGACAAATTCGATTTCCCGGGGATAGGAATGCGCCGCCAGTCGCTTGCGCACGTGCTGGCGCAGTTCTTCAGCGAGCGCAGGTTCGGCGCGGTACTGCGAGCTCAACACAACGAAGGCTTTGACCAGTTCGGTGCGCTCAGGGTCGGGCTTGCCAACCACTGCCGCCTCGACCACCGCCGGGTGCTCGATCAGCGCGCTTTCAACGTCGAACGGCCCAACCCGGTAGCCAGAGGTGGTGATCACGTCATCGCTGCGCCCGACAAAACTGATGCTGCCGTCCGGGTTCCACTCCACGGTATCGCCGCTCAGGTAATAGTCGCCGACGAAGGCTTTGGTAGGCGCGCCTTCGTAGCCGGCGAACCAGCACATCGGCGACTGGGTGCGGTCGATGGCCAGGATGCCCGGCTGCCCCACGCCCAGTTCCTGGTACTCGTCGTCCAGCACCACGATACGGTGGCCCGGAGAGGTGAAACCCGCCGCGCCCATGTGGATCGGGTGCTCCAGACCATGGTGATTGCACAACACCATGCCCAGTTCGGTCTGGCCGTAATGGTCGTGGATGACCACGCCTAGATTGTCGGCAAACCAGCGGATCACTTCCGGATTCAGCGGCTCGCCGGCACTGCTGACGATGCGCAGTTTGCCCTTGATCGAACGGGCAAACTCGTCGCCGCCTGCGATCAGCAACCGATAGGCCGTGGGAGAACCGGTGAGGTTGGTGATGCGGTATTTATTGATGACCCGGCAGGTACTTTCGAGGGTGAACGGGCCATCGTAAAAGGTGATCGGGTGCCCCATCGACATCGGTCCGGTGACACCAAAATAAATGCCATACGCCCAACCCGGATCGGCAACGTTCCAGAACGCGTCCTCGGGACGCAGGTCCACCGCATCGCGGGTGTAACTCTGGAAGGCAACGATAGCTTTGAGCGGTACCGAAAGCGCTTTCGAGGGACCCGTGGTGCCCGAGGTGAACATCAGCAGGAACGGGTCTTCGCCGGTCAGCATGACCGGTTCGCAGTCATTGGAATGGTTGGCCAGTTCCGCCCAGAAACTGAAATCGCCCCGCACGATGCCCTGGCCTTTCGGGCCGCCGACGGTAACGGTCGTCGGGCAGTCGATGACTTCAGTGAGTTTGGCGCGATTGATGGCGTCGGTGACGACGACTTTGGCGCCAGAGCTGCCGAGCCGATGCTCGATGGCTTTAGGGCCGAAGGCGGTGAAGAGAGGTTGATAGACCGCACCGATGCGCCAGGTGGCGAACACGGTGATCAGCAATTCGATGTTGCGCGGCAACAGACCGGCGACCTTGTCGCCCTTCTGCACCCCTTGAGCCAGCAGGAAATTGGCGAACCGCGCGGCTTTGTCCTGCAGGTCGCTGAAGGTGTAGGTGGCGCTGGCCCCGTCGCGTCCCTCCCAGAACAATGCAATGCGCCCAGGCAGCGCATGCCGGTCGCAGCATTCGACGCAGGCATTAACGGCCGTCAGGTCGCCTGCGAGTGCAGCGTCAACGGTGTCCTGATAATTGAACTGTGAAGTGGCAGACAAGTAATCGCGCATTGCCAGAATCCCTCTGTATTTTTATTAGGTTGGGGGGAACCGTAATCAACAGGGAAATCTTCGCTCTACAGGGTGCGCGGGACAATGGTCAAAGTTATCAAGTTGCGTGACTGGTTTGGCCAAGGCTCAAGGGCTGAGGTCTCGGGGCTTACCTCCTATAAATTCAGGATCAGTCAGCCTCGTTAAGAATCAAACTCCGATAATGCCCGGGATTGGACCCCGACCACTTGCGAAATGCCTTGTAGAACGAGCTTGCATCGGCAAACCCCAGCCGCGCGGCTATCTCGGCAAAGCTGATGCTCGGCTCAGCCAGCCAGACGATGGCCAATTCTTTTCGCACACTGTCCTTGAGCCCTTGATAGGTCTGCCCTTCCTCCGCCAGTCGCCGCCGCAACGTCGACGCCGACATGCACAGCTGCTGCGCCACCAGGTCAGTCTCCGGCCAGTGCTCCGCCGGCAATTGCCGTAAATCATGCTTGATCCGGCTCGCCAGGCTTTGCGGATCACGGTACTTCACAAGGATATTGGCCGGCGCTTGGGCGAGGAAACGCTTGAGTTCTTCAGGACTGCGCTTGATTGGCAAATCCAGGCATTCGGCAGAGAAAATCATGCGGGTGCGTGTTCGGTTGAACCGCAGATTCTCGGAGAACATCACCTGATAGTCATCGCAAAAGTCCGGTTCAGGGCAGCGCAGCTCGATGGCCAGAATCGGAATGCGTCGCCCGGCCAGCCAGCAGGCAACCCCGTGAACGATCATCCAGTAGGTGAAATAAGTGAAAGCCCGGCGCGGGTCCTGTTCGTCTTCGATCAAGACAATTTCCGCCAGACTTTGCTGACGCACCAGCTGCGCCGGCAAGTGCTCCAGCATTAACGACAGGAAACCCAGCCCGGAGGTCAGCCCTGCCGCCAGACTCGGCTGAACCATGGCGCAGCGACACAAAAACTCCAGGCTGCCGGATTTGAGCTTGCGCGGGTCCATGCCGAAAAACTCGTCATCACCACGCCGGGCCAGTAAACGCCACAACCGCGCATAAGCCGTGGCCGGGACCCGGGCGCTGGTGGTCTCCAGCAACGCCGGATCGATACCGACCTTATTCAACACCTCATCGGTCGCGGCGCCTGAGGCGCAACTTTGCAGCAGCGCTTCGCGCACCAGTTGAATGGAAATGGTGTCTTTTTCCGACATGGAGTGAGGCGAACCGTATTGTGGGTTTGAGTGGCCGCATCTTAGCGCAGCTGCCTGAGAAACACCGTTGATCTGCTGTTGATCTTGATCTGATTGCCCCATTGGGTAAGAGCGAAACCCATAACGGCCGTTACCGCAGGAACGATATGTACACCAGCAAGCGTCTCACCGCCGATCAGGCCGTCATCGCCGGCAGGCTCACTCCTACAGTTTGATCTGGGTGTATCTGGGAGATATGAGTCGGCTTTGAGGCCGTCATCGCGAGCAAGCTCGGCTCCCACAGGGGGAACGCGTGTGCTTCGAAGTCAGGTCGGCTGGCAGGCCGCCTCGCTTTGGCTTTTGATCTGCTTTTGATCTGCTGTTGATCTTGATCTTCTTGCCCCATCGGAAGGCCGAGCGCAGGTTCTGCGCAGTGGGCAACCCGGCATGGATGCCGGGTTAGCCGCGCACGGCCATGGATGGCCGATCGCGGCGGGCCCACGGAGCAGGA